>RCMY010002637.1_pt1 | contig 16191 bp, 9 predicted proteins | sample 2041341 | NCBI WGS metagenome assembly RCMY01 (sample SAMN09708234, study PRJNA481090) | Marine sediment metagenome, whole genome shotgun sequencing project. | reverse complement strand
CAACTTTCTAAATAAGTCCCCTCTTCCCATTTGCCATTTGCCATTTGCCATTTGCCATTTGCCATTTGCCATTATAAATTATTCTGTTTTTACCTGCCCAAACAAATATTTCCTTTATTTAATAGCTCAAAATTTTACAATGCAACATGTTTATTAGGTATTGCTTCAATTGTTTCAATACAGTTTTATACTTTGTACTATTTTTAACACATTGCAAAATTAATATCCACCTAAAAAACGTATGCACAAATTTAAACCGACACTTAACTATATGGCACCCTTTCATCAAACTTCAATACTTATAATTGTGTTGCTCTTGGCAACTCTAAGTTGTGAGGAAGCAAATAAATCCGACCAACCCAAACAAAAAACCGAAACCTCTTTAAAAGAAGCTTTTCAAAATGAATTTGTTATTGGAACGGCCCTGAACAAAAATCAAATTTTTGAAATCGATTCTTTGGACAGCAAACTTTTGAAAAAAGAATTCAATAGCATCACTGCAGAAAATTCTATGAAATGGATGTATATGGAACCTGAAAAGGGGAAGTTTGATTTCGATACTTCAGATAGGTTTGTTGCATTTGGAAAGAAAAACAATATGTTCATTGTCGGTCATAACTTGGTTTGGCATAGCCAACTGGCAGAATGGGTACCCACTTTACAAAGTAAGGAGGAACTTTCTAATAGTCTTCAAAATCACATAAAAACGATGGTGGAACGTTACAAAGGTAAAATCGATGGCTGGGATGTCGTAAATGAAGCCTTGAACGAGGACGGCACGCTAAGAAACTCCATATTTCTTGAAAAATTAGGAAATCGTTATTTGATAGACTCCTTTAAATGGGCCCAAGAGTCTGATCCCAATGTAGAGCTCTATTATAATGATTATAACATGTGCAAATCGGAAAAAAGGGCCGGTGCCATTAACCTTGTAACCTTATTAATGGAAAATGGTGCTAAAATAGATGGCATCGGCATGCAGGGTCATTGGAATTTAGAGGAACCCTCTTTGAAAGATATAGAAACCAGCATTGTATCCTACGCCGCTCTGGGTTTGAAAGTGATGATTACCGAACTGGATATAACGGTACTGCCAAATCCTTGGGATTTAGAAGGGGCGGAAGTGGGCCAGAACTTTGAGAATAACGAAGCAATGAACCCATATCCAAACGGATTGCCTGACTCTATCTCTTTAAAGTTGGCGAAACGCTATAAAGATATTTTTCAATTGTTTAAAAAGCACAGTGATAAAATCAGTAGAGTTACCTTTTGGGGCCTTAATGATGGGCAATCATGGCTCAATGGCTGGCCCATAAAAGGAAGAACCAATTATCCATTACCATTTGATAGGAATAATAAGCCCAAAGCGGCTTATGACAGTATCATTCAAGTCGCTCGAGACACTATTTTATAAAGGCCACCTAACACCTCTTAAGTAAATGGACCATAATCATAAAATATCTCTAAGGGAGAAGATCGGATATTCTTTGGGTGATCTTTCCGCAAACCTCGTGTTTCAAACCTTGGTTACGTATCTGGCCTATTTTTATACGGATATTTATGGGCTTGAGAACAATGACGCTTCACTAATAATATTCATTGTGGGGATGATTGCGGCATTTGCTTTTAATCCAATAATAGGGGCTCTTGCCGATCGTACCCGAAGTAAATGGGGAAAGTTCAGACCGTGGATATTATTTACTTCGGTTCCGTTAGGTATCGTCGCCTTACTGGCGTTCAGCACCCCTAATTTTGATTATACCGGTAAAGTTGCCTATGCGGCGATAACGTATACGCTATTACTATTGCTGTATGCCGCAAATAATTTACCCTATGCCGCCCTAAGTGGTGTAATCACAGGGAGTATGAAGGAACGAAACAGTATATCATCCTATAGGTTCGTAGCGGTTATGTTCGCACAATTCTTCGTGCAAGTCTTTATGTTACCCATTATTGAATATGCCGGTGGCGGCGATAAAGCGGTGGGAATCGAAATCGTGATGACCTATTTGGCGATAATTGGTACCGCAATGTTGCTCATCACTTTTTTTACTACCAAAGAAAGAGTAATCCCTACAGTAGAACAAGAATCCAGTCTAAAAAATGATTTAGGGGATTTGGTCAAAAACCGACCTTGGATTATTATGCTGGTGCTTACCACTTTGGTATTTATAACATTAGCAATGAAAGGAGGCTCTTATGTCTATTACTTTGAAAATTATGTCGATGCCACTAGCTTAGCAGATTTCATAGGCCCCTTATTGCATGGCCTGTCCAATATTGGTGTTGATTTTTTTGGTGATAATCCTACCTCTGCAGGATTTGGTCTTTTTAATGCCGGGGGAATTATTTTTATGATTGTAGGCATTTCCCTATCCAAGCGTTTGGCGGATAAATTCGGTAAACGGGATGTTTTTGGATCTGCACTATTCATATCTACATTGTTCATTGCTGTTTTCTACTTCTTTGCCCCAACCTCGGTAGAATTAATGTTTCTATCCCAAATTTTACACGGATTTTTCTACGGAATTACCATTCCGCTGTTATGGGCCATGATTGCGGATGTTGCCGATTATTCCGAATGGAAAAATAATAGACGTGCCACCGCTATTATTTTTTCTGCGATGTTGATCGGTTTAAAATTAGGGCTGACCATTGGTAGTTCACTGGTTACGTGGATTTTGGGTCTTTACCATTATATCCCTAAGAAATTTGCGGTCAATGAAGCTATTATACAGCCAGAAACTGCCATTCAAGGAACAAGAATGTTGGTAAGTATATTTCCATCCATCGCTTTTTTCTTGGCCATTGCCCTACTTTTTTTATATGAAATCAATAAGAAGATGGAAGTGGAAATTGAAGAAGATTTAATTTCAAGAAGAAAACAATAGACTATGCCGGAAGAAAGTATCGATGATATAGATTTTACCAAATTAAACGAGAACGCCATTTCCCAACCTTTGGTTTCCCATATATATACGGCTGATCCCTCGGCCCATTATTTTAATGGAAAAATATACATTTACCCTTCACACGATATTGATGCCGGGGAGGCGTTTGATGATTTAGGGAGCCACTTTGCCATGGAAGACTACCATGTTATTTCAATGGATTCGATTGATTCCGAAGCGGTGGATAACGGTGTGGCGTTACATGTTGCTGACGTACCTTGGGCCGAAAAACAGATGTGGGCACCGGATGCCGCACATAAGGATGGGAAATATTATTTATTTTTTCCGGCCAAGGACCACGACGGTGTTTTTAGAATTGGAGTTGCCGTAGGCGATAGCCCTATTGGGCCATTTATTGCCCAGCCGGAAGCAATCAAAGGTAGTTTTTCAATTGACCCTGCGGTTTTTGAAGATGGGGACGGTAGCTATTATATGTATTTTGGCGGTCTTTGGGGAGGACAACTACAAAGGTGGCGCACCGGAAAATTTAATGCCGAATCTCCCGATAGTCCCACTGCACATATTCCCAAAGACAATGAGAGGGCATTATTACCCCTTATCGCAAAAATGAGCGATACGCTTCTGGAGTTCGCCGAAGAACCAAAAGAAATTGAAATTTTGGACGAAAATGGTGACTTGTTATTGGCCGGGGACACGAACAGGCGCTTTTTTGAAGCTTCCTGGATGCACAAGTATAACGATACCTATTATTTCTCCTATTCTACCGGAGATACCCATTTCATATGTTATGCCATTGGTGATAATCCTTACGGTCCATTTACTTATGGCGGTAAAATTTTGGAACCGGTGGTCGGTTGGACCTCCCATCATTCCATTTGTAAAGTTGAGGATACGTGGTATCTGTTTTACCATGATAGTAGCCTATCCCAAGGCGTTACACACTTAAGGTCTGTGAAGGTGACCGAACTGGAGCACTTAGAGGATGGAAGCATAAGAACAATAGCACCTTATTCGAAATAATAAGGGTAACTATTTTAGTAGTCTAAATGAACGTATCCAAAATCACTTTAAAGAGCCTTGTTGTCTTTTTTATTTGCTTCAGCTCTTTTCATGCGCTTTCCGCACAAATAAGACTACCCCAAATCATAAGGGACAGTATGGTTCTGCAGCGTAATCATCCAATAAAAATTTGGGGATGGGCAGCTCAAGGAGAAAAGATTTCAGTAACCTTCAATGGAAAGCATCGTAAGACGGTTACATCTAGAGGTGGTAATTGGAATGTAGAATTTCCCGAAATGAAAGCTGGTGGCCCCTATTCCATACAACTCAATGGGTCTACTAAAATAGAACTTAATGATATCTTAGTAGGCGATGTTTGGTTGTGCGCAGGTCAGTCCAATATGGTTCACCAGTTGAATATACATGACATTACTTATGCAAATGAAATTGCAAACGCAAATTATCCGGAAATCCGTCATTTTAAAATTCCCACACAAACGGATATGGCAGGTCCAAATAAAGACTTTGATGGGGGTTCTTGGCAGTCTGCGGTTTCGGATGAAATCCGGCCTTTTTCGGCGGTCGCCTACTTTTTCGCAAAAAAAATCTATGAAAAGTATAAGGTACCTATTGGTCTTATCAATGCCAGTGTAGGCGGCACCCCCATTGAAGCTTGGATTAGCGAGCAAGGTTTCCAAGAGTTCCCTGAAATTTTGAATACCATAGAGAAGAATAAGGATACAGCTTATGTCAACGTTCGTAATAAAAGACACAGAGGTGCAGACAACATGGTCGGCGAAACTAGTGATAAAGGATTGATGGGTCCACTTGCCTGGTATGACCCGAATTTTGAACCACAAAACTGGCGACGAATCAATATCCCGGGGTATTGGGAAGATCAAGGAATTAGAAATTTAAACGGGGTGGTGTGGTATCGTAAGGCAATAGAAATCCCAACCGATATGATCGCTCAAGGGGCCAAGCTGTTTTTGGGAAGAATAGTAGATGCGGATGAGCTTTATATTAATGGCCAAAAAGTAGGCAATACAACCTATCAATATCCGCAAAGGAGGTATACTGTACCGAAAAATATATTAAAAGCGGGCACGAATGTTTTTACCATAAAAGTCACTAATTATAACGGCAAAGGCGGTTTTGTTCCTGATAAGCCCTATTATTTGTTTACCGAGAAGGATACGGTGGACTTAAAAGGCTATTGGCAGTACAAAGTGGGTGAGATATTTACTCCAAGTGTACCATCATCAACCTCAACAAGACCGATAAACGCACAGAACGAACCTACAGCACTATATAATGCAATGGTAGCCCCGTATACCCAACTTTCCCTTAAGGGAATACTTTGGTATCAAGGCGAAAGCAATTCAGGTCAACCTAAAGCGTATGAAGGTCTTTTAAAGGGATTGATCAACGATTGGCGCACCCAGTTCAACCAACCCGACATTCCTTTTATTTATGCACAGTTACCCAACTTCATGGAGGTGAATTATTTACCTGAGGAAAGCAATTGGGCAGAACTTAGGCAATCACAATTCAAAAGCTTGAGCTTATCAAACACAGCCATGACCGTAAATATTGATTTGGGCGAATGGAACGACATTCATCCGGATAATAAAAAAGACGTGGGAGAGCGACTAGCATTGTCCGCCATGAAACTTGCTTACCATGCGAACATTGTGTATTCCGGTCCAGTGTATGCTGATTATAAAATAAACGAAAAAACAATCGAAATCACTTTTTCAAATCTGGGAAGTGGTTTAATTTCTAACGATGGGAAACAGCTTAGCGAGTTCGCAATTGCGGGTAAGGACAAAAACTATGTGTGGGCCAAGGCGAAAATAGTAGGAAATAAAGTAATCGTATGGAGTGAGGCTATTCAAAAACCAAAATATGTGAGGTATGCTTGGGCCGATAATCCTGATAATCCAAATCTATATAATAAAGAAGGTCTGCCCGCTTCACCGTTCACTACAGAATAAGTGTCTAAACCGATGCTAATAGTACTAATATTCTATTAGAAAAGAATTTGATGGTCGGTCTCTATCCGGTAACGGAAATACGATAAATTGCCTCTATCGATAACACCGAATACCCCGATATCAATATCGAAATTGAAGTTCTTACTGGTATTCCTTAAAAAGTAAACCATCCGATACTCCTACTTGTGAAATTATTCAAAATAATTTTAAAATATATTGATATATGTGTGTATATTCAACACTTCATGAATCTATACTTGTCAGTGCAAAGTTTCCATTATGAAAACACTACTTTATACTATAATTTATTTTATTCCTTTTCTGTTTTTCGGTCAACAGTCCAAAGACTTAAAACTTTGGTTTGATGAACCCTCGGATGAAGTTTGGGAAAACGCCCTTCCGATTGGAAATGGCCGTATAGGTGCGATGGTTTATGGCAATGTGGGCACTGAAATATTCCAGCTCAACGAACATACGGTGTGGAGTGGAGGTCCTAACAGAAATGACAATCCCGATGCCCTTGAAGCACTGCCAAAAGTACGGAAACTTATATTTGATGGGGAGTATAAAGCCGCAGAAAAACTGGCAGACGAAAAAATTATTAGTAAAAAATCAAACGGTCAAATGTTCCAGCCAGTAGGTAATCTGGAACTTACCTTTCCTAATCACGAAGGTTATGAATCCTATTATCGCAGCTTGGATATCGGCAACGCGATAAGCAATACTTCCTATAAAATAGAGGGAGTCACGTATTCAAGGGAAGCCTTCGTTTCGTTAGCGGACCGGGTTCTCGTCATCAAACTTACTGCGGATCAACCAGGGAAAATTTCCTTCAGGGCAGATTTCACCTCCCAGCATTCCCATCCTAAAATTAAGACGAACGGTTCCAATGAACTTTCCCTATGGGGAACTACAAGTGATCATGAGGGCGTACAGGGTAAGGTTGAATTTAATGCCCTGCTGCGATTGAAAACAGAAAATGGTAAAATTGTTCAAAACGGAAAACAATTAATGGTTGAAAATGCGGACTCTGCCGTTTTGATGGTTTCCATTGCTTCCAACTTCAATAATTATCGAGATTTGAATGCAGATGAAAAGCTGCGTGCCAAAACGTTCCTAGATAATGCCTTTAAAAAGGACTATCAACTATTAAAGTCCGATCATATTAAAAAATATCAAGCCTTATTCAACAGGGTCACGCTGGATTTTGGTTCTACCGATGCTTCAAAATTACCTACGGATGAACGACTTGCAAAATTTAGAAATACCAACGACCCTTCCTTTGTTGCCCTTTACTTCCAATATGGCAGGTATTTATTGATATCCTCATCGCAACCCGATGGGCAACCTGCCAATCTGCAAGGCATATGGAACCAAAATATGAAACCCGCATGGGATAGCAAATACACCATTAATATCAATGCCGAGATGAATTATTGGCCCGCAGAACGTACCAATCTTTCAGAACTTCATGAACCGTTTCTTACCATGGTTCAGGAATTATCGGAAGCAGGAAAAGAAACGGCCAAGGTCATGTATGATGCCAAAGGTTGGATGGCGCATCACAACACCGATATTTGGCGAATCACCGGGCCGGTCGATGGTGCCTTTTGGGGCATCTGGAACGGTGGCGGGGGTTGGACCAGCCAACATCTTTGGGAACACTATCTATACACTGGCGATACCCCGTTTCTAAAATCGGTCTACCCTGCGTTAAAGGGGGCGGCCGAGTTTTACGCTGATTTTTTGGTACAACATCCCAAATATCCCTATTTAGTGGTAGCTCCCGGAAATTCACCGGAGAATGCCCCGGAAGCGCATCAAGGTTCTTCCATAACAGCAGGTTCTACGATGGATAACCAACTGGTTTTCGATGTTTTCAGCACGGCCATACAGGCTTCGAAAATTTTAGGTGTCGACACTGATTTTTCCGATTCCCTCAATACCATGAGAAAAAGATTACCTCCCATGCAGATCGGCAAACACAATCAATTACAGGAATGGTTGGACGATGTAGATTCCCCAGAAGATCACCATCGCCATATTTCCCATTTATATGGGCTTTTTCCTTCCAATCAAATTTCGCCTTACAGAACGCCTAAATTGTTCGCAGCAGCAAAAAACACCCTGCTGCAACGTGGCGATGTATCTACAGGATGGAGCATGGGATGGAAAGTAAACTGGTGGGCCAAAATGCAGGACGGTAACCATGCCTATAAATTAATTACGGACCAATTGACCCCTGTGGGTATCAACCAAGGTGGTGGCGGAACCTATAATAACCTTTTCGATGCACATCCGCCTTTTCAGATCGATGGTAATTTTGGTTGCACTTCCGGTATCGCCGAAATGCTGTTGCAAAGCTCGGACGGAGCCGTTCATTTACTTCCTGCAGTACCGGATGCTCTTTCCTCTGGCAATGTTGAGGGTTTAAAAGCTAGGGGCGATTTTGAATTGGTACGTATGGAATGGAAGGATAAAAAACTGGTAGCGGCAACTATAAAATCAAATCTTGGAGGAAACTTGCGTTTAAGAGTTCCTAACACCATTGAACTCGTCGGCTCTGGCAGTTTACATAAAGCGGAAGGAGCTAATCCTAATCCATTTTTTTATGTCCCTAAAACTGCTACGCCCCTAGTATCAAAAGATTCAACCATAAAGGAACTCAATTTAGGCCGTACTTTTCTGTATGATCTTGACACTGAAAAAGGAAAGACGTATACACTAACATTCAAGGATTGAAAATGAACAGATTTCGTCCTATTTCTGTAGGTCTAGCATTACTAATGCTGCAGTTGGGAATCAATGCCCAAGAACAAAAAGCAGAGAATCCGATTTTATTCGCAGATGTACCCGATGCTTCCATGATCAGGGTTAAGGATACCTATTATATGAGCAGTACTACTATGCATTTGAGTCCTGGTGTACCCATTATGAAATCAAAAGATTTGGTCAATTGGGAACTTGTAAACTACGCTTATAACCGACTTGGGGAAGTGGATGCCCTAAATTTGGAAAATGGAGAAAACGCGTACGGAAGGGGTTCATGGGCCAGTTGCATCCGTTACCATAACAATACCTACTACGTATTTACTTTTGCCGCTACCACAGGTAAAACCTATGTATACTCCACAAAGAATATTGAAAATGGCCCTTGGGAAGTAAAGTCCTTTGAACCTTCCTATCATGACCTTACTGTCCATTTTGACGATGACGGCAAAGTATACATGATTTGGGGAGCAGGAAAATTGATGATCGCTGAACTTGAAAGTGATTTATCCGGAGTAAAAAAAGGAACTGAAAAAGTATTGATCGAAAATGCCAGTGCTCCTGCCGGTAACACTATTATGTTAGGTGCAGAAGGATCCCAACTTTTTAAAATCGATGGCACATATTATCTTTTTAATATAACATGGCCACGAGGAGGAATGCGCACCGTTTTGATTCAAAGAGCTGACAATATTAATGGCCCTTGGGAGGGTAAACTGGCTTTACAGGACAAGGGCGTCGCCCAAGGCGGATTGATAGATACCCCAGATGGACAATGGTTCTCTTACCTATTCCGTGACAATGGAGCCGTGGGTCGTATTCCCTATTTGGTTCCGGTAAAGTGGGAGGATGGTTGGCCAATTTTGGGTGAGGATGGAAAGGTTCCCGATACATTGGATCTGCCTTCGAAGAAAGACCTGATTCCAAATATCGTGGCGTCCGACGAATTCGAGCGAAAAAAGAAAGACCGACAACTGCCGCTGGTCTGGCAATGGAACCATAATCCCGTAGATAGTCTGTGGTCCCTTTCCAGCAGAAAAGGCTATTTAAGATTAACGACCGGTCGTGTGGATACAAGCTTCGTAACTGCTAGAAATACATTGACACAAAGAACTATCGGTCCGGTATCTTCTGGTGTCACGGCGATTGATATCTCCCATATGAAAGAGGGTGATTTTGCCGGATTGTCACTTTTACAGAAAAATTATGGACTCGTAGGAATTAAGGTTAAAAATGGCGGCAAACAAGTGGTGATGGTAAACACCAAAGATGACCAACCACAGGAAGTAGAATCCATACCCATAGCACAAAAAACGGTTTACCTCAAGGCGGAATGTGACTTTACCGAAAGAAAGGATACTGCCTATTTTTATTATAGTTTGGATGGTAAGAAATGGAGCAAAATTGGAGCTAATCTAAAAATGTCGTACACGCTGCCCCATTTTATGGGTTATCGATTCGGACTTTTCAATTATGCTACCAAAAATGCCGGGGGATATGTTGACTTTGACTATTTCAGGATAAAGGATGAATTGACAGAAATACATTTATAACTTACTAAAACAACACCACTATGAAACAACAGGTAAAGCTACTAGTATTCTTAGCGGTTTTGGTCGGCTATACTGCCCCTAGCTATGGCCAGCAAAACAACCAGTTAATTGAGGATTTCAAACCCTCGACCCTTAATCAACCGGGTAAAGAATTTCCCCAAGTGAACTCCCAAGGCTACGCCCGTTTTAAAATAGAAGCGCCTGCAGCCGACAGTGTTCGGGTAAGCTTAGGACTTGGCGGAAGAGGTGGCACCAAACTGGCAAAAGCGGATGATGGTACATGGATGGGCACCACGAAAGGACCCATGGACGAGAGCTTTCATTATTACCATGTAAACGTTGATGGGGGCACCTTCAATGATCCGGGAGCATTGAATTTTTATGGCTCCGTGCGTTGGGAAAGCGGTATCGAAATACCCGCACATGATCAAGAATTCTACGCCTTAAAGGATGTTCCCCACGGTCATGTACAACAAATCCTATTTCCATCCAAAAGTACAAATACCTCACGCCGTGCCTTTGTTTACACCCCACCGGAATACGAGCAAAATCAATCTGAAAAGTATCCGGTACTGTACTTGCAACACGGTTGGGGAGAAGATGAAACCGCTTGGACCAACCAAGGTCATGCCAATTTAATTCTGGACAATCTGATTGCCGAGGGCAAAAGCAAAGCCTTTATAATAGTGATGACCTACGGTATGACGAATGAGATAAAGTTCGGTGGCCTACGGAATTTCGATATTAAACCTTTTCAAACGGTAATGTTAGATGAACTGATCCCCTATGTCGATAAAAATTTCCGTACCCTGGCCGATCCGTCCCATAGGGCGATCGGCGGACTTTCTATGGGAGGGATGGAGACGAAGCAAATAACCTTGAACAAGCCTGATACGTTTTCCTATTATGCGCTACTCAGCGGAGGAACGTATGCTCCCGAGGATATCAAGGATAAATCCGATGTCGACCTCATCTTTATAAGTTGTGGTAGTAAAGAAAATCCTGAAAGGGTAAACGAGGCCACTGAAGCTTTGAAAAAAGCTGGTTTGAATGCGGTTTCCTATATTTCAGAAGGTACGGCACATGAATTTCAAACTTGGCGCCGTAACCTTCAAGAACTGGCTCCATTGCTTTTTAAAAATTGAAAAATCAATATGTAATTCTTAATATTTGTGATATGATTTTTACTCGTTTATTTTTTGTGATTTCGACATTCGTAATTCTGTTTAACGTGAATTTTTGTTGTGCACAACAGGCCAATGTAAATTTAGACTTTAACCCGCAAAAAGATACGGAAGGCCTGATACCTTTTAGTGCAAAAGTAAATTCTCCTGAGGTGCATGGGGACCAAACCGTTACATTTAGGTTGATGGCGCCTGATGCAGAAAAAGTGGAGTTAAATCCAGGGGCTATAAATACCGCTTTAGATATGGGCAGAGAACCTATTCCTTTTACGAAAGGAAATGATGGTATTTGGACGCTGACCATTGGGCCACTTCCTCCTGATATGTATGCATATCATCTGAGGGTTGACGGTGTACAAATGGCCGACCCAAACAATACCCAAGCTGCATTTACGGCAATGCCCCCCTATAGCCAGTTAATTGTTCATGGGGAAGGTCCTGCTTATTATGATGCGAAAAAGGTCCCCCATGGGAACGTTACACGTCACATTTATCATTCTGATGTAACCAAAGGGGAACGTGAACTATACGTGTACACACCACCCGGATATAATCCTGAAAAAAAATATCCCGTTCTCTATTTGGTTGGTGGTAGTGGCGAACTACCTTCTAATTGGATTTATGACGGTAGGGTAAATTTTATTATGGATAATCTGCTGGCGGAAAATAAAGCTACCCCAATGATTATTGCCATCCCCAATAATCAGGTTATTCACCGAAATCATCCCGAACATGCCGAGCTGACTTTTGACATTTTTGAAAAGGAGCTGAGGAACCATGTCATTCCCGTGATCGATCAGAATTATAGTACTGTCGAAAGCCCTAAAGGAAGAGCAATTTCAGGATTATCTATGGGAGGTCGTCATACCATGTTCATTGGCTTCAGATCGCTTGATCTCTTTGCGAATTTTGGTATTCTCAGCGCCGGGGATGTGGATGCTGAAACTTCACTGAAGCATTTTTTAACTACTCCGAATGTAAATGATAGCGTAGATTATCTTTTTGTGGGACAAGGCACCAAAGAGGCCGCAGGTTTTTTTAATGAAAGAGTTCAGGGTCTAAACGACGCTTTGACCGATCATAATATAGAGCACGAATATTATGTTGGCGGAAACGGCGGGCACGACTGGTCTACTTGGCGCCATCTTTTATACTATCGGTTCTTACCCAACCTTTGGCAGACGCAATGACAACAAATGCCGGTTTTACACACGAAAAAAATCCGGAAGATTTTAAAGCAAACGTAGATAATAATATGGTAAATTCTCAGATTAACTGCTTGACACCCATCCGTTAGCCAACAGTACGGCACCTAAAACGGCCTAATTCATAAAATTAGGAGCACTGGGCAATACCTTAGGAATTAACAGTATCACGTATGCTGAACTGAATACCATTACAGCAAAAAATAAAAAGAGTCACTACCTTTTAAAATTCCATAAAAAATGAATACATCAAGAAGCTTAATTTCAGTCTCCCTTATTGCAATGGTCACCTTGGTAGGCTTTACGTCGACCGAACCAACTATTAATCCACCCAAAAAAACCGCACCTATATTTTCAGAAGTAGTCTACAAAGGAAATGATGCGGTGTACAAAAATTATCCCCTCGAAGAGAATGAATTTTATAATCCCATACTACAAGGCTGTTATCCCGACCCTGCCATAACCCGAAAAGGTGATGATTATTATTTAGTATGCTCCTCGTTTGCCATGTTCCCGGGAGTGCCCATTTTTCACTCCAATGATTTGGTGAACTGGACACAAATTGGCCATGTTTTGGACCGAACCTCACAATTGGATGTGCACGATACGGGAATCAGTCAGGGCGTATATGCCCCCGGGATTACCTATAATAAAAATAATGACACTTTTTACATGATTGTTACCGCTTTTGCAGGCGGTCAGGGCAACATTATAGTGAAAACAAAAGATCCTTTGAAAGGCTGGAGCGAACCGATAAAACAGAAATTCGGCGGAATAGACCCTTCCATTTTCTTTGACGATGACGGGAAAGCTTACATCATACACAATGACGCACCGGATGAAGGAAAGGAACTGTACAACGGGCATCGGGTAATAAAAATTTGGGAATACGATGTGGAAAATGACCAGGTAATAGATGGTACGGATAAAATCATTGTAGATGGGGGCGTTGACATCGACCAACAACCTATTTGGATAGAGGCGCCGCATATATACAAAAAAGACGGAAAATACTTCTTAATGTGCGCCGAAGGGGGTACCGGAGATTGGCATAGCGAGGTGATTTTTAGTAGTAATAGCCCAACAGGTCCCTATACCCCTGCCCCCAGCAACCCAATACTCACCCAACGGTATTTTGAAAAGGATAGAGACAACAAGGTGGATTGGGCCGGACACGCAGATCTCGTTCAAGGCCCTGACGATAACTATTACGGAGTTTTTCTGGCGGTGCGGCCCAACGAAGCAAATAGGGTGAATACTGGCCGTGAAACTTTTATTTTACCCGTAGATTGGTCCGGGGAATTTCCGGTTTTTGAAAATGGATTGGTGCCGATGGAACCTAAACTGAAATTGCCTAAAGGGACAACCAACAAAACAGGCCAAAATGGCTTTTTACCAAATGGTAATTTTACCTATACCGAAAATTTTAGTTCCGACACTTTGGATTTCCGTTGGATTGGTTTAAGAGGGCCGCGAGAGGCATTTATTTCCATGTCCAAAAAAGGACTGCAAATAGCACCTTTTGAAACCAATATAAAAGAACTCAAACCTACCTCGACCTTGTTTTACAGACAACAGCATAATTCCTTTTCATTCACGACAAAAATGGAGTACAAACCTACCTCCGAAAAAGATTTGGCCGGTGTAACGGCATTTCAAAACGAAGGTTCCAATTATGTGTTCGGCATCACGAAAAAAGGGCGGGATTTTTTTCTGGTTTTGGAGAAAAATAAAAGCGAAGGCAGGCCACGGGAAATCAGTTCCGAAGTGTTGGCAAGTACTCCGATTGATTTAAACGGACCGATTGCATTGAAAATATCCGCTGAAGGAGATAGCTATCAATTCAGCTATGCTATTAATGGGTCCGATTTTAAAGCCTTGGGCGGCACGGTTTCCGGAGATATTCTTTCCACCGATGTAGCGGGAGGTTTTACCGGAGCGATGTTGGGGTTATATGCTACTTCAGGAAACGACATTATCCCACAGTAGTGTAAAAAAAATCATGCGGTTTGATATAATCCAATAAAACAGAATTATGAAAAAAGTAGCAGGTCTGATTCTTTTGACCATTAGCCTTTTAGCGAGTAACAACACCTATTCCCAAGACCCCAACTTTCATATTTATTTGAGTTTCGGTCAGTCGAATATGGAGGGAAATGCTACGATCGAATCACAAGATACCGTGGCAATCGATGAAAGATTCAAGGTATTGGCTGCGGTCGACTGCCCAGAACTAAAACGCGAAAAGGGACAATGGTACACCGCGGCCCCCCCTTTATGCCGCTGCAATACGGGGTTGACCCCTACGGATTATTTTGGGAGAACACTAGTAGAAAAACTGCCTGACAGTATCAGTGTTGGGGTCATTAATGTAGCGGTCGGAGGCTGTAAAATTGAACTGTTTGATAAAGACGAGTATCAAGAGTATATAAAGACAGCTCCGGATTGGATGCTCAATATGATCAAAGCATATGATGGCAACCCTTACCAAAGATTGGTAGAAATGGCAAAATTGGCGCAAAAAGATGGGGTCATAAAGGGCATTCTGTTGCACCAAGGCGAGTCCAATACCGGCGATACCCTTTGGCCAAAAAAGGTGAAAATTGTTTATGATAACCTAATAAGGGACTTAGGCCTTGATGCCTCAAAAATACCACTGATCGCAGGTGAAATGGTGCATGCCGATCAAGGAGGTATCTGCGCCAGTATGAATAAGATTGTGGCCAAATTGCCAGAAACCATACCCAATTCTTATGTGGTATCTTCCAAAGGTGTGCCAGATGCAAAGGACAACCTTCATTTTAATGCGGAAGGATATCGGATGCTCGGCAGAAGGTATGCCATAAAGCTATTGAATGTGATCCGTACCCAAGCGAACGATCCAATTACCAAAAAAATGGCACCCATCGGCTTTGACAAAGATAGAAATGATATACCGAAAGGTAGCATTGACAGTATCACCTACAACTCCAAGACCGTTGGTTCCAGAAGAAAAGCCATAATTTATACCCCTCCCGGTTTTGATACATCAAAAAAATATCCTGTTTTGTACCTCTTACACGGTATCGGTGGCGACGAAAAGGAATGGCTGCACCAAGCGAACCCACAGCTGATATTCGACAACCTATATGCAAATAGGGCGTTAGAACGTATGATTGTGGTCATGCCCAACGGGCGTGCCATGAAAAATGATCGTGCCGAGGGCAATATTTTTAGCCAGGACAAAGTGCAAGCCTTTGCCACTTTTGAAAATGACCTTTTGAACGATTTAATTCCATTCATAGAGAAAAAATTTAAAGTCTTTAAAGACAAGAAGCATAGGGCTATCGCCGGTCTTTCCATGGGCGGGGGACAGACCTTGAACTTTGGATTGGGAAACCTGGATACATTTGGTTGGGTCGGAGCATTTTCCTCGGCTCCCAATACCAAAATTCCGGAGGAGTTGCTTCCCGACGCCGAAAAAGCCAAAACTTTGGAATTGCTATGGATCAGCTGCGGTGATGCTGACGGTCTAATGCCCTTTAGCAAACGAACCAGTGACTATCTACGTGACCATGACGTACCCCATATCT
>RCMY010002636.1_pt1 | contig 16193 bp, 5 predicted proteins | sample 2041341 | NCBI WGS metagenome assembly RCMY01 (sample SAMN09708234, study PRJNA481090) | Marine sediment metagenome, whole genome shotgun sequencing project. | reverse complement strand
ATCCTTGGATCGTTGTGTAACGCATCGGTGATCACGACGCCGTGGGTGAGGTGCTGGGCTTCCACTCGAGTGCCGCTCAGCTCGATGAGATACTCCAACGTCTCGGCGATGAGTGTCCGAGGGTCACAACCGGAGTCGTGCCAGATCGGATGTTGGGAGAGAAATTCCACCACAACGGTGTCGCGGAGAGCCCGTTCGAGCGCGGGGCTCAGCGCTCTGGAGTTTGTTCGGTTGATCGACTGGAACTGGTGGGCGGCCACGAGCGCAGCCGCCGGGAGAGACTGCAGGGTTTGACCCAGCTCGGACTGGGCCATTGCAACAGAGCTAGGGATGCGATCCTCAAAATCCACGATCAGTGTGGTTACCCATCCGTCCAGAATTTGACGTGACTCCGAAGCGACGGGATCCGGCCCGGACGGGGGGTCTTCCTCTGGTGTGGGCTCCCAGCCAATCGGTCGGTACCGGAGTTTGATGGTGGCGAGCGAAAGCAGATCGCCTACGAATTCGGCGACGGCGATTCCAACAGGGTCCGGTGGAACCGAGCCGGTGGGCGATGAGCGATGAATCATTCCGATTAGTCTCGCAGAGTTTCGTGCCGCCGCATGTGGGGTACCATTTAGTGATGAATACGGAGTCCACTCATGCAGTGATCACCAATCCTCGGGCCCACGGGGACGCCCCATCGGTCGAGGTCTCTTCCAGCCAGTTGGGCAAGCTTCGCAACCTCAACATCGGTGCCGGCCTGTTGCACCTTGTTTCGGGTGTGGTGATGGTGATCTTGGCCAACGATTTCTCTCTGCCGATCACCTCGTTCAACCTGAACGGCCCGCCGGGAACGCCCGTGAGCGAAGGCACCCTTTCCACCCTTGTAGATGTACGCCTGGCACCACTCACGGCGGCGTTCTTGTTCTTGTCTGCCCTCTTCCACTTTGTCATCTCAAGCGTTGGTTTCAAGAAGTATGGAGACGAGTTGCGGCACGGCCGAAACCGGTTCCGGTGGGTCGAATACGCTCTTTCTTCCACGCTGATGATCATCATCATCGGCATGATCACCAATATCACGGATCTTGCCGCGGTAATTGGGGTCGCATTTGCGAACATCTCCATGATTCTGTTCGGCTGGATAATGGAGATGGTCAACCGCAAAGGCGAAAAGGTCTGGTGGACACCGTTTTGGTTCGGCTGCATCGCCGGTGTGGGTCCGTGGTTGGCACTGGGTGCCTACCTGCTAACGGGAGATCAGCGGCCCCCAACGTTCGTTTACGGAATCATCTTCAGTCTCTTCCTCTTCTTCAACAGTTTCGCCATCAACCAATGGCTCCAGTACAAGGAAGTAGGAAAGTGGAGTGACTACCTGGTGGGGGAGCGAACCTACATCGTCCTCAGCTTTGTTGCCAAGAGCGTCCTGGCGTGGCAGCTGTACGCCAACATCTTCATTCCAACCGACTAGGCGCTAGCCCCGCACGTGGAGTGGGCGACCCTGCAATCCGAAGGCTGCTTCCATAACCGCTTCGCTCATGGTGGGGTGGGGGTGGATCGTGGCCGCAACATCGGTGACGGTGGCCGCCATCTCTATGGCCAACGCCAACTCGGCGATCAACTCGCTGACTCCCTGGCCTGCCAGTTGAGCACCGATGATCGTGTTTTCCTCGTCGGCCAAGAGCCGAACGAAACCCGAACGGTCCCCGAGTGTTTGTGCTCGTGAGCCTGCGGTGAATGGAAACTTGAAGGTTTTGGCTCCGCTGGCCGCGCCGACCGACGCCACCTCGGGGTCGGAGAAAACGATTTCGGGGATTACCGCGGGGTCGAAAGAAGCAGGGTGGCCGGCGATGGCATCTGCGGCTACATCGGCCTCTGCCATAGCTTTGTGAGCCAGCGCCGGCCCCTCCGTAACGTCACCAAGTGCGTAGATCCGACCCGCAGCGAGCCGGTTCGGAGCCACTTGGATGTGACCGTCGGGGGAGAGGTCCACCCCCACGTGGTCCAGGTTCAGTTGGTCGGTGTTGGGGCGACGGCCAACCGCAATGACGGCACAGGTGGCAGGGATTTCCATCCTGTCCTTGCCAGAGCGAACGATCACCGCTGCGTTGGAGGTGGTCTCGGCGGTCGCTCCCGTCAGGACGGTGACACCCAATTGGCGGAGCCGACGATGGACCAGCTTCGCCAGAGAAGCGTCCATGCCGGGCAGGATGCGATCACCCATCTCCACGATGGTCACGGCCGATCCCAGTTTGGCCCAGGCCGTTCCCAACTCCACGCCGATGTACCCTCCACCGACCACCACGAGTTGGTGGGGAACGGCGTCAAGTGCCAGCGCACCAGTGGAGTCCAGTAGTGGCACGGAATCATCGCCAGCCAATGAAGGTAAGGCAACGGGGCGGGACCCAGTGGCGATCACGCAGTGGTCGAACTCGAGGTGCTTCACCCCGTCGTTCTGCACCGACAGACGGTCTGGTCTGGCAAATCGGGCTTCCCCGCTCCAAACCGCCACTCCAGCCGCTTTGAGTAGACCGGCAACACCCGACGTGAGCGAAGCGACCACTTGTCGCCTGTGCGCCAGCATCGCCATCGGATCCAGTTCAACCGACACGTTGACGCCCGTGTGTGCTTCGCTCCTAGGAAGCCAAGCCAGCTCCGCTTGGTGGATGAGCGTCTTGGACGGGATGCACCCCACGTTCAAGCAGACGCCACCGATGGCGTCTCGTTCGATCAGCACGACCTTCTTGCCGTGGTTGGCCAACCGAAGGGCAGCTACATAACCACCGGGGCCGCCGCCAATAACGGCGACGTCGGTTCGCTCGGACAGCTCACCTACGACCATCTAGCTCTCCAGGAGCTGAGCGGGATCGCTGAGCTGAGTGATCACGAACTCGGCGAAGGCCGTGACGATGTCGCCGTCCAGTAGACGATGGTCTGCAGCGATACACACCGGCAGTGTGGGTCGAGCCAGAACGGCGTCGCCGATTACGAACGGTCGTGGCTTGATGGCCCCGAACCCGACAATGACCGCTTCAGGCGAGCGAATGATCGGATCGGCGAATCGACCACCAAGGGATCCGTAATTGGTAATGGTGGCCGTGCCGCCCTGAAGTTCAGCGGTCGTGACCGTGCGGTTGCGAACGACTGCGGTGAGCCGTTGGATCTCCGCGGACAGATTGAAAAGCGAACGTTGATCTGCATTTGCGATTACGGGAACGCTAAGACCGTGGTCTGTTGCCACTGCGAATCCGATACTCACGTGCTCGTGCACGGTGATCTCTCCGGCGTCTGGATCGATGGATGCGTTGATGATCGGATATCGCCGCAAGCCTTTCGCTACGGCGAGGACGAAAAATGCGAGTGGGGTGAGGGCCACCGCCCCAGGCTCCCCACTCAGCTTCAACCACTTCCTCGCCGCCAAGAGCTCGGTGGCGTCGGCCTCGTCGTTGGTATGGATGTGCGGAATCTGCCAGCTGCGGGCCATTGACTCGGCGGTGACTCGGCGAATTCCGCGGAGCTTGTGCTTGCCCGTTGCCATGTATCCAAGGCCAGTCTCCGATGCAGCAGCAGTGCCCGAAAGGAGAGCAGCAGATCGGTTGGGAGGGACCGCTGAGGACGATGAGGTTTGATCGGATCCCGCCAGGACAGCATCTAAATCGGCGTTGGTGATCCGACCGCCGGGACCGGTTCCCGAGACCGAATACAAATCGACACCGGCCGCCTGCGCTCGTCGCCGCACGACCGGCGCAGCCTTTGGCCGCCTGCTCGTAGCCGCTGGGGACGGCGCAGCACCAATCGAGGTGGCGACGCTCAGGGAATCGCTGGGCGCTCCGGTGCCACCGGTGGGGTCATCGGGGGTCTCCGATGGCATGGCTGGTGAGCTAGTGGGAGCGTTGGCATCGCCGGCGGCGAACTCAACGAGCGTCTGGCCGACTTCGGCGATATCACCCTCCGCGAATCCGAGCCGTGCAATCACACCCGCTTGAGGTGACGGGAGTTGGGTCTGACTCTTGTCGGTGAGAATCTCCACCAATGGCTGATCTCGGGTGACCGAGTCTCCCTCGGCCACGAGCCATTCAACGATCTCTGCGGACTCCAACCCCTCGCCGACGTCAGGCAAAATGAATTTGCTCATGTCACGCGATCTCCCCGGTTGCCTTCAAAACCCCGGCCACGATTCGGTCAACGTCGGGAACGTAGAAATCCTCCAACATGCCAGTGGGGTAAGGGGCGTCATAACCGGAGACCCGAACCACAGGAGCCTCCAATGAGTAGAAGGCCTCGTCGTTGATGGTGGCGATCACCTCGGAGGAGAACCCACTGGTTTCGGGAGCTTCTTGGACCACTACTACTCGGCCACAGGCCTCCACTGCGGAAACGATGGAGTCGACATCGAGAGGGATTAACGTTCGCAGGTCGAGCACCCGCGCGTTTACCCCTTGCTCGGCCAGACGGAGGGCGGCGCGGCGAGACAGCTCTACCATGAAGCTCCAGGCGATGATCACCACATCGGTTCCGGCACCGAGGGTTCGTGCTTGCCCGAACGGAACGGTGTGTTCACCCAATGGAATATCGTCCTTGATCATTCGGTAACCCCGTAGAGGTTCCAAGAACAGGACTGGATTGGGATCCCGGATCGCGGTAGTAAGGAGACCCTTGGCATCGGCTGCGCTGGCTGGCATCACGATCTTGAGACCCGGCACGTTTGCATACTGCGCTTCTAGCGAATCGCTGTGGAGTTCGGGGGTTCGAACGCCGCCGCCGAATGGGGACCGAATAGTGATCGGCACGTCGAACCGGCTACGCGTGCGATAGCGAAGGCGAGCAACCTGACCGGCGATCTGGTGGTAGGCCTGATAGGAAAACCCAAGGAACTGGATCTCTGGCACAGGGATCATGCCGGCGGCGGCGAGGCCAACCGCAGTGCCGGCGATCACACCCTCAGCTAACGGCGTGTCCACCACACGGCTCGCCCCGAAGGAATTCAAAAGCCCCTCCGTGGCGCGAAACACCCCGCCGTTCACTCCCACGTCTTGTCCAAATACCATCACCCGTTCGTCCCGACCCATCTCACGGTGGAGCGTGTGATTGATGGCTTCCACCATGTTCATGGTTTGTGCCTCTCGAATCGGTGGAGTTTGCTCGCTCACCGACGGGCTCCGAAACTCTGGCGCTGGTGGGCCAGCCGCGGAGTCATTTCGTCGAAAACATGATCGAAAAGACTCTCGGGATCAAGTGGTCGAGCCTCGGCGGCCACAACGGCCTGTTCCATGCGTTCGTCCGCCTGGGCCAGCGTGGCTGCCTCCCACTCCGCGGTCCACAATCCTCGGCGTTCCACTTCGGCCCTCATCACTTTCAGCGGGTCCCGGTCTTGGGCGGCGGCCAGTTCGTCCGGCGGAACATACCGCGTCGGGTCATCGGCGGTGGTGTGGGGAGCAAGGCGATACGTCACGGCTTCGATGAGGGTGGGTCCTGCGCCGGCGACCGCCCGGGTGCGCGCTTCGCTTACCGCTTCGAACACCGACAGTGCGTCAGTTCCGTCTACGGTCACGCCAGGCATTCCGAAGGCGTGGGCTTTCTCGGCGAACGTCTTGGCACGCGTCTGAGAGGATGCGGGGGTGGAGATGGCCCACCCATTGTTCACCAACAAGATCACCAGCGGGGCATCCAACACGGCGGCAAAGTTGCCAGTCTCGTAGAAGTCTCCCTCGCTGCTGGCCCCGTCCCCTATGAAGGCGAGGACACAGCTGTCATTGTGGCGGCTCTGAATCTCGGCCTCACGCTGCAGGCCCCAAGCCATCCCGAGCGCATGGGGGAGCTGAGTAGCCAAGCTGATCTGTGGCGGCCAGACCCGGACCGGTTCTGGGATGTGCCCGCCATCGGGATGGCCGATGCAGAACAACACATACCGATCAAGAACGTCCTTTCCGAACCGCTCGAGGCCGACCAGCTCTCGGTACTGGGGCAGCACCCAATCCCGTTCCGGGTCGAGCGCAAAGGCCGCTCCCACGATCGTCGCCTCGTTCCCATCCACCGGTGCGTTCGTTCCGGCTCGACCCTGGCGTTGCAGATTAAACAGCCGCTGGCTAAAGACCCGGGCTCCCAACATCTGGGCGTACATCTCCTCGACGACGGAATCATCCAACCCAACAACGACCATGGTTCATACTGGCGCGCCTACGGTCTCGGTGTCTAGTTCGAACGGCCTAGTCGGACGTGAAACACTCTCATTCCCTCCGGGGGCCGTTCCGCCGGCCACGGAGGCCTCGCCTCCGGCGCTGCGCTAGGTGCTGCTGTAAATGAGGGCTTGGCTTCATAGGGCGGGTCGCTCGCGTGTTTCTCGACTGTCCGAGTTGTCCCGGAGGGATGTGGCCCGCTAGGGAGTCAGGGGTCCAATTACGGAGCACCTATTGTCAGCCGCGCAGGCGAAGCCTGCGTGGCGTCTGAACGCCTCCCGGAGGGACTGCAATCTTTCAGCCAGCTGACATCGCGCCGCAGGCTCCCGGGTGCGCCAATCACATGAATCCCAACTCCGGGGTGGGATCTCGTTTTGTGGCTCCTTGTAGAGACTCTTCTCTAATTTCGCGTTTGAAACGATGTATTCGCAAATGCGACCTAGAGACAGTTCGCTAGTTTGGCGTGTTAATTAGAGACTTCACTCCAATTGAGATTCAGCCGATCTTGTAGATCCTTAAACAACCAGCTGTCACTGGAAGTAATCCTCAACCGCGTGGTGTGAGTGCCGATCTTTCATACGTGCGCCCTGATGCGAGTGCGCACTTTTCTAGGAGCGATTGAGTGATTTTGACAGGCGGTACATCCAAGGTACGGCGGTTGCGGCAGCTGGGCGCGTCTGCGCTCATGTGGCTGAAGCCCAGCAGCCATCAGGCGGAACGCTCCGGCCCGGTGGTTGCCCGGCCGGCGCTGCGGACCCTGCAGACCTCGGTTGCCGCCGTATTGGTGTTCGCCCTGACCCTGGTGTCGATGCCGGTTGTTCCGCTCATCGCTCCATTCGGAACCAATGCGGCGGAGGCGGTTGATCTCCCGCCCATCGCCAATTCTGACATCTACATCCAGACTTCCGGACCGAATGCTGGTCTGAACATTGGTGACTGGTACACCACCCCAACCGGATCCAACGGTGGCGGCCAGGATCACCTCATCGAGATTACGGTGCCCGAGGACTGGCCCGGGCTTCCCGTGACGGTTGCCCTCTACGATCCCGAACTGGAGAGCCCGGGCGGAACCGGTTTGGCCGCCGAAGACGAGATCCGTGGGAGTGCGGACACGTCGACCTTCACCCTGAACGATCCTTCGGGAACACAGATCGTCACACAGTCCTACACCACCGGTGGCGGCACCAACGGTGTGTGGAGCGAACTGGCAACGTTCACGCCCTCAGCGGCTGGCACCTACCTGTTGACCGTGTCCACCAGCGACGACGACGACAATTCCTGGCGCCTCCGAGTGGTCAATGATCCTGACTGCGCGTCCGGTTGCACCAGCGCCGAACTCGACGATGGCGACGAGACCGATGATCCCGATGGCATCGCCGGATCCGGTGATGAACTCGAGGTCGGTATCCAGCGCACCTCCTTCCAGCACGTTGGTACAGGCGCGGTCTGCAATGACTTCTACTTCTTTGTTGACGGCACCCAGGCAAGTATCACGCTCAACAACTTCGACATGGACAGCGCCAGCGGTTCCTCCGTCACCTACACCCGGCCCGACGGCACCATCGAGGTCGGCACAGTATCCGCCAATCAGACCTGGAACAGTTCTTCGAACGCCACCCGAGTTGGTGACACCTACACCGTTGATGACAGTGACACCGGGTGGTGGAAGGCAACGATCTGCCTGGACTCGGGCAATCAGTACATCTTCGAGGCGATCGAGGGCGAACCGGTCTATTTCGAGACTGCTCCCACCGATCCGCAGCTGACGATTACGAAAGATGATGGGGTTACGACCGCTGAGGTTGGGGACACCATCACCTACGACGTCACCATTGCGAATACTTCCACTGGTGTGAGCGCTGGCGTAGCGGACCAGATCGTCATCACGGACACGCTTCCCAGTGGCGTGAACTTCGTTAGTGGCGCATTCGCCCCCGGGTTGACCGGCAGTGTCTCGCAGTCATCGGGTGTCGTAACATTCGTGTTCGACCAGGGACTTGCGGCGGGCTCGTCCACCACCGTCACCGTGACCGCCCAGGTCGTTGCCCCTAGCGGCACCTCGATTATCAACACAGCTTCGGTGATTTGGAAGGACACGATCGGAAACCAGTACGCCCCCGTACGGGCGACCGACACGGACGCTCTTACCGGCACAGACCTTGCTGTCACCAAGACGGTCGACAACGCCATCCCGGATATTGGCGACACCGTGACCTTCACGGTTACCGTCAATCATCAGTCCGGGGATCCAGCCACGGGTGTTGTAGTGCACGACAAGCTCCCAGCCGGCCTCCTCTACCAAAGCCACACCGCCTCCGCAGGAAGCTACGACGATGTGGGCGGTAACTGGAATGTCGGAGCTCTAACAACAAGCGGCAGTGCCACCCTTTCCATCACGGCCTCGGTGGTCGGTTCGTCCGGTGTTTACAACGTCGCCGAGATAATCCTCGCCGATCAGCTCGATCCCGATAGCACGCCGGGCAACTCCAGTACCACCGAGGACGACTACGCCCTGGTAGACCTCGCGGTTGGGGGCGGGGGGACGGTCTGCTGGCTGGTGGCAGACAATGGCGGTACCCAGACCGGTGGCAACGATCTACTCACCGTCTACGCCAACGGAGTTGAGACATTTATCGACACCGGCGGCGCCCCCGGTACTGGAACCACGGCCATCGAGTCCATTGCGTTCCAACCTGTTACAGAGATTCTGTATGCGGCCAACGGTGGCCAGTTCGGTTCGATCAACACCGCCACGGGTGAATTCGCCGCCATCGGTCCGGGTGGTCTGGGCGATGTTGACGGGATGGCCTTCGATCTCATCACTTTGAAGCTGTATGGCGCTCAACGACTTGGTGGAAATGACCGACTGATCGAGATCAACCCGACCACCGGAACCATCGTTGCCGGCGCATTTGGTGGAGCCAACTTCCTGGTGATCGACACCCTAGCTGCGGTCGGGGTGGGGGACATTGACGACTTCGCCATCGACCCCGTAGACAACAGATTGTACGGGATCGCCAATGACGCCGGGACGCAGGATCGCCTCGTCCTCGTCGATCGCGCCACGGGCGCGGTGACCGATATCGGGTCTACTGCTCCCTCACAAGACCTCGAGGGACTCAGTTTCGACAACGCAGGAACGCTGTTTGCAACAACCGGAACAAGCAACGAATTGCTGGAACTCAACAAGGCAACGGGCGCTCCCGTTCCCGGCACCGCTGTGAGCCTCGCCTATGGGGACTATGAGTCTGTGGACTGCGACACCAACGGCTACAACACCATTTCCGGCACGGTGTTCCTCGACCAGAACTTCGACGGCCTCCTCAACGGGTCTGACAGCGGTACAGCGAACGTGTCGGTTCGCGTCTACCGCGACGACGACGGAAGCGGAACCATCAACGCCGGAGACACCCTGGTTGGGTCTCAGCTGACCAGCACTGGCGGCGGGTACCTCTTCACCGTGTCGGCCACTGGCAAGTTCCTTGTGAACATCGACACCTCCTCGCTTCCCGCTGGCGCCACGATGACCACCGACAACTTTGAGGACGCCGACTTTGGCAGCTCACACGGTCTCAGCGATCTCGGCAACGATTTCGGCTATTCGGTGCCCGGCACGATCAGCGTGGTCAAGACTAGTGACGCGACGCCGGCTACGAAACCCGGTGACACCATCACCTACACGATCGTGGCAACGAACGACGGAACTGGCGATCAGACCGGCGTAACGATCAGCGACGGTTCACCTGGGGGAACCAGCTATGTTGCAGGTTCCACCGCTGCCGCGTGGGGGGCGACCGCGCCGGCCACTCCGGCGGTGGACAACTTCAACTCAACTACCAATGCGTGGGTCAGCGGTACCGGACCATGGCTCACTACCGCGTGGACCGAAATCGGCGAGACCGATGGCGCAAATGGTGGCGATATCCGGGTCGACAGCTATCGCGGTCGGCAGGCAGTTCGCATTCAAGACAACGACAACGGCACGGGGGAAGGGATCCAACGGGCCGTCGACCTGTCCAACTACGGGTCGGCGACACTCTCCTACCTGTACAGCCGCGACTTGAAGGGCAGCAATGACACCTCGTTTGTTTCCTATAGCACCGATGGCACGAACTTCAACACGCTGGTCACCTATGTGGGTGGTGCCAATGACAGCGGCTATTCGGCTGCAACAGTCCCACTCCCATCTGCCGCGCTGACGTCCAATACGATCATTCGCTTTGTGGCCGGCCCCACCGCCGGTGGTGGCGAGCGTGTTTACTACGACGACATCACGGTGTCTGGCGTGGTCGACACAGCCCAGGTCAAAACCAACGCGGTCAGCTCCCCAAACCCCCTCGTTGACGGCGTGCCCGGTGATCTGGTGGAGTCCGGAGACGTCGTGACGCTGGCAGCCGGCCAGAGCATCACGGTCACATTCTCGGTCGTCGTAGATTCTCCCGCTCCATCCCGCTACGTCGTGAATACGGTGTTTGCTTCGTCGGATCAGTCGTCGCCCGATAGCTACACCCTCATCGACGAGCTGGCGGCTGCCTCGATTAGCGACTTTGTCTGGGATGACCTCGACGCTGACGGAATCCAGGACCCCGGCGAGCCCGGAATCGATGGCGTGGTGGTTGAGCTTCTCGACAGCGTTGGTGCCGCCTATGCCACCACAACAACGTCGCTCGGCGGGAAGTATTTTTTCTCTTGGCTTCCCACCGGTGACTACTCGGTGCGGTTCACGCCGCCAACCGACTACCTCTTCTCACCCCAGGACCTAGCTGGCGATGACACTCTAGATTCCGACGTAGACCCCGCGACCGGTGAGACCAGCACAATCTCGGTACAGTCTGGTGACGAGATCACCACTGTGGACGCTGGCATGTTCACCACCGCCGTCATTGGCGATCTGGTGTGGGATGACCTCAACGCCGACGGGATCCGCGACGCTGGTGAGCCTGGCTTCGAAGGTGCCACCCTCGAGCTCTTGGACAGCGGTGGGACCGTCGCTGGAACAACGACTTCCGATGCCACCGGCGCCTACTCCTTCATTGTGAACCCGGGGTCCTACTCGGTCCGGATCACCTACCCCGCCGGAAGCTTCGGCTCGCCTGCCGATCAGGGCGGCGACGACACGGTTGACTCCGACGCCAACCCCGCAACCGGGGAGACGGCTCAGATCACCGTGGCCAGCGGCGACATCAACAGCGACCTCGACTTCGGCCGCTTCACGCTCGGCACGATCGGCGACTTCGTTTGGGACGACGGCAATGCCAACGGGATTCAGGATGCCGGCGAGCCTGGCATCGGTGGGGTCCAGGTGGAGTTGCTCGATGGCGCCACCGTGGTGGACACCACAACGACCGCCTTGGTTGGCACGGTCGGTGCGTATAGCTTCACCGATATCAGCCCTGGGGAGTACACCGTTCGGTTCACAACACCCCCCGGCTACCGAGCCAGCGTCGCCGGCGGCGGTAGCGACCTCGCTCTGGACTCCGATCCCAACCCTGCAACGGGTGTCACCGGTCTGATCACCGTCACGTCGGGAAGCTCGAACAGCGATATCGACGCCGGCTTCTATTTCCCGATGGCGCTAGGCGATTTCGTGTTCGTGGACGCTGACAGCGACGGTGTTCAGGATCCCGGTGAATTGGGGGCTGCGGGTCTCACGGTCAACCTGCTGGACGCCATCAATGCGGTCGTGGCCACCACTACCACCGGCGCAGATGGTTCCTACGGTTTTGCCGATCTCGACCCCGCCCTTTATCGAGTCGAAGTCCTTGCCCCCGGCTTCACCTTCACCGTCGCCGATCAGGGCGCCGATGACAGTCTGGACTCCGATGTCAACGCTTCAACCGGTGTTACAGGTGTCTTCACAATGGCAGGCGGCGTTGATAATTTGACGATCGACGCCGGCATTCTGCCCTCGGTTCTCGGCGATCGTGTATGGGATGATCTGAACGGCAACGGGATCCAGGATTCCGGTGAGCCGGGAATCGACGGCGTCACCGTCAACCTCCTTGACGGCGGCGGAACCATTATCGCTACTACCACGACCAGTGGCGGCGGCACGTACAGCTTCGGTGTCGGTCCGGGGACCTATCAAATCGAGTTCGTCGCCCCCGCCGGTCTCGAGTTCGGGCCCGCCAACCAGGGCGGTGACACCACACTCGACTCCGATGCCGACGTTGTCACCGGGCGATCGGCCACAATCACCGTCACGGACAACACGGGCGACCTCACGATCGACGCTGCCCTCTTTACCCCGATCACGCTGGGCGATACCGTCTTCGTTGACGCCGATGCCGATGGCATTCAAGATGTGGGTGAAACGGGTCTACCGGGCGTGACCGTTGAACTTCGCAACAGCGGCGGCACGGTGATCGCCAGCGACACCACCGACGGCTTGGGTAGCTACAGCTTTACAGGGCTTGCCCCCGGCGACTTCACGGTGGTCTTCACCGCTCCGGCCGGCCACTTCCTGAGTCCCGCGAATCAGGGCGCCGACGACACAGTTGATTCAGATGCCGATGCCACCACCGGGATCACCGAAACCTTCACGCTTACCAGCGGCAATGACAACGATTCTGTGGACGCGGGCATGTTTGAGTTGGGCAGCGTCGCTGACTTCGTCTGGGTCGACCTGGACAGCGACGGCGTCCAAGACGCCGGTGAGCCCGGATTGGCCGGCGTGAAGGTCAACCTGCTGGACGGTGCCACAGTTGTTGGCACCGCAACCACGGCGGCGGACGGTTCTTACGTCATCACCAACGTGATTCCTGGCACCTACACCGTTGAGTTCGTGGCCACTGGCTACACCTTCACCACCCAGGACGCGGCTGCCGACGATGCTCTGGACTCCGATCCCGATTCTTCCGGTGTCACCTCATCTGTAACCGTCACGAGCGGTCTGGACATCGTGAATGTTGATGCCGGTGTTGAACCCGTCCTACTCGGCGACTTCGTGTGGGTCGACACCGATGGAGACGGCATCCAGGATTCCGGCGAAACCGGACTCGACGGTGTCACCGTCGAGCTGCTTTCCGGCGCCACGGTCATTGCCACGACCACTACTGCTGGTGGCGGCGCCTACGAGTTCGCGGTTGCACCAGGTGCCTACACGATTCGGTTCACCGAACCGGCCGGCTACTCACTGACAACTCAGGATGCCGGTGCTGATGATGCTCTGGATTCCGATGCGGACAGCACCTCTGGTGTCACCGGGACCATCACGGTCACAGGTCCGAGCAACGACGACTCGATCGATGCAGGCATGTTCCAGGTTGCCTCGATCGGGGACTTCATCTTCGACGATCTCGACGCCGACGGCGTGCAAGATGCGGGGGAGCCCGGCATCGATGGGATCACGGTCGAACTGCGTGACGCCGCTGGGCTCCTGGTGGGTACCGACGTCTCAAGCGGCGGTGGGTCTTACGGCTTCGCCGGCTTGAACCCTGGTGACTACACGCTGACCTTCCTCGCCCCGCTCGGAGCTTCGGCCACAACGGCCAACGCCGGTTCCGATGATGCGGTGGATTCCGATATCGATGCGGCTGGCGTTGTTTCTGTATCGCTTGCCTCAGGGGAAGTTGACGACAGTGTGGATGCTGGCTTCGTTACTCCGGCATCGATCGGCGACTTCGTCTGGGACGATCTGAACGGCGACGGAATCCAGGATGCCGGAGAGCCCGGTCTCGAAAACGTGACGGTTCGATTGCTTCAAGGTGGCACGGAGATTGCATCCGTGCAGACCAACAGCACTGGTGGGTACAACTTCGTCAACGTTGCGCCGGGCGACTACGTAGTCGAGTTCGGAACGATCGGAACCTACGCACTCACCGCCCAGGACCAGGGGGCAGACGACGCACTCGATTCTGATGCGGATTCCACCAGCGGCTTGACGAGTTCCTTCTCCGTTGTATCTGGCGACGTGATGACCGGTATCGACGCTGGCCTGGTGGCCCCCGCCACCATCGGCGACACCGTCTTCTTCGACACCAACAACGACGGTCTGTCCACTGGCGAGCCTGGCGTTCCGGATCTCACCGTGGAATTGCTTCAGGGCGGCTCGGTGATCGCCACAACCACGACCGATAACAGTGGCAACTACTCATTTGGTAGCCTCGCCCCCGGCGCCTATGCCATCCGGATACCGGCGGCAGGCATTGTGTTTGCGGTCCAGGATGCCGGTGGCGACGACAGCATCGACTCCGACGTCGACGCTTCGGGCCTTACCTCAGCGATCACGCTCGTCTCAAACGAAACCAATAGCTCCGTGGACGCTGGGGTCCTTCCGTCCAGCGTTAGCAACTTTGTCTGGACCGATACCAACGGCGACGGCATCCAGGATGCCGGAGAGCCTGGCCTCGACGGCGTGACGGTGGAACTCTACGACGGAACCGGCGCAACGCTCATCGCCTCCACCACCACTGCCGGAGGCGGACTTTACGCCTTCACCAACCTGCTCCCTGGGGATTACGAGATTCGGGTGACCGCTCCGGTTGGTGCAACCTTCACCGACCTCAATAGTGGGGCCGACGAGGCCCTTGACTCCGATGTGGATTCCGCCGGATCCACCGGGTCGTTCAGTCTCGCCGGTAACACCGATGACGACACGATCGACGCCGGTGTCTTCCAGCTGGCTTCGATCGGCGATTTCGTCTGGGACGATCTCAACGGCAACGGGGTGCAGGATTCCGGCGAACCGGGCATTGGTGGCGTCCTTGTAGAGCTCCGGGACGGTACCGGAACGTTGATCTCTTCCGATACGACTTCCTTTGCTGGGGCGTGGTCGATCTCGGGTATCGACCCCGGTAGCTATACCGTGACGTTCGCATTGCCAGCAGGCTCGGTTGCCACTGCCGCAGACGTTGGGGCCAATGACGCCCTCGATTCCGATATCGACCCGTCCGGTGACGTTGCGATCACACTTACCACTGGGGATGCGGTCTCCACGATCGATGCCGGTGTCGTGTTCGCCGCCTCGGTGGGCGATTTCGTCTGGGACGATCTGAACGGCGACGGCATCCAGGACTCGGGCGAGCCGGGCATCGACGGCGTCCAGGTGGACCTTCTTCAGGGCGGCGTGGTCGTCCAGACCGATACCACCGCTGGTGGCGGTGCCTACGCTTTCGATGTTGCCCCCGGCGACTATCAGCTCCGATTCACCCCGACCGGTGTGTACGGTCTCACGGCCCAAGATTCCGGCGCTGACGATGCGCTGGATTCCGACGCCAACCCCACAACCGGTGAGACGGCGGTCTTCACCGTTGTATCGGGCGACGCCATCTCCACGATGGACGCCGGTCTCGTGGCGGGTGCTTCAATCGGTGATCAGCTCTTCTTCGACATAGACGGCGATGGCATCCAGGACGTCGGCGAACCCGGCGTTTCCGGTGTTGGTGTTCAACTCCTCCAGGGTGGTGCGGTCATCGCGACCACCACATCGGTGGCCAACGGCTCCTATAGCTTCGGCGGACTCAACCCCGGAACCTACATCGTTCGGATCCCGGGTGCCGGTCTCGTCTTTACCGCCCAGGACGCTGGAACCGATGATGCGCTTGACTCCGACGTAGACGCTCTCGGTACTACCGGGACGATCGAACTCACGTCCGGTGAGATCGAGGACTCCATCGACGCTGGCCTTCTTCCTTCGAGCGTCGGCGATTTCGTCTGGCTCGACGGCAACGGCAACGGCATCCAGGATTCCGGCGAGTCCGGTCTTGCGAACGTAGCGGTCGAACTTCTCAACGGCTCGGGAACCGTGGTGGCGACCACAACAACGAGTGCTACAGGCGCCTATCTGTTCGACCTGCTTCTGCCTGGAACGTATTCGGTCCAGTTCACGGCCCCGGCTGGGCATGTGTTCACAACGACCGACGTCGGTGGCGATGATGCTGTTGATTCCGATGCCGACAGTGCCGGCCTAACCGCGTCGTTCTCGGTCAGTCCGTCCTCCTCTCCCAACTCGATTGATGCTGGTTTGTTTGAGCTGGTATCGGTTGGCGATTTCGTGTTTGATGATCTGAACGCCAATGGTGTTCAGGATGCCGGTGA
>RCMY010002635.1_pt1 | contig 16197 bp, 6 predicted proteins | sample 2041341 | NCBI WGS metagenome assembly RCMY01 (sample SAMN09708234, study PRJNA481090) | Marine sediment metagenome, whole genome shotgun sequencing project. | reverse complement strand
GAGGGCAAGATCGTCAAGGGCGGAGGGCCAACCGTCAAGAACGTAAGCGGATTCGATATCCCTCGGCTCATGGTTGGGTCACTCGGAACCCTTGGTTTGTTCAGCGACGTGATCCTTCGCACGAACCCAATTCCGGCCGCTGCTCGGTGGGTCTCGACAACCACGATCGGTCCGCTTCAAGTGCGAGATCTGGTGCACTCGCCTGGCGCGATCTTTTGGGATGGCACGACGACGTGGCTCTTGCTCGAGGGCCACGGAGGCGACATTGATGCCTCCATGGCTGCCCTCCGCAACGCCGGCGACGCTGAGGATGCGGTGGGACCGCCGGAGCTTGGGGTGCACCGCTGGTCGCTCCTGCCAGCCCAGCTCGTTGCACCCCCTGTGAATGACTATGTCGCGGCAATCGGAACCGGACTGCTCTTCGCTAACGAGCCACAGCCAGCCCGGTCGCTCGCTCCCGCCGTTGCCGTGGTGCACGAGCGACTTGCCGCCAACTTCGACCCGACCAACCGGCTTAACCCCGGCCGCAATCCCGGAGCCCGCTGATGCAACTCGGAATCGATCCAGACGAACTCAATACCTGTGTGCAATGCGGCCTCTGCCTGTCGTCGTGTCCGACATTCCGAGTTACTGGCGACGAAACCATGTCGCCCCGTGGTCGCATCGCATTGATGCGCGAAGTCCAGAACAACGATGCGCCAATCACGCGAGACATCCGTGATGCGTTCGACACATGTGTGCAGTGCCGAGGTTGCGAGCCTGCGTGTCCATCGAGCGTGCCGTACGGGCGGCTAATCGAACAAACGAAAGTCACCCTCGCATCGCAGCCCCGAGCCGTCACTCCGTTCGTCACGAAGCTGGCGCTGATGCCGCTCGGCCATCCGAAGTTCTTGTCGCTTGGCACAAGCGCTCTGGCCGTTGCCCAACGTCTGCATCTGGTGCCGAAGCGGCTTGGTCTGCCTGCGAAGCTTCCGTTCAGGAACACGGCTCCTAAGTCGTCAGGCAACGACGTCTTTCTGTTCACCGGCTGTGTGATGGACGTGTGGCAGCGCGACGTGCATCAAGCGGCTCAGAGAGTCCTTGAAGTTGCCGGCTTCGGTGTGCAACCAACGAGCGATGCGGCGCCATGCTGTGGAGCGTTGCATACTCACGCTGGCCTCGCGGCTACCGCCAAGCAGCGGGCCCAAGCCACCATCACCGCTCTTGCCGGCAATCAGCCGATTGTGGTTGATTCGGCCGGCTGTGGTGCGGCGATGAAAGAGTACGGGCATCTGGTCGGGACACCCGAGGCCGAGGCGTTTGCGGCCCGGGTTTTTGACATGCAGGAGTTCATTGCCGAGCATCTCGACCGGCTTCCAAGCGTCGCGCCGCTTGAACTCAGTGTCGCCATTCAAGACCCTTGCCACCTGCGTCACGTGCAGCGAGTGCACGAGGCAACGCGGGTCGCGCTCCGGCCGTTCGTTCGCGAGCTAATCGAGCTCGACGATGACGGTCTGTGCTGTGGCGCAGGCGGTGCGTTCTCGGTGCTCCAGCCCGAGATGGCGTCGGATATTCGTGAACGCAAGCTCGCTTCAATCGGTCGAGCAGCAGCTGAGGTCGTTGCCAGCGCAAACCCCGGTTGCTCGATGCACCTCGCATCCCAGGGGGCCGAGATAGTGCACCCCATCCAGCTGATCGATCGCGCACTGACCGGCAACCCGTGAGGCCCGCCAAAACTCAAACCGAGCGACCTTCTCACGCCGAACTGGTCCCGCTCCAACCCGCTCAGCGGGTTGGAGCGGGACCAGTTCGGGAAATGCAGCCCTCAACCGACGGCTGACGTCGATGTGACTACTGTGGGGAAACGAATACATCTTGAGGGGACTTATGGCCGATCGACCAGGAGCACTGTCCGGAATCGGCAACACGCCGATCATAAAGTTGTCCAGGTTCCCTGGGCCTAATGCGGCTGAGGTTTGGGTCAAACTCGAGGCCGCGAACCCCACTGGCTCCTACAAGGACCGGATGGCGCTTGCGATGATCGAGGCGGCCGAGAAACGGGGTGAACTTCGACCGGGCCAAACGGTCGTGGAATACACGGGAGGTTCGACGGGAAGCTCGCTAGCGTTCGTGTGCGCGATAAAGGGTTACCCGATGCGAATTGTCAGTTCGAACGCGTTCGCGGAGGAGAAGTTGAAGACGATGCGAGCGTTCGGCGCCGAACTCGAGTTGATTCATAGCGTTGACGGCATCCATCCCGAGCTCCTTCCCCAAATGATGGAGCGGGCTGCGGAGATCGTTGCCGAAGTCGACGGCTTCGCGACCGATCAGCTCAACAACCTCGATACTCTCGACGGATATCGCCAGATCGGTCGAGAGATCCTCAACCAGATCGACGGTGAGATCCACGGAGCGTGTGTGTACGTCGGTGTCGGTGGCGCCTATGTCGGCACTGTCTCGCCAATCAAGGATGCGTGGCCGAACGTCATCCGCACCGTCGTGGAGCCGGCAGAATCAGCGGTGATCGCTGGTGGACAGCCCGGTTCGCATCGCATTGAAGGCGGTGGCATCGGGTTCATCCCGAAAATGATTACGCCCGATCTGTATGACCGACTTGATGCAGTGAGCACCGCCGACGCATTCGCAACGGCTCGTGAAGTTGCTCGGATAGAAGGCGTCTGGACGGGACCAAGCGGCGGAGCGAACGTGCTCGCCGCGACCCGCCTGGCCCGCGAGTTAGGGCCCGGCCACCGAGTCGTTACTCTGCAGCCCGACTCGGGACTGAAGTATCTCGGCGGCGATCTTTACTAGTAGCCGAGCTCAGTTAACAGGGCAGACTCGAGGCCATCGCTGGCTTGACCGCCCTACTGGCCAGGCTTTGTCTTTTTGTTCGATCGGTTCGTCAGTTTCGAAAGGAGCTTGGTTCGCCAGGGTTTACGACGCCGTTTCATCGCAACTTGGATGGGCCGCTTAGAAATCTTGCCCGAGGCTTCGTTCGCGTGGCGGCGCCGAACGACCCGCCGGCCGGCCATGACCCCTGAGAAGATCATGAGCCTGGGTTTGGTGGTTGGAGAAGCATGATGGCTCTTTTCCGCGTCGGCATCCGTTGGACCGGACGATCCCCCGATGATAGGACAGGTGTTGACGTGGCGTGTAGCGCTGTGACGCTGGCCTAGCCTGCCCATCGGAGTCTTGTCACTTAGGGGTTACCGGCGAGCGGGCCCGTTTGGGGCGGAAACGTTGGGCGATGGGGTCGGCCGCTCGGGCGAGGAGCGGCCCGCCGACGGCAAGCGTTAGGACGTACGCGGCAGCGAGCGGGCCGAGTTCGGGCTCGATGCCTTCGGCGACGGCGATTCCGGCAATGACGATGGAGAACTCGCCTCTGGCGATGAGTGTGGCCCCGGCTCGCAGTCGTCCGGGGACACCGATGCCAGCCCGTTTGGCGCTCCACCAGCCGGTGGCCAGTTTGGTTGCGGCGGTGACGATGGCTAGGCCGAGGGCGAGCAGAAGAGCGGGCGGTAGGTCAGCAGGGTTTATCTGAAGTCCGAAAAACGCGAAGAACAACGCCGCAAATAAGTCTTTGAGCGGCCCCAAGACGTTCCGGGCGGCGTGTTCGGCTGGGCCGTTGAGCGCAATTCCGACAAGGAATGCACCGACAGCAGCAGACGCTTGAAGGTGTTCCGCAATACCGGCAACGAACAGGGCGATGCCGAGGAGACTGAGGAGAAGGTTCTCGTCGGAGCGGGTGAATACAAGAGCACTAATTCGGTCGCCGAATTTGATGGCGATGACCAGGGCTGTCATGACTGCGGCTATAGCAATGGTGATCTCGAGGCCAATAGCAATTGCACCGCCGCCGATGAGAAGGCCTGCCATGAGCGGTAGGTACAGCGCCATCACGAGATCTTCAGTGACAAGGATGGCAAGTACGACTGGTGTTTCCCGGTTGCCCGTGTTTCCGAGGTCGGCGAGAACTTTTGCGATGATTCCTGATGACGAGATGTAGGTGATGCCTCCAAGGAGCATCGCGGCGCGGTAGTCCCAACCGAGGGCTAAGCCGAGGACAAGGCCTGGGGTGAAGTTGAGTACGAGATCGACTGCTCCGGACGGCGCATGGTCACGGAGCGCAGCGGTGAGTTCCGCTCCGGTGTATTCGAGCCCCAGCAGAAGGAGAAGGAGAATGACACCGATCTGGGCACCACTCTCGATGAACTCGCGAGCAGTGAGGAGCTCGACGATTCCGCCTTCGCCAACCGCTAGTCCAGCCAGCAGGTAAAGGGGGATCGAGGGGACGCCGAATCGGGCGGCAAGCCGGCCAAGGAGCGCAAGGGCAATAAGGATCGCGCCGAGTTCTACGAACAGGGTCGCGGCAGCCGGAGATGCGGCGAGAATCACGGGGTCCTAATAGACAGTAGTTGGGCGGCCGCGTCGATCCCGTCTGCTGTTCCGACGACGACGGCGGTGTCGTCGATAAGGAGCCTTTGCTCGGGGCCCGGGGCGGGCAGGGGTTGGCCGCCACGAACAAGTGCGACGATCGACACGCCGGTTCGGCTGCGAAGAGCCGTGTCGCCGATGGTCTGGCCCGCGTACGGGCTATGGGGGGAGATAGGGAGCCAGTCGATTGCGAGACCGGCGATTTCCTGACGTAGATCGTCAAGGCGCTCGGTCACAGTAGTACCGCCGAGCAAGTCAGCAAGGACGCGTGCCTCATCGGCCGTCATCGCCGCCGATTCGCAGACGCGGTCAGGATCGTCGGAGTCGTAAATGACTACCTCTCGGCGGTCGCCGTGGTGAGAGATGACGCCGATTCGGTCGCCGCTTCCGCATTCGATCTCGTGGAGCGTTCCGACGCCGGGCAGCTTCGTTTCGTTGATCTGGGCCATGGCCTTCAGATTGCCATGGACGTGTGACCGGTGGGAAATTACCGGCGAAGCGTCAAGAAGTGAAGTGACCTGAGTCCCGTCTCAGACGCCGTACATGAGCGAAGCTAAGCTGAGCTGCGTCGGCTTCAGGGCATCAAGCAGACAGGGCCCAACGTCCCTTGTCCCAGGTTCTGATCCATTGCTCCGCTGGCGCGAGCTAAGGTTTTCGTCTCGGCATTCCACCGCTGGTGACCCGGCGTCGAGGATTATCGAACGAGTCCTAACCGCCCGACGCGATCTCGTGGTTGTCGCCATCGACCAGCACGACGAGGCCCACGCCACAATCAAACGTCTGCTCCGTAAGTGCCCATGCCCGGTATGGGTGATCCGTCCCACTCGGGCAAGAATGCAACGGGTACTGGCCGCGGTCAATGCAGATCCAGCAGAGGCGGCGCTCAACGACGTGCTGTCCTCTCGAGTCCTGGCCCGGAGTCATGGCGAGTGCATCTCGGCAATGGACCGGCGGCAGAGATTGTGAAGAAGGTCGTCGCGAAACAGCACATCAATCTCCTTGTGATTGGCACCGTTGCTCGAACTGGTTGCGAAGTGACGGCCATCGAGCGTCATCCTCGGCCCTTTCGCGTCGTTCTTACCGGTGGACCGGGCGGCGGTAAAACTACTGCCGCAGACCTGCTCCGACGAGAGATAGGTGACCGCGTCATCATTGTCCCCGAAGCGGCGACACTGCTCTTCTCGGGAGGATTCCCGCGACCTGTCGACCTGTCGACCCGCAGGCCCGACGGTTCATATGATTTCTTCGCCACCGTTGGGAGCGCTCATCAACGTGAGTCGGACCGGTACGCCGCCGCCATCTTCTTCGAGACCGCCGCAAAGGGCGGACACGGCTTCGAGAGCGAAAACCATTACCGCACCGAAACCCAACAACAAGCCATCGACCTCGACACAAGGCTGCGTGAGCTTCGGATGCCGCATCCGCGATTCACTCACATTCCACATACTGCGTCGTTCTTCCGCAAGATGACCGTCGGGCTCGGCATCCTGGAGAGCCTGATCAGCCAGATTTCGGGGCCGCGCCCGCCATGACCACGAGTCGAGCCGCCAACCAGCGTCGGTGACGCGCTCGCCGAACACACAGGACTCGGAAACATGTTCGTTGGAGCGCTCCTTGAGCGACGTATCTGCGAGCCCCGAGAAAGCGTTAGTATTTTGTGATTAGGACCATGTGCAAAACGCACTGACGCGGTCCGCTCTACGAAGGATGAGGCTCAATGTCACTGTTCGATGATTTGATCCCGACGCTCATTACCGACACGCCAGCCCAAGGTCGCGAGCTCGCAATCATGATGGCTCGAAAGACCATTGCGACGATCCAGCCCGATGTAGATATCCGTACCCAGCTGCGGCCCGATTACGACGGAGATAGCGCCAAGCTCATGCAGGCGGGCCAGATTGTGGCAATCGAATTCCAAACAATCGCCGCCGCCAATAACTACTGGACCAAATAGCGAACAAGCGCCCTTCAGCACCAGTTCGGGAAACGCGGGTGGCGGCGATGCCGTCAGGCTTCGACAGTGATGCGCCGTCTCTTGGATTCGGCGACCAAGGCACCACCGGTCGCGAGAAGGAGTAGCGCCCAGATAACAAGTTTCTGACTGCTGGCGCCAGAGAACGCAAGCCAGGCTGGGTTCTGCTGGACAATGGCGGCGGCTACATCGCTGTTGTTGGCGTTCGGGGCGAGGCCGAGGTCGGAAGCGAGGCTACTGCCAGGGTCATTGAGTTCGTTGTAGATATCTGACAAGACCTTTGGTGAAAGCGTCCGGCCGTCGACGTCGTTGCCACCCTCGACGGTGGCGTCATTGGAGATTTGACCGCCGGCCGTGGCGGTAACGGTGACGGTGAGTTTGACGGTCCACGTGTCGCCGACCTCCATTGCTGCCGGGTTGGTACACCTCACAGTGCCATTTGCCTCGATGCAGGTCACCCCGCCAATGGTGCTTGTTGCCGACTTGTAGGTGAGACCGGCGGGGAGGTCGTCGGTGATGATGATGTCTCCACGGGTAGGTGACGGACCGAGGTTGGTGACGGTGATTAAGTAGGACGCGTCGCGTCCAGCGGTAAGTTCGCCGTCGAGGACCTTGTCGATGTCGAGGATCGACAGGGGTACAGAAACCTCGTCGGTGTCGAGGTCGTTGCTCGGATCGATGTCGACGGTAGGCGTGTCGACCGAGGCCGAGTTGGTCACGCTAGCGGCCGCAGCAGCGGCGACGGAAACGGTCAGGTCAACGCTCGAGGTCGAGCCCGAGGCCATCGCAGCCGGGTCTCCCGTTGCGGAGTCGACGTAGGTGCAGGTAACAATTTGTCCGGCGGCAACGCAGGACCAGTTGTCACCGGATGCTTCAACAAACGCAGTGTTTGCCGGAAGGGTGTCGGTGATCGTGACAGGAGCCACGGCAGAGGCAGGACCATTGTTCGTTACGGTCAGCGTCCACGTGTTGTCTGCACCGATGACGAACCCGCCGTCGTGAGACTTGTCGATGCCGAGGTCGGCCTCTGGTCGGTAACCAAAGTCAACGTCGTCGCGATCCTCACCGTCGCCGAGGATCACATCGGCGATGTGGGGGCTCTTGGCTCCGTCCACATCGTAGGTCGGCACGTATCCGTCGGGAAGGGTGCTGGTGTCGATGCTGACTGTGTAATCGCCAGCGGGCATGTCATCGAAGATGTACGTTCCATCTGGGCCGGTGACTGTGGTCTCGGTGTAGGTGAGGCCACTGATCGGATCGACGTAGGTAATCTCGACCGTGACTCCTTCGAGCAGGTTCTCATCGGGATCGAGGACGCCATCGGCGTTCTCGTCGCGCCAAATGGTGTCGCCGAGTGATCCGGTGCCGGTGACTGAGAAGTCCTGGTTGAGATCGTCGGGTGTCGCGGCGTCGAGGGTTGCCGTCGACGTGTTGGCGGTCGCAAGGCCATCGGCGTCAAAGGTGGCAGTGGTTCCCGCCGGGAGGGTGGCGGGGTCGAGGGTGATGGTGTAGTCGCCGTGGGGGAGACCGGTCAGTTGGTAGTTGCCATTGGCGTCGGTGGTCACCGTGACGGTGAGATCGTCGCCGCCAGTCGGGTTACTCCAGGTGATGGCGACATCAACGTTGGGGATTCCGATGTCGAACAGGTCTGGTATGCCGTCGGCCTCGAGGGTGTCTCGGTCGAAGAACACGGTGTCGCCGATGGTTCCTGCACCGTTGTAACCAAAGTCTTGATCGAGATCGTTCGGCTCGGCGGCGGTGAGTGTGGTGACTGAGACGTGGGGGGTGACAATGTCATCGTCATCGAAGGTCGGTACGAATCCACTGGGAAGGGTGGTGTCGTCGACGGTGACGGTGAGGTCGGTGTCGAATGGCAGGTTCTCGAAAAGATAGGTGCCATCGTTCGCAGTCGTCGTGGCAACGGTCACGGTGGACCCATCAGGTCCGGTATAGGTAAGGGTGACGGTGATGCCAGCGAGGCCAACTTCATCGGTGTCGAGCGTGCCGTTGCCGTCGAGGTCGAACCAAATTGTGTCGCCCAGTGACCCGGCGCCGGTATAGGAGAAGTCAAGGTCAGCGTTGTCAGGGACTGTCGCATCGAGGATGACAGCCGAGGTGCTGGCCGTGGCGATGCCGTCGTTGTCGTACGTCTCGACAGTGATGCCGGGAGGAAGTGTGTCAGTGTCGACGGTGACGGTATATGGCCCATGGGGCAGGTTCGGCACGAGCCATTCGCCGTTGGCGTCAGTCGTGGCCGGATACACGAGATCGTCGATGGATTCGTCAACGAGTGTCGTGGTTGCGTCGTCGCCGATGATGCCGTCTGGTCCACCCCAGGTGACGGTGATATCAATGCCGTCGAGAGGCTGGTCTTGGTCGTCGAATACGCCGCTGCCTGCGGGGTCGGTGGCGCCGTCGTTGTTCTGGTCAAACCAGACGGTGTCGCCAAGTGATCCTGCGCCGGTGTAGGAGAAGTCCTGATCAGGGTTGTCTGGCGTTGTTGCGTCGAGGATGACGGTTGAGGTGTTGGCCGTGCCAGTGCCGTCGGCATCGTAGGTCGGGACCATTCCGGACGGCAGCGTGGTGCCGTCGACGGTGACGGTGTAGCTACCGTGCGGCAGGTTGGGGAGACCCCAATCGCCGTTGGCGTCAGTCGTGAGTGGATACGTGACGTTGGTGCCCTGAGGGTTGGTCCACACGACGGTGATGCCTGCGCCAGCAATGCCGGGCTCTGACGGATCGGGGGCGATCGTGGCGGAGTTGTCGATGTCGTGCCAAACGTGGTCGCCGAGCGAGCCGACGCCTGTGTAGCCGAAGTCTTGGTCGAGATCGGACGGGTTGGCGGTGTTGAGCGTGACGAGTGTGGCGTTCGGACTGCCAAGACCGTCGTCATCGAACGTCTGGGTCAGTCCAAACGGAAGTGTGGTGTCGTCGACGACGACCGAGAAGTTGCCCTCGGGGAGGTTGTCGAACAGATAGGTGCCGGTGGCGTCGGTGTCGACGGTCTGCACTACGTTGTCGGTGCCGCCGACGACTCCGTCTGGTCCGAACCAAGTAAGGGTGACAGTAACGCCGGAGAACCCGACTTCGTCGAGGTCTTCGAGGCCGTTATTGTTCTGATCAAACCACACGGTGTCGCCGATCAGGCCGGCAGTCTCACCGGTGTATGCGAAGTCCTGGGTGAGGTCATCTGGCCCTGCCCCGTCGAGGGTGGTGGCCGAGACGTGGGGGGTGCCGGTGCCGTTCGCATCGAACGTTGCGGTTGTGAGACCGGTAGGTAGGTCGCTGTCGTCGACGGTGATCGTGTAATCGCCGTGTGGGAGTTCGGTGACGAGGTAGTTGCCGGAACCATCAGTGGTGTCGGTGTAGGAGAAATCGTCGCTCGTACCAAGAGTGAGGTCGGCGCCAGCCCAGGTGACGGTGACGTCGATGGTGCCGAGGCCGCTGTCGCCTGCGTCAGGGATGCCGTCGGTTTCGGTGCCGTCGATGTCGAAGAAGACTGTGTCGCCGATGGAACCAGCACCTCGATAGCCGAAGTCCTGGTTGTTGTCGATGAAACTGAGCGCGGTCAGCGTCGTCGCCGACGTGTGAGCGGTAACGGTGCCATCGGCATCGAAGGTCGGGCTGAGGCCGCCGGGCAAGGTGGAGTCGTTGACGGTGATCGTGTAATCGCCGTACGGCAGGTTGTCGAAGCTGTAGGTTCCGTCGGGTGCGGTGGTGGTGGTGAGGGTGATTCCACCGTCAACCCAGTTAAGGGTCACGGTCACGCCGCCGAGTCCGGGCTCGCCAACGTCAATGGCGCCGTCATTGTCGTAGTCGAACCAGACGGTGTCGCCAATCGACCCTGGTCCGGTATAGGAGAAGTCGACATCGAGCTGTGTCTCGCCGGGGTCAAGCGTCACCGGAGTGTTGTGGGCGGTCGCTGTGCCGTTGAGGTCGTAGGTTGGAATGTTCAATCCGGCGGGGAGATCGGTGTCATCAACAACGACTCGGTATCTGCCGGGCGGGACCGTATCGAAAAGGTAGTTGCCCGAGCTGTCGGTTGTGTCAGTGAAGGCAATGTCATCGGTCGTGCCGAACGTGTCGTCCCAACCAGCCCACGTCGCGGTCACGTCAATGTTGGGGAGGCGGGGTTCCGCGACACCGTTGGTGTCGCCGCCCGAGTTGTCTTGATCCCACCAGATGGTGTCGCCAATGGTTTGGGTGGCATCGGACCTGTAGCCGTAGTCGAAGTCGAGGTCGGCAATGGCACCGCCGGGGATGGTCGTGTCGGCGGTAGTGATCTGGTCGGTGGAAGTATGAGCCGTGATGATGCCGTCTCGATCGAAGCTTGGGGTGAGGCCAGCCAGGCTTGGCGAGTTGGCAGGGTTGACAGTGACCGTGATGTCGGTGTCAGCCGGAAGCCCAACCGCGAGAGGGACGCCGTAGGAGCCGTTGGCGCCGGTCGTCGTCGTGTACGAGCGTGGGGTGCCATCGGCAGGGTTCAACCACGTGATGACTACCTCGACGTTGGGGATGCCGGGTTCGGTGCCATCTTGGATTCCGTCGCCGTTCAAGTCGAGCCACACGTAGTCGCCGAGGCTGGTCGGAACAACGGTGATTGAGACCGAGTCTTGGTCGTCTTCGGCCAAGATGTCGTTGCCAGGCGTGGAGTCTGAGTCGTACTGATCGCTTGTGGCGGCCTGAGCGATGTTGGTCACCCCACCAAGGGCGACGAGGCGGGTGCGGATAGTCAGTTGGAGGCTGGCGCCGTCAGCAACTGTGCCGACAGTCCAAATGTTGGTTGAGTCGTCGAAGGTGCCTTGGTCGATGGAGACGATGGCGTCAAACGCGAGCTCAGTGGGGTCGAGTACGTCGGACAAGGTGACGTTGGTGGCAGCGTCGGGGCCGAGGTTGTCGACGGTGATGGTGTAGTTGACATACGAACCGAACCAGTACGGCCCGTTGTCAGGGTCGCCATCGACTTCTACCGGGGTAATGGCCTTGTCGACTTCGATGTCGGCTCGGGCGATGTAGACGTCGTCGTCATCGCTGTCTGCATAGTTCTCGGGGAGCAACGGTCCGGCGCCGTCTGGGTCACAACAGCTCGCAGATCCAGTGGCGTCCTCGCCAGCAACTGATGCGGCATTTGTGTGAGCGAAGCCGGTCGCCGCGTCGTAGCCAGTGAACGACTCGCCAGTTGTTTGATCGGGTGTCAGTACTGCAGACTGGGGCGTGGCGGTGAGGACGATGGTGATGGTTTCACCAGGGGCGACGGGTTCGGTTGCACCGGCGACGAGGTTGGTCCAGCTGAGTGTTTCGATGTTCAGCACTGCGGCCTGGCCACAAGTGCCAGAATCAGCGACACAAGTTGGTTCGACGGCGACTGGGCCGCCGTTGTGTGGAGTCGTGACGGTTGCGGAGCCAACGTCGTAGGTCCAGCCGTCCGGCAGCACGTCGGTGATGTCGATGTTGAACGCCGAGGCCACTGAGTCAGTGTTAGTGACAGTGATGGTCCAGGAGAAGGGCTGGTCGAGGCGGACATCGGTTGAGTCCTGCCCGACCGTGGCGGCCTTGTTGATCGTCAGTTCGGGGAAATGGACTTCGACCGTGACATCGTCGACGGTGACCGCTCCGCGGGTCGCAGCCGGGTCATTGCCGTAAGTGATGATGTCGTCGTTGCCGCCGTTGTCGGTGACGATCTGCACTCGATCGGCTAAGGCGATGCCGTAAAAGGTCGGGATGTCGGCCGTGTTAGTGAGTTCGATGCCACGGGTAAGGGTGTCTGATGCGTCGACGACGGCGTCATAGTCGACGGTCGCGGCCGGCGCGGCCGCAAGCGGTCCGGCGATGGTCCAAGTGATTGTTCGTGCGGTCTGGTTCCAGAGGCCGATCGAACCACTGTCGCCAGTTATTGTCTGACCGGTGGCGTTGACCGGAGTGCCGCCGACGGCGGCGAGTGGGGTGAGGCCGTTGGGAACGGTGTCGACAACGGTGATGTCGTGCGCGTCGCTGGTGCCAGTTGAGGTGACCGTAAGGGTGTACCGCAGCGAAGCTCCGGCCATGGTGTCACAGCCGTTTGCGCCAGTACCGTCTGCGTCGTTGGAACCTGAGTCGTTGTTGCCTGCGGTCGTGTCACAGGTGGGGTTGGCAAGGGCTGCGCCGCTGACGTCGGTGACGTCTTTGTCGATCTCGAGGGCAGGTTCAGTTACGACAAAGCTTTCCGAGGCTGGGCCTGAACTGGTGCTCCACGAGATGGAGTCGGGGTCGTCGTAACCAGCGGGCAGCGACGTGGGGGTCTGGCTGGCGACCTGATTGGTTGCGTTCCAGAACAGTTCGGCATCGTTGGTAATGGTGTTGGTGTCGACAGCGTTGTCGTTCACGTGCACTGTGTACTCAACGGTGACGTCGCAGTCGCCATTCGCGTAGACATCGCCGATGAACCATGCCGCCAACTGGGCATCGAGGCCGACGGGGTTGAACTTTTCGACACCGCCTGGAACGAGCGGGGTTCCGGTTGACATGCCGGTCGCAGCATCGAAGATCTCGCACTCGTTGCTGACTGAGACTGATCCGAAGTTGTCGAAGTCGAGTGATGCCGGAAGATCATCGAAGATGGTGGCGTCGTAGGCCGCGGTTCCTGCTGGGATGGTGACGGTGACTTGGTAGTCGACTGGTTCGCCGACGGTCAGAGTGGCGATGTCATCAGCGGGGTTGAGGAGGTTGAACGGTTCAATGTCTTTGTCGATCGCCGCGAGAGGGACATTGACGGTGTCGGTATCGTTGGCGGTGTAGGTCCGGCCGTCGGCTTCGTTCGGATCTTCGGTTGGAGCAAGGTTCTGGTCGAGGCCATATGCCGTGAGTGCGGCAGTGTTGGTGAGCGATGACGAGGCAATGCCGGGGTCGTCGACTTCGGTGTCATAGGTGAATCGGACGGTCCCATCGGGATCAATAGCATCGAGCGCTGACCAGTCGGCTGGGGTCCAGGTGATAGTGCGGTTAGTTTCGGACCATACGCCGGCTGACAACCCGGCCGGGTTGACTCCGGTCGACGGGACCAGATCGCCGTTAGCGGTTACAGGCACGCTACCGATGCCGAGCGGCGTGATGCCGGCAGGCACGGTGTCAACGACGGTGATGTCGTGGGCAACCGAGACGTTGTTGAAGGTCGTCGGATTGGTGACTGTGATGCGGTACGTGATGGTCTGACCGGGAAGGACGTCATTGCCGGCCGGAGTGACGTGGTCCTTGACGATGACGGGTTTGGGTTCGACCACGTAGGTGTCGACGCGGTTCGAGATGATGTCGACGCGGTCGGCGCCGGCGGCATCGTTCCAGTCAAAGCGGGCTCGGTTCCTCAAACGGGTGGCGGAAGGGTCTGCCTGGTTGGCGACGATGTCGTCTACCTGGGCGTAGAAGGTGATGGTGACGGAGTCTTCGCCCGATCCGGCGGCGTTGTTCCAAGGATCTGGCAGCTCATACGTGACTGTTCCCGCACTGTGGACAACAGTGCCGCCGGTGAGTCCGGCGGTGCCGGTCACGGTTGGCTGCAGGTTAGAAACGGTCCCGTTGAAGAGACCGTTGCCGGTGAACCAAACCAACCCGGTTGGTAGTACGTCTCGGATCTCGGCGTTATAGACGGTGGTGCCAGCGGGGATCGTGGCCGTGACCTGATACTGGATGAGTTCACCGATAGTGGCTTCGTCGTCGCCAGAGCCGAGGCTGGCGTTGGCGGCATTGCCGCCTTCGTCGATGCCCGATTGCTGGGTCTTCGTGACGGTGGGGGCGGGTGACACAAGGTAGGCGGGGTCGTCGGCAGCATTGGTGTTTACGAGGCCGGCGTTCGCGGTGTCGATGTTGTTGGCGGGGTAGTAGGAATACGGGCCAGCGGTGTTCGTGGTCGCCTGATACGTCGCGATGCCGGCGGTGTTTGTCCACGACTGGTTTGGGTCGATGTCTGAAGGCACATCAAGCACATACGTGAGTGTTATCGGAGCGGTGTACTCGTTGTCGGGGATGACGTCGCCGCCGCCGGTTGATGCCGCAACGGTGAGGCCGGTCCAGGTGATAATTCCACTGGCGCAAGTGCCGCCGTTGGAAATGGCAGGGATCGTGGCGATGTCGCCACAGTCGAAGTCGGCCGGGAGGTGGTCCTGCACTTCAGTGGCGAGCGCGTCGGTGTTGCCGATGTTCCACACGTCGACTCGGAAGGTGGCCGCGTCACCAGCGACGACCACCGCTGCAGTAGAACCGCCGGTGAGCGAGCCGTCGAAGTCGGCGCCGTTGGAGGCTGCGGTGTTGACGTGGTCGACTCCCTTGGCCAGGCGGACCTCGGGTTCAGTCCATTCTGCTGCGGCTTGGTCGCGAAGCTGGAAGACGAGACCACCGTTGTTGTTGTGGATCAGCTTCTGGAGGTTTGCGTTGATGTCGAGGGCAACACCTTCGGTGTTGTCGTTGAGCTGAGCAGCAAGGACCCAACGGAATTCGTTGCCGATGTCATCCACAACGCCGCTACCAGAGACGGTGAAGGAGACGACAGACGGTGATTCGGTGAACGTGGTGCCAGGGATCGTGTCGACGGTGGCGACTCGGGTGGCGGAACCGTTGATGTAGGTGTAACCGGGCGGAAGGAGGTCTTGGATCTGAACACCTTCGTAGTTAACGTCGGGACCGAAGGTCGCACCAAGTTCGAAACACACGATATCCGTGGGCCCGTAGCCCAGCTCTGGAGTGGGGTCGCCGTCAGACCAGGTGATGAGGTCATAGGAGTTGGCGCATGTGGCGCCAGTTACCGGAGTGACATCGTCGAGTGGACCGGTCTTTACCGAGATTCGCTTGTTGATCGAAGGGAGGCTGTTGCCGATCGATGCTGACGAGGTGTCGCCGTCGATTCCACCATCGGGATCAACGGGGTCGGCCGAGAGCGAGGCATCGGCGACAGTGTCGGGGCCAGATACTTCGGCTTCGTTAGTGACCGAGTCGCCGGCGAGGACGGGTTCACCGGGAAGCCGAGCGAGACCGCCGCGATAGAACTCGCGGACAACGGTGGAATAGGTAATGGTGAGCGTGCCGTCTGCGTCGAGGTTGGCAAGCTGCGCGTTGGAAAGGTCGGCAAAGTCCCAGACAATCTCGAATCGCCCCGTGCCGTATGGTCCGCCACCGGGGAGCTCGCGCACGGAAGCGACATTGACCGGCGTACCGTCAATGGTCGACTGAACGGAGCCAGCACCTGGGCAGTCGTTGGTGCGCCAGTCAGACCCGCCTGAAGTGTTGTCGGCGTTGTAGCCGCCTAGGAAGCACAACGACGATGGCAGTAAGTCGCGCACCACGAGGTCGGTGAAGTCGCGGTACTCCGAAGTGGTGATGGTCAAGGTGGTCGCGACCGTGGTGCCATGCACCAGTGCGCCAGACATCGATTTGTTGATCACTAGGTCTTCGGACTCGACGACATGAGTGTCATCGTCGGTGCCGACGGCGCCCGTTGGGGTGTAGGTGCCGGTACCGACCGCGGTGTTGTCGAGACCCTGCTCGGGAGCGGTCAACAACTCAGGGTCGGGGTTGGTGGTTCGATCAGGCTCGCCGGTCGATGACCCGGTGTTGTTGTCGAGGTTGCGTCCCTGCCCGAGGAGGGCCGCCGCCGGCACGACGCCAGTGAATGGGCGGTTCTCGAACAAGGGGATGCCGGCCTGATAGGTCAGCGTGACCGTTGCGCCAGGGGCGAGGTTGCCAAGCACCCACGAGACAATGGTCTCGCCGCCAATGCCAGTATCGACTGACGTCGGTGTCGAGCCACAACCTGCGCCGGTAGCAACAGGGCCTGACAATAACCACTC
>RCMY010002941.1_pt1 | contig 16201 bp, 14 predicted proteins | sample 2041341 | NCBI WGS metagenome assembly RCMY01 (sample SAMN09708234, study PRJNA481090) | Marine sediment metagenome, whole genome shotgun sequencing project. | reverse complement strand
ATAATTCCGCAATGTCAGAAGTCGCTACCGAAGCCGCGCGCCGCCGCACCTTCGCCATCATTTCCCATCCCGACGCGGGCAAGACCACGCTGACCGAGAAGCTGTTGCTATTCGGCGGCGCGATCCAAATGGCCGGTTCGGTGAAATCCCGCAAGACCACCCGCCACGCAACCTCCGACTGGATGGCGCTGGAGAAGGAACGCGGCATCTCGGTGACCAGCTCGGTGATGCAGTTCCCGTACGAGGGCTACATCGTCAACCTGCTGGACACCCCCGGCCACGCCGACTTTGGCGAAGACACCTATCGCGTGCTGACCGCGGTCGACTCCGCACTTATGGTGATCGACGTCGCCAAGGGCGTGGAAGAACGCACGATCAAGCTGATGGAGGTGTGCCGCCTGCGCGACACCCCGATCATGACCTTCGTCAACAAGCTCGACCGCGAGGGCAAGGACCCGATCGACCTGCTGGACGAGATCGAATCGGTGCTCGGCATCCAGTGCGCGCCAGTGACCTGGCCGATCGGCATGGGCAAGCGCCTGAAAGGCGTGGTCCACCTGATCAGCGGCGAAGTGCACCTTTACGAACCGGGCCGAAATTTCACCCGTCAGGATTCAACCATCTTTGCGTCGCTCGACGATCCACAGGTCGAGGCGCGGATTGGCGCGAGCATGCTGGCCGAAGTACGCGACCAGCTTGAGCTGGTACAAGGCGCCAGCCATCCGTTTGATCGCGAGGCGTATCTGGCCGGCCAGCAATCACCGGTATTCTTCGGTTCGGGCGTGAACAACTTCGGCGTGCAGCCGCTGCTGGACTTCTTCGTCAAGCACGCCCCTTCGCCGCGCCCACGCGCCACGTTGACCCGCGACGTGGCACCAGAAGAACCCAAGCTCACCGGCTTCGTCTTCAAGATCCAGGCCAACATGGATCCAATGCATGCATCGCGACCGCGTGGCATTCATGCGCGTGTGCTCCGGCAAGTTCACCGCCGGCATGAAGACGTTCCATCCGCGCACCGGCAAGGATTTCAAGCTTGCCAACGCGCTGACGTTCATGGCGTCCGATCGCGAAATCGCCGAAACCGCCTTCCCCGGCGATGTCATCGGCATTCACAACCACGGCACCATTTCCATCGGCGACACCTTCACTGAAGGTGAGAAGCTCGCGTTCACCGGCATCCCCAACTTCGCCCCGGAGCTGTTCCGCCGCGCACGCCTGCGTGATCCGCTCAAGCTCAAGCAGCTGCAGAAAGGACTGGCGCAGTTATCCGAGGAAGGCGCCACCCAGTTCTTCAAGCCATTGATGAGCAACGACCTGGTGCTGGGCGCGATTGGCGTGCTGCAGTTCGAAGTGGTCGCCTACCGGCTCAAGGACGAGTACGGCGTCGAGGCGTCCTTCGAAGCCGTGCAAGTGAGTACAGCGCGCTGGATCAAATGTGGCGATGGAAAAAAACTGGAAGAATTCCGCGAGAAGAACGCGATGAACCTGGCCATCGATGGCGCAGGTCACCTGGTTTATCTGGCGCCGACCCGCGTCAACCTGCAACTGGCGCAGGAGCGCTCACCAGCCGTGGAATTCATGGCGACACGCGAACATGCACATGCAGTGGAATCGGGCTGACATCGCATCGCCACGCCTCACGGCATCACGTTTAGATTGCGGGCTCGGATATAAAACGCCAGTGTCGGGCCTTGCACGGGCCTGTTGCCCACGTGGCGGAACCTGATGGCCGAGACGCTGCATGATATGCGAGAGGAACTGGCAAGTGCCCTGACCCATGGGCTTGGCGCGACGGCCGCACTTGCCGGTGGCGCGGTCCTGATCACACTGGCCGCGCTGTATGGCGATGGCTGGCAGCTCGGCGCATCGATCGTGTTCGGCATCGCGCTTCTGCTGCTCTATCTCGCTTCAACCCTGTATCACTCGATCCATCACCCGGTGATCAAGGGTCGACTGAAGGTATTCGACCACTGCGCGATCTATGTGCTGATAGCCGGGACCTATACGCCATTCACCCTGATCGGCCTGCGTGGTCCTGTGGGGTGGTGGCTATTTGGCACGATCTGGGCGCTGGCGTTGGCAGGCGTGGTGTTCAAGCTGTTCTACACCGGTCGCTTCAAGAAACTGTCCACCCTGATCTACGTTGCAATGGGCTGGTTGATCATGGTCGCGGCCAAACCGATGTTTGCGGCGCTGGATACGTGGACCCTGGGTTGGCTCATCGCCGGTGGGGCGTTCTACACGCTGGGCACGGTCTTCTATCACCGGCCTTCAATGCGGTACTCCCACGCGATCTGGCACTTGTTCGTCCTTGCTGGCAGCGTTTCGCATTACATCGCGGTGTTCGCCCAGGTCACGCCACCCAACTGAACCTGTCAAAAGGCGTTCACTGGCGGTTGACTGCTGCTTGTAGACAGTGCGGACATGCATGATCAAACCGATATCCCCGCGTCCAGGCCCTGGCCCGCACGTCATCCTTTTGCGACCGCCGGCCTTTTGCTGCTGGCGGTATTGGCTGCGCTCATCCTGTTGTGGGACTGGAACTGGTTCAAGCGACCCATCGAACGCTATGTGGCGACGAAGACTGGCCGCGCATTTCACATCGACGGGAATCTGGATGTCGACCTGGGTCGTACGCTGACAATCACCGCCGATGGCCTGCGCTTCGCCAACGCCAAGTGGGCGCGTGAGGCGGAAATGGCGACGACCGAGCGGCTTGAATTCGATTTGCGGGCGTGGCCGCTGCTGCGTGGTCAATTCCTGGTGCCGCGGATTTCACTGCAGAGGCCGGTAATTCATTTCCAGCGCGACACGAAGACAGGGGGAAACTGGGACTTTGGGAACTCCGGTGGTGACCTGCCGGAATTCCGCAACGTCCGTCTTAACGATGGCCAGCTCACCTACTTCGCACCCGCGGACAAGACCGACATCAAGCTCGACGTCGACAGCAAGGCGCGTGGCGAGCAGGATGCAGAATCTCCGATCCGCATCGACGGCGGCGGACTTTGGCATGCAAACAAATTCACCCTGGCGGGCACGGCCGAGTCTCCGCTTGAATTACGTGACAGCGAGCGGCCGTACCGCATCGATTTGAAGGCAAGTGCCGGTGCAACCAAGGCGCACGCGCGCGGGACCTTGCTCGATCCACTGCGCTTCCGCGACATGGATCTGAAACTCGCCTTGGCCGGAAGCAATCTTGCCGACCTCTATCCTCTGATCGGGGTCGCGACCCCGGACACGCCGCCGTATGCGCTGGATGGCCGCCTGACCCGGGATATCAAGGATGCGATGCACAGCACCTGGCGCTATGACGGCTTCAGCGGCCACGTCGGGGATAGCGACCTGGGCGGCGATGCGTCGGTGAGCGTCGGCGGCGCGCGTCCCTTCTTCAAGGCGAACCTTGTGTCCAAGCGGCTGGACTTCGACGACCTGGGCGGCTTCATTGGCAAAGCGCCGCAAGCCGGTGGCCGCGAGGCAAGCACGCCCGCACTCGCTGCAAAATCCGCCAACCAGGCTGCGAGCCCCCGCCTGTTTCCGTCCGATCCCTACAAGCTCGACAGACTCAGGGCGATGGACGCCGACGTGCGCCTGAAAGCACACCGGGTCGAAACCATCACCCTGCCGATCGACGACATGGACGCGCACCTGCACATCGACGATGGCGTGCTTCGGCTGGATCCACTCAATTTCGGCGTGGCAGACGGCGAGATCAGGTCCACCATCCGCATGGACGCGCGTGAGCGCATCATCCGCACCCAAGCCAAGTTCAGCGCGCGTGGCATGACGCTGGGCAAGCTAATGCCCAAGGCGGAGCTCGGCAAGACGGCGGTAGGCAAGGTGCGTGCGGATATCGCGGTCACCACACACGGCAATTCGATCGCGGCGATGGCGGCCAATGCCAATGGCGACGCAGAGGCAGGAATGGGCAGCGGACAGGTAAGCAAGCTGTTGATGGAGTTCGCCTCCATGGACCTGGCGGGCATCCTCAAGATCAAGCTGACCAGCGACCGGCAGATCCCGATCCGTTGTGCCTACGGCGACTTCGCGGTTAAGAAGGGCATCATGACCCCGGATGCACTGGTCTTTGACACCGCTGAATTGCGTCTCAACGGCCAAGGCTTGATTGATCTGGATGACGAGCGCATGGACTTGACTTTCAAGGCGACCAACAAGAAATTCAGCCCGCTGTCGCTGCGCTCACCGTTCTACGTGCGCGGCACCTTCAAGGATCCTGACGTGCGCCCCGATTACGTACGCATGGGCTTGCGTGCGGCGGCGGCGGCGGTGCTTGCCAATGTTGCGGCGCCGCTGGTAGGTCTGGCTGCCACCACAGACCTGGGCCAGGGCAAGGATGCGAAGTACTGCACGTCAGAGGGTGGCTGAGCGGGGGTCGGCGGCTGGGCATAGGCGCTTGCCGCAGCGAAAATCGCGTTATCCCTAGCTGACGTCGTCCTCTGACGTGCGCCCTTCATGCCCGGCAGTCTGGACTTTGATATGTTTGCTCCTGCCTTCGTGCTAGAGATTGCTTCCAATGCGTCTTCTTTTTATTTGCTGTGTGCTCATCCTTTCGTTGACTTGCTACGGAACTGCTACGGCGGCTCCGGTTGGCCAGGACGCCGTCAGCGCTGACACTCAAGCGCCGCCTGTAACTGAAGCGCAGGCCTATTTGGCGAAAATTGACCATACGCTTGAGCTTGCAGCCGATGGTGAGTACGGGACCCTCAAACGGGGTTCGGCGAAGAAATTACAGGTGGAGCGCGACCGGATTGCGGCGGTGCTGGCCGTCCGGGCAACCGTTGCTGAGCTTTCCCCGGACGAAGCACTCACGATCCAGAATGCCGAGGACGGCATCACTGCGATCCTGCGGAGCAAAGAGAAGGATCGGATGGTTTGCAAGCGGGAAGTCAAAACCGGTACACGCTTTTCAACCACCGAATGCATGACTGTTTCCCAACGCGAGGCGCGCTCGAGCTCAGCGGCCGAAGCTACCGGTACGGTCCAACGCAATGTATGTGTCCCCGGCGAAGGCAACGGTTGCGGGGGATAACCACGCGCGCAATCAGGCGTTCGGCTTGCAGTAGCAAACGGATCTGCAGATCCGTTTGCTTCGGCGAGTCTGAATCCATATGAGGCCCCAAACCACGCGTGGCCTGGACTGCTTCAGCTAGCGATGTAGCGCTGCAGATGATCGAGTTCCTGCTGCTGCGCCTCGATCACCGCCTTGACCAGGTCACCAATCGAGATCAGCCCGATCACCTGGCCATCTTCAACGACTGGCAAGTGGCGAATGCGGCTATCGGTCACCAGCTGCATGCACTGGTCGGTGCTGTGCTGCGGACTGACGCTGACCACCTCTGCGGTCATGATGTCGCGCACCGGGGTGTCCTTGGACGAACGTCCCTGCAACACGATCTTGCGCGCGTAATCCCGCTCGGAAAGCATACCGGCAAGGCGCGAGCCTTCCATTACCAGCAATGCACCAATCCGGCGCTCGGCCATCAGCCTGATCGCATCGATCACCGGCGCATCCGGCGAGATCGAATGGATCTCAGGCGATTTCGTTTCCAGCAGTTGACGCACCGTACGCATGGCCCGCTCCTTGCAGGATGGAGGATAGGTTCGAGTCTACCTCGCCTGCAGGCTGCCAGCAGTCCACCAGATACAGCGGTCGCTGCTTGGACTCTTCAAACAGCCGGCCAAGGTATTCGCCAATCAGGCCCAGCGCGACCAGTTGTACGCCACCCAGGAACAGGATCACCGACATCATCGTGGGCCAGCCGGCAACCGGGTCCCCCCATAGAACGGCCTTCAGGATGATCCAGCTGCCATAGGCGAACGCGACCATGGCGGTTGCGATGCCAAGGTACGTCGCAACCCGCAGCGGCGCCGTGCTGAAACTGGTGATGCCCTCCAGCGCGAAATTCCACAACTTCCATGCACTGAACTTGCTATTGCCAGCAATCCGCGACGCACGCTGATATGGAATCGAGACCTGGTTGAACCCGATCCAGCCGAACAGGCCCTTCATGAAACGATGGCGTTCGCGTAGTTGCCGCAAGCCAGCCAACGCACGCGGTGACAGCAGGCGGAAGTCGCCGGTATCGCGTGGAATCGGTGTTTTCGAAAGCCGGCCGATGAAGCGGTAGAAGACATGCGCGCTGGCCCGCTTGAACATGCCTTCGCCTTCACGCGCCGTGCGGGTGCCATGCACGTCGTCGAAGCCTTCCCGCCACTTGGCGATGAACTGCGGCAGCATTTCCGGTGGATCCTGGCCGTCGGCATCCAAAATGAAGGCGGCACCGCGCTCGACCCGGTCCAACCCCGCAGTCAGCGCGATCTCCTTGCCGAAGTTGCGCGACAGCCGCAACAAGGCAATACGCGGGTCGCGCGATGCCAGGTCCCTCATCACCGGCCAGGTCGCATCCTGGCTGCCGTCATCGACATACAGCAGCCTGGCTTGCAGCCCGTCGCGCTCGACTGCATCCATTGCGGCAGCGATCCGCGGTTGCAGCGCCGGCAAGCCATCTGCCTCGTTGAATGCGGCGATGACCACGGTGAGGCAACGGTCGGTAGCTGGGATCTCATGCATGCGTCGATGGTATGTCAGCTTCAGCGCAGCTGCTCAACCCCAGCTCAGTCCAGCGTGCGCAGGTAGGCAGGCCCGCCGATCTGGCGCATCTGCCGCTCGATCGCATTCGCGCGTCGCTGCACGTAGGGGCCTGGATTGCCTGCGTTGTAGCGCTTCGGACTGGGCAGGACCGCCGCCAGTCGCGCGGCCTCGGCTGGGGTCAAGCGTGAGGCATCCTTGCGGAAGAAGTTGCGCGACGCTGCCTGCGCGCCATACACGCCGTCGCCAAACTCGGCGATGTTGACGTAGACCTCCAGGATGCGCTGCTTCGGCCACAACACCTCGATCAATGCTGTGTACCAGACCTCCACACCCTTGCGCAGCATCCGGGTCCAGCCGCCACCACTCCACAGGAACACGTTCTTGGCAGTCTGCTGGCTGAGCGTGCTGGCGCCACGCAAGCGACGTACTGGCTTGCCGCGCTTCTCTGCGCGCTCGGTCATGCGCTCATTGTGGGCTTGGGCTTTCTCGATCGCATCAAAATCGAAGCCATGGTGACGGGCGAAGTTCTGGTCCTCCGAGGCCACCACCGCCAAAGGCAGGTTTGGCGAAATTTTCGCCATGTCACGCCAGTCATAGGTAATACGGAATTTGAAATCGCCCTCGAATACGGCATCCATCTGGCGCGCCAGCATGAACATCGAGAACGGAGGATCGACGAAGCGCAGGGTGATGACCTGCGCAACGCTGAACAACACCAGCAGCAATGGCAGTTTCCATAGCCATGTGCGCCAGCGTCCGCGACGCTTGACCGCGCTCACGCGCGCTCACCCATGCCGCTGCGTGGCTCGCCTTTGCGTATCACTATCTTGCGTCTCTCGACCTTGCGAATTCGGCCGCCGTTCCCCATATCGTTGTCCACACATGTTCCCCCGCCTTTGACCTGCCCATTATCCGCAGGCTTGGCGCCCGACGGTATCGATATGAATCAGAACGCTTCCCACGACGTGCAACTTCGCTTCTTGCTGCCCACCGCCGGCGTACGCGGGGTGGTCGTGCACTTGCAAGACACATGGCAAGCAATGGCCGAACGCGTCGCTTCCCCGCAAGCGGTTGCCGAACTATTGGGCGAAGCCGCAGCCGCTGCTGCATTGTTCACAGGCCACGCCAAGGTCGATGGCCGACTTTCCGTGCAACTGCGCGGACAAGGCGCACTGCGCACGCTGTTCGCGGAATGCACGGCGGCCGGCACCCTGCGCGGCATTGCCCAGCTTGACGAAGCCGCATTGGATGGCAGCTTGCCGCCACCGTCGCGCGACCTGCGCACACTCGGGCCTGACGCGCTGCTGGCGATCACCATCGAAAATCCGGCGCTGGGCACACGTGAGCCAATGCGCTACCAAGGCTTGGTCGAGATCAATGCCGAGAGCCTGGATCAGGCATTCGAGGGGTACTTCCGCCAATCCGAGCAGCTGCCTACCCGCATGCTGTTGGCCTGCGACGGCCAGCGTGCGGCCGGCTTCATGCTGCAGGCCCTGCCCAGCGACACCGGCGACAGTGATGGCTGGACCCGTGTCGGCGCACTGTTCGACACCCTGGGCGCCACCGAATTGCTGGCACTGCCGCCAGCCGAGGTCGTCCACCGCCTGTTCCACGAAGAAGCACCTGAACTGCTTGGTGAACAACCCCTGCAGTTCGCTTGTTCATGTTCGCGTGAACGGGTCGGGGCAATGTTGGTCTCGCTGGGCGTCGATGAAGCGCAAGCTGCCGTTGAGGCGGGTGGCGGACAGGCTCAGGTCCGTTGTGAGTTCTGTGGCCAGGACTACCGTTTCGGCGATGACCAGCTTGCAATCCTGTTCAGGGAGGCAGCTGCCGAACTCCCTGTGACGGCGGGCACACAGTGATCCCAGGCACGTGCAATGGCGCAAATTCAGGCCATGTCAGGTATTGTTAAATAATCATAAAGCCACTAGGATCAAGCGACCGGGATACTGAACTTCCCGGCCTGGGATTTGTCTTAATAAAACCATGCGCTACCGCCTGCCCTTCATCGCTGTCACCCTTCTCGCTCTGGCCTGTGCCAGTGGCGCCGGGCACGCACAGGCGAAACAAGGAAAGCGTGACTCAGCCTTGGTTCCAGTGCTGAACAAGGAAAGCGGCAAGCTTGAAGCCTTCCTGGTACTGGAGCCGACTACGACCACCGCAGGCACGCGCTGGAAGTTCGGCAGCTCCACGTTGGAGGCGACTTACGGCCTGCAAACCGGCGACTCGCTAGCCCTGCTGTGTGACCGCCGCAATGGCATCGGCAGCGAAATCGGACAGCTGGCCAACAGCTGCGTTCTGACATCGCTGAATGCCGACAATCCCGGTACCGGTAGCCGCCATGGCACGGCCGGCGCAAGCATCAGCCGGAATGGTACGAAGGTCGGCGTTGCCGTCGGCAGTGGCCGCGACACCCTGCCCGCCTGGCTAGCACCGAACAAGATCGCCAATAAAGTCGAACAGAATGATTTTTCGTTGTTCGCCGAGAAGAATATCGGACGAGATAGCTTCGTCAGCGTCGGCGGAACCGTGGCGCGCGTTCGCTTGGTGCCTGCCGCCGACGTGCCTCTGCTGGCCGATCAGTGGAATACCCGCAGCCTGAGTATTGGCGCTGGTTATGGCTCGTTTGGCGCGAACATCGTGGGGCGCGTGGTCAATGTTCCCGGCGAAAGCAATGTATGGAAAGGTCTCGGTCTTGGCCTGACCTGGCGCACGCCATGGAGCGGCCAACTGAGCGTGGGTGCAGATAACGTGGTCACCAGCGGCAAGAATCCGTTCTCGGTCACCAGTGGCCAGGACGACGAGGGCACCGTGCCCTACGTCCGCTACCAGCAGGACCTGTAAACCAGCGACCACGGGTAGATCGCACGCTCACTCGTGCGAGCGCATCACAACGAAGGCCGCATCAATGATGCGGCCTTCGTGTTTTCGAGCCTTTGTTTCCGCGCAGAAAACGACCGCTTACTGCAGCCGCAGTTCCGCATCGCCCGAAAAACTTTCCATGCGAATCTCGCCCTTGCCAGTGCCGTAGTGCTGGTGGAAGCTGGAACCCGGCCCGAACTCTTCCCGTTCGATCTTTGCACCGGGCGCCTTGAGCTCACCACTGAAACTTTCGCCGGACACTTGTGCCGACAGCTCACGCGGCATGATCAGCAGCAAATCGCCGCTGACGCTCTCCATCTTGACGATGCCATCGCCTGCCAACGCCATGTCAGCCTGGATATCCCCGGACACCGTGCCGGCTCGGAAGCTATTCAACCTTTCGCCCTTGCTATCCACCCGCACGTCACCGGCCACGGTCTCAACCGACACTTTCCCGTTCAGGCGTCCTCTGAGCACAAGGTCACCACTCACTGTACTGACGTCGACATTTCCGCTGTTGAACGTCAGCGTGATGTCGCCACTGACGGATTCCACCTTCGCGCGGCCGGGTGCACCATTGGCGGTGATGTCGCCACTCACAGATTCCAGCGACATCTCACGCGACGCCATCCCATGCACGTCGATGTCCGCCGATACCGTGTCGATCTCCAATTCGGCACGCAATGGCACTTGCAGGATCAAGGTCGTCGGTTCGGCCCGGTTCGACCGCGATGGATATTTCGCCCTGACGCGCAAGACATTGCCATCGCCTTCAAGGACGAGTTTTTCGACACCATCACCCAGGCTACCGGTGATCTTCACTTCGGCACGATCCCAACCACGCACTTCCACCCGGCCCTTGAGATTGTCGATCTCAATACGACCGCGGGCGTCCAGTGACCGGGTCTGGTCGATCGGTGTAGCGGCGTGGACGGGCATTGCAATGCCGCATGCCAATGCCAACACGGAAGCCACCAAAAAACTGCGCATGTCCAACTCCTTCAGGCGTAGAGCGCACGGCGCGCGAGCACGAGCCGGCGTGTATAGGTTATGCGCAGGCGTTCAAGCAACAAGCGCGAATTAGGGTCGTGCTGCATTGCGGTGCGGATCTCGATGGCGCTGCGATCCAACGCATCAAGTCCGGGCTGCCAGCCAGCAGAAATCGCCTGCGGCGCCAATTCGCGCAGTGCCGCATCGTAGTGAACGGTCATGCTGTCGGCTTCGCGCTGCACCAGCGTCGCAGCGTTTGCGGGCACGGATATCTCTGCGATATGCGGAACAACGTCCGTGGCTGGCATCAATGGCTTGATTTGCCATGCCACGCCAACCGCCAGCAATACCGATGCCGCCATCGCGAGTGGCCACAACCAATTTGCGCGCGACGTGGGTGAGGGTTTCCCGGACTGCTGCGGCAGAGATTGCAGGCGTGCCGCGATCCCGGGCCACAGATCGTGTCCTGGCTCGATGTCGCGACGCAGGCCACGCAAGACCATTCGCATTTCAGCGTCACCTGTCCGCATATGTTCTTCGCTCATGCCACTTCTCCGATCCGCGTGCGCAACAATCCGCGCGCACGGTGCAACTGTGCCTTGGAACTACCGACCGCCATGCCAAGTTCGGTGGCGATGTCCGCGTGCTTCCAGCCTTCCACGTCGTGCAGCACCAGCACGGCGCGCGCGCGCGGCGGCAAGGTTGCCACTGCACGCTCAAGATCACGCCCGAGCACGGCATTGCCTGCGGTATCCGGCGTCGATAGCTGATCGAACGCTTCCTCGTCATCATCCTGCAGCGGCCGGCTGCGACGAGAACGCAATTCCATGAGCGCAGTATTGACCGCCAGCCGATACAGCCAGGTAGACACCGCGCTTTCGTGGCGAAAACTGGGTAGCGCCTGCCACGCACGAACGAAGGCTTCCTGGGTCAGGTCTTCCGCGCGTGCACTGGCCTGACCGACCAGGCGCACGATCACGCCATGCACGCGGCGATGGTGGCGACGATACAGCTGTTCGAACGCGGCCACGTCTGCCTTGGCCGCACGCATGGCCAGCACGGCATCATCGCCATCATCCGTGGGAGGCGTATGGCAAGTGATTTCAGAGGGCATGGGCATCGTCAGCGTCAGCATACCCAGTGGGATGCCGGATCTAGGCTGGGGGTTTAACGAGCCTTGCCTGAAATCAACGACAGCTCATCGACTGGACAGGGTCAGAGCGTCCAATTTGGCCTGATAGCGCAGGCGGTCATGTTGGCCACCTAAGTCTCGTGCCCGACCAAGCTCCCTTCCCGCCTGACGGAACTGCCCTAACTGGTAGTAGGCACGTGCCAGGCCGAAGTGGAAAAGCGGCTCGCCATCATTGATCCTGATGGCCCTGCGATAAAGATCGACGGCTTCTGCATATTCTCCCGACTGCTCCTGCCGCCGGCCAAGAGAAAACAGGTAGTAAGGATCCTTGCGCAAAACTCTTCCGGCACGCTGTTGCCAATCCTCCGCCTGAGACGTGTCGCCCTTTTCGCGATAGAGCGTGATCAGGTTGGAATACGCACTCGTGAGTCGCGAATTCTGTGCCAGCGCCCGCAAATAAGAGGTTTCCGCTGCAGCCACATCTCCCCTCCTTTGGCTCAAGACTCCCGCATTGTTCAAGATTGTGGCGTCATCTGGACTATGAGCCAGGGCCACGTCAAGCCATGCCTGCGCCTCTCGTGGATAGCCGCTTGTGAGCAGTTCCATGGCACGGTTGCTATAGAACAAGCCCAGCAAGTGCTCGTCGTCCACCTGGAAATTGGCGACAGGAGTGGAAAGTCGATCTGCCGCAATGTCAGCCATGAACTTGCGGCCATCAAATGTCACCACCGCATTGGCATGCATGCTTTGCATGACAATGTCGCCCGTCACGCCCCATACCAGGACGCGGTCAATTTGCTGGCCGTATGCCTGCAAGCCGGCTTCCCGGGCCAAGATGACGAACATTAGAGTGAAGGAAAGACAGTTGACCTGGCGTGTGCCGTACGCCTCCGTGATGGTGTGATTGGCATTCGGCATGTACTTCAAGCCGAGGCCCTCCTCATCGAACATGAAGTCCGTCAGCCGGTTCAACCTTTGCTCCGGCGACTGGGTCGCATTCAAGACCTTTTCGCGGAAATCCCGCTGCAGTCCCTCTGGAATGGCAAGCACCTGTTCCGGAGACGGGGGACTATCGATTGGCGCGGGCTCTCCTGTAGAAGCCGGTACCGCCTGCAGCGCCAATACAGTTGCGAGTATCACGCTGAACATCTGGCGCCTCCCATGCGTGCATCCTGAGTTTCTACTCTCAAGGTATACACCCTTCATCCGCTAGCGGGACAGCTGATGCCGGCGGGCACCCCACAGGCCGATGTCCGCACAGCAGCGTGGCAATGTCATTTGTCCGCACTAGATTCAGGCCAACAGTTCGCGCTTCATCCCGCGCGCCCAGCAGCAATAAAAAAGGACCGGCGCTTGCGCGCCGGTCCTTGATGTTGCAACTAACGTACTTGAATCAGAACTTGTAACGCACGCCGACATAAGCACGGCGAGGTTGGACCCATGCATTGGCCTGGCCGAAGGCGTAAACGCCATCGCCAGCGAGCAGATCCTGCTCGGCGGTGGCGGACTGCTTGTCAAGGATGTTGAACACATCCAGGAACAGTTCCAGGCTGCCAACCGGGAGCGCGCGCGTGTACTTCGCGCGGAGATCCAGGGTGTAATAGGCGGGACCTGTTTCACCGGCCACGGCACCCGGGAGCAGCCAGCTGTCGAACACACCGTCTAGCAAGTAACCATCCGACATTTCCGGAAGATTGCGACGGTACGCGCTGAACGTGCGGCTGTAGAGCACGCCGCTGTTCCAGTTGAACACGCCGCTCAGTTCAAGACCGAAATCGAACTCGTAGGCAGCCCATCCCTTGACCTGATGCTCGATGTTGCCAGGCTGCGGGCCGTACTGGTTGGGAGCCCGCGGGTCGAGTGCAATCCAGTCACCCTGGAAGTCGGCATTCCCGTCCGAGTTGCTGTTGCCCCTGGCACCGTTGTAGGTGTACGTGCCCGACGCCTGCCAGTTGTCCGACTTGTATTTCTGCAGGGTAACTTCAAAGCCTGTGTAGTCACGCTTGCCACCCAGCAACGTGCCAAGGACATAATTGACAGGAGGTGCACCGGTATAACCGAAGTACGAGTAAGGAATGTAGAACCTTGAACTCGGGCAAGCCTTATCGGTACCGCAGACCTGATTCGGATTGGAGTACAGGGCGAAATCGTAATCCTCCATGAGGTCACGCGTTTTGCGATTGGTGAGCGTGACTGAAAGACCTACGTCCGACCCGAAGGTCGTGGCAAAGCCCAGCATGATTTCATCCGTATACGGGGTCTTGGTAGTGGATGCCATGGCAGCATCACCCGGTCCACGCTGGCGGAACGTGTACCAGGTGCCGTCGATATTGATTTGCTCGTCGGTCGTCGGTCCGTTCACGGCACCAGCGAAATTCGCCATGTCTGCGCGGATTGGATCGAAGTAACGTCCGTAGAACGCAAAGACCTTGCTGCGACCATCACCACCAAGGTCATATGCCACCGACAGGCGCGGTGCGATGTCCCAATCGAATTTGTGGATGCTCGTTCCTGCAGAATTGACCAACTCGTTGCGTTCAAAACGCGCACCGATGTTTGCAGACCACTGGCCCATCGTCCATTTGTCCTGCAGATATCCCGCAGTCTGCTCTGACGTCACCGTGTATCCCTGACCCGCGTTCTTTGACTGGAAGATGCGGTACATGTTGACCTGGCCGTCCGGGTTGCCGCTCGTGTTGCTGAATGTCTTGGCCAGCAACTGCGCAGTCGTCAGCCCGGTAGCATTGGAAATTCGGCCGAGATCGGACGTGCTGATTGAGCGGGTGCCCTTCCAGCCGTACGCATTTGAAAGGTAAGTCGCAAGCGAGATCCCTGCATCAGCCGCACTGACCGATGTGTAGCGAGCACCGGCAGCGCCCGCGCCGAGATAGGAGACCTGCTGGGTGTACGAGCCCTCACTACGCAGGTAGCCCGCGCCGATGCTGTGGTCGCCCCAGTTGTCGGTATTCAGGTAGTAATCCAGGTTGAACCCGAATTCCTTGTTGTCGCGACTGGTGAAGACGTTCTGCCCGGAACCGCCTAACTGCAGATCTGCATTCGTCTTGCCGTCCCGGCCGGTGTGGTAAGCCACATCGTTGAACGGATCAGCCGTTGACGCCAGTGTCGAAAATTGGCCTTCATGCTGGAAGGCATAGGCGCCAATGCTCAGGTTGTCCCAGTCATGGCTGTATTCGAACTTGTAATTGTCGCCGCCCTGCTCGGTGATGTTGCTGCGGCTATTGACCGTGGTCGGATTCAGGGAACCACTCTGTGTCAACGGATCGTTGAAAAATGTTGCCGTCACTCGATCATCGTCGGTGATCTGCCAAGTCAGCTTTCCGAAAGCCAATGAGCTGTCCTGGGCCACGGTCCTTTGGATATTTTGAGTCACGGCATCACTGACGTCTTCATCGCGGCTCTTCTTCTGATAGGAGCCGAAGAACCACAGCCTGTCCCTGATGATCGGTCCACCCAAGGTCACAGCAGCGTCATAGGTCGAGAAGTTATTCGCGGCCAAATGCTTGTTCTTGGCCACCAAATCGGAATTCTGCAGATAGTAATTGACCGAGCCATGGAACTCGTTGCCACCTGACTTGGTGACCACTTTGGAAATCAAGCCGGAACCACCCGCGAATTGCGCAGGAATACCGCCGGTCAGCACTTGAAGTTCCTGGATGATTTCCGAGTTCAGGTTTGCACCGAATGTCCCGGTTAGAGGATCGGTCACGTTCACGCCATCGATGTAATACAGGTTATCCGTCGAAGACCCGGTGGCACCACCGATGTCTTGATAGTTGATGCCTGATTTCGATGACGGGTTTCCGTTGGTGCTGGGCTTTACGCCAGGTACTAGTTGCAGATAGCTCTGGTAGCTACGGGCAGTGGGTAGGGACTCAACCTGCTCCAGTGTCAAGACAGTACTGACCGTGGCAGAGGTGGTATCCACTGCGGCCAGCGAAGATCCGGTTACAACCACTGCGTCCAGGTTAGTAGCGTCGGCAGAACCGCTGCTGCCCAGGACGTATCCCACGCTGAGGTTCTTGTCACTGACCACTGCAACTTTGCTGGCATTGAAAGGGCTGTAGCCAGAGGCCACCACTTCAATGGTGTAGTTGGTAGCGGGATCCAGGCCGACAAGGTTCACGTTGCCGTTCGCATCGGTCACGCCGCTCTTGGAAGACAGGCTGGACGGCGAACTCGCCTTGACGGTAGCGCCCGCGACAGGCAGGCCGTTCGCACTGCTGATAGTGATACGCAGACCACCCGAATCAGCGGCGATCGCCGCACCTACGAAGCACATGCTGAGTGCAAGCGCGAGTGCGCTCCGCTTCAGCCCTTTGCCGAAAGAATGAGAAACCATCTGGTGTAACCCCCATTGGGATAGTGGTGACCAATTCACATCTCTGTAAATTGCGCCCAGCCAGGCCGACCAGACCGACCGACTATATAGGGGACAACAAATATTTAACAAGTGTTTTCTGCGACGCAGATCACCTTTGTATTTCGCGAAATCCTCACTGACAGTACTCGCCAGCAACAAAAAAAGCCGCCGGCTTGTGCCGGCGGCTTATCTACTACTTATAGCTGATCGCTACTTAGTAATCGTA
>RCMY010002634.1_pt1 | contig 16202 bp, 13 predicted proteins | sample 2041341 | NCBI WGS metagenome assembly RCMY01 (sample SAMN09708234, study PRJNA481090) | Marine sediment metagenome, whole genome shotgun sequencing project. | reverse complement strand
ATAAATGATTCAAGAACAATTTCTTTGCTTCACTCATAAACAAATCTTTTTGGCTCCCTTGTCCAATCATATGAAATTCAATATCGCTGTAACCTTTCAATTTTTCTGCAACATTAAGTACCATTTTATAGTCAAAAACATATCCCATAGTTCCTGCGTATTGAACATAGAACTTGTCCCTACTTAACTCATATTTTTTTACAAACCTGTTATCTAACCAATCAACTTCGTGTACGGATTGATCATCAAACCAATTAGGAATAGGTTGAATTTTACTTTCATCTACTCCTTGCCCTATCACTTTCATTTTCATATCTTCAGAAATAACCGTAATCACATCGCTGTATTTATACGCTAGTTTTTGCGTGGTATAAAAAAATTTCGCAATAAACTTATTCTTGATTACTCCACTATTTACCGCACTACCAGGGAACATATCTTGAACACCATATAATACAGGTGTTTTTAAGAATAGTTTAGATAGTATAATGCCATATAGGGAAGTAGGACAAGATCTAATAAAAACAATGTCTACGTCCTTGATTTTTTTCCAATACTTCACGCTTCTGAAAATATAATATATCTCTTCTAAATATCTCATTATAAAATTACTTTTGGATATATCTTTTCTAATCAGAGTCGTGTAAGTAAATCCGCTTAGATTCTCTAACTCACTTGGAATTTCTTCGTTGATCTTTTTTATACTACCTTGTATCAAATGAACTTCTATTCCTGATAAAATCACATCCTCAATAAGTGCCTTTAATAAATGATTTGAAGGGCCAGGAGTGTCAAATCCACCAGCCCATTGTATTAAGATCTTCACAACGTTTCCTCCAATTTGAGTTTATTAATTATCCATAGTTTATTCACTCATACTCTTTTCTTTTGAACTATCTGTATAAATCCCTTCCCTTTTTAAAACAGTAGCTATTGTCTTAAAGAAAATCTTAACATCAAGCCAAAAACCCGAATTATTTGCATACCATGCATCTTTAACCCGTTTCTCACGATTTGATAATCCATTCCTATAATAAGCCTGCGTATAACCTGTGATTCCCGGTCTAACTTTCATTTTATCTTTTTCATCATCTTTGAATGTTCCCAAGGCACCTGATAAGCTAGCACGAGGACCAATAATACTCATATCCCCTTTAAGCACGTTTAGGATTTGGGGTGTTTCATCTATACTGGTTTCACGCATAAACTTTCCAACCTTAGTCACCCTTGGGTCATTTTTCGAATTATATGTACTTCCATCATCATTTAATAATGTTGGTACATTAATCTTCATAGACCTAAATTTATACATTTTGTAAAGTCTAGAATCTTTTCCAATTCTCTCTGCTTTATAAAAAATTGGTCCTTTATCTTCGAGTTTAATCAGCAAGCCAACTATTATGAATAGAATCAAAAATATTGGAAAACCAATTATACTTATTAAAATATCAAAAATTCGTTTAAAGAATTTATTATACATGTTGACTCCCTCTTGTCTTTTAACAGTATTAGGCTCTACTAATTCCTCTGTTTATAGCATCTTTAGCCTTAATCGCGTCATTTTCAGCATTCAAAAAATGCTCTCTAGCACTCAAGACATAACCACAGCCGTCTAGGTTATTGTGGTACTCTCTTATAGCTTCTCCGATACTTTTATTAAAGAAAATATCCACGTTATAATCGTTCATTATTTTATTAAAATCAGGTAGACCTACTATCATTCCAGGTTGTAAAGCTAATATTTTTGTAGCAACGCTATTGACCACTTTGCAGTTAGGAATATCAATGCCATCATTGACTGAGGCTTTTATTAAATTTCCTAAATAATCGTATCCTGTAGCTTTTGAAATGATATGAGAACCAATAAGATTTCCTCCCATTCGTGCTCCTACATCTATTATGCATACATTATTCTCTTCAGTAACAAGAATGTCCATATTCACGGCTCCAAAATCTACTCCTAGGACTTTAATAGCGTTTCTTACTATATCTTTAATTCTATCTTCTATATCTAGACCACTCGGCATCATGTGACCTAGTTCAGCATAATCGGGGGGAGATGTCATTTCTTTATTCATAATCCCTAAAATAGAAACTTCTCTATTAAAGACAAATGATTCAACTCCATATTCTTTTCCTAGAATAAAATCTTCAATCAGAGCCTTTTTAATTAGAGATGCCTCTATAGCTGCTTCACAAGCTTCATAAAGTTGTTCTAACTTATCAACTCTCTTAGCAGCTTTACTTCCTGAACCATCACTTGGCTTAACCATCACTGGGTACTTGATACTATTTGTGATTAGATTTAAGTCATCGATAGATTTAACTTCATAGTATTGTGAAACATCATCAATACTATTCTCAACGAATAATTTCCTCACAGAGTGTTTGTTCTTAATTAATTTTGCAGAATCATAATTTATACCTGGTAAACTAAGTTCTTGAGCTATATAAGATGCAGCAAGCACCCCATAGTCAGTTGCAGCTGTCATTACTCCATCAATTTTTTTATTTCTAGCAAGTTTTAAACACTCTTCTGGATTGACAATATCAACTATTCCATATTCATCAGCATACTGAAATCCTATAGATTTTGGATTTTTGTCTACAGCAATTGTATAATACCCAAGTTCTTTAGCTTTTTTTATGACAAATGATTGGAGAAAACCAGCTCCTAAAATAAGTATTCTTTTCATATAATACCCTCAATATTGGATTTAATAGACATTGTCATCCCCCATATAAATATGCCAATCATTACTATTTAGTGTTATGTCATTTGATTTCTCCTGAAGTAACAAGCCGCTAAAATACGTTATTGGTGTTGTGTTTTTGAATTCTAGTCTTTCAAAATAAAGCTTCTCTTTTGTGTTTAAATTCGCCCATGTAGTAATCTCATTGAAACCTTCTTTAACTGCGGTATAGATAATAGTACTTAATACTTCCTCAAATTCTTTATAGGATGAAAAATTATAGTCTACAATATTGATTTTATCCTGATATTCTTTCATAATTGCAAAAGATGTAATTTGATTATTGCTTACTTTTTTAGCAATTCTATATTTTGTTAATGGATGATTTTTGTATCTCCATTTAATATACTCCTTTGACTTTATTACTCGGATCTTAGAAGATGTCTCGAAATCTAGCTCACACTCAAAATTTGCATCTATATTAATACTAGATGAAGATACAATCACATCATTTAAGCTCAAAGTCATAGTCGGATACTCATATATATCACTCCAACCCAATTTATTAATTCTTGCCGCATGAATAATTTTATTAGGGAACCCCCATATTATTTCATATTGGTTATTGCTTAAAAAATCGTACAGTAGCTTTCCTAATTTTGGAAAAAGACCTTTTCCTTTATAATTAGGATGGGTCATTGTATGAAGTATTAATGCTGATTTGATAACTTTGTCTTCTTTACTTAGATAGTATGGACAAGCAGAATAACTTGAAACAACTTTTCCTTCATCAATAGCTACTGCCATAAGTAATGTATCTTCGAAAGGATTTTCCATATATCTCCAATTGAAATAATCCTCATTTACCTTGTCATTAAATGTCATGTTGTATAAATCAACCATGCTATTCAAATATTTTTTATATTCTTTTCGATTCAAAAGTTTGAGTTCCATATTATTCACTCCTTAAAATTGATTCTAATATTCCCGAAACATATCTAACATCTTCATCTGTCAGCAAAGTATGAAGAGGCAGTGTAATCTCATTCTTGTACATATCAAATGCATTCGGATAACCCTCCATATTAAACCCTAAATTCTTGTATGCTGAATGCATTGGAAGGGGTTTGTAATGAACATTAGTAGAAACACCTTTCTCAGCCATCTTCGTAATAACATCGTTTCTAAAAACTTCATCTTTTCCATTAAGTCTTAACAAGTAAAGATGCCCACAAGACTGATAAGACTCATCATAGTGCTTCATAGAAGTTACCTCTAATTGGCTTAATAAAGCATCATACTTTTCAATGATCTCTTTTCTTCTACCAAGAATTTCTGGATATCTTTTGAACTGTGCAAGTCCAAGAGATGCCATAATGTCGGTCATGTTGCATTTATAGTTTGGAGCCACGATGTCATATTCCCAAGCGCCTGGATTTGTCTTAGCAAGGGCATCCTTTGATTGGCCATGAAGGGATAGAAGCATATACTGTTTATAAATCTCTTCATTATCAATCCCATTAATATCTCTCCAAGTAACCATTCCACCTTCAGCAGTAGTAAGATTCTTCACAGCATGAAAAGAGAAAGATGTGAAGTCAGCAACTTCGCCACTCATCTTGCCTTTATAAGTAGCTCCTATTGAGTGAGCTGCGTCTGCTACAACAACAACTCTACCAACTGCCTTTTGAAGGTCATTAGAAGGATTGAATAGTGTCTTCTTACTTTCTACAGCTTCAAAAATTCTATCGTAGTCACACATCACACCAGCGATATCGACAGGAATAATAGCTTTTGTTTTCTCCGTAATCGCATCAGCAATTGCATCGTAATCTATATGGAAAGAAGCCTTTCCTGAATCGACAAGAACAATTTTTGCACCAACATGAGTGATGACACTTGCAGATGCAGAATAAGTATATGCACAAGTGATGACTTCATCTCCTGGTCCAATTCCTAGAAGTCTTAAGGTCATCTCCATAGCTGCTGTAGCTGAATTGAGAGCCACTGCTTTTGATGTATTGCAATACTCAGCAATTTGCTTTTCGAATAATTTAGTTTTAGGCCCTGTTGTAATCCAACCAGATTTTAGTGTGTCAACTACTTCATTGATCTCTTCATCTGAAATATCTGGTGGTGAAAATGGAATGCTTCTCAATTCAGTCATCTTATTCGCCCTCTTTTAAATAGTTTCATTTGTGTTTTTCATTTATATGATGTATAGGTGCTTATGTATACAGCACCTAATTTACTAATTTATGTATTTGGGTTAATCTTTCAAATGTACATTTTATTTTCTGTTGAAACCCTTGATGTTACAGTCTTACAGCCTCTTTATCCTTTCACCATACTCACGTCGCCATATACATCCAATCAAAAAGTTTGCGCTTCTCAGACTAATAAACCCTGAAACACTTGATTCTACTGACCATAAACCTGTAGTCTGACTTCTAAGTTGGGCTATAGTTTCGATTTTCCCTATTGTTATACATAATGTGTTACAAACGTAAATTGATTATTACTATCCAACTATCAAATAATCCCTGATCGTTTATCCTAAAGTACTCGAATTCTACTACATTTATTATTTCAGTTGCATCAAATATTCAACATCGAAATATACCCTATTTGTGAATCAGTCTAGACAAATGATATCCATACTATAATCATTAATTGGTCACGCAGTGCGTAGTAAATCTGTGTTTCATCAGATCCATGGAACAACATAAAGATTATGCGGAAGTTATGCGGAAGTTATGCGGAAGTTATGCGGAAGTCTTTCTCCGGGTAGCCTAACTTTTATCAACTAACTTATAGTGTGTCTGTGGTCCTTTATCGATTCTGATTAGTGTGTTCATTTCAACCATTGTACTTAAAACCGTTCTTGTTGCACGATCTGATATCCCCAAAATGTTAGATGCTTCTTTTGTCGAAATCCTATTTTTATTTTCATTAAGAAAATTGATTATGGCGTTTTGGTGATTGGTATAGCCGTCTTCTTTTAAAATCGCAACTTTTTTCAATGCGTCTTCCCTATACAAGCTCACATCCACAAAGTCACCTTTTTCAACTATCTCAGGTTCTTTCAAACCTTTATCTTTACAGCTCGATATAATTCTTCGGATGCCGCTCCCCCACTGTTCTATATAATTCAGTTCTTTAAACACCCTGGCGATCACCTTGTTTCGAATCTCAGACCGTCCCTCTAAAATATCCTCTTGGGTTATTGTGCTCGGCAATCCACCTGGTGATACTATATTGATAATGTCATCATAAATGCCAATCTTGATATCCCTGCCATCATTCGAATAATCCCTATGAACAACTGCATTAACAAGGCTCTCCCTGATAGCTTCCAGTGGTATTTCATATTGATCATTTCGCTGCAAGCCTTTAATCTCACCACTTAGAGTAATGTAATTCTTTATGAAGTTCTCAGCATTCTCAAGCTGCGCGAACAAGTCGCCATCATACTCTTTTCGGTCCAAAAAAACATCCATAGAGGTTCCTTTGAACCTGCTGCATTTCATTCTGACATGTTCAAATTTCCCTAGAAGAATCAATAAGCCATTGGATGGATAGATTGTACTATTATCTTCAACAATCAGCTTCAAATTCTTCATTACTGATTGGTCTAGCACTTTCCCCAACTCAGCAAATCTTCCTTCTAATGACGAAATGTCTAAAGAATCAAGCGCCACTTCTCTATTGGCTTCCTGATCAAAGCTTATATGCATTCGCTGTCTTTCAAGCTCAAGGATGTTTTCATAACTAGCCTTGCGATTTGTCGCCCCAACTCTAATATAGACGCCTTCGTTCTTGCCTTTGCTTTTTAGATGATAAGGTAATAGATTACCTCTATACACTTCAATAATCAGCAGTAACCGGTCATCAATCGTTGTCGTATAAATATCCGGTAGAACTGTTGGATAACATGTCTCATAAATGATTGAAGCCACTTTATCCTTGAGCTCGAAAATATTTTCATCCGGTTTAAGGCCAATGATCTTACCTTGATCGTTAACCCCAATAATGAGCTTGCCACCACCAGTATTAGAAAACGCAATGATTGTCTTTGCTAAAGTAGTGCTGTTTGGTAACTCAGCCTTAAACTCTATTGTCTTTCCTTCACCGTCTTTTATTGATTTTTTCAAGCTCATTTGACACCTCCTCCCAACAGATAGTTCTTCGGCACTCTTCGGCACTCTTCAGCACCCTTCGGCACTTCTCACTCTATATTCCTCATAAATTGCCATCAAGTCTTACATTATTCAAATTCTTCAAGCGTTGTTAGTACGAATATCCAGCACAACAAACTTAGATCATATCAGCTTCTATGTACTACCTTGTCGTTGTACTTCTTTCAGCTGATCAATTCCTACACACATCCAATCCTTCACGAAAAATGGAACTTCATCTATACCATGCACACTACATAGCAAACTTTGAAATGCAATACTTATTGTACCATGACTGGCACAGATGTTTTCTCCCTCTTCCAGTATAAATCCTGCTAAAAGTGTTTCGCTATGCTCTTCTCCAGTTGCTACAAGACGACTCTCCTATCCTTTAATAAGCTATATCCGATTATACTGACAAACACATACTCTTGCACATGCCAAAATAACTGAGCCCTTAATAGTAGCAAAAGTAAGATGAATAGCAAGAATCCTCATGACCGCAAGGAACTCAAGGAGCGTACATCCCTTTTCACTCCTTGAGCGTTACTTCCTGGATTTTCCTAGTTTCTTCATCGAATACTTCTTCTTCAAAAAACCACTCCTGTAATCAAACATGAGCATACTCTATGCTAAAAATATCCTTACCTCAAATCCGGTGTATAGGTCTTCACAATGGAACCTACAAGTTCCTTCACCATCTTAGAAGATACTTCCTCATCATGGATCTTCTCCTTCAGCATCATCAGTGTCTCTTTCAGCGTCTCTTTATCAAATCCATTGGGTCTTCCGATATAGATGAGTTCATTAGGTGTCTTCTCCAGACCTTCCTCCGCCATAAGAAGCTCCTCATAAAGCTTCTCCCCGGGACGAAGACCCGTCACTTTAATCTCAATGTCTTCATGGGGCTCATACCCGGAAAGACGAATGAGATTTTCCGCCAGATCATAAATCCTCACAGGATCTCCCATATCCAGTACAAAGATCTCCCCTCCCTGGGCGTAAGACCCAGCCTGTAAAACCAGTTGCACCGCTTCCGGAATGGTCATGAAGTATCTCACAATATCCTTATGGGTTAAGGTCACAGGACCGCCATTTTTGATCTGCTCCTTAAATAGAGGAATCACAGAACCATTGGATCCTAATACATTTCCAAACCGCACCGCCACAAACTCTGTGTTTTCTGCATCCGCATCCAGGGTCTGAACAATCATCTCACAGAGCCTCTTGGAAGCTCCCATGATGTTCGTAGGGTTCACAGCCTTATCTGTTGAAATAAGAATGAACTTCTCTGTGCCAAAGTTTCTGGCAGCCAGTGCCACATTCAGCGTGCCAAAGACATTGTTCTTGATGGCTTCTTCTGGGCTCGTCTCCATGAGAGGCACATGCTTATGAGCCGCCGCATGGAACACCGTTTCCGGCTTCTCTGCTTTAAAGATCCTGTCAATCTTCTTCTGATCTCTTACAGACGCAATGAGGGTCAGAAGATGCATCTCCGGATACTTTCTCTTCAGCTCATTTTCAATCTCGTAGGCGTTGTTCTCATAGATGTCCAGGATGATGAGCTTCTTCGGCTGAAGAGCTGCAATCTGTCTGCAGAGCTCACTGCCAATGGAGCCTCCACCCCCAGTGACCATCACTGTCTTACCTTTAATGTACTCAGAAATCTTGTCGTTATTGAGCTTGATCTCTTTTCTGCCGAGAAGATCGGATATCTCCACATCCCGGATGGAGGAAATATTAATTCCCTTATCCACCATCTCATAAATCCCAGGAAGAGTCTTCAGCCTGGCCTTGGTGGTCTTTGCAATGTCCAGCACACGTCTTCGGTCTTCATGGGAAAGACTTGGAATGGCAAAGAGGATTTCATCTACTTCTAATTCTTCCACAAGTGCAGGAATCTCCTTGGCCTTGCCAAGAACCTTAAATCCTGCGATTCTTGCCCCTTGCTTGAACTCAGAATCATCCACTAGGCCCACCACTTCCATAAGTAGCTCCCGATGGTTTCTGATCTCCTTGATGATCATGGCTGCCGCCTGACCCGCGCCAATAATGAGAACCTTCTTCAGACCTGGGTGCACACCACCCTTTTTAGGTAGTTTCTCCAGAAGAAGTCTTCTATAGATTCTGAAGTACATTCTCACCGCCAAGGTCCCCGTCAGAGCCATGATGGACCCCATGATGATCACCGAGATGGAAATGAGACCATGATAAAGAAGAACACCGAGAAGGTTCACCACAAGCCCTGAAATGACATTGGCCATGACCACATTACGGTAGTCATAATACCCCGCCACGGTCCAGAGACTCTGATAGAGACCAAAGGCATAAAATATAAGAACATATGAAAGTGGAATCACTATCCCATAAAATGAAAAGGTGCCCCGATCAATCAGAGGCACACGAAATTCATGAAGCAGCATATTGGCCATGACAAAGGAAAAGAAGATGAGAAGAACATCCGCCATGAGGATGAAGATTCTTTTATATTTTCTGTATTTCAGTAGCATCATTGTCATTTCATCTCCATCATTAGTCTAGATTAACCTTGCAGATCCTCAGAAAAAGGAATGGCTGCAAGAAGTGGCAGGTTCAGTTCATTGGTAATAAAGTCCGGATCCTTCACGGTCTTATCCATGAACTCCATAAGGAATACTAAGAATACAGACACCATGAGGCCCAGAACAAATCCAATGGCCAGATTCATCTGAAGATTCGGGGACGAAGGTCCCCCAGGCACGTTGGCTGGATCGAGGATCTGCACAATATCTGTACCTCTTAGTTCTCTCGACACCACCTTCAGGCTTCTTGCCATCTGGTTGGCTACCTTATAGGCAAGCTCTCTGTCTGTGGAAGTAACGCTCAAGTTCAGAAACTGTGTGTTTCCCTTAGGAGACGTGCTGATCATCCCCTGGAACTGCCCTACGGTGAGATTCAGGTCCAGGTTCTTGATGACATCTTCAGAAACAGTTCTGGACTTGGCAATCTCTGCATAGGTGTCCACCAGCTTCTGGTACATGTTGATGTCATTGATGGTTTCTGACACAGAGCTTCCGTCTCTCTCATCACTGATAAATACAGAAACGGTGCTTCTATACTCCGGTTCGATGAAGAAGAAGGTGACAATACCAGCCAGCATGGTGACAAGGACCGTTAACACAATAATGAGTCCCATCTTCTTTCTAATCATCTGCCATAATTTACTCAGGTCTATGGTTTCTTCATTCATATACTGCTATTACTCCTCTACGATCTAAAATTCAAAATACTAACTACATTCCTCGAATATTAATTATAGCATAATTTGTCATGCTCATTGCAGTTTTTATATTACATAGTTCGCAATCTGCACCTTAAAACTTTAATTGTTACTTTATTGTAACCTGTGAATTCCGTAGATACTGCGAAGGCAAGTGGATTCTCGTGATCTATTATTAGATTTTATAATAAAATACAACTTCACCGGACAAAACCCCTCTCGAAATTGCAGTATCACAAATATTCGACAAAGCTCTACCTGTGATGCGCTTGTTTTTTTTTGATTTTGTCAATTTCTACATCTATCATGCGAATAAAACAAAAAAAATAATATTGATACGCCATGCATAATAAAAAGATCAAAGGAACTTTCACGTGAAAAAACCTCCAAAAGGGTTCTCCATGACGAAACCTTCCAGAGGTTTTTACACTCTTTTTCCATTAGTATTTTTTGCAGTCTATTTTTCCATCTGCTTCTGTCCTCTGCTTCCTTCGTAGGGATGTCAACACTTTAGTGGACAGAAAGTTAAGCGACACTCAGAGAGGACAGGATCCTTATAAGAAGATTGAATTCAGTTATTAGAGGTTGGACAAATTATCATAAACACGTGGTTGCCAGTCAAGCATTTTCCTATGTTAATAATATACTATACTTACTCTTACAAAGATGGGCAAAACATAGACACACTCAAAAATCAAGATGGTGGAGAATAAACAGATACTGGTATGAAATGAATGGCAAACCTTGGGTTTTCAGGATTGAGAATATCAGTCTAATCAACTTAAGAACCATTGATATTATACGTCATCCTAAAATCCAAATAGCTCGTAATCCATTCATTGATGAGGAATACTTCATCAAAAGAAGATTTCAGTTGAAATCACTTGCTGTCGCCAGAAATGGTGAAGAAATACTTGAGCAGTATGAGCGGGAAACTCTTACGTACGGTTCTTAGATGAGGGAAAGGGAGTAATCCCTTTTTCTTAATCGATTACACCAGTGATATGGTTAAAACCCTTTTAAACTCGATTAAGATACGACAAAGCTTCTCAAGAGTAGGTAAACTTGGTGATAATGCATGGAGCGAAAGCTTCTTTGCAAATCTGAAGAAAGAAGCTGTTCACTGGAGAACATTCAGGACAAGACAAGAAGCGCGTGATGCTATATTTGCATATATTGAGGGATTCTATAACTCCAGGCGTATACAAAAACGTCTTGGGTATATGAGTCCGGCGGGGTGGCTGAAACATCATCTCCACCTGTCCTCTCTGAATGTCGCTTAACTTTCTGTCCACTAAAGTGTTGACATCCCGAACCCCACAGTTAAAAATAACAAAGTAGAGAAATGAATGGGAAGGCAACCATAAAAGATGGTTCTACAAAATACGATGATAATCCCCGAATACAATAAGGCGACTTAACCATCTGCTTAGTCGCCTTACTGTACCCTTTTTCTATCGAAAGGAATCCTTCCCATTCGTTTATTTTAGCAGCATCATCAATCACCTTGTTCTTTTTACTTATGAGAATTCTCATATGAATCAGCTCCAATGCCACCAATAAATCGAGAAGTATAAAAAGAAGACTTTCGAGCAAGCTCCATATTCATCTGGATTCCATATTCTTCTAATAAAGTTTTTTCACCAGAGAACAGATCCACACCCAGACCTAACTTCCCGCCTTCTATCTCAACCCCCAAACTAGATAATGTCGACGGAAACAAATCAAATGCAGTGAACTCTCTATTTTTTGAAACTTTCACATCTACAGTATGTACCGGATTCACGAATACATTATACATGGTTCTTTCATAATAGGTGTCAATGTCATCCAAGAAATCCACATCCATGGTACCATGGTCACCCACAATCACAATTGTAGTATTACTATAAAAATCTTGCTGCTTTATCCAGGCCAGAAATTCATCCACTTGTTTCGAAGAGTTGGCAATGACATTGGCATACTGCTCTTCAAACTTTACTTCTGTAGTCTCATCCATATATCCATCTTCGTGGTGGGTATCCGCCGTCAGCATCGTCAGATTGAACGGCTCATCTTTTTCATACAATTCAAGAAGCTTCTCTTTGGCGAAGCCAAAGAGCTTTTCATCTTCATATCCCCACCAGACGCTGTACCCCTCAGGGATCATCTCATCTTCAAGAGCCTTCTTGTAGTCTATAATATCATAGTCTCCATGCTGTATATAAAAGTTTCTTCGTCCACCAAAGGTTGCATCAGATCCGATAAGAAGATTGTTGGAATAGCCATGCTCCTTCAAAATATCTCCAATGGAAATCACCCCTGGTAAGAACACGCCATACTCCGACATGGTATTCCCCTGAATCGGCAATTTCAGCGGAAGTCCTGTAGAATGGGCAAACATAGCCGCCATGGTCCAACTGGTGCCAAAGGCATCCTTATATCCTCCATAACCGTTGGTATTGGAGAAACTGATATTCTCCCCGGCAATCTCCAGAAGCTCTGGAATATAATTCTCTTTAAACGCTCCCTGATACTCTTCTGAGGCATAGGTAAATTCCATGGACTCCAGGAAAATATAGATGAGATTTCTCTTCTCTTCCGGAAACGTAAGTTTCCCAGAAGGATCCACATAGTGGTCTTCAATGAAACTGGTACTGTTCAGCTGATCAGAAATATAGCTCTGAAGAGCAAAGCTCTTGTTGGCTGAATCCAAGGTTAAAATCATCAGAACAATACAAGACACTGCCAGAAGCCTTTTATAAATCCTCTTTGACCATATGGGAATCTTATAGCGTCTACCGCTCTCTTTTAAATGAACATTCACGTAAGTCGTCACAGAAATCTTGCAGTGGACATACAAAAAGACACCAGCAATCAACATAATAAGGAATGCAGGTTGCAGAACCTCCTCCATCACTGAAGCCATGAAATTAGTATCCGCTCCTTCCAAAGGTACCAATATGTGAAAAATCACCTGATCCATGGTCAAGTCCGCAAAATTCCTACTGGTCCACTCCACCAGCAGGTAGAGTCCATAGGATACGAAAAAAGAAGCCAGCAGCAGACTGGAATACCTGATATGTACAACAGTTTTAAATACTTTATTCAATTCTACTCTCCTTTACTGATCTTTTTCCATGGAGATACCGACCCATATCTTTTTCTTCATCTTCTTCCAGCCTTTTCCAATCAGAATCGATACAATGCTGAAAATGAGTAGCCCCTTTATAGAAAACATCGACGGATGAAGTCGCCCTTCAACAAAAGAAGCCGGTAATCTGAATGCAATTTTATAAATTGATACCGAAACAATGATGTTTAGATAAATAACGAGAATCAAGTTCCTCAGCAGAAGAAGCACCTCATGATACGTCGGCTTCTTTTGAATAAATAGATCCTCATTCATTATGATCAAAGACAAAACCCCCGGAAGTATCAGGAGCAAAAAATCCATCTCGACATCCCCCCTATAGTAAAACTACCTCTAAATAATACAACCTTGTAACACTCTTCATAAATAGGATTATTGTATCAATCTAAGACACTATTGTCAATTTGTTCCATCAATATACACGACTGTATACCTTACCCTGTAAACCTCCCTGTAAACCTTACCTTAAAACTCACTTTATATTATTGTATTACGGCATCCACAAGTGCTATCCTGCATGAACACATTTTTATTCCACCTTCTCCCATCATTTCTGAACTCTTAGCCCTTACCAATAAAAAAGCCGATCTCCAGAGCATCTGACAACCAGATGTCTAAAGAGACCAGCTCTAATTCTTGTTTTTTCAGGATTGATGTTCTAATATTACAAATAAATTCCAAAACAGGTCTTTTCTACAATACCTGCTTTTTCTCCTCTTTCAGTTCTTTTCTACTACCAGAAATAAGTTCCTTGATGTCTGATGCCGCCAGAATAGATCCACCTACAATAATCACAGCAAAGATGATATCCTTTAATGAAACTGTTTCCTGCAGTATGAAGAATCCAAAGACAATGGCCCAGGCACAATAGGTAATATTCAGTGCCATGGCTTTGGAAGCACCAATCTTAGAGATGGCTTTGTAGTAAAACACATAGGAAGCGGTACCAAAAAGAGCTGCTAAGAGGATGATAAACAAGGTGTTTCCAGTAAATACTTCTATGCTCAGACCCCATCCGCCAAGAATTGGAAGTATGATCATACCATAGAAGATACTGGACGTCAGCTGACGGATCTGCAGCGCCTGCTCATCAGAGATGTTCGGGTCTTTCAGACCATAGGCAATGATAACCGCTTCTGTTGCCCATCCCACAACACAAAGGAAAGCAAAGAAGAAGCCCAGTACAACATTATCGACATCTCCGCCTCCTGGGGTATAACCCAAAGCAATTACGCCGCCGATGCTCACAAAGAGACCAGCCAACTGATAAAGCTTCATCTTCTCTTTTAGGAAAATATAGGAGAACAATGCACCCACCGCAGGGAACATAGAGGAGATGATTGCAGTATAAGCAGCACCAATATATTTAATGGAAAGGACGTATCCTGTCATTCCCAAAGGTCCCCCAATAAGAGCTGCCAGCACAATGAACTTACCGCTTTTAGATTTTAGCGCACGCACCACATTGGCATACTCTTTCTTCATCCCCATAAAAATCAGCATCCAGACACTGGAACAGAAGTCATGAATAAATGTACTGACAAAAGGAGAGAGAAAAATGGCTTGTTCTGTAGATAGAAATGGTGCCCTGGCCAGAGCAATCCCTAGAATGACTGTATCTAGCCCCCATAGAAGTCCTGCTAAAAGTCCCTCAAACATACGTGTTCCTCCTTATACAGCAGCCATCAGCGCTGTGAGCTTTCTTAGATTTTCCTTGGTTCTCTCATATCTTTCATTGGCATATTCCAGAAGGTCTTCTCCGCAGGCATAGCGCTGCTTCCCCCAAAGACTCCATAGAAAATCCAGGAATACTTTGTTCATAAGAATTCTCTGCTCTTCTTGAGGAGATGGCTTTCCCTTGAAATAAAACTCATTAAAGAGTGCTTCCTGATCTTCGCTAAAGTTTCCTTCAATAAAGACATCCGCTAGGTCCCACATGGGGTCATTCATACCAGCATATTCCCAATCCACCAGATACATCCGGTCTTTCCCCCGCACAAAGTTCTCACAAAGTGGATCGTTATGGCACATGACAGATCTTACGCCAAAAGACTTATAGAGATTCTCCAGGCTGTAGATCTCTTCTTTCACTTCTTTGTAGTCTTCCCAGAAATAGTCAACAGACTCCGATTGTAGTAGCTTCTCATATTCCACAATCTTCTCAAAGACATCAAAAATCACAGGGATGCTCTTATGACAGTTGTGCAGTTTATGAAAAAGCTCAGCAATGAGCTTCATATTCTCTGGCTCCTTAATGGTGCTACTATTTAATGTGACTGCATCTTCAATGTATCTGGATACTTTGATACCTGTGCTGGGGTCAAAGTAGATATTCTCTGCATCGATGGAGATCTCGTTGGTGAGTTTCGTGGAGAGATATTCCTCATAGCGGTTGATGAGCCCTTCTGTTCCGTTTCCTGGATACCGTACAACAAAAGACTCCCCTGGAAGGTCCACCTTATAGTTGAAGTTTGTCAGTCCACCGAGTCGGCAAAGAGTACCTCCTTTAAAAGACTTATTGAGCTTCTCTTCAAATAGATTTTTGATCTTTTCTTTCATTTCATGACTCACTACTTTCCACACTCCTTAATTCCTGTTGTTCGTATAGATATTCATAGGGTCTGTTCTTCACTTTGAAAGAGAATCCAGAAATAACCCCCATGGTATTTAATGGTATTATGGTTTCTATCTGGTCTTCAGAGACCTCCAGCTGCTTTGCGATGTTCTTCAGAATGTCTGAACGTGTATTGCTTTTGTAGGACCCATCAAACTCCTTAAGCTCACTAAGAGAATCAAACTCGTTGATGATGTTTTTTTCGAACTTTTTGATTTTCATGGGTAGCTGTTCCAGATGGCGGATGTACATATGCTCCCAGAGCATTGAACCGGCTTCTTTCTTAGGATAAGTTTCTTCCAGTATCTTTAAAAACTCCTGTGTA
>RCMY010003062.1_pt1 | contig 16203 bp, 19 predicted proteins | sample 2041341 | NCBI WGS metagenome assembly RCMY01 (sample SAMN09708234, study PRJNA481090) | Marine sediment metagenome, whole genome shotgun sequencing project. | reverse complement strand
AATGAAAAACGCCGGATTCCTATCAAAATCGGGCGTTTTTACTCGCTCTATATCGGGACTATTGTCGCTTTGTAATCAAGGACCAGGGGGTTGGCTTGACTTATTGACATTCAGAAGAATGTATAAGTCTTACCAGCAACAAAATACTCAACCAACAAAACGGAGGAGGAAGTCATGCTCAATAAAACCATACTACTGGACGCAGCCATAGTGATCGCGATTGCGCCGGCGGCACAATCGGAGAATATGTTCAGCGGAAAAACCAAGTAAAACCGATTCTGGTGGCCGGATCAGGTGCAAATCGGCCCACTACGTGACCACGATAGCAAATCCAATCCTTACGGTGATGACTTCGACCGCCTTGAACAACAAGATCCACGAGATGCCTGTCTCTTCCACAAAGTGATCGACGGACGCTACTGTAAAAAATCTACGATGATAACCTCAAATGTTGATTTTAAGGAACTGGGAGATTATCTCGGTGATCCGATCATCACGATCGCCATTGTCGACAGGATGGTACATCATTCAATTATCATGAGCATTGAAGGCCCTTCCTGGCGGCTTCATCAATCCCAACAGTTGAACAACCATACCGCAGGTCATCAACAATAATATATCATACCTCTCTGCAGTCGGCTCCAACCGCAACTGGACTGACTGCTATCCGTTGAACTCTTAAAGTAGCAAATTATCTCCCGCGCCTTTCTCCCACCAACGCCCATGGCGGGGAAGCCTTCCGCCCTACGGGATCGGGTCAGAGGGAGCCGAAGCTCCCGTCTGCCCCCAGAACCCTGCGTACGGGTCCGTACACGGCTCCTCATGTAACGTTTATCCATTGACCAACATCGAACCAATGTTTCAGCAATGCATTCGACCTGAGTTTCTGCCCCAGAACCTCTGTAAACCAGCGGTTGGGGTAAGCTCTATGCAAGGCCGATGTCCTCGACATGACCCATCTTCCATCATTTGAGTACACTGCTTTAGCAGCCTGGGGGCCTGATACTCCCCGTTTAATAAGTTTCTTGTACAGATAACGACGCCTTTTCTGCTGGTCTACAAGACGAGAACGAAGTCTCCTCCTGATATGCGCTTCAATTTTCACGAGCTGTGATGGATACTGAGTCATCAGGTAATAGCCCGACCACCCTACATACCACACATTTATTCGCTTCATTGTCCGCTCCAGCGTCAGATAGGTACCTCGGGGGGTCAGTTCCTTAACCTTCTGCATGGCTCGTTGCATCGATTCCGGGGAAATGTCTACCCGTCGAACAGGGCTTGGTTGATAGCTCCAGCCTTCGAGATCCTTCTTCAGCCGGGCCAGCTCTTCGTCGAGACGGTCTTCATATTCTTCAACAGTTACACCATCTATTCCCGGTGCTCCGCCGTTCCGCTTCACCGCTTTGAACCCTGCCCGCAGGTTATGCGGGTCACAAAGCTTTTCGAAGAGACTTCTGTCGTCAACAAATAGGTTTCGTTGTCCCGTTTTGCTTTCCATTTTGGGATGTTTCTTCATCGTTTCGCATTCACTTTGTTGTCACGGGATGTATACGGATCCCCTTCAAAGAAAACTCCTAAGGCTAAACTCAAAACTTCCACTCTTTCGAGATTCCTCGACCTGTCGCATGTTCCACTCTTCGGCTCCAACTTCCATGTCGCTTTCCGACAGTTTTACCCTCAGGTGTGTCACCACACCTTCATCGGCTATCGGCTTTACGCCTACTACGGCTTCATCTGCAGACCATCTGTCCATAACAAACACATCTCTGTGTCGCTTAGGGCTTGGCTGTCGCTGTTACAACGGCCCGGTACAGACGGCCCTTCACCGGGTAAGATCACGTACTTTCTTTGCCCACCCACCTCCTCTACTCTGCGGAATACGGAAAGGATATCGGGCTTCGGTAATCGAGGGTACCTCGCCCTTTCCGCAAAGCCTACCAGAGGTTCGTACCGAACTTGAGTGGCAAATTTGGCTAAAGCTTCCTTCAGATCCCTCATTGGCTCTCTATCACCGATTTACCCCTCCCCGGGCAGATCAAAAGAGTTTCTTCGGGCACCCTTGCCTTCGCCTACACATTCCCTCCTTTCAAGGGTTATGGCTGGACTTTCACCAGCTAGTTCGTGACCATGCCGGTCACACCTCCTTCCGTTTATCCTGCCACCCCGAACCAACCACAGTGGTGATACCCCATCACCCTTCTATTTCTTAATTCAGGGTGGTCAAAATTCGGTAATCACAGGTGGTCAATTTTCGGTTGTCATTTAAACCAGCAGGGGGAACTGATGCAAATAGGTATGATTGGATTGGGACGCATGGGCGCCGATATGGTGCGTCGCTTACTGCAAAGTGGCCAAGAATGCGTCATCTTTGATATGAAAACCGAGGTTGTGGAAGCACTTGAAGGTGAAGGAGCTCTGGGAGCACAATCACTCGAGGATTTTGTCGCAAAACTGGCAACGCCTCGGGCCGTCTGGCTGATGGTGCCGGCCGCCGTTACCGATTCGATGATTACCAGGCTCACACCGCTTCTGGACCGGGACGACATTATTATTGACGGCGGCAACTCCTATTATCTCGATGACCTTCGTCGGTTCGACGTGCTGCAACCACTCGGCATCCACTATCTTGATGTCGGGACAAGCGGCGGAGTATGGGGAGCGAAGAGAGGCTACTGTCTGATGATCGGTGGGGAAAAATCAGCTGTGGAACGGCTCAACGCGATTTCCTCTGCCTTGGCTCCCGGTATTGGAAATATTCCACACACAACGGGCAGGGAGAAGGACAAGGAGACGGCTGAACATGGGTATCTCCATTGTGGCCCCTGTGGTGCTGGACATTTCGTCAAAATGGTGCATAACGGTATAGAATACGGGCTGATGGCCGCCTATGCAGAGGGCCTCAATATTCTCCGCCATGCCAATGTCGGCAGTCAGGAACGGGAGGTTGACGCCGAGACCACGCCTCTTCGTCATCCAGAGCACTATCGGTATGACTTCAATCTAGCGGATATTACAGAGGTCTGGCGACGTGGCAGCGTAATATCTTCGTGGCTGCTCGATCTTGCTGCCGGTGAGTTGCAGGCAAATCCTGATTTAGAGAATTTCAAGGAACGAGTTTCCGATTCGGGTGAGGGCCGCTGGACGGCCATCGCTGCCATTGAAGAAGGTGTTCCGGCCCATGTACTCAGCGCCGCACTCTTCGAACGCTTCAGTTCACGGGGGTGATGCTGATTTTGCCGACCGGGTCCTGTCCGCCATGCGTTACGGTTTTGGCGGCCATCTCGAAAAGGCAACAGGCAAGACCGGAGATGTCCGATGACCACTGCCCCTTCTGACGCGCTGGTGCTCTTTGGCGTGTCGGGTGACCTTGCCCATAAAAAGATATTTCCGGCGCTCTACGCAATGGTCAAACGAGGTGTTCTGAAGGTGCCGGTCATCGGAGTTGCCTTTCCAAAGTGGAGTCTGGATCGTTTGCGCCAAAGTGTCACTGACAGTATAAGGCAATCGGACGGAATCGATGACCAGCGCACCCTGGATCAGCTTCTCTCCCTGCTGACGTATGTGAGTGGCGACTATAATGACCAGGGGACATTCACAAAAATCAAAGAAGCACTGGGAACTGCTCATCGCCCAGCCCATTATCTCGCCATTCCCTCGCTCTTCGAGACGGTGATAAAGGGGCTCGGTGCTGCGGAATTGGCTGACCAAGGGCGGGTCATTGTCGAAAAACCGTTCGGGCGCGACCTGGGGTCCGCACGCCAGCTTAACACCGTCGCCAGATCGATCTTTCCGGAAGAGTCGATATTTCGTATCGACCACTTCCTCGGGAAAGAGGCGATCATGAATATCCTCTATTTCCGTTTTGCCAACTCATTTCTTGAGCCGATCTGGAATCGCAACTACGTGGCCAGCGTCCAGATTACCCTATCCGAAAGTTTCGGCGTGGAAAACCGCGGCGCGTTTTATGAAACAGCGGGATGTCTGCGTGACGTGATCCAGAACCACATGTTCCAGGTTGTGGCGCTGCTGGCCATGGAGCCGCCGGCCTACAGGGGCTTTGGTGCCGTGCATAGCGAGAAAGCCAAGGTTTTTCAGGCCGTACGCCCTCTGGAACCAGACGACGTGGTACGCGGTCAGTACGCCGGCTACCTCAAGGAGTTTAACGTAGCCAAGGACTCCGATGTTGAGACTTTTTTGCGCCCTGCGGGTTTTCATCGACTCATGGCGTTGGCAGGGGGTGCCGTGGTACCTGCGTTCCGGCAAAAACCTGGCAGAAACGGCACACGAGATCCTGATCGAATTGAAATCGCCGCCCCAGGCACTTTTTGCCGACTCGGCCCCAAGACATGCTTGACTTTTCCAAACCTTTGACCTTTAATCGGGTGCGTGGATCTTTTGACACAAGTTGCAGAGGGAACTCGAAGGCACAATGTCACTGTTGAGTACTGGTCTCATCCTGAATCCTCTAACACGCCGATTCGAAAGTTATATAACTATTGGGCAGATCATGATCGCAAGACAAGAATCTCAAATAACACGACTAAACAACTATAAAATAAAGGTGGTTACCATGATCAGATCTCTATTATGCGTGTCATCTGTTACAATACTGCTTATTTCGTTGATTGTTTCTGCAGCGGTCGCGCAAAGCGATATTCGCACGGAACCCGTCCACTTCAAGACTGGCGCCACCAGTGCAGTCATCGAGGGATCGATAACAGGCTTTGAAGTTATTGATTATGTTCTTGGCGCCGACAAAGGCCAGTATATGAATGTCAGTATGGCAACCGATAATAACGATAATTACTTCAATATTCTGGCACCAGGAGAAAACAAAGTCGCGTTCTACAACGGCTCTACAAACGATAACCAATATGAAGGAATTATCCCTACAAACGGCGAATACAAGATTCGCGTCTACCAAGTAGAGGATACGGCGCGCCCCAACAAAATCGCCAATTACAATCTCGAAATAATCATCACCAACGTAGATGATACACAGAAAACATCTCAGTCCGGGTCCTCCGAAAATGATGCTGCAGTCCAAGGAACAAAAATTACCGCAACCGACAAAATCCCATGCATCGTGGCCAAAGGCCAGCCGAAAGGTGACTGCTCCTTCAGAGTAACCCGAGAGGGCAAAGGCAACGGTATCGTCACCATAACCAAACCTGACGGTAGTCTCCGGACAATTTTCTTTAAAAACGGTAAAGCCGTCGGTGCCGATGTCAGTCAGACAGACCCTGCAGAATTCTCGGCGAAGAAAGAAGGCGATCTGAATGTAATCCGTGTCGGTGATGAGTATTACGAAATCCCTGATGCAGTCATATCTAAAGGCTGATTCATGTTGGGTTACCTTATGTAAACTACCGATGCCGACATAACCAACCATGGTTGCCATATCGGGATCGTGACTGAACGTCGACTGCAGCAACTCACTTTCCAGGCTAAAGGGGAGCGACATCCAGCATTACGGGCCATAGCAACTATGCCAGGTTACAATAATTTCCTTTAGATAAAAAAATGAAGACCAAGGTGTTAAGCAAATGCAATTACTTTAACCTTTACATGTGGTCCGTGAATCTTTTTAACATACCGCTTTGAGCGGTTCATTCATTTCATTGGGCCTGTTAGCAGTAGAATGTATACCGTAATAGCGCCGGCATTTGGCAAGCTTTGGGCGCATTTTATGGACCTTCGGTTAAACTTAGGGGATTTTTGCAAAAAATCTTCCGCTGGCAAGGATCTGACCGTCCTCTGTGCGTAACTCAACCAACCAGGAGCCTTGCATTTTATTGTTGATAATTTTGTTCGAATAACTGCGCCAACTCTTTGCCCCAACATCTGCTCGTACTTTTGCCACCTGTTTCATGTTATTAAACCAATGGTAGTATAAGGTACTGCCGCTCATATTGATGACCTCGCTGAAAGCATATATGACCGCAACACCCTCGGTATCTATGGTGATCGAATCAAGAGAACCTATCGGCTCTCTGCCACGAATAGATCGTGCCAGGATGAATCGTTTTACGGACGGCGAAACCTTCTTGACCTCCTGCAGTTGAAAGGCCTTACCTGTTCTTGAATCTTGAGGGAGATCAGCCCTAATGGATTTATTTTGTTGCCCTTGTTGTCTTGCTTGGTCCGGATTAGCCTGCGGACTGGGTTGCGTTCTATCAAAGAGTATAGGTTGATTTGTTTCTGTTTCTGAAGCCTCGATTGCTGGCTGGCTTTCAATCGATTTTGTTTTGACTTCGACAGGAAAAGAGCCACTTTCGTCCCTGTTTATTGGTACTCTCTCTTCCTCAGGAATGCGCGGCGCAATTGCTGCTGGTTCAATCGAGGGTTTGTCTGCTTGTTGTTGTGCTTTATTTTGATCTGTCACATCAGGCGAACGAAGGAGTGTGTTCTGATCAGCCAGCGCGCGAGGGCTTATGTCGCTCTGAGGCTGGGAGTGATCTTTGGGAGCGGTTTCGTTATTCAAACCGAGAGACGGTTCGCCTGGTTGTTGTACCGAGTTTTCGGGTTCGAGCAGGGAGTAGACACCATAAGAAACCAGAAAAACCAATAGTGCCAGCGCTATCAAGGCGCCAAAAATTCGTTTCCAGTGGTAAATGTAATATATTTTTTGTGCCATTTGGGAAATATCTTTTTCTTGTCTCTAACCCGCTACTGACTCACTGTCAGACGGGTGATAAGTAATCGCTTTTGGAGCAAACCAGCAGGAGGGCAAAAACAGGAACCGAAACCGCCTTTCAAAGGCCCATGGTCCACCTGCAACCATGAATTTATGCCTAAAAAACCATAAACCAGGGCTATTCAACCAATCCCGCCAACAACGTTACCTTGCTCCGGTAAACTTCGTATGATTTAACACTACAAATCAGTAACAATTGTGTCAACATTTTCCCCAATATATCCTTCAACCCTTTGAAATAAAACATATCAACAACCTTATGCTTGTGCCCTTTATACGCGAACAACTTGCGGGAGGTTCGGGCGGACGCTGGCAGCTCATATCGCTCTGGTTATAGCCGCTGACTTTGCCAGTATGGCAATTTATATCAATCTTTGCATGCGGTCTGGTCCTTTATGCTTTTTCAGTGATCGAGGTTATGCTTCTGGGACAGGTGATAATGTTTTTCTCTCTATTTTTAAGCGGTGGTGGGAAGAAAACGGTGGTGGCGAATGTAAACGGAGGGTTATGAATTCGATTCACCGATGGGATAATCGATAGTTACAACAAGGAACTTCCGGTAGCCAAATTGAGGAGGTCTGTTGGCAATATTTCTTTTTGGATATTCCTTTTTCTTTTTAAGACACTGGGACACCGATGAGCAGTTCATGGAGCCAGAAGGCAAAAGCGAGATAAAGGCCAAGGCCGACAACAACTGCAATTATATCGTTGAAACGTGAATATGGAGCCCCAGGGATTGGTCGTGGCTGACGCTGCCCTATTGATATCCGATCCATAATGGCCCAAGCAAGAAACGAACCGAATAAAATAACGTCAACGAGTGAGCCATTTGAAAAAAGATGTGCGACCGCCCAGAGCGTCGTGGAAATGAGCAGAGGATGTTTAGTTACATCTTTAATGCGTCCAGGGAAATAGGCCGCTATCAGAAGCGGAAAAACAGGTAGAAGCAGTAATAATGAAAAATGCTGCAGCCATAAGGGTGGAGTATAGAGTAACGCCGTATCATAACGGGTAGCTCCATATCCCCAAACTATTAATATGAAACCGAAAATCGACACAAGTGAATAGAGTCCCTTCCAAGCCCATTCACCAATCTTATTCACCATGCGGTTTCGCCAGGATTCATTTAGAATTGAAATGCAATGGATCCCCAAAAAGATACAGAGTCCTATCAAAAATATACTCATTTATTTATCCTCGTATTCGTGCTTGTATATAATACAGCCTCGCTAACTGCCAACAGGAGACATCTGAACTCCGCCTGTAGTCAAAAGCGAAGAGCTCTGTGGACTTTTGAAATCTGAGTCGGCAACGTCTTTCGGGTCAAATGATTATACAATTTCCAAAGAGATCCTGAAACTACCAATAATTGAATCCGCTCTATTTGAGACCATTTTTCCGGGAATATTCTTGATCTCAAGGGAGTGCCGGACTGCTACAGTTTGATCGTTATATTTGCTCATGATTCCATGAGACGAATGAGACAAGAGCAATACGGTGGTTGAGATTGACAAGCGTATAATAATGTTAAAATATATTTTCCTCTTTCGTGATCTTGCTATTGCACCTGAAAATAAGGAGGTGCCTCGAATACCCAGCAACACCAGAAGGTCATTTTAACCCTTCAAAATGTGCTGCAAAAAACCGACCCACTAAAACCCCGAACAGGAGACACAACATGAAGATATTGTGGAAATATTTGAGGTTATTATTTGTCATCTTGCTACTGCATGGGTATGCGTCCGCTGGAGAAGTCGTTGACCAAATCTATAAACAAAAGACCTTTGAAGGATCAAAAGACAGGCAGTATTCGGTATTCCTTCCGAAAGATCAAGGTGCAGGCGATGCACTGCCATTAGTGGTTGTCCTGCATGGTTGCAACCAGACCAACCGGGATATCATGAACGACACCCGCTTCAACGATTTGGCCGAGGCTGAAAAATTCATCGTTGTCTACCCCTTTGTTACATCGTACGATGGCCTGCGCAGTACCAACTGCTGGGGATATTGGTTTGAAAATGAAATTCATCAAGGACAGGGAGAAGTGGCCGACATTGCCGGGATCATCACGGAAGTTCAGAACGCCTATTCCATCGACTCAAATCGGATCCATATCACTGGATTATCTTCGGGTGGTGCCATGGCTACCGCCGTCATGGTGGCCTACTCGGAAATCATCGCTTCTGGAGCGCCGGCCGCAGGCACCGCTTATGGAGAAACGGCATGTACCGTGCGAGGCGTATGTTTGAGCTTTAGTTGGTTCGACCCGGCCACCTGGTTCGACTGGTGGGCGCCGAAATTCGAAACCACGGAGGAAACCGTCCGGGAAATGGCCACGGAGATGGGAGCAGATAAACGTCTAGTGCCGCTGCTCGTACTTCACGCCACAAGCGACCCAAAGGTTGATATTGCCGCTGCAAGGAACAACGCCTCTGCCTGGGCTAAGCTTTTTGAAATAGACATGATCACTCCCGTTGTCAGCGAGGCCGGTGAGACCGATGGCCTCACCTGGCATTACAACTATTACGGCAGTTACGGCGCTGGCTCGGCCATCGAGACTCATTTTGTCGACGGCCCGGGGCATGGTTGGGTAGGCGGTGCGCAAGGCCCTTACGCGGACCCCGACGGGCCCGACTGGACAGCGATTGCCTGGGCCTTTTTCAAGGTCCACCCCATGAAAAAACAATAAAAAAAGGCTCCAGCCCCAGTGAAATTCACTTTTTTAACCGATGGCTAGCAGCTCAATCTCGAAGGTCAGAGTCTCACCCGCCAGCGGTGGATTGCCATCAAGTACAACAGATTTTTCATTCAGTTCGCTGACGGTAACAAGCATTGGTTCATCATCTTCATCAGCCAGTTCGAGTTCATCCCCAACTTCGAATTCAAGCTCGTCCGGCATTTCGGCAAGGGGGATTTCGATAAACATATCTTTATGCGGATAGCCATATGCCTTCTCCGGTTCAATTGTCACGATCTTCTTTTCACCGACCGACAGACTCAAAACGCCCTCCTCGAAGCCATCGATAATCTCACCTTCGCCTATTGTGAAGACCAGAGGTTCTTCGCCGACTGATGAATCAAAGATGCTGCCATCGGCAAGTTTACCCGTATAGTGAACGGAGACCTGGTCTCCGTGTTTTGGTTTGGTCATACCTTACTCCTTTAATTTGAAAATAAGTTGTATTGAGAAATATGTAGCCATCATTTGCTAATTATCATCACGAATTATTGATAATTGCGGAAGAATATCGCCTCTACGTTCAAGGTTTGCTCAACGAATCTTTGTTACAAAAAAAATTCAAAACATTATAAACAAGAGGGGGTAATGTTGTCTCGACAGCTGGCCCAGCGTAAAGTAGTAGAGCCAAAGGTTCAATGTCGGTCGTAATTTTTTAGGAGACAGGGGCTGTCTGGGATATGCCCGGAATCATTTCGGATCGAAGATTATTGAAATATCAGTCTGTGGAACCCAACCTGGGTTCTGGATATCATCGTCAGGAAAAGCCAGATTTGCAGGAACCACCGGAAAGCGCCCCGGCAGGAATGCAGGTTGCACTTTTATTTGCATTACTGTCCGTTGACAATACTCTACGTATCTCTTGACTATTACATGCACTACAAGCGACAGAAGAAATGTCTGAGGATGGAAGAATTTTATCAAAAATATTACCACATTCCTTGCATGAAAATTTGTAAATCGGCATATTTATTCCCTTTTATACGTTACTTTTGGCACAAATTCGCAAATCTCTTCCATCTGCGCCATCAACTTTTCCTGGGTAAGAATAGCGTTGCGACAAGAATGGTAACCAGCGCTTCGTTGATCACAGTTTCCCTCTCAATGCACTACTGGTGATTTTTAGTTTAGCTGCCGTTGGTTGTCCCTTTCTGCGTTTTGCCTCTTTATACTTGAGACATTTCTGAATTTCCATATAAAACATACAGTAATAAATGGACAGCAGGACAATAATGGAAGCAATTCATCAGCCACAACCTAGAGTGGAAATCATTGATATTAATGAATAGAGTATCTTGCAGAGAATCAACTTGTGGGGGGAAAAACAATGCGATCAACGCTTGATCTTCTGCTGCTCCTGGTAATTCTGACTGTTACCGGTTGCGCCAGTTCCATGAAACCGGTGCTCTATCCCAATCAACATCTCAATGCAGTCGGTCAATATCAGGCGGATGCTGATATCACTGCGTGTATGCAAGCCGCCGAGGCAAGCGGAGCCAACGCAGGCAAAGGCGGGGAAATTGCCCAAAATACGGCCAAAGCCGGTGCAGTCGGAGGAGCCACGGGTGCCGTTGTCGGCGCGATTTCTTCGAGTTCAAGTATCGGCCGCGGTGCCGCTATTGGTGGCGCTGGTGCCGCCACAGCAGCTTTGGTCGGAAGCGCCTTGAAAACTTCGGGACCAACACAGGTCTACATGAGGTTTGTTGAGCAATGCCTGCGCGACACAGGTTACCAAACGATCGGTTGGCGCTGAGGACTTTACAAACAAAAATTGAGGCACATTCATGCAACTCTATTCACCTGTTCCCGTCGAATTTACATCCCATGCGAAGATGGCAGCAGGCAGCATGATAGTGATTGGTATCCTGGCGATACTGTTACCTTTTTATTTCGGCCTCTTTTCTGTACTTATTCTTGGCGGTGCGGTTCTGGCGAGCGGGATACTGGGTGTTCTTTATAACTGGCAACTCGCCAGGCTGGGCGTAAACATAACTGCACAATTGACACCTTGGCTGTTTGTTCTGCTGGGTCTGCTGCTCTTGTCCACACCAAAGTTGACTTTAGCTATCGCCGGATTGATTATTGGAACCGGCTTAATATTTTCCGGTGCCATGGGATGGCTGACAGAAAAGCGTATAGGCAGACCTTCTGTCTGGCGGCAACTGCGACATGCAATTACAGGGATCTTTGGTCTATTTCTTATTTTATCCGGAGCTTCCGGGACAGCCTGGCTCATTGGCGTTTTTTTTGGGCTGCATATGCTGATCGCCGGAGTCAATCTCTGGATAGCTATTACCGCCGGCACCAGGATATCTTAATGAGGATGCAGATGTCGGCCAAACCGCAAATCGTTGGCAAACAATCTCCGAGGGTCCCTCGGATGATCGATTGAGCGTACTGGCGCTGGTTTATCTCCCCCTTTGAAGGGGGCGCCTTTATTTACAGTAACTTTCATATAACGTTGAAATTTGAGCTGAAGTCAGGCAAAGCCCAAACTCCTGGCTCAAAATCGCACTCAGTTTGTCCATTGATGTGAGCTTCGTAATTACGGTTTCTCTGCATTTAAGATGATGAAATTCCCCATTTTTCAACAAACGAATATCCCCGGTTGTTTTTCGTGAAACAACAAGATTGTTGACAAATACCGCATCGGGGTGCGTCGATGAATAATGATGCCCACACAGACAATCGGCTTCTGTATACTGGCCGTTATCGAAACTATAGAGAGTGAACCAGCCATCGACTTCCTTTATTTGCAGAAGATAGTGGCCCGGCTCAGGTTGAAGGATACGATACACGGCGTCACCCTGATCTTGAGGTTTTTCCAAATCAAGAAGTAAGGGTTCGCGTGGGCATAAAGGTCCAAACCCCACATCAACAATATAATTGCTGCCAGCAAGGACTACTCTGGTAATTCTGTGGGTTCGTGGGACATCAATGTTGCGATTCAGCAATACTCTTCCTAAAACTAGGGTACATCGAAATCCACAAGACTTTAAAATCTCATAAAATATTTTATTGTGTTCAAAGCAGTACCCACCTCGTTTTTTAGCAATAACTCTATCAAATAAGACTCGCGATTCAAGGGAGAGACTCTCATGCAACAGTACACCCAGGCTACTAAAGGGATAGTTAGCTATATGGGCCTTTTGCAGTTCCTTAAGAAAGGTAATGGAAACTTCAGGCTGCTCTACCGAAGCGTTTGCCAGGTAGTGCAGTATATGAGCTTTATCAAGCATATGGATATCTCCTTTGACCATGGAAAATCAAAACAGAGCACAAAACATAACGTACTTCCTTCAGAGATCTTTAACAACTCCTGCCATAGGATGTCCTCGATAGATCGACCGTCATTATATCCTCTTGCCTTAATGGCAGTGAAGGCATAGTGTTGCGAAAAGGATACGTCGAGATCTTGGATCTCAAAAACCGATCGGGAAAACGTGCAACGGTTATTATTGCATACTTTATGCGTCTGGAGGTATTCCGGCGTTTTTCAACACAATGAATACAATGGAATCAAAATATACCCATGATCCGGAAGCGTCTGCACGGAAGCTTCATGGCGCTGAATTGTCCGTATTTCCTAAGGCTTCGATGGCGTTGGCAACTGATCTCTACGAACTCACCATGGCACAGGGATATTTTCTGTCCGGTATGGAGAGTCGAAAGAGCGTATTCCATATGTTTTATCGACATCCGCCCTTTAAGGGACGATATGTTGTGGTTGCCGGCATTGGTCCGTTTGCCGACTGGCTCGAAGACCTGACGTTTACCAGTGAGGACCTCAGTTTCCTCAGCTCGATTTCGGGAAAAGACAGCAAGCCTCTTTTTAAGACAGCTTTTCTCGAATTCCTTGGTGGGTGGAAATTTCGGGGAACCATAGACGCAGTGCCGGAGGGTACCCTCATCTTCCCCCATGAACCGATTGTTCGGGTGCAAGCGCCTCTTCTGGATGCACAGATTATCGAGACAGCACTGCTGGCAATTGTCAATTACCAATCCCTTATCGCAACCAAGGCCTCACGCGTTCGTTTGGCTGCCGGGACCGATGAGGTGATGGAGTTTGGCTTGCGGCGTGCGCACGGGCTGGATGGCGGGCTATCGGCAAGCCGGGCCGCGCATATTGGAGGTACCGACGCTACCTCCAATGTCCTGGCTGCAGCCCGCTACGGTATCCCTGCACGTGGGACACATGCCCACAGCTGGGTGTTGGCCTTTGACAGTGAAACCGAGGCGCTCACTACCTATGCGGATCTGTTTCCCCATAATTCAGTACTCCTGGTGGATACCTTTGACACCCTGGAAGGGGTGAAAAAAGCCATTAATGTCGGACGCAGGCTACGAAGCAAGGGCGCTGACCTTATGGGAATCCGCCTGGATTCCGGGGATCTTGCTTATCTGGCCACTGCGGCGCGCCGGCTTCTTGATGCTGCAGGATTTCAGACGACCAGAATTGTCGCCTCAAACGACCTCGATGAGAGACTGATTACTAGTTTAAAAACCCAGGGAGCCCCCATCGATATCTGGGGAGTAGGGACAAAACTGGTAACAGCATTTGATGAACCAGCTCTGGGTGGAGTCTATAAGCTTGCCGCCGTCGAAAACAACGAAGGCAAAATGGTTGCGCGGATGAAACTCTCCGATCAACCGGCTAAAACCAGCATTCCGGGTTGTCTTGATGTGGCGAGACTCTGGCGGGACTCACATTACGTCGGCGATGTCATCTTTGACACGCTCGCTGAATCGCCCCCGGGACAGGATGAAAATATTATCACGATCATTTCGCCTGAAGATTCCTGGAAACGTAAAATCATTCCCGCGGCAACAGTTGAAGTCAGCCAACTCCTGACACCGCTCTTTAGTAATGGCGCGCGAGTTGCTGGACGCGAGACGCTGTCCGTAATGCGGTCTCGGACGCAGACCGGTCTGGCCACTTTTGATAGTGCCATCTTTCGTTTTGACAATCCCCATGCCTATGCTGCGGGATTATCACAGGCTCTGTTTAAACGTCGTGAGAAAATGCGGGATCATGAGTTCGAAAAGATCAAGGTACGATTGGCTGCCACGCAGAACAAGAGATAGGAAAAAATTTCAATCCGCTTGGCAATCACTGACTACGTGGGTAGAGTTGCCTTAATTCTAATACTGAGGAGGGTGGTATGCAGCGAGCACTTATTGTGGTTGATCTGCAAAACGATTTTCTTCCCGGTGGAACGCTGGCAGTGCCGGAAGGGAATTCTATTCTGCCATTTGTTGTGGATCTCATGCGGGCAGAGCTTCTTTATGATCTCATTGTTGTTACCCAGGACTGGCATCCACAGGGACACGGTTCCTTTGCCTCGTCTCACACTGGAGCAGAGCCGTTTCAGCTGGGAGAACTTTCCGGGCTGACGCAAATGCTCTGGCCCGACCACTGTGTCGAGGGAACGAGCGGCGCCCGTCTTTCTGATGCAATCGAGAAGGTGGTAGCAGAGATACAGGCAGCAGGGCGCCACATCCTCTTTGTTAAAAAGGGCCAGGAGCGAGATCTGGATTCCTATTCAGCTTTTTTTGACAATGCCCGCCGGCACGATACAGGGCTGCAAAGTAACCTGAGAACACACGGTATCAGTGAGGTGGATGTTGTCGGCCTCGCCTTGGACTATTGTGTAAAGGCCACGGCCGTCGATGCCGCATCACTTGGTTTTACGACACGAGTTCTGCTGCAGGGAACCCGCTCGGTAGATCCGGCTTCAGAGGCACAGGTTGTGTCGGAGCTCTCCAAATCAGGTGTCGTCTGTATTGCAAAGGTGAAAAAGCAGAAATAAAAAAAAATTTGTTGTATGACTTTCGACAGACGGATCATCCCCTTCCCTGCAGAGGGATCTTAGATCTTTTCACCGTTGATGTAGATCTGGTGGTGGATGGGGCTGTTTTTGGCGAGCATGGCCGACACACCACAATATTTTCCCAGGGACAATTCCACGGCCTGGATGATTTTCTTTGGGTCTGGTTTTTTGCAGGTAAAGGCATAGGTGAGAAAAATATCCTGAAACACCTGGGGATACTCCTCCGTCACCTCGGCTTCCGCGGTGATCTGAAGGTCCTCATAGGTGGAGCGCATTTTCTCCAGGATCAGAGAGATATCCACCCCGGTGCAGCCGATAAGACCGCTCAGCAGAAGCCCTTTGGGGCTGGGGCCCAGATCTTCTCCCCCGGCAGAGATCGGTGCATCCAAGGTGTACTTGTGGCCCGCTTGATCGATTTCAAAAGCACATTTTCCGGTTTTTTTTCCTGATATTTTCATTAGGCTTTTCCTGTTTTGAGAAAATTGTTATTTTCGAGTGTTATAGACTCATTGGAGAATTAAATCAAAAAAATGCTGCCATCTATTCGCCTGAAGAGGACTTCCAGTGGAAGTAACCATCAGGATGCATCCTGATAGCTACAGGTGTTTGTATTATCATATCTAACAGTGGAGAAAGACAATGGCATTATTTCTTGTTCAACATGGCATAAGTGCAGCAAAAAACATTGATCCGGACAAGGGACTGACCAGCCAGGGGATAAAAGAAACGGGAAAAATTGCCCAGGTGGCCAAAGGCTACAACATACGAGTTGGGAAAATAGTTCATTCAGGAAAAAAGCGGGCGGAACAGACAGCGAAAATCTATCACGAGACTCTGTCTGTCAAAATTCCTCTGCAAATGGTCGCCGGCATAAATCCTATGGATGATGTTCGCGCTTTTGCGGCGACCATCGCCCCAGCGTCAGATTTGCTGGT
>RCMY010008088.1_pt1 | contig 16204 bp, 12 predicted proteins | sample 2041341 | NCBI WGS metagenome assembly RCMY01 (sample SAMN09708234, study PRJNA481090) | Marine sediment metagenome, whole genome shotgun sequencing project. | reverse complement strand
TATAATCTTTATTTTGCAGACTAATTTCGGATAACACCATATAATGTACACTCTTTTTATCAAAAGAATCCTTGACATCATACTATCATTTGTCATTTTGACGGTTTGCAGTCCGATTTTGATTATAACCTTTATTCTCTTGACCATAGCGAATAAAGGCGAGGCATTTTTTGTTCAAAGGCGACCGGGGAAGAATGCCAAGATTTTTAAAATTTACAAGTTCAAATCCATGAACGACAAAAAGGGTCCTGACGGAGAGCTTTTGCCCGATAGCGAGCGTATCACCACAGTGGGGCAATTTGTGCGCAAGACCTCTTTGGATGAAATACCCCAGTTATTCAATGTGTTAAAGGGTGATATGAGCCTGATTGGGCCCAGACCGCTATTGATACAATATTTGCCCCTCTATAGCGAAGAACAGCGCAAGCGGCATAACGTCCGCCCTGGCATCACGGGATGGGCACAGGTGAACGGAAGAAATACGGTGCCATGGCCCCGCAGGTTTGAACTCGATGTGTGGTATGTGAACAATGTCTCGTTTGTTTTAGATTTGAAAATCTTTTGGCTAACCTTCTTGAAGGTGTTAAAACGAGACGGCATCGAGACGGCATTTCTTCGGAAACCAGTGCCACCATGGAAGCTTTCACAGGAAACTAATTTTATGCAACTAAGTATTGTCATACCCTGTTATAATATGGAACTCTACCTTGAAGAGTGCCTGAACAGCCTTATGGTCCAAAATTTGGAAGCTTCCGATTTTGAAATTATCATAGTAAACGACGAATCAAAAGACGATACTTTCCGCATCGCCAATAGCTACGCGGAAAAACACAACAATATCGTCGTTATAGATAAAAAAAATGGTGGCGTTGGTGCTGCTCGGAATTCTGGCTATGACGTGGCAAAAGGAAAGTATATCTACTTTTTAGATCCTGATGACTATTTAGCAGAAAACACCTTGCCGACCTTACTGGCTTTGATGGAAGAAAACAGCCTCGACATTCTTACTTTTAATAGTAAATCGGTCGTGCAAAAGCGCTATCCGCTTTCGGAAAATATTGACCATCCCATTCCAGAGCTACAGGTCAAAGATGGAATATCCTATATCGCTTCCCGTAAGCACAAGAACGAGATTTGGTGGTTTATTATCGAGCGGGATTTTATGCAATCAACAGGTATCCGCTTTATAGAAGGCAAATGGATGGAAGATGCCATTCTGACCTCGGAACTGTTCTGTAAGGCCCAAAGAATGGCCCATGTGGATATTGACGTGCACCGCTATCGCATCTTGCCAACCTCGGCCATGCGCAATAAGAGTCCGGATCACTATAACAAGGTAATCTATGACAATGCCAATGCGGCGCATGTCTATGATGCCGTGATAAAAAGTATCCCAAAAAACCATCCTCAGGCCGGAGGTTGCGTCAAACGCCTGAAGACCAGACAACAGTCTTTTGTTTTTTTCCTGATGGTGCGATTGATGAAATCGGATATTTCCGTAAATAAAATTCCAGAAATGCTGAACGGATTCGAGAAAATAGATGCCTATCCCTTAAAAAAATTTTTAGGTGAAGATTATCATGGCGTGGGCTATTCGTTTTTGGTTTACGTCTTTAACCGCAAGCCATTGATCAATCCGTTTATCAAAATGTTCCGAACTTTTTATACATTCGCAAGATGAATATTTTAATCTCTTCTGCCGGAAGACGTGTTTCGCTGGTGCGAGCCTTTCAGAAAGAGCTTAAAAAGGTCTATCCTCAGAGCAAAGTATTCGCATCCGACGCCAATCCCGAGCTATCAGGAGCATGCCATGTGGCCGACGGGTATTTTAAGGTGCCGATGGTTACGCATCCGGACTATCCGGAATCGCTAATACGTCAATGTGAGGAACGTGATATAAAATTGTTGATTCCTACGATCGATGCAGAATTACTTCTCATGGCGATCAACAAGAATCTTTTCACCGAGAACGGCATAAAATCGGTTATCGCATCCGAGGCCTTTATCGGAAAATGTAGGGATAAGAGACAAACCCATCAATTTTTCGAATCCCACAAGGTCGCTGTTGCCCATGAGTTCGCCAAAGACGACTACCGGTTGCCCTTGTTTATAAAACCGATCGACGGCAGTCGAAGTATCGATACCTACTTGATTAAGGATAAAGCCGATCTGACGGATTATCACTTTGCCAATGACAAGCTGATGTTTCTCGAATATCTCGACCATGACCTGTACGATGAATTCACCTGCGACCTCTATTATGGCAAAGACCATAAATTGAAATGTATTGTGCCCAGAAAACGCCTAGAAGTACGTGATGGGGAGGTATACAAAGCCTTAACGGTTGCCAATTCCTTGGTGCCATATATTAAGGAGCGACTGGGACATATCGACGGTGCGGTCGGCTGTTTGACCTCGCAATTTTTTAAACACAAGACCGAAGATAAAATATACGGTATAGAAATCAACCCCAGATTCGGAGGCGGATTTCCCCTCTCCTATCTGTCCGGCGCCAATTTTCCGAAGTGGATCATTCAAGAATTTTTCTTGGATGAAAAAATTGACGATCGGTTCGACTGCTGGGAAAAAGATCTGCTGATGATACGCTATGACGATGAAATTTTAGTACATGGATATAAAGGTTGACGCGCGAACGGTCATCGTCTTCGATCTCGACGATACCCTATACAATGAAATGGAATATCTACGTTCGGCCTACTCCGAAATCGCCAAAAGTGTAGATTTCGACAATTGGCGCCCCCTTTTTGCCCGAATGTATTCCCTTTTTAGAAGTAAGCAGGATGTTTTTGAGTTCGTTGCCTCCACATATCAAGTAGACAAATCGGAATTACTGAACACCTACCGCTCACATACCCCCACCTTGCATCTGTTCGAAGGCGTATTGGAAACTATGGCCCAGATAAAAGCCAAAAATGGAAAAATCGGTATCATCACCGATGGAAGAAAGACCACGCAACGCGCCAAATTAAAGGCTTTAGATATAATTGATCGTATCGATAAAATCGTCATTTCTGAAGAAGTAGGTTCCGAAAAGCCAGACGAAAGAAATTATAAGCTCATAGAGGAGGAATTTCCGGACAATACCTACCTTTATATGGCCGATAACCTACGCAAAGATTTTATTGCGCCCAATAAACGTGGATGGCAAACCGTAGGCTTGGTCGATAACGGACTGAATATGCATTTTGATGGGCACAAATACTTTAATAAAACGCATCTACCGAAGCAGTTTGTGACTTCTTTTGAGGAAATCAGAATTGTGTGAACTATGAGTTGTTAAAGTGAAAAAACATTAAAACTATGGACACAAAAATTTGCTGCATTGGTTCTAACCTAGAATCCTTCGAGTGTCTGAGTCATTTGGTCGACCAGGGATGTAAAATACATACCCTGATTACCCTGCCGAGTGGTCACAGTAAGAACGTATCCGATTATTACGATCTACACGATTTTTGCAACACACACGACATCAATGTGGTCGATACTACCAATGTAAATTCAGATGAAACCCTTCAAGAATTAAAAAAAATAGCGCCCGATTATCTTTTTACCTTAGGATGGAGTCAAATTTTTAAAGCAGAATTTATAGGATGTTTTTCCAAATTTGTCGTAGGCACCCATCCGTCAAAATTGCCCCACGGCCGTGGACGCGCTCCCCTACCCTGGACCATCCTAGAAGACCTAAGATCATCCGCGGTAAGCTTTTTTAAGATCGATACCGGTGTCGACACGGGAAAATTAATTTTTCAAAGAGAGTTCGACATCCCGCCTAGAACCTACGTGAAAGATTTATATAGCAAGGTCGCCAAACAACTGGGACTGGGTTTTCATGAGATATACAAGTCAATCACCGGCAACAAGGCCATCACGTTCTCTACCCAAGAAGAAAAAGGCGTAACCATCCGTGGAAAACGGACCCCCTCGGACGGGCTGCTGGAATTTGACAAAAGAATCGGGGATATCGAGAAGCTCATACGCGCCGTCGCTGAACCCTTTCCCGGTGCCTACTGTTATTATAAAAATCAAAAAATTACCTTTTGGGAGGTAGAATTCGAAGAAGAAGATAAATATTTCGGAACTTTGGGGCAAATCCTGCAAAAAAATAAGGCCGGCATATTAGTCCAATTTTCCGACGGCAAACTGTGGCTCAATCGCCCCGGGGACGCAAGCGGCAACCCTGTTGAAATGAAATTTTTCAGGATAGGCGATAATTTGGGCTACAACGTTCAAGATGAAATTTTTAAGCTGAAAAATCTATAAATAATGCTTCAACTTTTTAATAAAATACTCGTAATAGCTGCACACCCCGATGACGAAATACTGGGCGTAGGCGGAACGATTCCGCAATTGGTCAAAATGGGCAAGCAGGTCGATGTTCTTATTTTTACCGATGGTAGCAGCACCCAATATTTTGACAACGACGCTATTTTGGAAGACAAGTTCCATGAGGCCAAAGCCGCAAACGATATTCTAGGGTCTAAAGTGCTGCCCCGCGCCGATTTTCCCGATATGCGTTTGGACACCATTGCCCATGTGGATAAAAACATTGCCTTGGGTAAGGTAATCTCGGCCGGCGGATACGACACGGTTTTTGTGCAAGACCGAACCGATATCAACAAAGATCATAACGAGCTCTTTGAAAGTACCTTAGTCGCCTGCAGACCTTATCCCGGTCAAAATGTGAGACACTTATTGTCTTACTATGTCAATTCTTCGACAGAATGGGGCAATCTATTGAAGAAAGAACCGTTCAATCCGAACGTCTTTATCGATATTTCGGATACGATCGAAGACAAATTGAAGGCGATGGCAGAGTATACCACCGAAATACGGGAATATCCGCATCCACGCAGCATCGAGGCTCTTCGGAACTCGGCAAAATACTTTGGCAATCTGGTAGGTACCCAATATGCAGAGCCGTTCTATTTGGTGTATTCCATTTGATAACGAAGGTAGAATATGTATCTGGTCTGTAGAAAAACAAACCGACCCTATTGTATTATTAATTTGTATGGGATTAAAACTTAACGCCAAAACGTTTAGAATTTTCTAAGTAAGGCTGTACTTTTGTGCGTTAGACTAAACCTAATGATAGAAATTATCACCGCCAGGGAAGAATGGAACAGCTTTATGAAGCTGATCGGCCATTTTGACTTTTACTTTACGTATTACTATCACCTTCTATCAAAAAAGGAAGGTGAAAAACCTGTGCTTATAGCCTACAGGGAGAGCGGAACATTAGTTGCCGTGCCTCTATTGCTACGCAATATAGAGGGTACCAGTTACAAGGATGCCACTTCGGTCTACGGCTATGCGGGCCCGTTGTGCTTGACTGAACACGAAGACCCCTCAGCTTTCGACAACGCTAGATTTAAAACCGAACTACAGCGTTTTCTTATCGAAAATAAAATTGTTTCCATTTTTTCGCGGTTGCATCCGTATGTTGATTATCAAGCGAACCTCTTAAAAAATATCGGAAGTATAAGTAGCCCTGGTAGTGTTGTGAACATTGACCTAACTCTTCCACTCGACATTCAAAGACAACAATACAAAAGCCGGCTGAAAACCTATGTGAACAAGGCTAGAAGGGTTTATTCTATTGTTGAGGCAACAGATGAGGAGCAAATCGAGGAATTCATCGAAATGTACTACGAGAACATGCGAAGGGTCAATGCCGACGATTATTATTTTTTCAAGAAACGATATTTCTACCAACTCATGATCAGTTCGTATTTTAGGGTGAAACTTTTATTGTGTTCCAAAAAGGATACGGGGGAATTGATTGGCGGTGCCATGTTCATCAAAACCGGCAACATCGTACAATACCATTTATCGGGATGTAAAGAAGAATACCTGCACCTAAATCCGATCAAACTTTTGATCGATGAAATGCGATTGAGGGCAACAGCCGAAAACTACACCTATTTCAATCTTGGCGGTGGTCTCGGGGTCAAAGAAGATTCGCTTTTCCATTTTAAGGCTTCTTTCTCCAAAAATCTGAAACCGGCCCAATTTTGGAAATATGTTGTAAATAAAGAGGTATATGACACCTTGGTAGACCAATCGAAAAAAGGCCATGAACACGAAGAGCACGGGGAAACGGAATTCTTTCCGGCCTATCGCCAGAAAATCACGACAAAGGCTTAAGTATTTTTGATATCGAACAATTTTCATTGTGAACAATCCCTTTCTATCTCCAACCTTTACCACCATTTGGTCCAAACATTTCGCTAGCGAAAAAACGGGACGCATATTTGGCTTCCTACCATCCCTAAGTTTTACGAAAAATCGATTCATGCCCCTGTACACCAATGTTGGCAAGACCTTAACCAAGGGCATCAGTTACCATCTTGACGCCGAAAAATCAAAGGATTATAAAAAGAAGGCATTTCTTATCTACGATGTGCCCAGCTATTTTGAGGTAATTACGGATACCTACGACACCCAGCTTGGTTTTTATCGCAGTAAGCAATATCCCGGTTTTTTGATCGATCTAAAAAGCTTCAAAACCACAAACGATTATTTAGCCGCTGCCTTCAGCAAGAGTAGTAGGTACAAACTGAAAAAATATAAAAAACGTTTTGAAGCCTCGTTCGAGGCGCGTTATGTCATGTATCGTGGGGAAATGAACAGGGAAACCTATGATTTCATTTTTCAAAGTTTTCGGGATCTGCTCGAAAAACGCTTTGATGATAAGCAGATTACCAATAACAACCTCAATCCGAAAGAGTGGCAATTCTATCATGAAGTCACCTACCCCATGCTTTTAGAGAACAAGGCTTCGCTATTCGTTATCTATAACGGGGATATCCCTATCGGTGTTACCCTTAACTTTTTTTCTGAGGATATTCTTTTCGATGCCATTACCGTTTTTGATATCGATTACGCCAAGTTCCATTTGGGATCCATCACCATTATGGCTTTACTGGAGTGGTGCCTTGAAAGCAATATGAAAATTTTCGACTTTTCAAAGGGATATTTTGATTATAAAACCCGATGGGCCACCACGACCTATGATTTCGAATATCATATCTATTACGACACCAAATCGATTCGTGCCAAGACCATTGCTTACGTATTGAAAAAGTTCTTTGACATAAAGCAAAAGCTACGGGAAAAGAACCTTAACGACCGTTTGCATCGAATGACCTACCGGTTCAAAAACACAACCCCCAAACTTCTTCAGAACCGAAGTTATTCCTTTGTCGAAATCGGCGACGACAAACCCATTGACACAGCACATGAAATAGCGTTGTACGCACCCGAAAACCGCGATGTACGTTTGCTGGTCTTCGAATACCTCTATCTCAACGATGGGCATTATCAGGACATTAAAGTGTATAAATCGGATAAAACCGATGAATATTGTTTGGTCTGCAAGACTAAACAGGTTTTGGTGACGTTAGGTTAGGGTAATAGTACGAGTTAAGACATCACCGAAAAGCATATATAAACCTGCTGGCCAGTCAGGGTCATAAACTATAATCCTATAAACCTTTTTCAAGCCCCAAACAACAAACCCCAAATCCAAACCAGAAAAATCAACCTAATTGCTATTTAATTCCCTTGAATTTTTACTGTTCCTGCCTTTAGTTTTTGTGCTGTATTGGTTCGTCTTCAAAAAGAGCCTGCGCATCCAGAACCGCCAGCTATGTTTTTTATGGCTGGTGGGACTGGCGCTTTCTGTTCCTGATCGCGTTCAGTACGGTTCTCGATTTCTATGTGGGCCAGCACATCTATAAAAATCTCGATGACAAGAAAAAGGCAAAATACTGGCTGTGGGTCAGCGTAATTTGTAACGTTGGTCTATTAGGTTTTTTCAAGTACTACAACTTTTTCGTCGATTCGTTCGTCGATGCTTTCGCCGCAATGGGTTACCAGATCAAAAGTATTTGGACCCTACGAATCATTCTGCCTGTAGGTATTTCATTTTATACGTTTCAAACAATGTCATATTCGTTCGACATTTACTATAAAAAGCTCGAACCTACCAAAAATTTCGTTTCCTTCGCGGCATTCGTCGCTTTTTTTCCGCAACTGGTGGCCGGCCCCATCGAAAGGGCATCGAACCTGTTGGGCCAGATTAATTCTCGAAGGACGTTCACCTATACCCAGGCCTCAAGCGGACTTCAGCTAATTCTATGGGGCTTTTTCAAAAAACTGGTCATCGCCGACTCACTGGCGCCCATTGTCGATGATATTTTTACAAACTACACCAATTATCCGGCTTCGACCCTGATTTTGGGCGTTTGCCTGTTTAGTTTTCAGGTATACGGAGATTTCAGCGGATACACCGACATTGCCATCGGTACCGCCAAACTGTTCGGTATCGAACTGATGTCAAATTTTAAGTTTCCCAATTTTTCGAGGAACATAGCGGAATACTGGCAAAGGTGGCACATCTCCCTCTCTACCTGGTTTCGACATTACATCTATATTCCCCTTGGCGGATCACGGGTAAGCAAACTGAAATCCGTCCGCAATATCTGTGTAATCTTCTTGGTGAGCGGCTTGTGGCACGGCGCCAATTGGACGTTCGTATTTTGGGGCGGTCTGCATGCCCTGCTTTACATCCCCGTATTTTTGATGGGAAGAAACCGGTTATATGCAAACAATGTAATCGGGGAACGTACTTGGCTACCTACCCCGACAGAAATATTTCAGGTATTGCTAACCTTCTCCCTGGTCACCTTTTCGCGGATATTCTTCCGATCGCCTTCGATAAGTGCCGCTTTCGACTATATCGATCGTATTGCTACGGATTTTCGATACGAAGCCTACGTGCATCCCATGGGCTACCGCATGCTCGATTTTTTCGTACTAATCGGCGTGTTCACCATTTATGAATATCTGATACGGAAAGACGAACGCAGTCCGTTTAAATTCAAAAGCAGGGCGATACGGCTATTGTTGTACGTTCTGGTGGTTTTGGCTATCTTATTGTTCTATGACGATGGCGTCAACCGATCGTTTATTTATTTTCAGTTCTAAACATGAAAAAATTCATCCTTAAATCCGGACTCTACATCTTCTTGATTCTTCTTTTGTTGGAAGGTCTTGTGAGGCTGCTCCACCTTTATACGGAAGACCCACCGCGGTTTATCGATGAATATGGGGTGGAAAAAAGGGTGCCGGATAATTCGGGATATGCAGTTACGGGAAACCGGAACCAGAATTTTTCGGAGTTCCATATCAATAAAGCGGGATTTAATTCTCATAGGGAATTCGAGCCCAGGAAAGACAAGTATGAGGTAGCCCTGATCGGCGATTCCTTTATCGAGGGCTTCCATCAAGATTTTTATAGCTCAACCGGAAAACGGATCGAGGAAAAGGTGAAAGGGATAGAGGTCTACGAATACGGCTATGCAGGCTACGATTTTGCAAACCAAATGCACATGGTAAACGCCTATAAAGATGATTTTGAGATGATTGACAGGATTATCCTCTACCTGAACTACGAAAATGACCTGGGTCGCGGCGTCTACGAACCTAACCACGGCCGTATCAAGATGCTCTCCTCTACCCTATTCAAGATACGCGACAACATCAAATTGCTGGCCTATGGTTCTAAAATCGGAATTGTTGAACCCCTGAAGAAACTGGCCCAGGGCGGTGATGCCTTCGAAGACACCGAAGACGCCTACAAAAACAATGCGTTGAACGGGGAAACCGATGTCGAGAAAAGAGAAAAAGACGCGAAGCGAATCGGCAATTTCAAAAGCCTTATCGATCTTTACGGTCTCGACAAAAACAAGACCTCCATTCTTTTGGACAGCCGAAAAACAAGTACATTGTTTTTGGACTTTTTGAAAGAAAATGGAATACACTATATCGATTTCGCGGCTCGTTTCAAGAAATCTAAAAAATCGACCAACCTCATTTATGACCACCACTGGAACGCCCACGGCCGTGAGTTGATTGCCGAGGAAATTGCGGAGTTCATCAATGAGATTTATGAGAGGTAAAAGATGATTGCATTACACTTCATCGAGTTTTTACCTAATCTTTTCTTAAAAAGCATCCGATCGATGTAACTCATCGTATATTATTGCACTTGAACATTATTAAAGAGAACTATTGTGAAAACTTCAGCAAATTTGTCGAAAACTAAGCTGCAATTGTGGCTAGAAGAGCTTAAAGAAGATATTATTCTATCGATTTATAATCGATCTCCCATCATTTTTATGCTTTTTGTTAGATATTAGATACTGAGATATAGACTCAATTCCTTTCATACCCCCACTTGACTCGTTTACAAATTTAATTAAACGAGTACAGCTGCCTAAGGTGATTTCCCCAAATGACCTTTGTAGTACTTGTGGTTCCGGTATTTATCCTAACTCGGCTATAATGATCGACTCGGCTATAATGATCGCCGATTCAAACAAAAGTGATTTCAACGATGCGTTGAAGGATAGTACCAAAACCATCCACCTAAAACAGGTATCATCTAAAATCCGCCATAAGAACGATTATCTTGGTAAAGATGTGCGGAATTTTGAAAAAGTCTGCAAAAGTTTTGAACGGGAATGTCGAAACAGCCCGCACCCATTCAGTGAGTATATTCTCCATTTCTATTTCTTTACGGAAAGACTGTACCTTAAGACGCAAAAAGACGGAATTAAAAATCTTTTCTTTCTCGCCCGTGAGGGACTCTACCTCAAGCGACTTTTCGATGCCTATCAAGACCTGAGCCACTTAACCGATCAAGAAAAAGTCAACACGCACTATCTGAAAATGTCAAGGCATTCTGCCCTGAAGATTGCATTAAGGCCATTGGACGAAGAAGATTTTAGCGCCTACAAAGGCAGCTTAGGGAGAATGTCCATCCTGAATTTCTTAAGGGGTATGGACATACCAGAAGGAACAACAAATCGTATCATCGAAGAACTGGGCGACGTACCTGAAGAAGAATACCGCAATTTTTTTCAATCGGATAGTTTTCTAAAATTAAGGGACAACACCATTTTCCGCACAAAGTACGAAGGTCATAGAAAGTTACAGAAAAAGGCCTTCGATGCCTATCTAAACAGCTTTTCCGTAGATTTTAAACAGGAAGGAATTCATTTGGTCGATGTCGGATGGGCTGGCACCATGCAAGAAAATCTTTATCATTATTTGGAGAAGAAGATTCCGGTATCCGGATACTATATAGGCTTAAAAGAGGAATACGGTATACAACCGGATACCAAGAGATATGGACTTAATTTCTCGGTCTATCCCAGCCGAAACTATTCCGACGAAATTCTCAAGGCCAATGGACAATTGTACGAGCAGCTCTTGGCCGCCCCACACGGTAGTACCATCGGTTATAGCCTAGAAAATTCGAATGGGTTCGCGGTAACCTTCCACGAAGAAAATGAAAAAAAAGTCTTCGAAAATCTGGTATGGCCGGTTCAAGAGTACATGTTTCTTCAGTTCCAGAAGTTGTTCGAAAAATTGCGACCCATCGATTACTCGCAAAACCTGGCCCAGCACTATATGACGGAAATGGCTCTACGCATCGGTATTTTGGGTAAAAAAAAGAATATTGAATTCGTTGACCAGCTATCGCGGGGATTCTATCAAAACATCGGCCAAAATAAAGTGGGTGTTGTCTATAGCCCCGATCAGGTTAAAGAATCCAAATTGACCTTACTCGCCGAGTTTATCAAATCTCCCGAAAAACTGTTCCGCTATCTGGTAAAGATCAAACCTTTTATGTACACCAAGGGCCTATATAGTCTCTCGTGGCCCGTAAACCTGACGTATTACTACATCAAGTTTAATTTTTGGTTCAAGAAAAAGTGGATGGGAAAGGGGCTTGTATCCTAAACGAGTGATTAGGGTAAAAAATGGATATAGAAAACCTTATCCTTTATAAAATACCCTGTTCTCAAAAATAAATGATAATCAAAATTCTACCACTTTAAACTCGGACCTCCTGTTGATTTTATGTTTTTCTTCGGGACAATACGTATTATCGTCGCACTCGTTGAGCAAGTTTTCTTCACCATATCCCTCTGGTATCAATCGCTCGGGGGCAATGCCCTGCTTTACCAGATAGGCTACGGTGCGCTCGACCCGCCGTCTTGAAAGCCAGTCGTTGTAGGTCGACGTACCTCTCGAATCGGTATAGGAGCTCACATTCAGTGTTACGCCATCGTTTCTCTTTAATAGTAGCGTCAGGGCATCCAAGATAGATTTGGATTTGTTATCGAGATAGGAGGAATTTAGATCAAAGTACACAAAGCCCAAAGCATCGATGTCATCTTCGATTTGCCGTTTTCTACGGTTTTCGGCGTCTTGCTTGGCCTTTTCGGCTGCTGCCAAACGGGCGGCTTCTTTTTCTTTTGCCAATCGCTCTGCCAAAGCTGCGGCTTCCTTCTCACGGTTCGCCGTGGCGATGGAGTCTTGTTTTCGTTGATTTTCCGCTTGTTGGGCCTCGATCATGGCCAGTTTTTCCTCACCTTTTTTAGATAGTCCCTTTTCGATTCCGAAACGATAGACCACGCCAGCGGCATGCTGTAGGTGGTTGGTGGCATCAGTATTACCTATGGCCCATTTTCCGGAAGAATTTAAATCGAGTCCCCAATGGTCAGAGAACCAGGTTCGAAAGCCGATGATGGCATTGTAGGTGCCCCTAGGTTGATTATTGGCATCGGTATATCCCAATCCTATGCCAACATAAGGATCGAACCAAGCCGTTTCACCAATAATCTTGTTCAGGTCGAAGGATAATCGGGAATCTAAACCGATATACTTCTTTTCCTCAAGATTGGTGGCACCATCGATGAACTTTCCGACCTTATATTTATTATAGGAAGCAATAGCTTCGATCCCGATTCCACTTTTGAAATATCGCCCAATACTTACCCGTGAAGGATAGGCCAGTGCATTCCATTGGGTATTGACCGCAAAGAGCTCATCGAACGCATCGCCGGAATCATCGACGATATTGTAGCCAAGACCAAACATCCACGAACTTTGTACGATACTATCTTTGGAAGTGAGTTGTAGCTCTTCTTCTTGGGAAAATATAGCAGTATGGGAAAGGCATGTCAAAACAAGAATGCATAGCGCAAAAGGTTTCATAGGATTAAGATTTGGGTGTTCTTACTACGAAGTAAGGGACAAGGGGCCTTCAAACCAAAATAATGCCCTGAACGGTAGGAATTTTCGTTGGATGGCAGCAAATCAATACGTATCGGAGCGCTATTGACAAAGTTCAGCGTCCTTTAAAAGTGGTTTTGAAGTCCCTTTTTGCCTAATGAAAACATTTTATCGGTCGTACACTTTATCAAATCGCTTTTTATAGGCCTTTTCATACAGGGCTTCGTACAGAGGCACCACTTTACGGATATCGAATCGTTGTGCCGAAATCACTGCATTTTCCTTGAATTTTTCCAAGATTTTTTCGTCCTCTAATATTTTTAGGGCATTCTTCGCCATATCTTCGACATCGCCCACATCGCTAAGAAAGCCGGTTATGCCCTCTTCGTTCACCTCGGGAATACCTCCTGTGTTACTGGATATTACGGGTACTTTATTGATCATCGCCTCTAAGGCCGCCAAACCAAAGCTCTCTGATTCCGAAGGCAGCAAGAACAGGTCGGAAAAGCAAAGTATCCTGTCGATTTCATTGCTGTTGCCCAAGAAGATCACCTTTTCGGATATTCCCAATTTTCTGCACAGGGACTCCGCTTTTGCCCGTTCGGGACCTTCGCCTACCATAATCAATTTAGCGGGGATCTTTTGCTGTATCCTATAAAAAATCTCGACAACATCGGGAATGCGCTTTACCTTTCGGAAATTACTGATATGGGTCACAATCTTTTCATGGTCCTCCGCCATCAATGAACGTTGGCAATCGGTATAGGAGGTTCTGTATTTTTTGCCATCGATAAAATTTGGAACCACTTCGATTTCCTTTTTAATATCAAAAAATTCCAAGGTACGCTGCTTCAGGTTTTCCGATACCGAGGTGACTATGTCCGATTGATTGATGCTAAAGGTCACTGCGGGTTTATAAAAAGGATGATTGCCGACCAGCGTAATATCGGTGCCGTGAAGTGTAGTAATCATGGGGATGTAAATGCCTTCCTCCTCCAACATTTTCTTGGCCATATACCCCGCATAGGCATGGGGAATAGCATAATGCACGTGCAAGAGATCAATCTTGTGCAATTTGATCGTGTCAACCAGTTTACTTGACAGGGCAAGTTCATAGGGTTGATAGTGGAAAAGTGGATACTCGGGCACGTTTACTTCATGAAAATGGATTCTGTTGCTCAACAGCTCGAGCCGAACGGGTTGACGATACGTCACAAAATGGACCTCATGGCCCCTGCTGGCAAGTGCTATGCCCAATTCCGTGGCCACCACGCCACTACCCCCAAACGTCGGGTAACATACTATTGCTATCTTCATCTGTCAAAGTTAGGGAAAAGCGGGGAATTACAAATTTAATTGACGATCGCCTCATAGATTTTCTCCTGAATACGCGTTCGCAGTCCCGATTTGATCAAGAGCGTGTTGGAGGCTGTGGGGTAGGTTCGGTTGGATAGAAAGACGTAGACGATTTCCTCTTCGGGATCTGCCCAGGTGTAGGTACCCGTAAAACCGCTATGGCCAAAGCTTTTTCGGGAAACGCAGCCACAAGTGGGGCCGCTGCCCTCTATTTGGGGCTTGTCGAAGCCGACGCCCCGCCGTACATTATTTTTACAGAAGTAACAGGTATTGAATTTTTTGAACGTTCTGGAATCCAGAAAACGGGTGCCTCCGTAATAGCCTTCCTGCAGGTACATCTGCATGATCTTGGCAACATCGCCGGCAGTGCTGAACAGACCGGCATGACCCCCGACCCCGCCCTGCATGGCGGCGCCCATGTCGTGTACGTAGCCCTGTACTCGCTGGTAGCGATAATAATTGTCTTCCTCGCTAGGTACGATCCTGTTTTGGGGGAATTTTTCCAAGGGATTATAGCTGGTGTTATAAGCACCGATGGGCCCGTATAAAAAATCGCTGGCCAATTTGTCCAACGGCCGTTTTTTCTTCAATTCAATGTATTCCTTCATTACATAATACGCGACATCACTGTACCGATATCGGTTCGATTTGAGGTCTTGCCGACCTATGCGATCGTAAATGGAATCTTTATAGGCATCGTTCAAATACAGCTTATCGGTTACCTTGATGTGAAAACCGTCCATCGGCGCCTCGCGATAGAATTCTTCGGAAGGTTTCCGGTCCTTGTCCAGCGTATCCACATAAAAAGCGATCCAGGCGGGCAGCCTGCCATAATGGGAAAGCGCCTTTAGAACGGTTACGTTTTTTAGTTCGGTATCGGCATATTCCGGCAATAGTTCCTGAAATGTATTGTTCAGCGTAATATCGCCCTCTTCGTCCATTTTCATGACTATGGGCAGGGTGGCCAAAATTTTGGTGACCGAGGCCAAATCGTATATACTTTCGGTGGTAATACTGTCTTCCGAGTCATAGGTCGGTTTGCCGAAGGCTTTGTTGTAGATTACTTTGCCCTTGCGCGCTATCAAAACCTGTGCCCCGGGATACATTAAGGAATCAAGGCCGTGCTGCACCAGGGTATCCACTTGGGCCAGTTTTTGCGCATCGAAACCGACACGTTCGGGATAGCTATAGCCTAATCGCATCAAGGATTTTAATTTCAGTTGTCGGTTCACCGGAAATTCAGGATGTGCCGTTACGGGAAGCCTTCCTTTGGCAGGTATTGCCCCGAAAATCAACTGCGCCGCCTTTTCCTGTGCCAAGCGGCTATTCTGATACGCCACCACTACCCCATCAATACTTTTGAAGGATGGAATATCCATTAGCGCATACGGCTTGGCAAACACCGAAAGTATAAGGTTCGAACTACGTTCGGCAGCAATTTCTTCGAGCCATTGCAGCTCTTTTTTGGAGAATTTATAGGCTTTCCACGGACTTTCGTTGCTCTTATGGAAGCCTATAATCACCAGGTTATATTCCTTCAACTTATCCTTTAGGGTAGTGATATCCTTACCGTTAACCTGAGTGACCTCGGCGTACTTGTTCAGGGTCTCGACAAAGGGATCGCTTTCGGCATCGCCGAATTTGACGTAGGCAATCTTTTTGTTTTCCAGATTCTTGATGCCCATTAAATAGAAATCGTTCTTGACCACTGTGATGGCGTTCTCGATGGCATCTT
>RCMY010002632.1_pt1 | contig 16205 bp, 18 predicted proteins | sample 2041341 | NCBI WGS metagenome assembly RCMY01 (sample SAMN09708234, study PRJNA481090) | Marine sediment metagenome, whole genome shotgun sequencing project. | reverse complement strand
TTTTATTATACTTCCAGAAAAATTAAAAGCTTAATTTTCAAGCCATACATTGATTTCATTGACTTAAAGAAACCTATTTTTATAATATCTCATTATACTATATTTTATTTAATTTTTCTATTTTTAAAAAATTCATCTTTTCTCATTTGTACACAAATATAACAAAAAACAGACCTCCAAAAGAAATCTGTTTTTATTTTTTATATTAAAATCTTATTTTACCGCTGATTCTATGCAGAAGTCTATTATTAAAATTTTCATTTTTTTAATGTCTCATACATAATCAAAATATTTAAGATGTAAAAATTAATTTTGAGAACAAATATACTAACATTAAAACAATCAAAACTTTTCCCATTAAGACATTTGCGGTATACTTAAACTTGTCTTTGTTAAAATTCACTACACTTCACTCCCTGTTACATTCTCTTGCTATATCCCAATCATATTCCTTTTCGGCTCCGTTGTCAATAGTTTTTTTAATAAAATTTACAGCAAAGAAAATAACTGCCTTTACACGAGGTGTTTTTGCAGTTATTTCCTAATTTTATATTGATATCTGTAATCCTAAATATTTATAACAACAGATTTTAATTTTGTCATGCTTTCTATACTATATCTTATCCCTTGAACTCCTACACCGGATTTCTTTATTCCAAGAAACGGAAAATTATCAGGACCTCTTTGTGTCTTATTATTCATATGTACAGTTCCCACTTCAAGCTTATCGGCTATTTCCAAAGCTCTTGTAGTATCCTTGGTGAAAATAGCAGCCTGAAGTCCATATTCCGATTTATTATTAATTTCTATTGCTTCATTTTCATCTTTTACCCGTATTATCGGAAGCACAGGCCCGAAAGGCTCTTCCCATGCTATTCTCATATCAAGGGTAACATTGTCAAATACTCCCGGCCATATAAGATTGCCTTCTCTTTTAGGATGGTTGATAACTTTGGCTCCTTTATTTACAGCATCATCAATCAGCTCTTCCACAAAATCAGCAGCTTTGTTGCTTATCAGCGGTGTTATTTCTGCATTATCGAACGGATCCCCCACTGACAGACTGTTTACTTTTTTCTCTAATATTTCTGCCAGTTTATCGGCAACTTTTTCTTCGACCAGTACTCTCTTTATCGCAGTACATCTCTGACCTGAATAACTGAATGCACCAGCTACTATTTCAGAAGCAGCTTTTTCCAGATCAGCATCTTCAAGGACAATAGCAGCATCCTTTCCGCCAAGTTCAAGCAGAATAGGCTTCATTCCTGATACTTCTCCTATTTTCTCCCCGACTTCCGTACTTCCTGTAAAATTAATAAAGTTAACATCCGGATGTGCTATAAGATAATCACCTATTACACTTCCTTTCCCAGTTACACTGTTAAGCACTCCCTTTGGAAGTCCTGCTTCCTCAAAGACCTGTGTGAGCAGCAGACCGCTTATTGCTCCCTGAGTAGGCGGCTTGAATATTACTACATTCCCGCCTATAAGAGCTGGTGCTATCTTTGAAGCAGAAAGATTTATAGGATAATTAAAAGGTGCTATTGCCAGTACTACACCCATTGGCTCTCTTCTTATTATAGCCAGTTTATTTTTACTGGCTGCTTCAAAAGTATCCCCTTTCATGACCTCACCGTGCACCCTTATTCCTTCTTCCGCTGTATATCTTATCAGATCAGCTGTTCTCACGACCTCAGAAACAGCTGATTTCAGGTTTTTTGCTACTTCCTCAGCCAGAATCTCGCCTATCTCATTTTTTCTTTTTTCCAGTAATTCTGCGGCTTTATAAAGGACCTTTGCCCTTTCTACTATAGGAACCTCTCTCCAGGCTTTCATTGCTGCTTTAGCTGCAGCCATGGCATCATCTATTTCTTTATGTGTCATAGCCTGTACTTTCCCTATTTCTTTATTATCAATGGGAGAATAAATTGTGATCTGTTCTTTTGATTCCTTCCATTCTCCGTTTATCAAATTTTTATATTCTTTTATTTCTGCCATAATTCCACCTCGTTTGTTTTATTCTAAAATTATTTTATCACAAAAATAATTGAAAGCAAAATATTATAATCGTATTGCTGCTATTAATTTTGTATATACTACTATCTTAGCAGACTCCGGCAGATATACAAATATTATATAGCTGTCCTGCTGAAACATTCTCTTGGTTTATGATATGCTCTATACTTTTTTTTCATACAGTTTATTCAGCCATTCCAATATTGAATCATATATCTCATATTTATTTATCTCATTAAGAGATTCGTGTCTTCCGTTTTTGTTTTCTACTATATTTATCTTTCTGTCTATTGATTTCAGTTTATTTTTAAGTTTATCCGCACTTTTCCCCTTACCGGCTGCCATATCTTCTGTACCGTATACTATAAGAAGCTTTGCATTACTGTTTACTTTTTTTATATTTTTCGCAGAATCTCCCGTTATCTTCAAAAAACTGTGAAAAAATCCCGGTGTCGCATAAAAGCCGCATTTTGGATCTAAGGCATATCTTGCAGTTTCTGCCTCATCTCTGGTAAGCCAGTCATATTCAGTCTTATTGGGTCTAAAATGCTTGTTATATGACTTAAAGGTCTTGTTCAAAAGAGATTTTTTTCTTTTTATGAATATTCCTTCAAAAGCTGTCCACATCTTTCCGAAAAATAAAGAGATACCATTTATATGCGGATGGCCTGAAAGAATAAATTTATCTGTTTCGGAATGCTTTTCGGCATATTTCAGTGTAAGTACTGAACCAAAGCTGTGCCCTAATATTAAAGGCTCTTCTTTTATAATATTTTTTATAAAAAATTCCATATCTTTTAAAATCGTATATGCATTTTCACCCTTTTCAAAATATACAGGCTTCCCTTCAGCGGAAAAGTCACCATGCCCTCTCAGATCAAATATAAAAACATTATACCCGTTATTTGCAAGAAATTCTGAAAATTCACTGTATCTTTCTTTCGTTTCCATCATGCCGTGTATTATCAATACACTCTTTTTTACCTCTGTTCTTTTAGGTTCAAAAAATAAATACGAAATTTCTTTGTCGTCAAAAGACTTAAAATAAGATTTTAGCATAATACCTCCTGTTTTATTTTTTCTTTTCCTGTATTTTTCTTGCTATATTTACTTTTATCCCTGTAGGTACGAATGTTCCTGCTGTTATTGCTGCTCTGTTAAAGAATCCCGGTATTATTACCGCCCTGTTTTTCATAAGCCCTCTATATCCTGCATATGCCACTTTTTCAGCAGTAATCGGTTTTAATTTACTGAATAGCTTTGATTTAGTAAGCTCTGAACTTTTCTCAAATTCTGTTTCCACAGGTCCGGGACATAAAACAGAAATACACACTCCTGTATTTCTTACTTCATTTCTCAATGCTTCAGAAAAAGACAGTACAAATGCTTTACTGGCATAATAAACACTCATATAAGGCCCGGGCTGAAAAGCCGCTATTGAGGCTACATTTAATATTCTGCCGGAATTTCTTTCCAGCATTTCCTGTAAAAAATATTTGCTTAATTCAACAAGTGCTTTTACATTAAGATCTATCATTTTCTTTTCTTTTTCAATATCAGTTTCATAAAATTCGCCAAATAATCCAAAGCCCGCATTATTTATAAGAATATCTACTTTTATGCTGCGTTTTTTTACTTCATTATAAAGATACTCTGCACCTGCTTCACTTCCCAGATCACAGGGAATCACTTCTACATTATTTTCAGGGTACATTTTTTTTAATTCTGCAAGGTTTTTTTCTCTTCTGGCTGTTATCACCAGCCTGTATCCTTTTTCTGCAAATAATTTCGAAAATTCCTGGCCTATTCCGCTGCTTGCACCTGTTATCAGAACTGTTTCCATATTTCACCCCGTTTCAGCTGTTAACTTAATTATACTATTTTTAAAATTTTTTTCCAAATATATTTATCTTTTTGGAATTTCATATACAGCCGTGACACTTTATCCGGCTTTGACTGAATAACAGCAGGTGCCGCAGCATTTTTCGGCAGTATTGAACCAGTTGCTATACTAGCCTTGCATATTGCCATTAAATATAATATACTTAGGATATAAAATATTTGTATATATCATACAAGGAGGTAAATATGAGCAAACTTATGAGTTCTGATTTTTTAAATGAAAATATGGACAAATATACTATACTGGACTGTCGTTTCAGCCTTGGGGATAAGGAATACGGAAGAAATGCCTATAATACCGAGCATATCGAAAACGCTGTTTTTATTGACTTCGAAAATGAATTAAGCAGCAAAATAGGTGAACACGGCGGCAGACATCCGCTCCCGAATGTGGAAAAATTTATTTCTGCTATGGAAAAGCACGGTATCAGTGATTCTACAGAAGTGGTTATCTATGATGACGGAGACCTTGCCGGTGCCGGAAGACTGTGGTGGCTTTTTAAATATATAGGTAAAGAAAATGTTTACGTTCTTGACGGCGGTCTGCCGGTATGGAAGAAAAAGGGGTACAAAACTTCAAATAAGGAATATAAGGCTGAGGTTTCAGGAAAGCTTTCTGCTGATACACAGACTAATATTCTATGCGATGTTAATTATGTAAAAGCAAAATTAAATGATCCTGATACTGTTCTCGTGGATTCACGTGCCGCCGAAAGATATCAGGGACTGACAGAACCTGTAGACAGAATACCTGGTCATATTCCGGGTGCAGTTAATTTTCCTTACGGAGAAGCTATTGTAGATGGTGTTGTCATGAACAGGGAAGAATTAAACAGCAGATTCAAAAGTCTGACTAATAAAAATATAGTGGTTTACTGCGGTTCCGGTGTAACAGGCTGTGTGAATTTTCTTCTTCTTGAAGAGATCGGACTAAAACCTGTTTTATATTCAGGAAGTTATAGCGACTGGGTAAGTTATCCGGAAAACGAAGTGGAGAAATAGTTAATGCAGACGATATTAAGTCTTTCACTTTTTGAAAGGCTTTTTATTTTAAAATTTTCAAAAATAGATCACTTGCTCTAAAAAATTAATTTTCTTATTTTTTAGCTGATATACGTATAATGCTGTATTTTATAATTTACAACAGCATTGTGAACTGTTTATATTTTTTGTTATGAGGTGATTATATGCTGGAAATACCAGAAAGTTTTAATCTTGCAAAACAATTAAACCAGACTGTAAAAAATAAAGTTATAAAAAATGTTAAAGCTGCACAGTCTCCGCATAAATTTGCATTTTATTTTAATGATGATCCTGATAATTACAATGCTCTGCTTTCAGGAAAAAAAATTGAAAAGATCGAACCTATCGGCGGACAAGTTGAAATTACTGCTGAAAATATAAGAATATTGTTTGGTGACGGAGTAAATGCAAGATATCTGCCTGCCGGAGAAAAAATTCCGGAAAAGCATCAGCTTCTTATGGAATTCGATGATAATTCATGTATTGTATGTACTGTTCAGATGTATGGAGTACTTCATGCATTTACCCATGGAGAAAACGATAATTTTTATTATCATGTGGCTAAAACAAAACCTTCTCCTCTATCAAAAGATTTTGATATCAGTTATTTTGAGAAAATAATATCTGATACGAAGCCGACATTGTCGGTAAAAGCTCTGCTTGCCACGGAACAGCGCATTCCCGGATTTGGAAACGGTATTCTTCAGGATATTTTATTTATTTCAAGAATTAATCCCAAAACAAAAATAAAATTTCTTGACAGTTCTGATATAAAAAGACTGTTTCAGAATATTAAAGAAATTTTGCTGAAAATGGCTGAAAACGGCGGTCGAGATACTGAAAAAGATCTATTCGGAAACTACGGAAATTATAAAACAGTTTTATCAGCCAAAACTTACAAAGAGCCATGTCCCGTTTGCGGTACTGCTATAACAAAACAGGCTTATCTCGGCGGAAATATTTATTTTTGCCCTGTTTGCCAGCCCTTAAAAGGATAATAAATTTATAAATATTTAAAACATCAGGCAGTATAAACGTAGTGACCTGCATATTTTACGGAGGACTTTTATGATTATTGCAATGAGTATAGGAAATACAAATTTTGTACTTGGAACAAAAGAAGACAACCAAATAAGCGTCGGAAGATATCCGGCAAAACTTATAGGATCTAAAGAAGACTTTATAAAAATTATCACAGACAGTACCGATATTAAAAAAGTCAAAGGAATTATTATTTCGTCAGTTAACCCCGGATTGACTCCTTATCTCACAGAAGCTGTCAAAATAATATTTTCACTATCTCCGGTTATTGTAAATTCTGATTTGAAGATGAAGCTTGATTTATCTCTTTATGATACAAAACTGCTTGGAAGTGATCGTATTGCGGTATGTGAAGCTGCTGCCGGCCGATACAAAGAACCAGCTGTTATTTTTGATTTTGGGACTGCCACTACAATTAATGTTATTGACAGCGGAAATAAATTTCTGGGCGGCTCTATTCTTCCCGGAATAAGTATGGGACTAAATGCTTTATATAAAGATACAGCCCAGCTGCCGGATATAGATCTTTCTGCTGCCAGCCCTCTTATGGGACTGAATACAAAAGACTGTATTACTTCCGGTGCTGTTTTTGGCAATGCTGCAATGCTTGACGGAATGGTTCAGAGAATAGAAGATTCTCTCTCAGAAAAAACTGCTGTTATTGTTACCGGCGGAAATGCCGGGAATATTCTGCCTGTATGCCGGACTAAGGTTATTTTTATACCGGAACTCCTTATTTCCGGATTATTTGAGCTTTATGAAAGCAATCTTTAATTATAAAAGGAGCTGTGCTAAAAAATAAATTTTAGTACAGCTCTTGATTTTTTTATGGCTTTATTTTGTTAATAATTATATTTTTTTGTAATACTTTTTCTCTGTTTATAAAAAAGAACCTGTTTGTTAAAAACAGATTCTTACTATTTATTATTAAAAACCGAATGTATAACCTAATCCTAATGTCACTCTGTTAAAATCAGCACTTGAAGATTCAACTGTTCTACCGTTTTGTTTAAAATCAACATCTGAATAATTTGCCTGATATGATAAATCTGCTACAAATCCTTTATATGTCACTCCGGCACCTACCCCGTAATAGAAACCATTTTTAGCATCTACATCTAAATTAGTTTCAGAACCGTCATTATACTTTAATTTCATTGTTCCGTCATTCATGTTAATTGAATATCCTAAATTTACTTTAACATATGGTGTTATTTCTGATGAATTTTTGAAATTATATCTTCCAGTAACGTATAAAGGTATTGAATCATATAAATCACCCTCAGTTGTATAGCTGTATGATCCTCTATAATTTGATTTTGATTTTAATTTTCCGTGATCCTGATATGCCAAACCTACACCTAATTCAAAATTATAAGGTAATTCTCTTCTGTATTCAGCACCAAGCTCATATGAAAATTTAGCATCTTCGCTTACATCATAATAATTATGCTGGAATGTAGAACCAAAATCAAAACCTGCTCTTACCTCCACTTTATTTCCTTCTGCGTATACTGCCATGCTTGCTAATAGTCCGGCTACTAGTAAAAATTTTCTCATATTTTTCCTCCCGTTTTTAATTTTTTTATTCTCTCAGACCCCCGCCTTTCAATTGCGCTTTTGAAATACTCCATAGCTTTCAGTCACATGAATACTATAACACTGCAATGTGAACTATATGTGAAGAATACAATTTTTCTTGTATAAAAAAAACTCCGTTTAATTATTTTTACTAATTAACGGAGTATATTTACTTATAGATTATTATTTAAATTTTACTTCTAGTACTTTTGTTTCTCCTGCAACAGCATCTCCTGATGATTTCTCAAGTCCTGCGAATTCATCTATATTTGAAATTATCACAGGTGTAATTACTGTTTTTGCATTTGCTTTCAAAAATTCATAATCATATTTAATAATAGGTGTTCCTCTTTTTACAGTTTTTCCTTCTTCTACCAGTCTTTCGAATCCTTTTCCTTCAAGCTGAACTGTGTCAATCCCAAAGTGAACAAATAATTCTATTCCTGAATCTGTTACAATACTAAAAGCATGGTTAGTATCAAATATTTTTTCCACTTTACCATCTATAGGGGCTAAAATAAGGTCTCCGCCGCTTGGTTCAATTGCTATCCCGTCTCCAACCATTTTTTCAGCAAAAACTGCATCGGGTACTTCCTCCACAGGTACTATTTTCCCGTTTAATGGTGCAAATATCTTACCATCAAAATCTTTTTTATCATCTTTTCCTTTGAACAGATTAAATAATCCCATTTTACCACCTTCCTAAAATTATATCTAAATTTCATTACTAGCATATCATAAGTGCTTACAATAGTCAATTAGACTTTTCAAGGTTTTTTATCTCTATTTCCAGTTTATCCAGCAGAACATTAAGCTGTTTGCTTACCGCCTTTATTGTTTCTTTCTTTTCAAGATCCACTCCTGCTTTTTTCAGCTGCTCCATCGGGAAGTCATTTCCGCCCGAACTCAGGAGCTCCATATATTTTTGTCTGGCTTCTTCTCTTTTCTCAGGATTCTTTTCATTTATCACCTTATCATAGAGAATTGCCGAAGATGCAAAGCATGTAGCATATTGATATACATAAAACGGCGAATTATAAAAATGGGGTATTCTTGCCCATACTGAATATAAAAGCTCGTCTTCCGCCATTTCATTTCCATAATAATCTTTGAACAGCTGTTTCATAATTCCGTTTAATACTTCCGGTGTTACAGGTTTCCCTTCATCTGCCAGCTTATGAGCCTGATATTCATAATCAGCCAGTAAAGCCTGGAAATAAAAAGTTCCTGTTATATTTTTTATTGCCTGTTCCAGAAGAGCTATTCTTTCTTTAGGATCCTTTGTATCTTTCAGCATTGAATCCAGAAGAAGACGTTCATTAAATGTAGATGCTACTTCTGCTACGAAAATCGTATAATCATGTGTCGCAAAAGGCTGGTTTTCACTTGAATAAAGCGTATGAAGCGTATGCCCAAGCTCATGACCCAGTGTAAATACACTGTCGAGTGTTTCATTATAATTCAGAAGCATATAAGGATGAACACCGTATACACCTGCCGAATAAGCTCCTGATCTTTTCCCTTTTGTTTCAAAAACATCAAGCCAGCCGTGGCCTACTGCCTCCTCTAATTTACTCTGGTATACGTCTCCCAGCGGAGCTACCGATTTTATCACAAGATCCTTTGCTGTTTTATAGTCATATTCCTTATTAAAATCTATTAAGTTGACACTTCCGTCATAAGTATGATATTCCTTCAGATTCAGCAGTTTTTTTCTTAATTTTGAGTATCTTTTAAGAGGGGCTGATTCTTCTTTAGCTGTTTTTATAAGGTTAAGATAAACCTCTTTTGGTATATTGTCTCCTTCAAGAAAGCTGTCCAGAAAAGAATCATAATTATATGCATTTTTTCTTGCTATATCTTTCTGAAGTATTGAATTATAAATTGCAGCATATGTATTTTCCTTCTCCTTAAATGTACCGTAATGAGCGTCAAATATCTTTTTTCTGTCTTCCTGATTTTTGTTCTGACTTAATACCTTGCTGTAGTTCCCGTATGTTGCTTCCACTTTTTCCCCTGTAGATAATTCCACCACAGGCCATTTTACATCTGATACTGACAGTTCACTGTAAATAGTTCTTGGAGCTGACATAAACTGTGAATAATATGATAAAAGTCTGTTTTCATTCTCAGGAAGTATATGCTTTTCAAGTCTGAATAAATTTTCCAGACCAAATTTGTAATCTGAGAATGCTTCCTCTTTTGTCCAGCCCAATACTTTTTCTTCCCCTATTGAAATAGTTTCTGAATTAACCCACGACAGATCAGTGGTTACCTTTGAAAACAGAAACTGAACCTTCTGAAGATTTTCCGTGGCATCTTTGTCATATGCATTGACATCTCTCAATAACTGCGGATATCTGTACAGTTTATATGATAATTTATCCAGTTCTTCCTGTTTTGTAAGAAATTCCAGAAATTTATCCTTATCCTCAAGCCTTCCTTTATATTCCGTGAGTTCCTTCAGCATGCTCTCTGCCTTTGTGTAGTCTTCTTTCCATAAACCCCAGTTTTTATAGATATCTGACAGGTTCCATTTATATTCCTGTGCTATTTCATCTCTTGACTCGTATGCTTTTGCCATTGATATCTCCTCTCCAAATATTAAAAATACAAGTAAAATTAGTACGCTGTAATGCCTCTTGTTCATTATACCTCCCTTTTCTATAAAAATTCGTCTCTCGACTTTAGTATTACGAATATAATTATAGTAAACGGTATTATGAGCCATATCACTGACAAAAAAGCTTGCAGGGCTATTTTTATCATTGCTATAACCAATACTAGAAATAATGATAATAAAAAACTCGCAAGAAGCATTTTACTATTATTTTTTCTTGGGTTTACTTCTCTCATACAATTCCTCCTAAAAATCAAAATACTTTTTTCTGTTCTTAATTCCTATACTTTCCAGAATTTTATCCGGATCATCTGTCCCCAGAGTACTTGCTTCCATATTATAGGCTTTTTTAAACTGTCCCTGAGAAAAATGGTAATACAAAAACATTTTTTTATTCAGGGCACTATTTTTGTATAATTTTTCGAGATCCTTTGAAAATGTTCCGAATATCCCTTTCAAATTTGAAATTCCCAAAATCCATAAATCACATTCAAATATATTATGCACAGTAAAAATAGCTTTTGCCATATACCTTTGCGTTTCATCCTGGATTTCCCTGTTTTTCAGCTTTGACAGTACGGCAGTAACCTTGGTATGAATAGGCGATTTATTAAGAACAATAACTTCCCTGTCAAAATCTTCTGCAAGACCTTCATTTTTCATAAAATTCTGTCCTGCTTTTCCGCTGGCACCCACTGCATATCTGTTTTGAAGCATTTCATTATAGCCGGGATTATCTTGAATCCATATATATTTTATATTGTCATTTTCATTTATCTCATCCAGTTTTTCATTATAAATAAAAGAGTTAGTTATTTCGCATCCTGAAAGAGATTCTATTCTCTCTTTCAATACTTTGTTATACTCTTCATTCCATAATGCTGTCTGTTTCCTGAATTCATCCCTAAAACTGCAAAATTTCTCGAATTGTTCTTTTGTCATATTATTTCTCCGGATTAAATATATTTTTTAAATAACAGCTTCTTTTTTCCTTTTTTTGTCATTCCCAAATCATTTGAAAAAATAAACTTTCCATGCTGTCTTATAGTTATTATATCAGAAATATCCACATTTTTGTCTTTCCTTTTCTGCACAACATAGTTCAGCATTATATTCCCTGATTCTACAGCCTCGGAAGCACTGCCTCTTGATATATTCACAAGCTCTGAAACTATGGAATCCAGCCTTTCTGAATTCACTCTGATTATTATTTCCTGAAATTCAGTTTCGGGCAGCTCCTTCATATCGTCTGTCACAGAAACTTCACATGGTGTTCTGCCTATCTGCACAAGATTATTCAGAAGAAAATCGCTGATTTTCTCTGAAACTATAACATAGGCTCCATTTTCATAAACAAGAATATCACCAAGAAGTTCGCGTTTTATATTCAGTCCGAGAAGACTCCCCAGATAATCCTTATGCTCCTGTTTTTTAAATTTCGAAAGGTTCTTTATATTCAGAATTTTATTGGGATATTCCGCTTCATTATCTTCATAATTCTCAAATAATATCTGGCGTCTCTCTGATTCTTCCGTAAGTCCGCATGTTTTTACATTCATACCGCCTATTTTAACACCCAGTCTTTTCCAGAAATTTGGTGTATAAAACTCTTCAGTAAAAATATTTATTTCGTATTTCTCGGCTGTTTCAAAATAATTATACAGCTTTCTGGCTTCATTTACTGCATCTTTGGGAAATAACTCCAGAAATTTTTCTTTCTTCATTATTTATCACCTTTTATATTATACCATAAAAAACTATTCATTTCACTGTTAATAAATGGTAATATAAAAATATATATAGAAATTTTGTCATAATTTTGACACCAAATTATTATATAATGTAAATATCTCAGAAAGGGGTACTTATATGAAAAAAAAGATTTTAATAGTAGAAGATGAAGTGAATCTTATGGAGGTTCTGGAAGATACCCTTCTTGAGGAAAACTTTGAGATTTTCAAAGCATACGAAGGCTCTGCTGCTATAGATATGTTCTATGAAGTGAATCCGGATCTGGTACTTCTGGATATAAATCTTCCGAAAAAAGACGGCTGGACCATATGCAAAGAAATAAGAAATGATTCCAATAAGCCTATTATAATAATGACTGCAAGGGATACGGAACTGGATGAGCTAAAAGGTCTCAGCATAGGAGCCGATGATTATATTACCAAACCTTTCAGTCTGAAAATCCTTACCCTCAGAATAAAAAAGCTTCTTAAAATAGAAAATGAGGATTATTATCTGTATGAAACATTAAGATTTAATTTTGGTACTTATGAACTTATAATTGATTCACAAAATATAGAAATTACGAAAAAAGAAAGTTTATTTCTGGATTATATAATAAAAAACAAAGGAAAACTTCTGACAAGAGATATGCTCCTCAATGAAGTGTGGGGTTATGATTTTGACGGAGATAACCGTGTTGTAGACACACTTATAAAAAGAACAAGAAAGAAACTTTCTCCTTATGGAGATCTTATAAAAACAGTACGTGGAATGGGGTATATGTTTGATGAAAGTAAAAATTAGTTTTTTCCAGAAAATATTTATTTTCTCTATCTTTATTATTCTGACTACTGTATTTCTGAATTATATTTTCAATATTTTTTTTCTGGACAACTTCTATATCCACAGAAGATCAAAACAGATATTAAAGATAAGCAGTGAAGTAAAAAGAAAAGTAGCTGCCAATGACACTGACCTTGCTGATTTTTTTGAAAATATAAAGGACAAAGAAGGAATTAACATTGATATAATGAAACCGCCGTCTCATAACACGCATGGCGGAAATACTGCAATGAGGGGCGGAATGCGGAATAATAACAGCGAGCCTCCGCGGTTTTTAAAAGGAATGATGCAGAATAAGGATATGGAAAGAATGCATAAGGAGGATTCAAGAAAAATAAAGACTTTCTATGATAATATCTCCATTATAGAAATGAAAAGAACAGGACTAAGGCTGCTTTTTTACGAAGAACAGCTTTCCGACCAAAGTACACTGCTTATATCTAGCTCACTTACTGCAATGAAAAACTATAAACGTGAAATTTCTTTATTTAATATCCTCACTACAATTGCCGCTCTGTTGATAAGCGCTGTTATCGGCAGTATTTTTTCAAAGAAAATAACAAAGGATCTGGAAAAACTGAATCTCGCAGCTAAAAAAATCTCTATTCTGGATTTTTCGGAAAAAATATCTATAAGCAGAAATGATGAAATAGGAGAATTAAGCGACAGCATAAATACTATGTCAGGAAATCTGGAATCATCTATCGAAAACCTGAAGTCTTTCGCTTCCAATGCCTCACATGAGCTGAAAACACCTATTACGGTTATTAATTCCCATGCCCAGGCACTGGTATCCGGAATCATAAAAGGCGACAGCCTGCCGAAGTATTACAGAAATATCTTAAAAGAAAGTATAGAAATGAATGATCTTGTTACTAATCTTCTGACTATTTCAAAACTATCATCGCCGGGTATAAAGCTTAATCAGACTGAAGTCAGTTCATTAAATCTCATAAAAAGAAGTATAGAGAAATATGAAACTCTTGAACTGGAAAAAGATATTAACTGGGTTTTTCCCGAAGACGATTTTATTATTTTAGGCGAAGAAAAATTATTAAAAACAGCTTTTGATAATATTATACAAAATGCCTTAAAATATTCAAAAGAAGATGGTATAATATATATATCCTCCGATAAAAATAAATTAAAAATAGAAAACACTATGGACTGTGCACTTACTAAAGATAAAGAACTTTTGTGGGAGCCTTTTTCCAGAGGTGAAAATGCCACAGACAAGAGTATTGACGGTAATGGTCTTGGTTTGTCCATAGTAAAAATGATATTAAAATTAAATGGTTTAATTCCGGAAATTGAAATAAAAAATAATAAATTTATATTTATCATAAAAAAAGTTTTTTGACATAATTCTGACACATTAGAATGGTATCATAATTATAGAAAATGATTTTAAAGAATGGGGTGATATTTATGAAAAAATTAGTAACAGCAGCTTTATTAATGTTAGTAATTTCTGCCGGTGCTTTCGCTGGAAGTCATCATGGTGGAACTCACAGACACAGCGACAGCTGCGGACACACATGGCGTTACTAGATTCTTATTTATAAAATTTTATAATTAAGCTATAACACAATTATTCAGACTGGGTGAAATCATTATATTTATTTCATCTTTGTCCAAATGCAAAAAATTATATTTACTAAAAAATGATAGGATGTGAATTTTTATGAAAAAAGTTTTAATAATAGGAGCTTTAGTATTGTCAATCGGAGGCTTTGCAGCAGCAAGAGGCATGGGCTACGGAGGCGGAATGGGTTACGGCGGTGGCCACGGAGGCTGCGGCGGAATGGGATATGGCGGCGGACATCATTATCAGATGATGGCTAATAATCCTGACATACAAAAATCTTGGATAACTATTGAAGAAAAAAGACTTGATGTAAAAAAAGAAATGATTAAGACTTCTCCTGACTGGAAAAAAATAGAAAAATTAAATACAGATATTGCCACTGAACAGGCAAAAATGAGAACAGCCATGGAAAAATACATGAGAGAAAATCCAAACTTTACTTATCCAAATACTCGTTAATATATTTATACAAGAACTGTCCCTGAATGAACCCTATTATTCAGAGACAGTTTTTTTATTTTCTTATACTCGATTATATTTTTTATAGTTACCGCTCTTTAAGATTTTTATGTATGATATTTACATTTCTGTAAAAAAGTGATAAACTTGTAGTTACAGATAACATATACTTACATAATTTAAAAGTAAGAATTTTATGATATAAAAGAAAGAAGGAACAAAATGACTAAAGCAATTTTTTTTGATATTGACGGAACACTTGTCAGTTTCAAAACACATCAGATACCAAAGGAAACAATTCACGCATTACACGAGCTGAGAAAAAAAGATATTAAGCTGTTTATAGCGACAGGACGTCATCATTCTATGATTACACTTGATAATGTCTTTCAATTCGACGGTTATGTTACTTTAAACGGTCAATATTGCTATAATAACAAAGAAATTATCTATAAGCAGTCTATAAAAAAAGAAGATATTGAAATAATAGCTGAGCAGACGAGCAAAAATCTATATGCATGTTACTTTATCAAAGAAAATGAAGTTTTCACCAATATGGTAAATGATCAGGTAAAATGGTTCGCAAGTGAACTTAATACAAAAATACCGGAAGTTTGTAATCCGGCTGTGGAAACTGCGAAAAATGACATTTATCAGCTCACTGCTTTCGTCGACAAGAAACAGGAAGATATGCTGCTAAACAGCACTAATCATATAGATGCTACAAGATGGCATGATAAATTTATAGATGTCACTCCCAAAGGAGGAAGTAAAAGTGTAGGGATAGAAGCTATACTAAAATATTATAATATTCCTCTTGAAGAGACTATGGCATTTGGTGACGGGGAAAATGACGTAACAATGCTTAAGCACGTGAAAACAGGAGTTGCTATGGGAAATGCAAGCGATTTTGTGAAAGGCTCTGCTGATTATGTTACTTCTCACATTGATAACAACGGTCTGGTAAAAGCTCTTGAGCATTTTAAAATTTTATAAGCTAATGACAGAATTTTTTTATACTTTAATATAAAAAACTGGAAATATTTTTATTTAATATTTCCTTTTTATTTGTCCAAAAATATAAGAAGGTGTGCTGTTATTCTTCTTATATCAGCACACCTTAGCTTATTATATTCATTATTTTTTTATACCTTTCGTTCTTTATTTTATATTATATCTGAACCCGGCTGAAAATACATTGTTTGAAATGTCAGAGTCACTTATCTGCATATCATAGTTTGCATACCATGCCCATCTGTCATTTACTTCTGTACTCACTCCCACACCTGTCCATACTGAATCTCCGGGAAGTCCTATACCCTCTACTGTGAATTTCTCTGACGGCAGTCCTACATATGATGCCTCAAAACTTAGATCTTCATCATTAAATGCTTTCTGCCA
>RCMY010002631.1_pt1 | contig 16206 bp, 10 predicted proteins | sample 2041341 | NCBI WGS metagenome assembly RCMY01 (sample SAMN09708234, study PRJNA481090) | Marine sediment metagenome, whole genome shotgun sequencing project. | reverse complement strand
TCTTCTTTCACCAATTGGCCGTCCGCTGTGAAAATTGCGATAGTCACTTGTTCTTCGGCCGCTCCTAAAAACAACTGGGTAGTAGTATTAAACGGGTTCGGATATGCGGTCGGTCCATTGGATATGATAAACTGATTTTCGTAAATCCCTTGGCATGCTTGATCGGTCGACACCTTTATCGCATTTTTTCCGGTGGCCAGGTCCAATGTGATTTCAGATTTTTCGGTGCGCAACGTTTTTCCGTTCAATGATATGGTATAAACATCGGCACCTTCCATAGAAAGTATAACTTGGTTGCCGCTCTGGGCGATTTTCGAAGTCACGCCCAAAGGTTCCGGTTCCGTTACCGCTACCTCAAAGCAATATTCCTCGTATTCAATTTCAGCATTCGAACCTTCGATACATACGGTATATGTGCCGGCGGAAAGGTTCGGCGCAGTAAACGTATTTGTAAAGGTCTCGTTAACCGCAGTTCCGTTTCCGGTTATGGTTATCGCGTAATCGACATCCGTAAGCAAAAAAGCTTCCACCGTTATTTCGCCATCATCGTTGTTACGGCAGGACAAACTTTCGGCCGATACTAAAAAGTTGTCGTTCGGAAATCTGTACACGGGGCATCCTGAAATATCGACTTCCGCACCTTCGGGCGTTCCAAGGCACAAATCGTCGCCATCGTCAAAAACGCCATCGCGATCAGCATCGGGACGAAAATCACCCTCGATACAGACATCCAAAGAAAAACTGTTCAAGGTTCCACCGTCACCTCTGGCGATATCTTTGATTTCCAAAACCCATTCGCCCAAAATCGATTCTCCCTCAAAAGAATCCAACGAACCCAAGGGCTGTACCGTGCCCGCAATTCCGACATTGGAAACAGTACCACATACAAAAGCTGTCGCATCGTCATCAAAAGTGGCGTTTATATTTTTCAGATCACCGCAGGAATTCGCGACCAAGGTTACCGTCGTATTTGAGGGGGAGGTGAGCGTAATCCTTAAATCTTCCAAGTAATTATGGTCGATATTCAAGTTGACATTAATGTCTGCAAGCTGTAGATCTTCAAAGAAGGCGATGGTTGAGGTTACGGTAGGCTCTCCGTTCGCCGAGATTTCTTTGGGAAGTCCATAAGCCGATTTAGTATCACATTTAATAGGGATCGTGGCAAATGTAAATGGGGCGCTGAATACTCCTTCACCACAAGCATTCAAAGGTTTTACCCTCCAAAAATAAGTGGTCTCGTTCTCCAGGCTCTTACCGATATAGCTGTTGGTAAATAGGGTGGCGGATTCGACGATATCCACAAAACCTTCATCTGTAGCGATCTGTATTTCGTAGGAGGTATAGGATGGATTTTCTACCCATTCCAGCGCCACCCTTGTCGAGGTATCTACCGACCCGTTAGCGGGAGATTCTAGCGTCGCATCGGGAAATTCGCTATCGAAAACGGACAGACGAAGGCCGATCTGTTCGGTGATGCTGGCGGAAGTAGCGGTCAGTAGCAGGTCATAATTTCCTTCGAGAACGTTTTCCGTATTTTCAAAAAGGATATTTATTGGCGTATCACCTGCGGTAACCGTTGCCGGAGAAAATGAAACCAAAAGGTTTTCCGGCGCATTGAGCATACTAAAGGTCACTTCCTCATCAAAGTCTAGGTAGGATTCATAAATAAAAGGGATGCTCAGGTCGTCGGATTGACAAACCTCATAGTTTAAATTGGAAATGTTAAGCACAATTTCCGAGGGCTCGATGGTGAAATCGGACGCATTGACCGCAAGAAAAATATTATCGGCCGCTTTGACCATAATACGCGCTTCGGTTGTAGGCAGACCCGGAACCACGACCTCATGTGTACCATCGTTCGGCACCGCTTCCGCCATGGATACCGGAAACGTAAGCCCCCCATCCGTAGACAACAAAATATCAACGGTTTCGGCACTTACCGGCGCCACATCGGTGCCGGCAACATCCCATACGACCTCATGCACCTCACCGGCACTATAAATTTCGTTGACCGCCTGCGAAATCACCAAAAAAGGCCCTGCACTATTGGTAACCGAAACTTTGTTTAATTCAGAAACTACCTGTCCGCCACCGGGGGCATTGTCCCGAACTGTAAACGCAAAATTCATGTCCCGCTCCACGTCCGAAACGGTCTCCCATGGGGAGTTCAGGGTGGGGTTTGTTTCTGTCAGCTGACCTTCGACGACCCGTGAAAGTAACGGAAAATAGCGTGTCGGTTCAGTAATCGGTGGTCTGGACCTGAAATTGGCCCCGTTTGGATTGGTAGGTCCAAACGTTGCTTTTTTAACGATTCCATTATCAATCTGCTCCCAGGCATAGGTAAGGACATCGTCGGTATCGGGATCCGTCGCATTACCTGTCAAGACGAATGCGGTGGATTTCGGAATCACATAATCATCGAGCGCATTCACAACAGGGGGATTGTTGGCAATCGGTATTACCTCGCCACAGCTCTTGGTCTTCAGATTTTCGATGATTTGTTCGATGCTCACATAATGGAAATAATCGTCCCCGTTCGGAACGACGTCATCATTATCGGTAATTCCCGCATAACCCATTATCGTAGAGCCACTGCCTGGTTCTACCTGTACCGTCGTCTCCTCCCATTCGTAAGACCAGCTGTGATTTGCCCCCAACTGATGCCCCATTTCGTGCGCTACAAAATCAAGGTCGAAAATATCGCCTTGTGGGTTTTGGCTCGAAGAATAGGCGCTGCCCTTCCGGTTGTCTACACATATGGCCCCGATAAACCCGGCATTGCCGCCATTGCTACCTTTATGGAATACGTGGCCGATATCATAATTCGCCGCCCCGATTTCGTTTGTCATGGCATTCTGGCCTTGGCTGCCCAAGGCGCTGAGCGAACCGCTGAAGGGATCGCTTTCCGTATCGGTATAAATCGTCGCATCGGTATCCCCAATAAGCTCCAAGGTTACCGCCAAATCGGTCTCGAATACCTCGTTAACCCGCGTAATGGTAGCGTTTATGGCAGCTAGGGCACTGGCGACGGTTCCCCCGTGAAAATCAGTATACTCGGCCGATGCAGCTATGGCCAATCGATATTTGCGCAGCACCTGCCCATCCACAGGTTTAGCGGTCAAATTCGGGCTTTTTGCGATTAGCTTATCCTTGGTATAACAGACAAAATCAATATTTTCCAAATTTCCAGAATCCCTGGAATACATGACATAGGTGTCATCGGAAACTTTTTGGATGAAACTATTGTCGCGACCATCGGCATGCACGATCATCGCCTGTACGTTTTCTGGAGAAACACTAAACCGGACCCTATCTTTTGAATTATCGACACTATGGCCAATATAGGACCTTATCTCGGGATATTTTCGGGAAAGTGCTGGGGAAAGCACTGGGGATTCGACAACCCTATAGGCCGTAAAATCACCTTCACCATTCGGAAAATAAATAGTTTTGGAAGTCTTGCCCGCTAGGGTTGAGGGCTTCAAGGATGCTTTAAAGGAATCTTCCCGAAAGGAGAAAACCTCGCCCTTTCGCACATTGAAACGATCTGAAATCTTTTTCGCTATAGCATTCCGCGCTGTTCCGCGCTCCCAATATTGGCCCTGTGCAGAGGCGTAAAAGGAAAGAAATACTATGGTAATTGAAAAAAGTAGCCGTAATTTTGCGCGCATCCGGGGTTTTTAATGCAACCCCAAATATAAGCCTTTTATTACTTTTAGTACGTGGTAACAGTCCAAAGCATCTCCAATTACGACCAACGGCATCCCACGGCCATAACTATAGGCACTTTTGACGGTGTGCATATCGGACACCGTAAAATACTGGAACGCCTAATCAATAATGCGGCAACCCTGGATTTGAAATCCACTGTGCTTACGTTTTTTCCCCACCCTCGAATGGTGCTGCAAAAAGACATAGACATCAAACTGCTCAATACCATTGGTGAAAAGACCAAGATCTTAAGGAACATGGGGCTTGATCAGCTCATCATCCATCCGTTTACCAAAGAATTTTCACGACTTTCGGCGACCGAGTTCGTTAGGGATATTTTGGTGAATGATCTGAAAACCAAGAAAATCATCATCGGTTACGACCATCGTTTCGGCAGAAACCGTAACGCAAATATTACCGACCTCAGGGCTTTTGGGAGTGCGTTGAATTTTGAGGTAGAGGAAATCTCGGCCCAGGAAATCGACGAGGTATCCGTCAGTTCGACCAAAATCCGAAAGGCATTGGACGAAGGCGATATACCTACGGCGAACTCCTATCTGGGCTATAACTACATGCTCACGGGAAGCGTAAAAAAAGGGAAGGGCCTGGGCCGACAGATCGATTTTCCGACCGCCAACCTGAACATTCCTGAAAGCTACAAATTAGTGCCTAAAAATGGGGTCTACACCGTGCAAAGCGAACTTTTCGGCAAAACGGTGTACGGTATGATGAACATCGGCTACAACCCGACCGTATCGGGCAAAGGCATTAGCATCGAAATCAATTATTTCGATTTCGACCAAGACCTCTACGGAAAGGAAATACAAGTAGACATTCTACATCGTATTCGCGACGAACATAAATTTGATTCTGTCGATGCCCTAAAACAACAACTCCGTAAGGACCAATTGACATCACTTGCATTAATTTCCGGTTAAATGCTGAATCGTTTTCTTTTCACCAAGATCGATAACTCCCCTTTGATTATCTTTCGAATTCTTTTCGGGATATTGGTCGCGTTGGAATGCTATGGCGCCATTTTGACCGGATGGATCAAAAGAACCCTGGTCGAGCCCCAATTCACGTTCAATTTTATCGGTTTTGATTGGTTGCAGCCCTTGCCCGGCTATGGCATGTACATCTATTTTTTTGTCATGGGTACTTTGGGGCTTTGTATAGCCCTAGGCTACAAATACAAGTTCAGCATCGTCTCCTTCACCTTGCTATGGGCCGGTGTTTACCTGATGCAGAAGACATCCTACAACAACCATTATTATCTTTTGGTGCTGATTTCGGGACTGATGTGTTTCTTTCCCGCCCATAGAAGCCATTCCTTGGATGTCAAACGTAATCCGGCACTCAAAACCGATGCGATGTACGCTTGGGTGAAATGGGCCATTATCTTTCAACTTTTGATCGTGTACGTATACGCCGCAATCGCAAAGGTTTACGGTGATTGGTTGGATTTCGGTATCGTTAGAATATTGATGCTCGGCAAGGCGCATTATTATGTGGTCGGGGAGCTGTTGCAACATCCTTGGATACACAAAATCATAGGAGTGGTCGGTATTCTCTTCGACCTGCTCATTGTACCGGCACTGCTTTGGAAACGGACACGTAAAATTGCATTTTTCATATCCTTTTTTTTCCATCTATTTAATTCCATCGTCTTTCAGATCGGCATTTTCCCCTATCTATCGCTGGCGTTCACGGTTTTCTTTTTTGAGCCAGAGACCATCCGAAAAATATTTTTTAAACGCAAAAAACCATATCTGTTGAACACGGTGGAAATACCTTCCTACAAACCCTTACTTTATAGTTTGGGCGGCCTCTATTTTCTGGTGCAATTGGCACTTCCCCTACGCCAACATTTTATAAAGGGTGATGTACTGTGGACGGAAGAAGGTCACCGGCTCAGCTGGCGTATGATGCTCAGAAGCCGCAGTGGCACTGTTCAGTTCAAGGTAATTGAAAAAGAAAGTGGTAAATCTGATATTGTCGACCTCGACGATTATCTCACTAAAAAGCAGAAAAGACGGATTGCGGCCTATCCCGATTTTATCTGGCAGTTCGCCCAGCACCTAAAAAAGGAATATGCGGAAAAAGGCGTATCTATTTCCGTCTATGCCGTCAACTCAAAAGTAAGTGTCAACGGCCATCCTTTACGCGCCTTTATCAACCCAGAAGTCGATTTGGCGAACGCGAAATGGGATTATTTCTGGCATAACGAATGGATATTGCCCAATCCGGAACTAAATTCCACATCCCAAGCATCACATCCCGAGAAATAGACTTAAATTCAATCTTATCTAACCTTCAAAATTTATAAAAGTGTGTAAGCTTTTAGGAAAATGGAACACTAATTGCCAAACGTCGACCGTAAAACACATAACTACAGCCAGCATCGGTCAATTATCATTGTGATGAGAAAGAAAAGTTTCCAAATCAGCATAATCATCCCTACGTTAGACGAGCAAACCCATATTGCTCCCTTATTGAACTATTTGCAAAAAAACAGCACTGCAAGAAATATACGTGAAATTTTGGTGGTGGACGGTGGCAGCTATGACGACACCGTTGAAATAGCATCCGATTTCGGGGCCCTAGTCCTAAAATCCGAAAGAGGAAGGGCCAAACAAATGAATTTCGGCGTGCGGCACGCCAAAGGTGAAATCCTTTATTTCTTACATGCAGATACCTTGCCGCCAAAAAATTTCGATGCCTTTATTTTAGAAGCCGTAAAAAAGGGACATGAAGCCGGCTGTTTCCGGATGAAATTCGACACTTCAAACTGGTTCCTTTCATTTTTTTCGTGGTTTTCGAGAATCAACCACAAAATATGCCGGGGCGGTGACCAATCGCTCTACGTTACCAAACGCCTTTTCAGGGATACCAAAGGCTTCAACGAAAACTATAAGATCTATGAAGACACCGAGTTTATCGGCCGCCTGTACCAAAAGGTAGATTTTAAAATTTTACCGCAGCGGGTGGTGACATCGGCGCGAAAGTATAGGGAGAAAGGCATGGTCAAGCTTCAGTATCACTTTGGGGTCATCCACCTTAAAAACATTCTGGGTGCCGGACCCGAAGAACTCTATGATTATTATCAACGTAAAATAGTACTGTGAACTAAGCGTACGATTTCTTTCTTGAACAATCGCATCACCTTCCTTTATAATCCAATAAAACCCCTTCGGCAATCCATTTGGCGAGGGCCTGCCGGTTTTCTGGCACCAGAATACGGCGTTGGTCTTTTTTATTGCGGATGTTTCCTACCTCGATAAAAGTCATGGCGGGATGCGTCTTTTTCACAAGATACAACGAGGTGCGATCTTCGAAGGTACCCGAATACACCCGTTTGGGCTGGTATTTTTTATAGTTCTTCAGGAAGGTATTATGAATGCTTTCCGCGAGTCTCTTTCCGTTTTTGCTCTTCTCATGGTGGTAGAAAAAAACATCGATATTCTGGCCGACACTTCGGCTATCGATATGGGTAACGATGAGCCGCTGGTATTTGCCGCTATTTTTTCTATAGAGATCGTTCACGATTTCGACCCGCTGTTTTAAGCGTTTCGTCTGGTTCAATGGAATGGCCTTGTCCGGATAGGCGACCTCGTCACGATCTATTTCTAAAATCCGATCGTCCCGGATACCGTCATTTTCATCACGAATAATAATATAGACCAAGGCTCCGTGCGAAATCAATTCCCTGGCCAGTCGCAGGGTAATATCGTACGCGTATTCGTCTTCCGCAATCGTTGTGCCCCCGTATTTGGCCATGGCTCCGGGATCTGGACCTCCGTGACCCGAAACCAAATAATAAACCGCGCCCTTAAGATTATCGCTATTGATTCGTACGGTCGAATGTTCTTCCCCGAAAATGGCAAATTCCCTGGTTTCTATACTTCTTACCTCAGCAGCATTTTTTGGGATGGAATGCACAATAGCAACCGTATCGAGGTCGGCAGGCGGTAGCAGATACGTACGGCCTGCATAAAGATGGATGCTATCGCGGAGATTGTCCACATTCATAGCGATAAAATCGTTATAATGGGCATAAGGATCGACCCCCTGTTTCCGGAGAAGGGATAGTATGCCATCCCCTTTTTCGGCTACAACGGTCTGTAAAGAATCTTGTGAAAAGCAAGATAGTGACATCCCCAAAAATAATATCAGGGTGCCTAGCTTACGGCTTCCAAAAAAAAGGAAAAGATTCATTCGAAAGTTAATTTCAATCCAAAAAACAAAAACAATGCCTAAAATTCGGCCAATCCGAAACAAAATTACAGAACCCTTGCGTAATTTTGCCCATGTCACCTGAATATTAGTTAACGAGGTAGTTAACAATGATATTCATCCCGAAGTATTGGCGCCGAGCACCAAATTCCAAAAAAGAGGAGAGGAACCCACTTAGTTTCAAGAATCCAGAACACATTATGAAGAACTATCTATTCATCGTTTTCCTAACTACAATTATAAGTCTGTCATCCTGTAACACCGAAAAGAAGAAGGATACTGCCCCATCCGAAGAAACGCAAATCACTTCCCAAAAAGAGGATGCCCCATCCGAAGCTGCAGCAATGGACAAAGCCGACAGTTTGGCCGTTGAAACGATTGCGGCACATGGAGGCCAACTTTACGACAAGGCACATTACGGATTTACTTTCAGGGACAAGAAATACACGTTTCACAACAAAAAAGGAAGGTATACATACACCATGACCAGTCAAAAAGATGGCAAGGAAACCAAAGATGTGCTCGAAACCGGAAATCTGACCCGAACCGTTGAAGGAGCCGCCACCAAACTATCCTCAAAAGATGTCGCCATATATACAGAGGCCTTGAATTCAGTGGTCTATTTCGCCACCCTACCGTACAAACTGAACGACGCAGCGGTCAACAAATCGTATGGGGGGCGAACAAGCATCAAGGATCAGGATTACGATGTTCTTGCTGTAACTTTCGATCAAGAAGGCGGCGGCATCGACCATGACGACGAATTCCGATATTGGATCAATGCCGATACCAAAACAGTGGATTACCTGGCCTACAGTTACGAGACCAACGACGGCGGGGTGCGATTTCGGAGTGCCTATAATCCCCGAACGGTAGGAGGTATCCGTTTTCAAGATTATATCAATTATGAGGCGCCTGTCGGTACCCCTTTGAACGAGCTGCCCGAACTTTATGAAGCGGGGAAATTAAAGGAGCTTTCTAGGATCGAGACTGAGAATGTGCAAATTATCGAGGATTGAAGCTAAATTTTGTCCCAGATTGAAAGAGATGGCAGGTTGCGGATTGGTAGGCAACAATCTACAGCGAAAAACATTCTGCGATTACGCTTTAATGCTTCTTATAAAACTCCCGCAAAACCTCTTCTGCCGGTTTGTTCTGCGGGGTAAACCGGTTGTCTTTCTCGCCGCCGGACTGTTTGTGGTCGACAAACCATTTCCAGACATAGCCACCGGCGAACCAATCTTCGGGCCAGAATTCCTCAAGAATCGCTTCAGTAGCATTCGCCTGGGCGGTCAGGTTTACGGGCTCTTGGTGCCGATCGACCAGCCAGGGCTTCCAAGCGGTCTGGTCTGTGCTTCGGTAGCCGAATTCGGTAAAAAGGACTGGCATGGAACAGGTGCCGTATAACGATTTGATGTTTTCCTTATGTTTTTTCCAGCCCGTTTTCAATTGTTCTACCGAAGGTGTTTTTTCCTCGGACAACGGAAAATAGGCATCAATACCGACATAATCCAAATCTTGCCAGAAGGGAACGCGAGGATATTCGTCCCAATTGGCGGCGTAGGTCAACTTTCCAGTATAAATAGTTCGAATCTTGGCGATGAGACTTTTCCAATACTCGGGACGCATCATTATGAACTGCTCCAATTCGGTTCCGATACAGAATAGCTCCGAACCGGTTTCCTCGGCCATTTTAGCGTAGGTCATTATAAAAGAATAATAGGAATCTTCAAGTGTTTTCCAATCGGTTTCAGAATTCATTTTCAGGGTTCCAGTAAATTCTCCTTTCCAAATCCATATTTGGGGCTTGACCATGGTCTTGATGCCATTTTCGTGCAATAGTTCGATATACTGCTTAGCCCCCTTTTTGGTCTCGCCGAACCATTGGCGGTCGGTATTGAAGATAATTTCAGGGGAATTGATATCCCTTATAAATCCGAACGGCATGACCGCCGCATGATTGGCATTCAATTGTACCACCTCCGCTACATGCTCCTGGGCGATTTCTTCACGGGAGGCAACAAAGCTTACACCGTTGATTTTTTGAGAGACCTGACTGAAGCAAGACAACTGGAAGAGGCAGAAAGCGATAAGTCCCAAGATTTTCATTCCCACTGATTTCTAGGACTCTAAAATAAGGATTTTTAATTCATGGTAAATACTAAGAGTCTGTTCAAATAACAAGAGATAAGTGACCATATCTGTTCATCCCGCGTCATTTGTCCTCCCGGAAGGCCATCAAGTAGGTCGTATTCACAAGGTCAATACGCTGAGGGATAATCGCTCATTTCAACGCGTTCGAAATTTCATCCTATTGATAATTGGAGATTTTGGCGTTTACGGGAAGTTCTACGGTTCTACCTTGTAGATCCTACTACTTCGCGACACCTAAAAAAGAAGCTAAAAAATTAAATCCATTCTAAATGGATGTCGAAAATTAAGTTCTTACCTTTAAATTCGACAGAAAGCATATCTGGGCATTACATATGGAAAACATCGTCATCATCGGAAATGGAATCGCAGGGGTTACGGCCGCGAGGCATATCCGAAAACTTTCCGATAAGAAAATCACAATTGTTTCCGCGGAGACCGATTACTTTTTCTCCCGTACCGCATTGATGTACGTCTACATGGGCCATATGCGATGGACGGATATCAAGCCTTATGAGGATTGGTTCTGGAGGAAAAACCGTCTGGAACTGAAAAAAGCTTACGTCGAACGCATCGATACCGACGCAAAATCTCTTTATTTTTCAGAAGGAGGTACTATAAATTATGATAAACTGATCATCGCCACCGGTTCCGTGACCAATACTTTTGGATGGGAAGGCCTCGAACTCGACGGTGTGCAGGGATTGGTCTCCAAGCAGGATCTCGATGAACTCGAGAAAAATGCCGCGAACAAAGTGGCCTGCCCCAGTGCCGTAATCGTAGGCGGCGGACTGATCGGCGTCGAAATGGCCGAAATGTTGCGCACCCGAGGCATTGCGGTAACCATGTTGGTGCGTGAAAATGCTTTTTGGACGAATGTACTGCCCAACGGGGAAGCCGAAATGATTTCCCGCCATATCGAATCACATGGTGTAAATCTTCGCCACAGTACCAATCTGGATAAGATTTTGGCCGATGATCACGGCAAGGTGCGCGCCATTTCGATCAAGGAAATCGAGGAAGAAATTCCCTGTAAGGTCGTTGGTATCACCACAGGGGTAAAACCGAATATCCCATTTTTAAAGGATAGCGGTATCGAAACCGACAAGGGCGTACTGGTCAATCGTAGCTTGGAAACCAATATAAAAGATGTCTACGCCATAGGCGATTGTGCCCAACAACGCGAACCCATTGGCAACCGACCTCCGGTAGAAGCTGTCTGGTATACGGGAAGGATGATGGGCGAGGCATTAGCGCAGACTATTTGCGGTAATACGTTCGATTATAACCCCGGGCACTGGTTCAACAGCGCAAAGTTCTTCGACATCGAGTACCAGACCTACGGATGGGTGTTTCCCGAGGAACGTAAAAAGGACTACGAAGCCCATTTCCATTGGAAACATGATGACGACACCAAATGCATAACGATTGCGTATCATAAGGACAACCAAAAATTTCTAGGTATCAATACCTTTGGCATCCGACTACGCCATGAGATGATGGATCGCTGGCTGACCGAGGAACGGGGTGTAAATTATGTCATGGAATATCTAAGGGATGCCAATTTCGATCCCGAGTTTTACGACAGGTACGAACCAGAAATCGTCAATCAGTTCAATGCGGAATTCAATACGAATATCAGACCTAAAAGGAGAAGCTGGAAACGGATGTTAGGAGTTAGGAGTTAGGAGTTAGGAGTTAGGAGTTAGGAGTTAGGAGTTAGGAGTTAGGAGTTAGGAGTTAGGAAAAAAAGTAAATTTTCCATTCGATTTCAGTAAAGACGGGAGAAATCCAAATGTATAGCGATTTATAACATTTCTAAGATGAGCAGTACTACAAAAAGCATGTCCTTGGCGGGCGAACCACCAAAATCATTGAATACCCAACAGAAGTTGGCCACCTTTATCGGGCTTGCGGGCTTGGCCATTCTGTTTTTGGCGATGTTCAACATCGATTTCCCGAACAAGACGATTTGGCTGTCAGTATCCCTGGTTTCCATAGCGGTAGGCACCATCTGGTTCGCAAAAGCAGCCTATCTGGGTAAGCACGAGGGCATCAAAAACGATGGGGTCTACTTTAAATCGATATCGTCCAAAGGACTTTGGGGCTGGATCTTAGGCATTGTTTTAACCTTTTTCTACATAGCCTTATATTGGTTTCCCCAATATCTCGGCCTGGTCAAAGACGGCGACAATCAAGGGGTCATCGCCTTGTTCGACCCCTTGAGCCAATTTCTGAGCGGCAACCCCGCAAGCCAATGGTTCCTTTATGGCACGCTGTACACCTTGGCCATTTTGGCCTTTGGCGTCAAATTTATCTGGAAATACCGGCACAATCGTTACGAGGTACTCCGCACGATATCGGTCATGTTCTTCCAGTTGAGCTTTGCCTTTATCATTCCCGAGATATTGGTGCGATTGAACCAGCCGTATTACGATCTTAAAAACGTCTGGCCTTTGAACTACGACCTGTTCGCCGGCTATAAGATCAATGAGTTTTTAAGCGCAGGGAACGTTGGCCTCCTGATGCTGATTTTTGGAGTACTATCCATTTTCGTCATCACGCCCATTCTCACCTATAAATTCGGGAAACGCTGGTACTGCAGCTGGGTCTGCGGTTGCGGTGGCCTTGCGGAAACTGCCGGTGATCCTTTCAGGCATTTAAGCGATAAGCGGGTCTTTGCCTGGAAAGTGGAACGTTGGGTCATACACAGCGTCTTGGTTTTCGTCACCGTTATGACCACCGCGGTCGTATTCTCCTACCTACGGGGAAACGAATCGGAGTCCATCTCAAAATGGAGCAATCTTGACGATAAAGTGATAGTCATCAGCAATCCTGATGGTAAACCAATCGAAGAACGAATACTAGCAGCCCAGGAAGCCGGGGCCAAAAGCGTGATATTCCTTCAGAAAAACGCTTCCGGGCAACCTCCGGTCATCGAGAAAATCGCTGGAATATCGATCGAATACGGTGTAGTTTCACAGAGGGACAACCAAACAGCGCTCAAACTCATCGAAAACGGAAAGCATGCTGCACTTACCGCAACCAACGGAGCCACTTTTGAAATAGAAAAAGGCACTGACATCAAGCAATATGACAATTCACTGATTTCAAAGGAGTTTTTTGTCTGGGGCGTCATCGTTGTGTTGACCCTGATATTTACTTGGGCACTGCTTTTCAGGCGCAAGGAATTGGCTAAGGATGCCAAATATGGTGCCATTGGCTACTTCGTAGTAGTCATCGGCATTCTGCTCTTTACCTATTTCAGTAGTCCCGCCAAACTCTTTTTCTTCGATGCCTATAAACTGAATCAGGCCTATGGCTTTCTGATAGGGGCCGTATTCAGCGGGGTGATAGGGGTTGGCTTCTATCCTATTTTCGGGAACAGGGTCTGGTGCCGTTTCGGCTGCCCCATGGCCGCCATTCTTGGTTTTCAGCAGCGATTGCTATCCAAATTCAGAATTACTACCAACGGTGGCCAATGCATCTCCTGCGGCAACTGCTCCACCTATTGCGAAATGGGCATTGATGTACGTGCCTACGCGCAGAAAGGTGAGAACATTGTTCGATCGAGCTGCGTGGGATGCGGAATCTGTTCGGCTGTGTGCCCGCGTGGCGTATTAAAACTCGAAAACGGGCCCTTGGAAAATCGTATTGACGGGAACTCCGTTTTATTGGGGAACGATGTGGATTTGATGGCATTGGTTAACAGGAAGTGAAATACGAAAAATTGACATCCACCGAAAAAACAACAAGAGCAAAAACAATCAAAGAGTGGCACAGTTTCAGTAGTTTTGCAAAAAAAACAGCTTAACCTACCTTTGGTAATGACCGCAGCATTTGAAATTGAACCCAACATTAGAGTCATTATCCCCGCATTTAATGAAGCCGATTCCATTGCGAAAGTAGTCAACGAACTACCAAATTCCGTTTCCGAAATAATAGTTGTTAACAACAATTCTTCCGACAATACTGTTGCTAATGCCCAATTGGCAGGGGCTACTGTACTTACCGAAGAAAGAAAAGGCTACGGATATGCCTGCTTAAAGGGAATGGATTACGTAGCACGGCAATCCAAAGCACCCGATATTATCGTATTTATCGATGGAGACTATTCCGACTATCCGGAAGAACTCGATAAGGTGGTGGCCCCGATATTAAATGACGGTCTAGATTTTGTAGTCGGTGCAAGGGTAAAGCGACTCAGGGAAAAAGGCAGTATGACGCCCCAACAAATCTTCGGCAATTGGTTGGCTACGTCGTTGATGAAAACACTGTTCGGGGCAACATTTACAGACCTCGGACCGTTTAGGGCTATACGATATGACAAGTTGTTAACACTTGACATGGAGGACAAAACCTACGGCTGGACCGTGGAAATGCAATTAAAGGCCATCAAAAATAAATTGGCATACACCGAAGTACCAGTACATTACAAAAAAAGAATAGGGGTCTCGAAAGTGTCGGGTACGGTAAAAGGTAGTATATTTGCGGGCACAAAAATTTTGGGTTGGATTTTCAAATACAGTATAAAGTAATATGGGATTAATCATTGCTTATATCATTCTCGCCATTTACAGCATTGCCTTGCTGTTGATATTTTTCTACAGTTTGGCCCAATTAAACCTCTTGGTCAACTATTTAGGCTATAAACGCCAAAATCAGACCGCGCCGAAATTCAATCTTCTCGACCCCAGGGAAATCCCCTACGTGACCATTCAACTTCCTGTTTACAACGAGGAATACGTGATGGAACGGTTGTTAGAGAACATCGCCAAAATCGAGTATCCTAAAAGCAAGCTCGAAATCCAGGTCTTGGACGACTCTACCGACGAATCCGTCGTGGACACTGCAAAATGGGTAAGCGAATTGCAGAAAACCGGACTGGATATACAGCACATTCGTCGAGAAAATCGCCAAGGTTACAAAGCTGGAGCCTTAAAGGATGGCCTAGAAACCGCTAAAGGAGAGTTCGTTGCCATTTTCGATGCCGATTTCCTGCCCGATAGCGATTGGCTGAAAAAAACGGTCATTTATTTTAAAGATCCGGAAATCGGTGTCGTACAGACCCGATGGGGACATATTAACAGGGATTATTCCACCTTGACTCGCATCCAGGCCTTCGCCCTTGATGCGCATTTCACTTTGGAACAGGTAGGCCGAAATGCCAAAGGTCACTTCATCAACTTTAACGGCACCGCAGGTATCTGGCGCAAGGAATGTATTCTCGATGCCGGCAACTGGGAAGGCGATACCTTAACTGAAGACCTTGACCTTAGCTACCGCGCGCAGTTGAAAAATTGGAAATTCAAATATTTGGAAGATGTAGAGACGCCCGCAGAACTTCCCGTGGTTATCAGTGCCGCCCGTTCTCAACAGTTCCGCTGGAATAAAGGAGGTGCGGAGAATTTCCGTAAATCGGTCATGAGCGTGGTTTCGGCCAAAAACATTTCTTTTAAGACCAAGTTTCATGGCGTGATGCATTTATTGAACAGTTCGATGTTTCTTTGTGTATTTCTCGTGTCTCTCTTGAGTATTCCGGCCATGTACATCAAGGCCTTGTATCCGCAGTTCGACATTGTCTTTTCATTACTTAGTTTCTTTGTGCTGAGTACGGTCATTCTATTTGTCTGTTATTGGTTTACCTATAAAAGCATACAGGGCAGTAGCTTCGACAATTTTGTGGATTACATCAAGATTTTCTTTACCTTTTTCTCGGTCGCCCTAGGTTTCTCGTTGCACAATTCCATCGCCGTACTCGAAGGCCATTGGGGTAAACGCAGTGAATTCGTTCGTACGCCGAAGTTCAACCTAGACAATCTTACGAATAGCTGGAAAGGCAATAAATACCTCGCCAAAAAACTATCGCCGAACATGATTTTGGAGGCTTTGTTGATGGTATATTTCCTATTCGGAATGTATAGCGCGATCCCTCTCAATGATTTCGGCCTCTTTCCGTTTCACTTGATGCTGTTCGTAGGCTTTGGTTTCGTGTTCTTTAAATCGTTGACGGCGCGGGCTTAGGATTTCCCTGTTTGGATATCCATTAAATTTAGAATCATTCCGCAATGTCTTACCTCTCATCCCTCAGCATAGCGTCGGAACGAA
>RCMY010002630.1_pt1 | contig 16210 bp, 12 predicted proteins | sample 2041341 | NCBI WGS metagenome assembly RCMY01 (sample SAMN09708234, study PRJNA481090) | Marine sediment metagenome, whole genome shotgun sequencing project. | reverse complement strand
GGTTGTTACTCTCGCTGAGGGAGTAGAGATGGTAATGCCCGGCGATAACATCAGCGCAGCGGTTGAATTGATCACACCGATTGCCATGGATGTCGGTCTGCGATTTGCCATCCGTGAAGGTGGGCGAACTGTCGGTGCCGGTGTCATCAGCGAAATTGTTGCTTAATACGAATGTTTAATGATATTGTCCTTGTTTGTTCTAACAATGAATGAGGATAATTTTTCATATGGGAAGATTCAATGAGAGATACCGTAACTCTTGCATGTGGTACATGCAAACGTCGTAATTATACGACGACCAAAAACAAAAAAAATACCCCTAATAAATTGGAATTTAATAAGTTCTGTCCATTTTGTCGGGCTCATACACCGCATAAAGAAACTAAATAGGTTTTTCGCAGGCCAGTAGCTCTAATTGGTAGAGCGCCGGACTCCAAATCCGGATGTTGGGGGTTCGAGTCCCTCCTGGCCTGCCATCTTTATTTGTAATCGCGGGTATGATTCATAAAACAGCTCTGTTCTTTCTATAGAGTGAGTGATGTAACGGTCTGGAGGTTGAGTTGCTATGGCAGCGAGCACAAAATCGAAAAAAAATAGTCCTGTGAAGGATGAAAAACCCTCATCGTTCTCACCATCTCAAATTAAGAAATTTATCGAAGAGGTAAAAGTAGAGTTCTTAAAGATTGTCTGGCCGGATAAAAAGATGACACTTGGACTCACGGGTATAGTCGTGGTTTTGACGATTGTTATTTCAATTTACCTCGGCTCTGTTGACTTGCTTCTCGGCAAAGTTGTCGCGTCATTTCTGCGATAAATTGGAAGAAGATTATTATCATTTAGCTAACGGATTGTTTGGATATAGCTATCCGATATCTCCATAATATTTAATTTCTGGATCACATGGCAAGACAATGGTACATACTCCAGGTCCATTCGGGATTTGAAGACAAGGTCAAGGCAACTCTTGAAGAAAGAATTCGAAAAGATGGCTTAGAAGAATATTTCGGCGAGATACTTGTGCCTACGGAACAGGTTGTTGAGATGATAAAGGGCTCAAGAAAAACCTCTTCCCGTCGTTTTTTCCCTGGATACATGCTGGTAAGCATGGATCTCAATGATGAGACATGGCATACGATCCATGATAATATGCCTCGTGTCGTAGGATTTGTAGGTGACGACCGGGATCCAATTCCGTTGTCTGATGTAGATGCTGCAAAGATTATCGGCAGAATTCAGGATGGATCTGAGCGTCCGCGTCCTAAGGTCATTTTTGATATTGGCGAGTTGGTACGTGTGGTCGATGGTCCCTTTGCTAATTTTCAGGGAGTAGTTGATGAGGTTTTCCCTGAAAAAGGGAGAGTACGGGTTATGGTATCGATTTTCGGACGAGAAACACCGGTTGAGCTGGAGTTTGTCCAGGTTACCAATACATAAAAGTGTAAGCAAGTTTGTTACAACTTCCCGGTGTGGTAATCCAATTTCAAATTGCCTGGAAGTATCTGAAAAATAGTTAGTGGAGTTAAATAATGGCCAAAAAAGAAACGGCTTACATCAAGTTGCAAATACCAGCTGGTAAAGCCAACCCATCACCACCTGTAGGTCCCGCACTTGGACAGCATGGCGTGAATATCATGGAGTTTTGCAAGAACTTCAATGCAAAGACCCAGTCAATGGGTGATACCATTGTTCCGGTTGTTATCACTGTCTATCAGGATCGATCGTTTAGCTATATTACCAAGACACCTCCTGCATCGGTTCTTCTTCTAAAGGCGGCTGGTTTGAAAAAGGGATCTGGTAATCCTAAAGCTGATCGTGTGGCTGAGATAGGACGGGATAAAATTCGAGAAATTGCGGAATTGAAAATGCCAGACCTCAATGCCTACGACGTTGAAAGTGCTATGCGAATTATTGAAGGAACGGCGCGGAGTGCGGGCATTACAGTTGTAGATTGATTACTCAAGATTGCTGGTGTCGTAAAAACTCTTCATCTCCTTCGTTGTTGTAAATTTTACTATTATTACGACGTACTCTAGTACGCCGAAATAATATTAAAATTGACACGCTTCGAATATGTAGCTTTTTACTTAACTATCGCAAATATTGGGTTTTTACGAAATTGTTAAGATTAACATTTAAAATACTGCTGCTAAGACGAATTGAGTCTTATATAGGTAGGAGGCGAATATGCCGAAGCACGGAAAAAGTTACCGACAAAAAATTGAAGCGATTGATCGAACTACTTTAAAAGACCTGAGTGAAGGTGTTCAATTAGTCTTGAATTCAAGCTATGCCAAGTTTGATGAGACTTTTGATGTTGCTATGAAATTGGGTGTCGATCCTCGTCACGCTGACCAGATGATACGCTCCTCCGTCTCGCTGCCGCATGGTACCGGGAAAGTGACCAGGGTGTTGGTTTTTGCAAAAGGACCGAAGGAAGCTGAGGCACTTGAAGCTGGGGCTGACTACGTTGGTGGTGACGATTTAGTTGATAAAATTAAAGAAGGTTGGCTTGAATTTGACAAGACCGTTGCCACTCCCGATATGATGGGCGTCGTTGGTAAAATCGGCAGAATTCTTGGACCACGCAACCTTATGCCTAACGCTAAACTTGGTACCGTAACAATGGATGTCGGCAATATTGTTCGCGAAATCAAGGGTGGAAAAGTTGACTTTAGAGTAGACAAAGCTGGAATTGTTCATGCCGGTATTGGCAAAATCTCTTTTGGCAAAGAAAAGCTCGAGGAAAATCTGCTTGCTTTTATTTTAAGAATTATTCAGCTGAAACCGTCGACCAGTAAGGGTGTTTATCTTCGCTCTGTTACCATCTCTTCAACTATGGGACCGGGGGTAAAACTCGATACATTAGCTGTAAGAGCAATGGTCAAATAAATTGTTTTTTTGTCAATTGTCGGTCTCTGGAAACAAGGACTGGCAATGTATTTAGTCGAAGACAGCGGGCACTGTGTGTTTAATCGTGTCGATCACGACCTGCCGAGACGAAAAGGCCGAATATAAAAGTATTCTGAAAAAGAAATTTATTCTCTGCCGGTCTTGAAAAGCCGTATCTGCTGTTTCGAACATTGTTCACATTAACCAAGGAGGAGTACTTTGAATCGTGATGATAAGTTAGCAATTGTCTCGGAATTGAACGACTCGTTCAACCGAGCCAATTTTGCGGTTGTAGCTGACTATTGTGGTTTAAAGGTTTCTGATTTGCAGAAAATTCGTATTGAATTGAAAAACTGCAATTCTGAAATCCGTATAGCCAAAAATACTCTCCTGAAAAGAGCAGTTACGGACACTGGCAATGGTGCATTAAGTGATAGTTTCACTGGTACTACTGCGGTTGTTATGGGATATGCAGATCCAGTTACACCTGCCAAGGTGGTAGTGAAATTTGCGGATGACCATAAAAAGTTCATAATTCGTTGTGCAGCTCTTGATGGAGAAAAAATTGGAGTGGAGGAGCTTATTGCTCTTTCCAAACTTCCTACCAAGGAAGTATTGCTGGGACAGTTGTTGTCTACCTGGAATAACGTACCTACTGGTCTCGTTCAGGTGCTGACTGGTGTTCCACGCTCCTTTGTCTGCGCTTTACAGGCCATCAAAGACCAGAAAGAAGCCGCAACCAATTAAAGTTCTTATTCAGAAAACTATTATTCAATACAAAAAGAGGTAACACACCATGGCTGTAACCAAAGAAGAAGTAATTGATTTTATCGCTAATATGTCTGTTCTCGATCTCTCTGAACTCATTAAGGAATTTGAGGAAAAATTTGGTGTATCCGCAGCTGCTCCGGTAGCAGTAGCTGCTGCTGGTGCTGCAGCAGCAGATGCTCCGGCTGAAGAGCAGACAGAATTTGATGTTATTCTGGCAACCGTAGGTAGCGAAAAAATTAAAGTTATTAAAGAGGTTCGCGCTATAACGGGTCTTGGCCTGAAAGAAGCGAAGACTCTTGTTGAATCCGCACCTGCTCCTTTAAAAGAAGCTACAACGAAAGAAGATGCAGCAGATATTAAAGCAAAAATCGAAGCGGTTGGAGCAACTGTTGAGATTAAGTAATTGATTTTGCAAGCAGTTGTTCGTTGTAAGAACAACCCACCTTGATATCAACACGCTACGAGCTTGGCATCGTGGCGTGTTGTGTTTTGTAGAGAACGAGATTTTTTATAACAAGTGACATATCAGGTGTGAGACATCAGGTGGTTCCGCGTAAGGCGTTTTGCTGATTTGATGTTTAAATGAAAATTGCACTAAAGGAATGATACTATGCTTGAAAACAATGCTTATGTTTTTCCTGGCGACACTCAGAACATCGACGTTCAATATTTTTCAGTGACTTTAGACGATAGTGACCATCCAGAACCTACCCAACCGAAGTATTAGCCTGTAGAACGGCCTTTCTGAGCAGTAACTTCAAATCATCTAGTTAGATTCATAGGCAATTTCGAGGAAAAAATATGGAAAGAGTGAGAAAGAACTTTGCCACGGCTGCCGCTATTTTGGAGCCCCCCCATTTGATATCGATGCAACGCCTCTCTTATGAGAAATTTCTCCAAATGGATTGCGATCCTGATGAAAGGGAAGATTATGGCTTGCAGGGTATACTACAAAATGTATTTCCGATCAACGACTTTAACGGCATCTGTTCACTTGAATTCGTACGATACAAATTCGGCGTGCCTAAATATACCATTCATGAATGCCTGCAACGCGGAATGTCCTATGAGATACCTCTGAAAATTGTCGTTCGGTTGATTACCTTTGATGTAGACGAAGAAACTGGAGTTCAGTCTATTCGAGACATCAAAGAGCAAGAAGTTTTTCTTGGTTCGTTACCACTTATGACCGGCGACGGCGTTTTTGTCGTTAACGGAACAGAAAGGGTTATCGTCTCCCAGTTGCAGCGGTCGCCAGGCTTGTTTTATACCCACGATAATGGCAAGAGCCACTCCAGTGGTAAGTTACTGTACTCCGCACGAATCATTCCCGTACGTGGTTCATGGATTGATTTGGAATTTGATATTAAAGACATCCTTCACGTGCGCATAGATCGAAGGCGGAAATTCCCGGTTACGACTTTATTAAAAGCCCTTGGATTAACAAGTGAAGAACTGCTTAAAGAATTTTATCCTACCTCTGATGTCATAAAAGACGGTGAAAATTATAAAATCGGCTTTGATTCAGAACTGGTTAAAGGTCAACGACTCGAGTTTGACATAGTAAACCCGGCGGACGGCGAAATTCTTGGCAGAAAAGGCAAGAAAGTCTCAAAAGTACTCTGTAAGAAACTTGATGCAGCCGGAATTACTCATTTACCGGTATTAAGAGAATCGTTGTTTGGCGAAGTTTTAGCCGAAACCATTGTCAATAAAGTGACAGATGAGGTGATTGCTCTTTGTAATACCGAGTTGACGGAAACGCTTCTGGAAACCCTTGAAACTGAAGGTGTTCATGAGTTCAAGGTGTTGCATATTGATGGTGTTAAGTACTCTGCATCATTCAGTAAGACCATGTCGCTCGACAAAGCCAAGACGACTGAGGAAGCACTTATAGAAATTTATCGTCGACTCCGACCTTCCAGCCCTCCAACCCGTGAGATAGCAGAGTCGTTTTTTCATAACTTGTTTTTTAATCAAGACCTTTACGATCTTTCTGAAGTTGGCCGCTATAAAATTAACGCCAAATTGCATTTAGACATTGATATCACTAACCGGGCTTTGACTAGAGAGGACATTATCTGTTCAGTCCGGCATCTTGTTCGCTTGAAAGATACCCAGGGTGGGGTGGACGATATCGATCATCTTGGCAACAGGCGCGTTCGAACGGTTGGAGAACTTGTCGAAAACCAATATCGTATGGGCCTGGTTCGGATGGAGAGAGCTATCAAGGAAAGAATGACTCTTCAGGATGTCGAGACCTTGATGCCGCATGACCTGGTGAATCCGAAACCTATTTCAGCTGCTATAAAAGAGTTTTTTGGTACCAGCCAGTTATCGCAGTTTATGGATCAGACCAATCCTCTTTCGGAAGTGACCCATAAACGACGTTTGAGTGCTCTTGGACCCGGTGGTTTATCCCGGGAAAGAGCCGGGTTTGAGGTTCGCGATGTGCATCCCACCCATTATGGCCGGATTTGCCCGGTAGAAACACCTGAGGGACCTAACATTGGTCTTATTGTGTCACTTGCTACTTTTGCGCGGATCAATCCATACGGTTTTATTGAAACTCCATACAGAAAAGTTGAGAACCGAATTGTTGCCGATGATGTTAAATATTTGAGTGCTCTACAGGAACAGAACCAGTTTATAGCCCCAGCACTTATTGAATCCGATAAAGATCATCGAATTGTTCCTGATAATCTTATTGTTCGAGAGGCAGGCGAGGTCATTACAACCGTAGCTGAAAATGTTACGTACATGGACATTGCTCCGAATCAGATGATCAGCGTCGCAGCATCATTGGTGCCGTTTCTCGAAAACGATGATGCCAACCGTGCTCTGATGGGATCGAACATGCAGCGCCAGGCGGTACCACTGCTTATAACCGCAGCGCCGCTTGTCGGCACTGGAATGGAGAGGTATGTCGCCAGAGATTCGGGCGCCTGTCTACTCAGTGCCGGCAATGGAATTGTCGAAGAGGCAGATTCTAATCGTATCGTCGTCAGGTACGATGAGCCCGGAACCGATGGCTTTGATACCGGTGTTGCGGTGTATCGTCTTGAGAAAAACAAAAAATCCAATCAGAACACTTGTTTTAATCAGCGACCGATTTCCCTTCCGGGGACTAGAGTAACTAAAGGAATAGTGCTGGCCGATGGCCCGTCCTGTGAAGCAGGTGAACTTGCTATCGGTAAAAATGTAGTCATTGCCTTTATGCCGTGGCGCGGTTTCAACTTTGAGGACTCTATTCTTGTCAATGAGAGGCTGCTCAAACAGGACACCTTCACATCCGTGCATATTGAAGTCTTCGAGACTATGGCCCGAGATACCAAACTCGGCAAAGAAGAAATCACCAGGGATATTCCTAATGTAAGTGAGGAGACTCTCAGAAATCTTGACGATTCAGGTATTGTTAGAATCGGTGCCGAACTCAAGTCGGGAGATACCCTGGTCGGCAAGGTTACCCCCAAGGGGGAAACCGTTTTGTCTCCGGAGGAGAAACTGTTACGTGCGATCTTTGGTGAAAAGGCCCAGGACGTTAAAGATTCTTCGCTTAGGGTACCGCCTGGAGTTACCGGCGTTGTTATTGATGCCAAGGTCTTCTCTCGCAAGGGCGTAGATAAGGATGAACGATCTTTATTAATCGAAGATCTTGAGATAGAAAAGCTCAACCAGGATAAAATCGATGAACTGCGTAGTCTTAAACGCGGAACCTGCCGAGAAATCGGCAAGGTTGTTGAAGGACGGACTGCCAAGGCCGATATTGTAAACAAACATGGTGAGACTATCGTCAGGCTTGGCAAAAAAATTGCTGCTGAGCAGGCCGAGCTTATTGGTTTCTCACAGTTGCGTGATATAGATTTCAGTGAAAAGGCAAAATACATTGAGCAGATGGATGCGGTGTATGTGCGTTATGACAAACAGGCAAAACTTATCTCTGACCGATACGATGGAATTATCGAAAGGTTGAAGAAAGGGGACGACTTGCCTCCCGGAGTTGTCAAGATGGTCAAAGTCTATGTTGCCACCAAACGTAAACTATCGGTTGGCGATAAAATGGCGGGTAGACATGGTAACAAAGGTGTGGTTTCCCGGTTGTTGCCTGAAGAGGATATGCCGTATTTCGCGGACGGGACCACTGTTGATATTGTTCTCAATCCTCTCGGTGTCCCGTCCCGTATGAATGTTGGCCAGGTTCTTGAAGTGCATCTGGGATTTGCCGCAAAAAAACTTGGTGAACAGCTTGAAAAACTTGCCAGCCAAGAGGCAGTGTCTGAGATTAAAGCAAAGATGAAAGCTGTCTACTCGACGACTGAGTTCGACGCACTTACCAAAGATAGAACAGATGTTCAAATAATTGAGTGGGCCAGAAGACATCAGGCCGGACTGCATATGGCTACTCCCGTTTTTAACGGCGCTCCGGAGTCCGAAATTAGAAGGCTTCTGGTGGAAGCAGGTATTGATGAGGTCGGTCAGGTGCAACTGTATGATGGTCTTACCGGAGAACCTTTTGCCAATAAAGTTACCGTGGGCGTCATGTATATGTTGAAGCTGCATCATCTGGTTGATAATAAAATTCATGCCCGGTCAACAGGTCCGTACTCCCTTGTCACCCAACAGCCACTTGGCGGTAAAGCGCAATTCGGCGGGCAGCGACTCGGTGAAATGGAAGTCTGGGCGATGGAAGCCTATGGCGCTGCATATACGCTCAAGGAATTTTTAACGGCTAAATCAGATGATGTTGAAGGGCGTACCCTGATGTATGAGCGGATTGTCAAAGGAAATAACTTTCTGACAACAGGATTACCTGAGTCTTTTAACGTTCTGGTCAAAGAACTACAGGCCCTTTGTTTAAATATGGAACTTATTGAAGGATAAAGGAAAAGACAACATGTTACGGCGAGCGCTTTTGACCCTTGGGCACCTTGATTCCGGATTAGCTCTGGATGTGCCCGGTACCTTGGCCCGCCTCAGAATTCCTTTAACACATCCTTTAAATATAAGGGAGAGGTGATTTCGTGGAAGAGTTATTCAATTTTTTTCAAAAACCGAAAGCTCCAGTAAGATTTGAGAGTGTACAGATATCCCTGGCTTCACCTGAGAAGATCATGGATTGGTCGCATGGCGAAGTGAAAAAGCCGGAGACCATCAATTACCGTACCTTCAAACCTGAAAGAGACGGTCTGTTCTGTGCTAAAATATTTGGACCGGTAAAAGATTTCGAGTGTAATTGTGGTAAGTATAAGCGGATGAAACACCGTGGTGTCGTCTGCGAAAAATGTGGCGTCGAAGTTATTCAGTCCAAAGTACGGCGCGAGAGGCTTGGTCATATAAAGCTTGCCGCTCCCGTTGCTCATATATGGTTTCTCAAGAGCTTGCCGAGTAAGATTGGTGCAGTCCTTGATATGACCCTTAAACAGCTGGAAAAAATTCTCTATTTTGAACAATACGCCGTCGTAAGTTCTGAAGTTGAAGCTTTGCCCGTAGGCACCCTGCTGACCGAGGAAAAATATCGGGCAGCTCGCGAAGAGTATGCTGCTCAGTTTAACGTAGGGATAGGTGCCGAGGCCATTCGTGAACTTCTCGCAGCCCAGGATCTGGTCGCACTTTCAATTCAGCTGCGTGAGGAGATGTTGTCGACCAATTCGCAGACGAAAAGACTGAAGCTGGGGAAGAGGCTCTTTGTTATAGAAGCCTTTCGTGACTCTGGCAATAAACCTGAGTGGATGATTCTCGAAGTCATTCCGGTATTGCCACCCGATCTACGTCCGCTGGTACCGCTTGAAGGGGGCCGGTTTGCAACTTCTGATCTCAATGATCTCTATAGAAGAGTCATTAACAGAAACAACCGATTGAAACGACTTCTTGAGCTTGATGCTCCTGACATCATCATTCGTAATGAGAAAAGAATGCTGCAGGAAGCGGTCGATGTCCTTTTCGATAACGGACGGCGGGGCAGGGTGATTACAGGCGGCAACAAGCGGCCATTGAAGTCACTGTCCGATATGCTGAAAGGCAAGCAGGGGCGTTTTCGGCAGAATCTTTTGGGTAAACGTGTCGATTATTCAGGTCGTTCGGTCATCGTAGTTGGTCCGCACCTCCGCTTGCACCAGTGTGGTATCCCCAAGAAAATGGCGCTTGAACTGTTCAAACCCTTTATCTATAACAAGCTTGAAAGAAAGGGTTTTGTTACCACTATCAAGAGTGCCAGAAAGATGGTGGAAAAAGAGGTGAAAGAGGTCTGGGACGTACTCGATGAGGTGGTCACCGAATATCCGGTCATCCTCAACCGTGCACCTACCTTGCACAGGCTCGGCATGCAGGCGTTTGAGGCTGTCCTTATAGAAGGAAAGGCGATCCAGTTACATCCGCTCGTCTGTATGGCTTTTAATGCCGACTTTGACGGTGATCAGATGGCGGTCCATGTGCCACTTTCTGTTGAGGCTCAGGTGGAAGCCAGGGTTCTCATGATGTCCACCAATAATATCTTGTCGCCGGCAAACGGTGAGCCCGTAATTATCCCCTCGCAGGATATCGTGCTGGGGCTCTATTACATGAGCCGGGAACGGCTTAATGTTCCGGGTGAAGGCAAGGTCTTCAGTGGAGTGGAAGAAGCCATCATTGCTTACGATTATGGCGAAATTCACCTGCAGGCCAAGGTGAAGGTGCGTAAGGGCGGTGAAATGGTGGATACCACCATGGGGCGTATCCTGCTGGGAGAATTGTTGCCGCCTTCCGTTAAATTTGAAGAGGTCAATAAAGTTTTAACCAAAAAAGCCCTGGCGACGCTCATTGATCATACCTATCGCCATGCAGGAACCAAAGACACGGTTATTCTTGCCGACAGATTAAAAGATACTGGTTACGAATATGCCACCAGAGCTGGCATTTCTATCTGTATCAACGATATGAAAATTCCGCTTGAGAAAGAAAATTACGTTGAAAAAGCGGAAAACGATGTTCTCGATGTGGATCAACAGTATACCGATGGTCTGATCACTGCCGGTGAAAAATATAACAAAGTTGTCGATATTTGGTCCAAGGTAACGGAAGATGTTGCCAACGCGATGATGGATGAGATTAAAGTTGAGTATGTTCGCGATAAAGATGGGAAACTCATTGAGTCGCCCAGTTTCAACTCAATCTTTATCATGGCCGATTCCGGGGCGCGTGGTTCAAGAGACCAGATTCGTCAGTTGGCTGGAATGCGCGGTTTGATGGCAAAACCAAGTGGTGCGATCATTGAGACGCCGATTAAGGCCAACTTCCGTGAAGGCTTGGGCGTGTTGGAATATTTTATCTCCACCCATGGAGCTCGTAAGGGGTTGGCGGATACCGCACTTAAGACAGCAAACTCCGGGTACCTTACCAGGAGACTGGTTGATGTTGCGCAGGAGGCAACCATTGTCGAAGCCGACTGCTTAACTCTTGATGGTATAATTGCCGAGCCGTTGATGGACGGTGGGGAAATTATCGTTCCGCTCAGTGATAGAATACTTGGTCGTGTTGCTCTCGATGATGTCGAGGATCCCTTCACTGAAGATGTCATTGTTGAAGCTGGAGAGGAGATAACTGAGGAAATCGTCGAGAAAATTACTGCTGCAGGTATTGACAGAGTTCCTATCCGATCGGTACTGAGTTGTCGCTCCAAAAGAGGGGTTTGTGCGGCATGTTATGGCCGTGACCTTGGCCGTGGTCATATGGTCAATAGAGGCGAAGCTATCGGGGTTATCGCAGCGCAGTCAATCGGCGAGCCGGGAACCCAGCTGACCATGCGTACTTTCCATGTCGGTGGTACGGCAAGCAGATCTGTCGAACAGGCTGAGCTGAAAACCAACATTGGTGGCACTGTCTCGCTCAAAAATCTTCATTCGGTCACCAATGCGGAAGGCACAGAAATCGTCATGAATCGCAACGCCGTGATCTCGATAAAGGATGATCAGGGGCGTGAACGGGAAAAATTCAAAGTTAACTATGGCGCGCAGCTTTTGGTCAAAGAAGCTCAAGTAATTGAGCGGGATACCATACTCGCCGATTGGGATGCCTATACAATACCGATTGTCGCCGAGGTTGGCGGTACCATCAAATACGGTGATGTTATTGAGGGTATCACCATGCAGGAGAAGGTGGACATGGTCACCGGTCGATCCTCTCTGGTTATTATTCATACGGCCGGCGGGGCGCAGATGAGTCCGCGAATTACTGTAAAGAATGAGCGTGGTAAAACGGTGAAACTGGCAGATACCGAAACCTACGCCAGGTACAGTCTTCCTGTTGGTTCGATTATTACGGTTAATGAGGGTGACGTTATCCAGCCCGGCACGATAGTCGGTAAGATCCCACGTGAAACGACGAAAACTAAGGATATCACTGGTGGTCTGCCAAGGGTCGCTGAATTGTTTGAGGTACGTAAACCGAAAGATCCTGCTATCATTTCCAAGATTGATGGAAAAATCAGTTTCGGTAAGGAGCTGAAAGGCAAACGGCGGGTTATCGTTACTCCCGAATATGGTGAGCCGCAGGAATATTTAGTGCCGAAGGCTAAACATATTATAGTCCATGAGGGAGATTATGTTCAGGCTGGTGAGCCGCTTATGGAAGGGACCATCGTGCCCAATGATATCCTTGCTGTTCTTGGTGTGAAAGAATTGGCTAAATTCCTGGTTAATGAAATTCAGGAAGTCTATCGACTCCAGGGTGTTAAGATCAATGACAAGCATATTGAGGTCATTGTCCGACAGATGCTTAAGCGAGTTATGATCACTTCCTCCGGCGATTCTCGCTTTATGATCGGGGAACAGGTTGAATGGTGGAAATTTGAAGAAGAACGTGACAAACTTGTGGCTGAAGGAAAAACACCAGCTGTGGCTGAGCCATTATTGCTTGGCGTAACTAAAGCGTCATTGTCGACGGAAAGTTTTATTTCTGCCGCTTCGTTTCAGGAGACCACCAAGGTTCTTACCAACGCAGCTGTCGCTGGTAAAGTTGATGAACTCTTAGGTCTGAAAGAAAATGTTATTATGGGCCGATTGATATCTGCAGGAACCGGGTTACCGAGTAAAAGCTAATCCCGGTGGAGAGGAAGACGGCCGGGGTTCTTTACAGAGCTCTCTTAGAGGTAGCGTCTTCAGCACCCGTTTTAGAGGGATAAGCACAATGGGACAAATTATTTTCTTGCAAAAGCAAGAAAATAATTTGTGAGATTAAAAGCAGGCAAAGTGGTGAAAAAGGGTTTTTTTCCTTGACACAGCCGTCCCGTTAGGGTAATTATCACCACTTTCGTGTTTAGAAATGAGTGTCCAGGTCGGTAGGTGATGAGCTGGAATTCTAAAATAGGGTATGTAAACAGGAGCAGTTAACGTAATGCCAACTATTAATCAACTGGTAAGAATAGGGCGTAAGAAGTCTGTTAAAAAGACCAATACCCCCGCTTTGAAAGGGTCACCCCAGAAGCGTGGCGTGTGCGTCAGGGTCTATACAACAACACCCAAGAAACCGAACTCCGCTCTCAGAAAAGTTGCCAGAGTGCGGCTGACAAACGGTATTGAAGTTACATCGTATATCCCCGGTATTGGTCACAATCTTCAAGAGCATTCGGTGGTTATGATTCGTGGCGGCAGGGTGAAAGATCTTCCAGGTGTTCGGTATCATATTATTCGTGGTACGCTGGATACTCTGGGTGTTTCTAACCGGCGTAAGGGACGTTCAAAATATGGTGCAAAAAAACCAGCTTGATTAGCTGCTGTTTGATGCGAGGATAAGAGATGTCACGAAGAAGAACAATAGAGAAACGACCAATTGATCCGGATGCACGTTTTAACAGTGTGCTGGTTGCCAAGTTCACCAATGGATTGATGGAGCGAGGCAAGAAAAGTCTTGCTCAGAGAATTTTTTACGGCGCGATGGATATAGTCGAAGAGCGAATTAAGGACGCAGATCCTTTGACGGTTTTCGAGGAGGCTATGGAGAAGGTGCGACCAAGGGTCGAGGTTAAATCTCGTCGTGTTGGTGGTGCTACTTACCAGGTGCCGATGGAAGTCCGCCAGACACGGAGAAACGCCCTGGCTATTCGATGGCTGATTAATTTTTCTAAGTCCAGGTCAGGTAAGTCAATGGCAGAGAAGTTGGCTGCTGAATTGATGGACGCCTATAATAACCGTGGTGCAGCCGTCAAGAAAAGAGACGATACCCATCGTATGGCAGAAGCCAATAAGGCCTTTGCTCATTATCGCTGGTAACAAAGAGTCTTGGTCTTGTGACAGATTGCCGCAACAAAAGGTTGGCGAACGTATAATTATAAGAGCTAAGCAATTGTTATGGCAGCCTTGAAAGATTTGAAAGATGTGCGCAATATTGGCATTATGGCCCATATTGATGCTGGAAAGACGACGACGACTGAGCGGATTCTGTTTTACACGGGCCGGTCATACAAGCTGGGTGAGGTTCATGAGGGTACTGCCGTCATGGACTGGATGGAGCAGGAGCAGGAGAGGGGGATTACAATCACCTCCGCTGCTACAACGTGCTTCTGGAAAGATACAAAGATCAATATCATAGATACTCCCGGCCATGTTGACTTCACAGTTGAGGTAGAACGGTCGTTGCGAGTACTGGATGGAGCAGTTGCAGTTTTCTGTTCCGTCGGCGGAGTTGAGCCACAGTCTGAAACCGTATGGCGGCAGGCTGATAAGTATGGCATTCCGCGCATAGCTTTTGTTAATAAAATGGATAGAGTCGGCGCAAACTTTGATCGGTGTGTGGCGATGATATCCGACAGGCTCGGTGCAAATCCTCTGCCTATACAGCTTCCGGTTGGAAAAGAGGCTGATTTTGCAGGAATCATCGACCTTATAGAAGAGAGAATGTTCGTATTTGACGAGCAGTCTCTTGGACAGGATGTAAGTATACAAGAAGTTCCTGCCGAATATAAAGAAAAATTCGCGGCCGCACGTCTGGTGCTCCTCGAGAAGTTGGCCGACTTCGATGAGGACATCATGGAAAAATACTTAGGTGATACAACAGTATCTGCGCCTGATTTATATAGAGCTCTTAGGAAAGCGACCCTGTCGCTGGACGTTGTTCCGGTTCTTTGTGGAAGTGCTTTTAAGAATAAGGGTGTTCAGCCGCTGCTGGATAGTGTAGTTAATTTTCTTCCTTCTCCACTTGATGTGAAAGACGTCGAGGGTGAAGGGCCGAATGGCGAGATAATTAGCCGGAAATCTGACCCGAAAGAAAAACTAGCCGGGTTGGTTTTTAAACTGATGAGTGATTCTTTCGTAGAGAATTTGGCATTCATTAGGGTGTATTCCGGTACGATTACCGTTGGTGACAAGGTCTACAATCCTGTAAAGAAAAAACAGGAAAAAGTAACCAAGTTAATGAAATTACACGCTAATAAGCGAGAGGAAGTGCAGGAAATTACCGCTGGAGATATTGGTGCAATTGTAGGGCTTAAATTCACCACGACCGGCGATACTTTATGCGCTAAGGGCGATTCCATAATTCTCGAAAGCATGGACTTTCCCGACCCTGTAATCGGTGTTGCTATTGAGCCCAAGAGTAAAGCTGAGGAGAAAAAACTCGGCGAAACCCTTGCGAAAATCGCCCTGGAAGATCCATCTTTTACGGTTTCGACAGATGCGGACTCAGGGCAGACGATTATTTCCGGTATGGGGGAGTTACATCTGGAGATAATTGTAGACAGGTTGCTCAACGAATTCAAGGTTTCGGCGAAGGTGGGCAAGCCACAGGTAGCTTATAAAGAGACTATCGAAATAAGCCATAAGGCAGAAGCAAAGTTTGATCAGTTAACAGGTGCCAAGGGACAGTATGGGCATGTTATTATTCAGATCGAACCGCTGCCTCGTGGTTGTGGAATTGAGTTTGTCAGTTGTGTAGAAAAAGAATTGATCCCAGATCAATTCTTAGGATCGATAAAGAAAGGGATTGTTGACAGTCTCGATTCCGGTCCGCTGATCGGTTATCCGTTAACGGATATTAGGGTCAATCTTATCGGTGGTTCCTATCATGAGGAAGAGTCGACGGAGATGGCCTTCGGGGTGGCTGCGGCGATGGCTATCAGAAGAGCGACATCTGAAGCGAAACCGAAGCTGCTTGAGCCGATAATGAAGATTGAAGTCATTACGCCGGAAGAGTATCTCGGCGATGTGATAGGTGATATAAATAGTAAAAGAGGGAAAATTGTTGGTGTATCTGCTGAGGCAAATCTGCAGATTTTAAATGGACATGTGCCGCTGGCGGAAATGTTTGGCTATTCGACGTCACTCAGGTCGGCGACTCAGGGACGGGCCAATTTTACCATGCAGTTTTTGGAATATGATGTGGTACCTGCTCAACGAGCAGAAATAATTATTAAAAAAATTAGAGGGATCTAAGTCCAAGCATATTGAGGAACCATTATGTCAAAGAAAAAATTTGAAAGGACTAAACCGCACGTTAATGTAGGTACCGTAGGACATATCGACCATGGTAAAACCACACTGACTGCTGCAATTACTCGTGTCTTATCACTCAAAGGTCAGGCCAC
>RCMY010002629.1_pt1 | contig 16211 bp, 13 predicted proteins | sample 2041341 | NCBI WGS metagenome assembly RCMY01 (sample SAMN09708234, study PRJNA481090) | Marine sediment metagenome, whole genome shotgun sequencing project. | reverse complement strand
TCATTTGGACTGTGTCGAACATCTGCTAATGGACAACCGTCCACCGGCCAGACGCCCGCACAAGTCACCTGCGCACACTGTCAAAGATCACGGAACCGGCCTCAACGCCGCGTTCCTTAACCTTGATGCCGAAGCACTCAAGGGAGCCGCACATGATACAGCGGATTTGGGGGGCGTCAACAACTTGCTGCGTCCCGTTCTTCCTGCTGCCCCGCCGCGGCGTTTCCGCTGTGGCGAGCCGACCATCTTAGCGCGTTTTTTGACCCCGTCAACACCCGGATCCAAATCCCTGCCGCTTCACCCTGCCGCGTCGTCCTGACCGCTGCGGGCCGCGAAGTATGCACCGCCGCGATGAGGTTGTGAAGGGGGCAGGCGTATTTCCCTGCAGCCACTGGCCCCCGTTCAGCCCGCGACCAGCCGAACGCGTGCGAACGTGCGTTTGCCAACCGCCAACAGCCCTTCGAAGCCGGGCATATAGAGATGTTGCGCGTCGTTGGTGACCTCACCATCCACCCGCACTGCATGCTCCTTGAGCTTGCGGTTCGCCTCCGAGTTACTGGAAGTGAGTCCGGCTGCCGTCAATAGTGCGGCAATCCGTAGGCCTTCCGCCGGGACGGGTACGTCCTGCAAGGGCAACTGGGCGGTGTCACCCTGGCCGCGCACTGCTGCGTTCCAACCGGCGACGGCAAGTTCGGCTGCGGCATCGTCGTGGAAGCGAGCCGCCAGCTCGCGGGCCAGACGCAACTTCAGGTCGCGGGGGTTGAGCGCGCCGTCGAGGACCTTCTGCTTCAGCGCCGCCATCTCGGTCAGAGAGATCTCGAAGCTCAGCAGTTCTATCCAGCGCCACATCAGCACGTCGTCGATCTTCATCGTCTTGGTGACCATGTCGATGGCCGGTTCATTGATGCCTATGTAGTTACCGAGCGACTTGCTCATCTTCTGCACGCCGTCCAGGCCTTCCAGCAGTGGCATGGTCAGCACCACCTGCGGCGCCTGGCCGTGATGCTCCTGCAAGCCGCGACCCATCAGCAGGTTGAATTTCTGGTCGGTGCCGCCCAGCTCGACGTCGGCGCGCAGCGCTACCGAGTCATAACCCTGTACGAGTGGATAGAGGAATTCGTGGATCGCAATGGATTGCTGCGCGGCGTAGCGCTTGGCGAAGTCGTCGCGCTCCAGCATGCGGGCGACCGTGTGCTGGCCGGCAAGACGGATCATGTCCGCCGCGCTCATCGCACCGAACCACTCGGAGTTGAAGCGCACCTCGGTGCGGTCCCGGTCGAGCACCTTGAAGACCTGGTCGGCGTAGGTCTCCGCGTTGGCAAGCACATCGTCGCGCGTCAACGGCTTGCGGGTGACGTTCTTGCCGCTGGGGTCACCGATCATTCCGGTGAAGTCACCGATCAGGAAAATCACCTGATGGCCGAGGTCCTGGAATTGCCGCAGCTTGTTCAACAGCACCGTATGGCCCAGATGCAGGTCCGGAGCGGTGGGGTCGAAGCCGGCCTTGACGCGCAGCGGCCGCCCGGATTGCAGGCGAGCGGTGAGCTCGTCAATTTTCAGGATCTCATCGGTACCGCGACCGATCAACTGGAGGGCGGATTCAAGGCTTTGTGGGGTATGGGCGGGCACGGTAGCAGCGGCTCTTCAAGGTAAGGGCAAGGTCGACTTCGTGACAGGAGTCATGGATTCTTCGTCGATGTCATGAAACAGGGTGGGAGTGAAGAAAAACCCCATTGACCTCAAGGGTTTGACGCACACACCTCACGTGCTTATCGTAACGCCGCGACGCTGCCTTCACATCCTGCGCGCGGGAGACGCTAAACATGACACCTTCAGATTCCGGTCCGGAACGACGCGAACGCCTGAAAACACTGCGTGAAGCGGCGCTCGGTCGCCCTGTTCTGGCGCACCATATCGCTGACGGGTTCAACGGCCGCTGGTCGCGCAGACAGTGGGTTCAGGCCAGTCTGTTTGCCACCATTGCCGCACTGGTGACGGCGATCGTTCCGGGGTTCGGTGATCTGCAGGCGGGTTCAACGCCCTTGGCCCGGCACTCCATGTCGCTGCCGTTGCCCCCGCTGGCGTTGCGTGCTTCGAAGCCGACCGCCGAACACGAATGGCACGTGGTTCGCGTCCAGTCCGGGCAGACCCTGGGCGCGGTATTCCAGCAGATGAGCATCCCCGCCTCGACGATGCACCGCATCCTCGAGCAACCGGGCGCCAAAACCACGCTGACGCGCCTGGGAACCGGTGCGGAACTGGCCTTCGACGTGTCGGGGGGCGTGCTGCGCCGCTTCCGGTATGACCGCGACCCTGCCCATCGGGTGGAGGTGGCGCTGCATGGTGACCGCATCGTTCAGCAGGTCATCGAGCGCCCCACCGAGTTGCGCAGTGTGGTGAGCAGCGGCGAAATCGACAGCTCGTTGTACGCGGCAGCCCGCAAGGCTGGCCTGCCGGCGTCGGCCATCGCGACGATGACCGACGAGATCTTCAAGTACGACATCGACTTCAGCGGCGCCAAGAAAGGCGACCGTTTCAGCGTGGTCTATGACCAGATCTGGCGCGAGGGGGAGCTGGTCGACAGCGGCGATGTTCGCGCCGCCACCTTTACCACCGGCGGCAAGACCTACTCGGGCTTCCGCTTCGAGCACGCGGGGAAGGTCGGCTATTACACCGCCGAAGGGAAACCGCTGAAGAAATCCTTCATCCGCATGCCCATTCCCTACGCGCGCGTTACCTCCGGTTTCACCACTGCCCGCAAGCATCCGATCCTGGGTCGCACCCGCGCCCACCAGGGCGTTGATTACGGTGCGGGGTCGGGCACGCCGATCATGGCAGCAGGTGATGCACGGGTGCAGTTCGTCGGCTGGAAGGGCGGCTACGGCCGCACGGTGATCCTCGACCATGGCCGGGGCCATACGACGCTGTACGCGCACATGTCCCGTTTCGCCAAGTACACGGTCGGACAGCGCGTGGCGCAGGGCTCAGTGATTGGCTACGTCGGCAGCACCGGCTTGGCAACCGGGCCCCATCTGCACTACGAGTTCCGGGTCAATGGCGTCCATCGCAATCCGCTGAACGTGACCATGCCGCCGCCTGAGCTGTTGCAAGGCGCGGCGCTGGTGGCATTCCGCGCTCAGAGCGCACCGGCGTTGGCCCGGATCGAGGAAGTGGAAGGCCTGCTTCGCAACAATGCGCGGATCGCCAGCCGGCAACCGGCGACTTCGGGGGCCACCTCCGGCACCGCAAAGAAAGTCTGAGCAGCAGCATGACCATCAGTCACACGCCGGGCCCGGCGGACGCGAGTCCGACCGGGCCCGCTGCTGTCCGGAGGAAGCAGGTTGCTGCAGGCGGACTGTTTATCGGCCTGATGTCGGGTACCAGCGCGGACGGAATCGACGCCGCGCTGGTGCGGTTTGACTCGGAAAACGGCTGCGAGTTGATACTCGGGCGCACCTTTGCGTGGGACGCGCGCACCCGGGTGCGCCTGCTGGAACTCGGCCAGGGCGCGCCGGTCGAGTCTCTCGACGAGGTGGGCACACTGGATGTACACATCGCCGAGGCCTTCGCCGATGCGGCATTGCAGTTGATCCAAGCCGCGGGCGTGACTGCCGCGCAGGTCCATGCGATCGGCTCACACGGTCAAACCGTGCGCCACCGTCCCGAAGGCGCCGCCTATGACGGTCGCCACCGTTTCACCATGCAATTGGGCGACGGCAACCTGATCGCCGAGCGCACCGGCATCACGACCATTGCCGACTTCCGCCGCCGCGATGTCGCCGCCGGGGGTCAGGGCGCACCTTTGTTGCCCGCCCTGCATCACGCAATGCTGCGCAGCGACGACGAACACCGGGCAGTGCTCAATCTGGGTGGTATCGCCAATCTGACCCTGCTGCCAGCGCTGCGCGACGGGCAGGGCGGTGGTGGCCTTCGCGGCTTCGACACGGGTCCGGCAAACGCGCTGATGGATGCCTGGTGCGAACGCCATATGGGCCAGCCTTTCGATGCCGACGGGACGTTCGCCAGCCGGGGCGGGATCGACGACGCGCTGCTGACCCGGTTGCTCGCCGAGCCGTGGTTCGCCCAGCCACCGCCGAAGAGCACCGGACGGGAGCAATTCCAGTTGCGGTGGTTGCAGCCGCACTTGCAGGGCACCGAGCGCCCCGAGGACGTTCAGGCGACCTTGCTGGAACTCACGGCAGCGACCGTTGCCGATGCTTTGCTTGCGCTACAGCCTCACACCACGCGCCTGCTGGTGTGCGGCGGCGGCGTGCATAACCCGGTCCTGCTGGACCGCATCGGCGCGCGTCTGCCGGCCACGATCATTGAATCCACCGCGATGCACGGGATGGACCCGGACCACGTCGAGGCGGTGGGATTCGCGTGGCTGGCACGCCAGACGCTTGCCGGTCTACCGGGCAACCTGCCGTCGGTTACGGGCGCGCGCGGCCCTCGTGTGCTCGGGGCCATCTACCCGGCGTAGAAAGCCTGCGGCACTGGTTGGTCAGCGGAGCCGGCTCCCGCTCCCGGCCGGGCCCTGTCCCTCGTCGTCATCGGCAGGGATGCGCTCGTCTCTGGCATCTATGCGGCCAATCAGGGAAAAGCCAGGGTCGTTGTCGATCTGCTCCAGAGCAGCGATAGCCGATTGCAGGGCATCCGCATCGGAATCGTCCACGCCCACCGCCGGCTCACCCTCACAGGCGAACAGTCCGTGTTCCAGCAGATGGGCAATGGTGGTTTGTTGGCTCCAACCCTTCGTCGCCGCGAAGCGCCGCACGCGCTCCAGCAACACCTGGTCGATATCCAGAAGCAACGTCTCGTTCATGATTTCTCCTTCACGCGTACTGCGCCGCCTTCATCGCCCAACCACACGCGCGGGCGCAGCCAGAAGAACAGCATGACCGCCGGGACCACGAGGACCGCAGTAAGTACGAAATAGGGCGCGTATCCGACCGCTTCCACAATGCGTCCCGAATAAAACCCCAACACCTTGCCCGGCAATGTGATGAGCGACGAAAACAGCGCGTATTGGGTTGCGGTGTAACGCTGGTTGACCAGCGCCGACAGGTAGGCCACCGCTGCGGTGCCGAGGAAGCCCTGGGCGAGGTTCTCACCCGAGATCACCAGCGTGAGCATCCCCACATCGCCATTGGCGCCGATCAGCAACACGTACAGCAGGTTGCTGATCGCGCCCAGGACAATCGCCACCAGCAGCGTCCAGTTGACGCCCCAGCGGGCGACCGCGAGTCCGCCGACGAACGCGCCACCGATGCCCACCCAGATACCGTAGATCTTGGACACCGCCGCGATCTGGGTCTTGGTGAAGCCCTGATCGAGGTAGAACGGTCCGATGATCCCGCCCACCAGTGCCTGGTCGGAGATCTTGAACAGCAGTATGAACGCCAGTACCGCCAGTCCGATACGGCCGCCGAAACGGCGAAAGAAGTCGGCGAACGGCTCGACCACGCCCTCGCGCATGGCATGGCGCCATCCCTGCACGCGCACGCGGACCACGTCGGGCTCACGGGCCATCAGGTTGGCGACGATCGGCACCAGCATCACCGCGGCCATCACCTGGTACACAACCGGCCAGACGGCGTGGTCAGCCAACACCAGGGCCAATGCACCGGTCACGATCAGCGCGACGCGGTAGCCCAGTGAGTAGGTAGCGACCAGCGCACCCTGTGCCTCGGCCGGTGCGATCTCGATGCGGTAGGCGTCCACCGCGATGTCCAGGGTGGCTCCGGCGATGGCGACGGTCACTGTCAGTGCGATGAACAAAGGCAGCGGGCCGGGGCCCACCCCCGCCATCGCGATCAGCCCGCCCATCACCACCAGTTGGGCCAACAGCAGCCATCCGCGGCGCTGGCCGAGCCGACCGAACAACGGCAGTCGCCAGCGATCCACCAGTGGCGCCCAGAGGAACTTGAACGAGTACGCCATGCCTGCGCTGGCGATCATGGTGATGTCCTTCAACTCCAGGCCGTCCTCGCGCAGCCAGTAGGCGAGGGTCCCGGCAACCAGCAGGAAAGGCAGGCCCGACGCGAAGCCGAAAAAGAACATCGTCCATGCCGAAGGTTCGGCAAAAGCCTTCCACGCCGAGGTTTTTTTACGCGGTGCCACGGTCGACGTCATGCGGGGAGATCCGTCGCGTAGTCCACGATGAACGGAGCGTGGTCGGAGAAGCGCGGCTCGCGTGCAATCGCACAGCCGGTAGCCAATGCGCCCAGGCGCGGGGTCACCAGCTGGTAGTCGATCCGCCACCCCACGTTATTCGCATAGGCCGCACCGCGATTGCTCCACCAGGTGTAGTCCTGACCTTCGGCATGCAGGGAACGGTACGCATCAACCCAACCCGGATCGGATGCATCGGTCTGCTCGCACAGGGCGTTGAGCCAGTCGCGTTCGGGCGGCGTGCAGCCCGAGTTCTTCTGGTTCGACTTCCAGTTGCGGATGTCCATCGCGGTTCGCACGATGTTCCAGTCGCCACACAGCACGTAGTCGCGCCCGCTGGCCAGCCATTCGTCCAGGATGGGCTTGAGCCATTCCATCACTTCGAACTTGTATCCCTGGCGCAGCTCACCCGACGAACCCGACGGGATGTAGAACGACACGACACTGAGGTTGCCGAAGCGCGCCTCGATGTACCGCCCTTCTTCGTCGAACCGCGCCCAGCCCAGCCCGGTCCGGACCTCGTCGGGCTCACGCCGGCTGTAGATCGCCACCCCGCTGTAGCCCTTCCTGGTGCTGGCGTCGCGGAAATATGCGTGATAGCCCGCGGGCAGGTAGGCAGGATCCAGTCCATCCGGTCCGCTGAGCTGGTGCTCCTGGGCTTTGGTTTCCTGCACACACAGCAGATCGGCATCCTGCTCGCGGAACCACTCGAAAAACCCTTTCCGGGCGGCCGAACGCAGGCCATTGGCGTTGAAGCTGATGATGCGCATGCAATTCCGGCAGTGTGGACAATGCGGGCTGGAACCCGACCTCGAAGGATAGCGCAGCGTCCATGCGCGCCGCGCCGTGACCGCCAGTGCCGGCGGTCGCTATCATCGAAACCCTGATTACCGCTTCGGTGCCCCATGCACGACCATCGCTCACGTTTCCTGGACCTGGCACTGCGCGCGGATGCGCTGCGCTTTGGCGAGTTCACGCTGAAGTCGGGCCGCACCAGTCCCTACTTCTTCAATGCCGGGCGCTTCGACTCCGGGTTGGCACTCGCCGGCGTGGCCGCCTGCTACGCCGATGCGATCGATGCGGCCCGCGCGAGCAATGTGCTGGGCGATTTCGATCTGCTCTTCGGCCCGGCGTACAAGGGGATCCCGCTGGCGACCGCGCTGGCTTGCGAATACGCCCGGCGTGGACGCGATCTGCCGGTAGGCTTCAACCGCAAGGAGGCCAAGCCACACGGCGAGGGCGGCAGCCTCATCGGCGCGCCGCTGGCCGGACGCCGGGTGCTGGTGGTCGACGATGTGATCACCGCGGGCACAGCGATCCGGGAGGCACTGCAGATCATCGGCGATGCCGGCGGCAGCGTGGCCGGGATCGTGGTGGCGCTGGACCGTCAGGAGGCCGTCGACCCCTCCCAAAGCCGACGCTCGGCGGCACAAACTGTCGCAACTGAGCATGGGCTTCCGGTCGTCGCGGTGGCCAGCCTGGACGACCTGCTCGCAATGGCGGGCGACAGTGAAGCGCTGGCAGACCAGCACGAGCGCCTGCTGGCGTATCGGACGCGCTACGGTAGCCAATGAGCAGTGCGAGGCCAGGCCACTCCAGAGGGTTGGCCCGGGACTTGCGTCAGATGTCTGATGACTGCTTGAGGCGACCCGCCATGTCCACCCCTTCCAACACGTCCCTGCTCTCCCATACCGTCGCAGCCCTCGCGCTGGCGACGATGATGGCGGTGGCACCGGCCCTGGCGCAGAAAGCACCAGCCGGGAAGAAGATCTATTGCTGGGACCAGCGCGGGGAAAAGGTGTGCAGCGACTCGCTGCCGGCCAGCGCGGTGGACAGCGCGCGCACCGAGTTCAGCCCCAGCGGCATTCCGACCGCGCAGGTGGAGCGTGCGAAGACCGACGAAGAGCGCGTCATCGCGGAAATGGAAGCCAAACGCCGCGAGCAGGCGCAGTGGTCGGACGCTGAACGGGAGCGCCGCGAGCGGGCGATGGTGGTGTCTTTCGCCAGCGAGGCCGATCTGGAACGCAACTTCGCCCATCGCATCGATCTGATCGACTCTGGCATCGAAACTTCCCGGCTTGGGGTTGAAGGCGCGCGTCGCAGCCTGCTCAACCTGCTGCAGCGTGCGAGCGAAGCGGAGCTGGAAAGCAAGCCGGTACCCAAGGCGCTGGCCGATCGCATTGCCTCCCAGCACGACGCCCTGCGCCACCACCAACGGCTGATGGAGCGCCAGTTGCAGGAGCGCGGGACCATCGACCAGGAAATGGCGTCCGCGCTGGAGCGCTACCGCGAACTGAAGGCCGTCAATCCGTCCGGCCGCAGCTGACGGCTGCGGCTTCGCAACGTAGGGCGGGCGTCTTTATCTGACGACCGGCCTGTCAGGCCAGCCGCAGTGGATCAGAACGGAAGTTCCAGATCCGGATCCTGTGCAAGCAACTGCTCGCGGAAGGCGGTTTTGATGCGTGCCATCGCCTCGTTGCTGTCGGCATCGAAACGCATCACCAGCACCGGCGTGGTGTTGGATGCGCGCACCAGTCCCCAGCCATCCGCCCAGTCGACCCGCAATCCGTCGATCGTGGAAAGCCGCGCGCTGCCGAACATGGCGCCGAGGACGAACTGCTCGACGAAGGAATGCGGATCGCCGTGGGGGGCGTCGACTTTGATCTCCGGCGTAGACACGCCATCAGGCAGCGCGTCCAGCACGTCACTTGGCCGACCGGGCTGCGCGGCCAGGATCTCCAGTAGACGCGCTGCCGCATAGATGCCGTCGTCGAAGCCGTACCAGCGCTCCTTGAAGAAGAAGTGCCCGCTCATTTCGCCGGCCAGTTCGGCCTCGGTCTCGCGCATCTTGGCCTTGATCAGCGAATGCCCGGTCTTCCACATCAGCGGGCTGCCACCGTGGCGCAGGATGTAACCCGGCAGGCGGCCGGTGCATTTCACATCGAAGATGATCTGTGCGCCCGGATTACGCTCCAGCACGTCGGCGGCAAACAGCATCAGCAGCCGGTCGGCGAAAATGTTGTGGCCATCGCGGGTGACCACGCCAAGCCGGTCGCCATCGCCATCGAAGGCAATGCCCAGGTCCGCATCCAGCCGGTCCACCATCTGGATCAGATCGGCCAGGTTGTGCGGTTCGCTGGGGTCGGGATGGTGATTGGGGAAGGTGCCGTCGATCTCGCAATAGAGCGGCACCACGTCCGCGCCAATCGCGGTCAGCACCCGCGGACCCAGTTCGCCGGCGACGCCATTGCCCGCATCCACGACCACCTTCAGCGGACGATCGATCTGGACGTCGGCAGCGACACGCTGGATGTACGCATCGTTGATGTCGCGCTGTTCCAGTGCGCCTTCGGTGTCAGCGGTGTGCAGACGGCCTTCGGCGGTCCGCGTGTAGAGGTCGGTGATGGCGTCGCCTGAGAGGGTCTCGCCGTTGATGACGATCTTGAAGCCGTTGTAATCCGGCGGATTGTGACTGCCGGTGACGGACACGCACGAGCCGGCATTGAGGTGGTACGCACCGAAATACACGAGCGGTGTGGGTGCGAGGCCGATATCGATGACGTCGCGACCGGCCTTGCGCAGTCCGGCGATGAGGCCTTCGATCATGTCCGGCCCGGACAGACGGCCGTCGCGGCCGACCACGATCTCGCGCTGGTCACTGTCGTGCATCAGCGAGCCGATCGCATGGCCGATGGCCTCCGCAACACCCACATCCAGACTCTTGCCGATAATCCCGCGGATGTCATACGCACGGAATATGCCTGGGTCCAGTTTGACCGGCCGGGCGGCTGGCGTCGCCGCCAGCGTGGTTCCGGCCGATTCCGGCGCTGTCCCCAATGCCATCGATTCGCCCAGTGTGTGGAGCGAATCGGTGTCGTCATCGTCCACCGCCGCGGCGCGGCGCCGCGCGAGCCACTGTGGTCCGCGCAGGAACACCAGCGCCAGCAGCGCGAGTACGCCCGCCGCGATCAGCGAGGCGAGCGCGCTCATCCCAAACGGGGCAAACGCCGGATACGGCACGCCCGCGGCGACCCGCAGGCTGCTGCCCGGAACCGCGAGCGCAAGCGCCTCGGCGCCATCGCTCAGGCCCTGATCGCCGCGCTCCAGCACGCTCAGCCGTCCCTGGCGCAGCGCCATGTAGGCATCCCCGGGCACTGCCGCGGCGTCGACGGGCGCGGTAATCACCTGCAGCGGCAGGAAGATCAGCGCAACAGCGTTCACCTGATCCCCGGTGGCCAGCGGCGACGCCAGCGCCAGCCGTTGGGTCTCGCCCTCACGCACGACCCAGGAAATCGGCTCACCTGCCACCAGCGCGGCTTCCAGCGCGGCGAGCCGGCCGTAGCGTCCCTGGGCCAGGGCGGCGTAATCGTCGTCCAGCTCGGGAGGCAGGATTGTCGGGTTGCTCGCCCCTGGCCAGTCGGCGCCGAGGAGTTCGGCAGCGCGTGCACGATCACCGCCCGCCACCGCCGCCCGAAGGTCCTTGCCGGCCAGCCGCTCTGCAAAACGCTTCTGCTCGGCAGCCAACGCGGCGCCAATGGCGCTCACCGCCTGATCGCGGGATTGCTCCAGTCCTGTTCGGCGGCTGCTGTCACGCTGCTGCTGCCAGCCGCTCCATGCGAACCACAGGGAAAGCACGACACACCCGACGACAAGGGCAGGCAGCAGCGGCTTCAGCGGCTCGAACGAGAACCGGCTGGTCTTGGTATCAGGCATGGCGTGGCAATCCCCTTTTCAATGTCGTACAGCGTCCTCAGCGCAGGCCGGTGTGGCCGAAGCCACCGGTACCGCGAACGCTGGTATCGAATGCATCAACCACCTGCAGCTGCGCACGCACGATCGGCAGCAGCACCAGTTGGGCGATGCGATCCCCCGGTTGCATCGTAAAAGGCTCGCGGCCCCGATTCCAGACGCTGATCATCAGTGGTCCCTGATAATCGGCGTCGATCAGACCAGTGCCGTTTCCCAGCACGATGCCATGTTTGTGCCCCAGACCCGAGCGCGGCAGGATCACCGCGCACAGAGTGGGGTCGCCGATGTGGATCGCGAGCCCGGACGGCACCAGCGCTGCATCACCTGGCGCCAAGTGCAGCGGCTGCTCGAGCGCAGCGCGCAGATCGAGCCCTGCGCTGGCCTGGGTGGCATAGGTGGGTAGCGGCCAGTCCGCACCAAAGCGGGGATCCAGAACTTTCAAATGCAGGGTGTGTTGCATGGGTCATCCATCAAAGCGTGCGCCTGCGGCGAGGCAGGACAGAGTCATCGCGTGTCAGTCGGCGTCGCCGGCAACAGGCAGGTCGATCAAACGCTGGCTGACCAGGTCGATCAGCGCTTCGGCAATCTCGCGCTTCGATGCCGGCCCCAGCGACAGCGCCAGCCCGGGGCCGTAGACAACGAGCGCATTGTCGTCGCTCTCGAAGCCAGAGCCCGGTATGCCGACGCGGTTTGCGGCAATCATGTCCAGACGTTTGTCTGCCAGCTTGTTGCGTGCGTGGCGCTCGACATCGTCGGTCTCGGCAGCGAAGCCCACCAGTAAACCGGGGCGGGCCGCATGCACCGCAAGGTCGGCAAGGATGTCGCGGGTGCGCGTCAGATGCAGCGTCAAGCCGTCGTTATCGGCGGTCTTCTTGATTTTTCCCTGCGCGACCCTGACTGGCGTGAAGTCGGCGACCGCGGCTGCGCCGATGTACACATCGGCAGGCAACGCATCAAACACCGCCGCATGCATCTGTGTGGCTGAGCGAACGTCGATACGGCGCAGGACGCTGCCGGCAATCTCGGGCGTCGACAAGGCCACCGGGCCGGCCACCAAAGTCACCCGCGCACCACGAGACGCGGCGGCGGCGGCGATCGCGAACCCCATCTTTCCGCTGCTGCGATTGCCCAGGAAACGCACCGGATCGATGTCCTCGTAAGTCGGGCCGGCACTGACCACGACATGGCGGCCGGCCATCGAAGCATCGCTCATGCTGCGCGCTGCGCCAGAGCCGCAACGATCTCGTCGGGTTCCAGCAAGCGCCCTTCGCCGGTTTCACCGCAGGCCTGGTCGCCGACGCCGGGACCGAGCAACAGGACGCCGCGACCACGCAGCAGTTCCACATTGGCGCGGGTGGCGGGATGGGCCCACATCTGCCGGTTCATCGCAGGCGCGATCGCCAGCGGCGCATCGGTGGCCAGGCACAGGGTGCTGACCAGGTCGTCGGCCAGGCCGAGTGCCAGTTTGGCGATCGTGTTGGCGGTAGCGGGGGCGACCACGATGCGATCGGGCCAACGCGCCAGCTCGATATGACCCATCGCCCCTTCGGCGGCGTCATCCCACAGCGTGGTGCGGACCGGTCGGCCCGACACCGCCTGGAACGTCGTGGGGGACACGAAATGGCGGGCGTTTTCTGTCATCGCCACCTGCACCTGGGCGCCGGCTTCGATCAGTCGACGCACCAGTTCAGCAGCCTTGTACGCAGCGATTCCGCCGCACACGCACAACAGGATTTTCTGGCCGTGGAGCGCTGACACGTGAGGGAAACCCCTACTGGTTGGGCGATGGCTAGCTTACCCGATGCCGCGTCCCTGACCGATATCCGCCAGACGCGCGGGGCCGCACTCTGGCTGCGCCGTTGAAGCGGGAACGGCGCATCCAAAGTCAGCTTCCGCGCTCCAGAACCCGGTCCAGAACAGGGATGAGTCGATGCACATACGCGATTGGCCTGCCGAAGAACGACCCCGCGAAAAGATGCTCGCGCGCGGCGTCGCCGCGCTGTCGGATGCCGAACTGCTGGCGATTTTTCTTGGCTCAGGCCTGCGGGGCAGCGACGCGGTGACCACCGCTCGCGAACTGCTGCAGGCGCACGGCCCGCTGCGGGCACTCTTGGACCAGCCGCCGGCGCAGCTGGCGAAACTGCCGGGTCTGGGCCCGGCAAGGGGCTGTCTGCTGGCCGCAGCACTCGAACTCGGTCACCGCCATCTGTCAGCGGAGCTGGAGCGCGGGATTGCCCTGACCGATCCGCAGGCGGCAGGTCGATACTTCGCCCAGCGATTGCGCGGATTGGAGCATGAAGTGTTCGCGGTGTTGTTTCTGGATACCCGACACCGTGCACTGGCATTCGAGGAGATGTTCCGCGGCACGATCGACGGTGCCGAAGTCCATCCCCGTGAGGTGGTCCGCCGCGCCCTGGCACACAACGCGGCGGCGGTGATCGTCGGCCACAACCACCCCAGCGGCAATCCGGAACCCAGTGCCGCGGACCGCGCAGTCACCGTCCGCCTGAAGCAGGCACTCGCGCTGGTGGACCTGCGCCTGCTGGATCACTTCGTGATCGCCGACGGGCCGCCGGTATCGTTGGCGGCCCGAGGTTGGGTCTAGACACGTCCAGCAGGCCGGAACGCCGTCAGTGCATCGTGTAGCGAAAGCTGCCGTTCCTGTCCGCGGACACCTTGATCCTGGCAATGCCCTCCCCCTCGGCCATTTTCGCCAGCACGGATCCCGCGATTTCCGGCAGCAGGGTGCCATTGAGGATGTGGTCGACGTTGCGCGCACCGGAGTCCACCTCGGTGCACCGCTGCAGCACGGCATCCACCAGACCGCCGTTCCACTCGAACACGGCCTTGTGGTTGGCGGAGATCCGGTCACGGATGCGCCCGAGCTTGAGCTCGATGATGCGGGCCAGCACGTCATCGCTGATGGGATAGAACGGCACCACCTTCATCCGTCCCAGAAACGCGGGCTTGAAGTGCTTCATCAGCACGGGGCGAAGCGACTCGGCGAGGTCATCGGACGCGGGCAGCTCGGCGGCCGGGAGGTTGAGGCAGGACTGCATGATCTGGCTGGAGCCGACGTTGCTGGTCAGGATGATGAGGGTGTTGCGGAAGTCGATCTCGCGGCCCTCGGCGTCTTCCATCTGGCCCTTGTCGAACACCTGGAAGAACATCTCCAGCACGTCCGGATGGGCCTTCTCGACCTCGTCCATCAACACCACCGAGTAGGGGTTGCGACGCACTGCTTCGGTCAGCACGCCACCCTCGCCATAGCCCACGTAGCCGGGCGGCGAACCTTTGAGACCGGAGACGCTGTGCGCCTCCTGATACTCACTCATGTTGATCGTAATCAGCTTGCGCTCGCCACCGTAGAGGATGTCAGCCAGCGCCAGGGCAGTCTCGGTCTTGCCGACGCCCGACGGGCCTACGAACATGAAGACGCCGCGCGGCTTGTCGGGATCCTCCAGCTTGGCCGACGCGGTGCGCACGCGTTGCGCGACGGCATCCAAGGCGTGGTCCTGGCCGATCACGCGCTCGCCCAGCAGGGGGCCCAGGTGGCGGACCGTGCGGATCTCGTCCTTGACCATGCGGCCCAACGGAACACCGGTCCACGCGCTCACGATCTCGGCGACCACGCCACCGTCCACGTGCAGCGGCACCATCGGCGTGTCCCCCTGCAGCACACGCAGCTGGGCCAGCAGCCGATCCAGCTCGGCGAGCTTCGGGTTCATGGCGGTGGCGGGTTTCTTCGCGCCCGTCCGGGTCGCCTTGACGGTTCGCGGGCGGACAGCAACCGCAGTTTCGCCGTGACCGCCCACCATCTCCCGATCTACGGGAGACGCCGGAGTCGTCGAAGTGCCGGCAGAGATCGCAGCATGTGCGTCGGCTTCCAGCGCATTGCGCAGGACCTGGATCTTCTTCGCCAACGCGGACTCGACGGTCAGTCGCTTGAGGTTGTCCTCCAGCAGGGTGCCCGCATGCGTGCGTTTGACGGTGAGTTCCTGCAACCTCTCGTCGTGCCTGGCACCGGTGGCACGCTCGCGGTGCAACGCGGCCAACTCGGCATCCAGACGATCCAGATGCTTGCGGGTGTCCTCGATGATTGCCGGCGTCGCGCTCTGGCCGAGGGCGACCTTGGCGCAGGCAGTGTCGAGCACGCTGACCGCCTTGTCGGGCAACTGGCGGCCACTGATATACCGGTGCGACAGGCGTACCGCCTCGGTGATCGCCTCGTCCATGACGCGTATACCGAAGTGTTTTTCCATCAGCGGGACCATGCCACGCAGCATGGCCGCGCACAGCACCTCGGACGGCTCGTCGATCTTGACCACCTGGAATCGACGGGCGAGCGCGGCGTCCTTCTCGAAGTACTTCTTGTATTCCGACCAGGTGGTGGCGGCAATGGTGCGCAACTCGCCGCGCGCCAGTGCGGGCTTGAGGAGGTTGGCCGCATCGTTCTGCCCCGCCTGCCCACCGGCGCCGATCATCGTGTGCGCCTCATCGATGAAAAGAATGATGGGGTGCGGGCTTTTCCTGACCTCGTCGATGACGCTCTTCAGACGGTTCTCGAATTCGCCTTTGACGCTGGCGCCAGCCTGCAACAGCCCCATGTCGAGCGTGTGCAGTTCGACCGCCTGCAGCACCTCCGGCACGTCGGATTGGGCGATCCGCAGCGCGAGCCCCTCGACCACCGCAGTCTTGCCGACGCCTGCCTCACCGGTGAGGATCGGGTTGTTCTGCCGGCGCCGCAACAGGATGTCGACCATCTGCCGGATCTCCGCGTCGCGACCGATTACCGGGTCCAGGTGACCGTCGCGGGCGCGCTGGGTAAGGTTGGTGGTGTACTGATCCAACGCGGGCGTGCGCGAAAGTCCGGGGTCGCCATCGGCCTGGCTGCCATCGCCGTCGCGAACGGACGCGCTATCGGCGACGCGGACGTCACCGCCCTCGATGGAACCGTCGGTGAGTTTGGCGAAATGGTGTTTCAGCTCGTCGCGTTTGATCTTCACAAACTGGCTGGAGCCGCGATGGGCCAACTGCGACAGACCCGGCTCGGTCAGCAGCGCAAGCAGCAGGTGGCCGCCGCGGATGCGGGTAGTCTGGGAGTCCAGCGACGCGAGCAGCCAGGCATGCTGGAACAGCGTGGGCAAATGTTGGGAAAACACCGGCGTGCGCATGTTGCCACGCTTGAAGCGGCCGATCTCAGCGTCCAGATCCTTGCGCAGACTGTCAAGGCCAATGCCACTGCGGCGGGCGATCATCGCCACATCGGCTTGGGGATCTTCGAGCAG
>RCMY010002624.1_pt1 | contig 16217 bp, 15 predicted proteins | sample 2041341 | NCBI WGS metagenome assembly RCMY01 (sample SAMN09708234, study PRJNA481090) | Marine sediment metagenome, whole genome shotgun sequencing project. | reverse complement strand
TGACCTCGTCGCTGAAATTGAATTGCTGGGTGTGAAGCTCGCTGAAGCGAAGGACAGCATTACGAAGCGGTTCATCGGGCAAGAGCGTGTCGTTGATCTTGTTCTAAGCGCGATCTTATGTGGCGGACACGGGTTGCTGGTGGGTTTGCCGGGCTTGGGCAAGACGCGGCTGGTCGACACTTTGTCCACTGTGTTGGGGCTTGATGGCAAGCGTGTGCAGTTTACGCCGGATTTGATGCCAGCGGATATTTTGGGGTCTGAGGTTCTTGAGACCGGGGCGGATGGGTCTCGGGCGTTTAAGTTCATTAAGGGTCCGGTATTCTGTCAGTTGTTGATGGCGGACGAGGTGAACCGGGCGTCTCCAAGGACGCAGTCCGCGTTGTTGCAGGCGATGCAGGAGAAAACGGTGACGGTGGCCGGTGCCATCCACGATTTGCCCGCGCCGTTTCATGTGTTGGCGACGCAGAACCCGATTGAGCAGGAAGGCACCTATCCGTTGCCTGAAGCACAGTTGGACCGCTTTTTGGTGCAGATTGATGTGCCTTACCCGGATCGCGATACCGAACGGGATATTTTGATGGCCACGACGGGCTCGGCTGAAGCGGTGTCGACGCGGGTGTTTTCGCCGGAAGAATTGATGGCGGCGCAGGCTTTGGTGCGGCAGATGCCAGTGGGCGAGGCCGTGGTGGAGTTGATCCTTGATCTTGTGCGGGCCTGTCGCCCGGAAGACCCCGACGCAAGCGATATCGTGCGCGAGAATGTCGGATGGGGGCCGGGGCCACGGGCGGCGCAGGCGTTGATGCTGACGGTACGGGCGCGGGCGTTGTTGGAGGGGCGGTTGGTGCCGTCGCTGGAGGACGTGGCAGTGATGGCGATTCCGGTTTTGACACACCGCATGGCGCTTACGTTTGCAGCGCGCGCGCGGGGGCTGGAATTGAACACGGTGATTGCTCAGGTGACTGAGGTCGTGACGCGCTCTGAGGTTGCTGCGTGAGAGAAACCGCCCGACTTCGGCAAGACGCGGAGACCCTTGCCGGTCCGCTGCCGCCGCTTTTGGCGGCCGCTGAGCATTTGGCGGCGTCTGTGATGGCGGGCGAGCATGGGCGGCGGCGTGTGGGGCAGGGCGATCAGTTTTGGCAGTATCGCCCCAGCCATGCCGGGGATGAGGCGCGGGCGATTGACTGGCGGCGTTCGGCGCGGTCGGATGACGGTTTGTTTGTGCGTGAGAAGGAATGGCAGGCGGCGCAATCCGTGATGATCTGGCTCGATACGGGTCAGTCGATGGAATTTGCGAGCCGTGAGGCGAAAGCGACGAAGGCGGACGAGGCGCGGCGTTTGGCTTTGGCTTTGGCTGTTTTGCTTATTCGGGGCGGCGAGCGGGTTGGGTTGTCCAACGCGGATTTGCCGCCGCGCGCAGGGCAAGTGCAGTTGATGCGATTGACGGCGTCGATGGCGCAAGCGGCGGAGGCGTCAGAGTATCTCGGGCCGGAGTTGCGCGGTGTCCCGGCGCGGTCGCGGGCAGTTTTTGTGTCGGATTTCCTCGGCGATATCGGAGCTGTGAAGACGGCTTTGACGAAGGCTGCGGACCGCGGGGTGAGCGGCGCTTTGGTGCAGATTTTGGACCCGGAAGAAGAGGCGTTTCCGTTTGATGGGCGCACGATTTTTGAAAGCATCGGCGGGACGATGGCGCATGAGACGCTGAAGGCTGGCGAATTGCGGGATCGGTATCTGGAGCGCTTGGCGGCGCGCAAGGACGAGTTACAGGCACTGTGTCGCGCGACGGGATGGCAGTACCATTGCCACCACACGGATAAGGCGGCGGCGGGCGCGCTTTTGTGGCTTTATGGCGCGTTGGAGCGCGTACATTGATGTGGAGCATTGGGCCCATAGGATTTGCCGCGCCTTGGTTACTGCTTGGGCTGATTGCTTTGCCGGTTTTGTGGCTTTTGCTGCGGGCCGTGCCGCCTGCACCTATTCGGCGGCGGTTTCCGGGCGTGGCTTTGCTGCTTGGGTTGACCGACGACGAAAGCCAGACAGATCGCACGCCGTGGTGGCTTTTGCTGTTGCGCACAGTCGCGATTGCGGCGGCCATTATTGGGTTTGCGGGGCCGGTTCTTAATCCTCAGGACCGTGCGGCGGGCGACGGACCTTTGATGGTGGTGATGGATGCCACTTGGGCCGGGGCGTCGGATTGGACGCGGCGAATTGCGCGGGTCGAGAGCGTTTTGGGCGAAGCGGCACAGGCCGGGCGCGAGACGGCTGTGGTTTTGTTGACGGATTTGCCTGCCGGTGATGTGGCGTTTCGGACGGCTGATGCCTGGAGATCCGAGTTGCCGGGGTTGGCACCTGCGGCTTGGGCACCGGATGGGGCCGTTGTAAGCGCTTGGGCAGAGAATTTGGGTTCGGCGTTTGACACGTTTTGGGTGTCGGACGGGTTGGAATACAGTTGGCGCGCCGGGCTTTTGGCGACGTTTCAGGCGGCGGGAACTGTGTCGGTGTTTGAGGCGCAGCGACCTGTTTTGGGATTGCGGCCTGCGCGGTTTACGGATGGTGCGATTGCATTGGAAGCCGTGCGGAGCCGGTCTGTGGGCGCGTCGGAGGTCACGGTGATTGGTCACGGGCTTGATCCGGCGGGGACGCCGCGGCAGTTGGCGAGCGCGACTTTTGAATTTGGCGACGGCGAGGATGTGGCGGCGCTTGCGCTGTCGTTGCCGCCGGAATTGCGCAATCGGATAACGCGGTTTGAACTGGCGGGGCAGCGATCAGCTGGGGCGGTGTCTTTGACGGATGACGGTTTGCGCCGTCGCGAGGTGGCTTTGTTGGCGGCGCGCGACGAGCGGGAAGGTTTGCAGCTTTTGACGCCGACGCATTATCTGGAGCAGGCGTTGTCGCCGAATGCGGATCTGATTGGGGGCGATATTGGCGATATCGTTTTGGCGAACCCGGACGTGATTGTTCTGGCCGATATCGCGACTTTGGCGGACGGCGAGGCGCAGGCGATCGAGGGCTGGGTGCGCGACGGCGGTATTTTGGTGCGGTTCGCCGGGCCTCGGTTGGCGGCGTCGGATATGGGGCGCGAGGGCGAGGATACGTTGATGCCGGTGCGCTTGCGCGCGGGCGGACGCAATATTGGCGGAGCGATGTCGTGGGGCGAGCCGAAATCTTTGCGGGCATTCCTGCCGGAGAGCCCGTTTTTTGGGCTGGCGGTGCCGGACGATGTGGCCGTTTCGGCGCAGGTGATGGCGCAACCTGACCCAACTTTGGCGTCACGAACGGTGGCGGCGTTGAGCGACGGCACGCCCTTGGTGACGCGCAAACGCCTTGATGCCGGGCAGGTGGTTTTGTTCCATGTGACGGCGAATGCAGAGTGGTCGACGTTGCCTTTGTCGGGGCTGTTTGTGCAGATGTTGGAGCGGTTGGCCGTGTCGTCTACACCGGACATGGTCACGGCAGAGGATTTGGCGGGCACGGTTTGGACACCGGATCAGGTGTTGACCGCGACAGGGCAAATTGAGGACGCAAGCGCCTTGGCAGGTGTTGCGGGCGAGGATTTGGCGGCCGCGCCTTTGAGCGCGGAATTGCCGCCCGGATTGTATGCAGGCGAGGACCGGCGGATTGCGCGCAACGTGATCGGCATAGACGACACATTGGCGCGTGTCGTTTGGCCCGGTGACGTGCCGGTCGAGGGCTTGGCGGTGACGGGCGAGACGCCGCTTAAGGGCTTGGTTTTGACCTTGGGGATGTTGGCGTTGATGGTGGATATTCTGGCGTCGCTTTGGTTGTCGGGGAGATTGACCGGGCCACGCGCGCAGGTCGTGGGATTGGTGTTGGCGGTGTTCTTGGTGGGCGCGCCCGACGCGTCGGCGCAGGGCAGTGTTGAGGATTTGGAGAAGTCGCTGCTGGCGGCCTCCGAGTTGTCGCTTGGTTATGTGGTGACGGGCAATCGGCGGGTGGATACGACGTCGATGGCCGGTTTGCGGGGGTTGTCGAATGTGTTGTTTCGCCGGACTTCGATCGAGCCGTCCGATCCGTCTGCGGTGAATTTGGAGACCGATGAATTGTCGGTTTATCCGTTTTTGTATTGGGCGGTGACGCCGGATCAGCCACGCCCCTCGGCCCAAGCTTATGCGAATTTGAACCGGTATTTGCGCACAGGCGGGATGATCTTGTTTGATACACGCGATGCGGATACCGCGCGGTTTGGCGGATCAAGTCCGAACGCACGCAAGTTGCAGCAGTTGGCGTTGCCGTTGGATGTCCCTCCGTTGGAGCAGATCCCCGGCGATCATGTTTTGACGCGGACGTTTTATCTGTTGCAGGACTTTCCGGGACGGCACGCAAGTCGCGACGTTTGGGTTGAGGCGGCGCCTGCGGACGCAGAGCGTGTCGACGGGATGCCGTTTCGCAATCTCAACGACAACGTGACGCCTATTATTATCGGCGGCAACGATTGGGCCAGCGCTTGGGCGATGGATGCGGCGGGCGCGCCGATGTACCCAGTGGGGCGCGGGTTTGCCGGAGAGCGGCAGCGCGAGATTGCGTATCGGTTTGGCGTGAACCTGATCATGCATGTGCTGACCGGAAACTATAAATCGGATCAGGTGCATGTGCCTGCATTGCTTGATCGGTTGGGGCAGTGATGGAAACCGGAACGATCATATTTGATCCGTTGTTGCCGTGGCCGTCGGTTATAGCGGGCGCGATTTTGGCGGCTTTGTTCGTATCGGTTGCGGTCTGGCGTGGGCTGGCGGGCTGGTGGCTGCGCGGATTGGCGTTTGGGGTGTTGGTATTGGCGTTGGCCAATCCGTCCTTGCAGATCGAGGACCGCGAGGCCTTGAGCGACATCGTGTTGCTGGTCGTGGATGAGAGTTCCAGTCAGGCAATTGCGGACCGCCCCGTGCAGATTGCTGAGGCCATTGCTGGCGTCGAGGCCGAGATTGCACGGTTGGACAACACCGAGTTGCGGGTTGTTTCGCTTGGCGATGGTGAGGGCAATCAGGGCACGTTGTTGATGGAAGCCTTGGCCAATGCGGTGGCAGAAGAGCCCCGGTCGCGCCTTGCGGGGGCAATATTGCTGACCGATGGGCAGTTGCATGACATTGAGCGCGCACCTGAGTTGCCGGCGCCGTTGCATGCGTTGTTGACGGGGCGCTCTGGCGATTGGGATCGTCGTTTGTTGGTCCAAAACGCACCTGCGTTTGCGATTTTGGACGAGCCGGTGACGTTGACGTTGCGGATTGAAGATCAGGGGGCTGTGCCTTCGGGTTTGCCTGAGATGGCAGAGATTGAGATTGCGGTGGATGGGGACGCTCCGCAGCGATTTACGGTGCCGATTGGCGAAGATTTGGAATTGCCAGTGACGTTGCAGCACGGAGGGATGAACGTCATTCAGTTCACCTTGCCCGAGCAACCGGGAGAGCTGACGGTGCGCAACAACGCGGCTGTCGTGCAGATCAACGGAGTGCGGGACAGATTGCGGGTTTTGCTGGTGTCGGGTGAGCCTCATGCGGGCGAGCGGACGTGGCGGAATTTGCTAAAGTCGGATGCCTCGGTCGATCTGGTGCATTTCACGATTTTGCGCCCGCCCGAAAAGCAGGACGGGGTGCCAGTAAATGAGTTGTCGCTGATCGCCTTTCCGACGCGGGAGTTGTTTCTGGATAAGATCGACGAGTTCGATTTGATCATTTTCGACCGCTACAAGCGGCGTGGAATTTTGCCTGCGATTTATCTTGATAATGTGCGGCGCTATGTCGAGGACGGGGGCGCGTTGCTAATTGCGGCTGGGCCGGATTTTGCGACCGCGGATTCGATATATCGCTCGCCTTTGGCGGATATTATCCCGGCGTCTCCGTCGGGTCGGGTGTTGGAAGAGCTATATTTGCCCACCGTCACCGATGTTGGGCAGCGGCATCCGGTGACGGAGGGGTTCCAGCCGGAAGTTGCAGACGATGTGGCCCCTTGGGGGCGGTGGTTGCGGCTTGTGGATGTGGTGCCAAAGCAGGGCACGGCCGTAATGTCGGGGGTCGAGGACCGGCCCTTGTTGGTTTTGGACCGTGTGGGTGAGGGGCGAGTGGCGTTGCTTGCGTCGGATCATGCGTGGTTGTGGTCGCGCGGGTATGACGGCGGTGGGCCGCAGTTGGAGCTTTTGCGGCGTTTGGCGCATTGGATGATGAAAGAGCCTGACCTTGAGGAAGAGGCGCTGAGCGTCACAGCCGAGGGCCAAACGATGGTGATCACGCGGCGCACACTGGGCGAGGCGGTCGCTCCGGTCGAGATCACCGGGCCAGATGGGGCCATGGTGACGGTGCCGTTGGAAGAGGTGTCGCCGGGGCGTTTTGTGGCGACGTTTGAGGGGCCAGACATCGGGTTGTACCGATTGGCCGAGGGGGATCAGGACGCGGTTATTGCGCTTGGACCGTCGGCTCCGCGCGAGTTTGAAGAGACGATTGCCAGTGGTGCGGTTTTGGAAGACGCGGTTGCTGCAATGCGCGGTGGTATTCGCGTGTTGGAAGACGGCATGCCAGATATCCGCGTAGTCCGTGAGGGACGCGTGGCAGCGGGCCGGGGCTGGATCGGGATCACGCCGCGCGAGGCTTATGTGACGGCCGATGTGTCGATATCGGCGTTGCTGCCCGCTTGGGTGTTGCTGCTTTTGGCGGCGGCTTTGGCGGTCGGTGGATGGCTGCGCGAGGGCCGACGTTAGGGACTAGTCTTCGCCGGGGCGTTTTAGGCTGAAGAGTTCGGTGATGCGGCTATAGTCGCGGTAGCCGAGGCGGGTCAGTGGTTGATATTTCAGGACATCGTAGAGGCCGTCCACGATGCAATCGTCGCGCAGGTGGACCCCGGTCACTTCGCCAAAAGTGACGAAGTTTGCGGCCCCCGGCAGTTGCACAATCTGGGTGACTTTGCATTCGAGCGACGCCGGAGCTTTGGCCACGCGGGAGGCGGCAATCGTGTCGCAAGGCGCGCGCTCGATCCCGGCTTTTTCGAACTCGTCGACGTCGAGGCCCCAAAGCCCTGAAGTGACGTTCATGACATCGCGCATCGCGTATTCGACCACGTTCACGCAGAAGACGCCGGTTTCGCGGATGTTGGTGAGGCTGTCCTTGGTGCCGTTCCGGTCGGGTTTGGTGCCGGTAGACGAGAACATGACCTGTGGTGGTTCGTAGGCCACGCCGTTGAAGAATGAATAGGGCGCGAGGTTTTCGCTGCCGTCCACGCCGCGGGTCGATATCCAACCGATGGGGCGGGGCGTAATGATGGCGTTGAAGGGGTTGTGCTTCAGGCCGTGACCGTCTTCGGGGCGATAAAACATCGGAGTGCTGGGCTTTCGGTTTTTGGCGGCGCTTGGGGTTTGTCTCGGACCTAGCCCCGTGCTAGGCGCGTTTCCAGCAAAAACCGCCAATTCGGGAAAGTGGGATGTACGGGCTTCGCCGGGAAACAGACGCGGATTATTGGGAAGTCGAGGCGCTGTTTGATCTGTGCTTTGTCCCCGGACGCGAGGCGTTGTCGTCGTATCGTTTGCGTGACGGAGTTGACCCGGTGGCCGAACTTAGCCTTGTGGCCCGCGATGAAATGGACGTTGTGGCGGGCGCTGTGCGGTACTGGCCGGTGGAGGTGGGCGGCGCGCCCACGTTGTTGCTAGGGCCAATTGCGGTGCATCCCACACGGCAAGGCGAAGGTTTGGGCGCGTTGTTGGTCGAGGAGAGCTTGACCCGTGCGACGGGCTGGGAGCGCGCGATGTTGGTCGGTGACGCGCCATATTACGGCCGGTTTGGGTTTTCGCATTTACCGGGCGTCGAGATGCCACCGCCGACAAATCCGGCGCGGGTTTTGGGGCGTGCACTGGTGCCCGGAGCCTGGGACGGCGTGCGGGGGCGCGTTGCGAAAGCGCGGACCTGAGGCCGGTGTTGGGATTTTAGGTATTTAGGAAAGGGTGAATTAGACGTCGTCTTTTGGGGCGAGCCGGTTTGCCATTTTGCGAACGAGGGTTTGGCGCAGGTCGTGCATCGCCATGAGGAGCGGATCGGTGACCTGTTCTAATTCGGCGTCAGTGGCTTTTTGCTGCGCCCAGCTAGTCGTGAGGTTGAGGTGGTCTATCGCGCGCAGGATGTCGTCAAGTTCGCGCGCTTTGACGGTGGCTTGGCGTTGCGTTTGCCAGTTGGCGATTGCGGCGGTGTCGGCGTCGTTGAGGCTGTGATCACCGTGGGGTTTGACGTCGCCTTGCCGGGTGATCACCGCGATCTGGGTCATCTCGATGCGACGATTGCGGGTCTCGTGGTCGACGTGAAAGACGGCCGCGCCGTTGTCCCGGATACGGAAGTAGTATTCGGGGATGTTGCTCACGCCAGGTCTTCGCAAAAGCGTTGGATGCGGGCGGCAGCTTCTATGAGGTCCTCGTCCGAGGTGGCGTAGCTGACGCGGAAGGCCGGTGAGAGGCCAAAGGCCGCGCCAAAGACCACAGCCACGCCTTCTTCTTCCAACAGTGCTTTGCAGAAGGTTTCGTCGGTGTCGATATGCGTTCCGGCGCGGCTGGTTTTGCCGATGCAGCCCGCGATTGAGGGGTAGACGTAGAAAGCGCCGTCCGGGGTCGGGCAATGGACGCCTGGCGCGGCGTTAAGGCCAGCGACGATGATGTCACGGCGGCGCAAGAAGGTTTGTACGTTGGCGGGAATAAAGTCTTGCGGGCCGTTGAGGGCCTCGACGGCAGCCCATTGGCTGACGGTGCAGGGGTTCGACGTGGACTGCGACTGGATTTTGCGCATTGCCGCGATGAGGTGTTTTGGACCCCCCGCGTAGCCGATGCGCCATCCGGTCATGGCATAGGCTTTTGAGACGCCATTCAAGGTCAGTGTGCGGTCTTTGAGGGCTGGGGCGATTTGCGCCGGGGTTTTGAAGTCAAAACCCGGAAATGCGATGTGCTCGTACATGTCGTCGGTCAAAAGCCAGACGTGGGGGTGACGTTCGAGGACGTCTGTGAGCGCCTTTATTTGCGCGGGGGCGTAGCCTGCGCCGGTCGGGTTTGAAGGCGAGTTGAAGATCAGCCATTTGGTTTTTGGAGTGATCGCGGCGTCGAGTTGCTCGGGGGTGATACGAAAGCCGCTTTCGGGGCCTGCGGGCATGATCACGGGTTCGCCACCCGCCAAAAGCACCATGTCGGGATAGCTGACCCAATAGGGGGCCGGGATGAGGACTTCGTCGCCGGGATTAAGCGTGGCCATCAGCGCGTTGTAGAGGACTTGTTTACCTCCGGTGCCGACGGTTATCTCGCTGACGTCATATGTGAGGTCGTTTTCACGCGCGAATTTATCTTTGATTGCGGCTTTTAATTCCGGGATGCCGTCGACGGCGGTGTAGCGGGTCTTTCCGGCGTCAATCGCGCGCTTTCCGGCCTCGCGGATGTTTTCGGGAGTCGGGAAGTCGGGTTCACCCGCACCAAGTCCGATGATGTCGCGCCCGGCGGATTTCAGTTCGCCGACAAGTGCCGTAAGGGCAACGGTTGGCGAAGGTTTAACGCGGTCGAGTGTCGCAGACAGGAAGGTCATGGTCGTCCCCGGTGAGATATGTGACTACGGAGTGTCATAGAAAGCGGGTAATGCCCGTGCAAGCCAATAGGTAAATTTTAATGTCCGAACAAATTGACGAAAACTGGTATTCGAATGAAACAGCTACGTTCGGAGACCGTGTCGCCGCGGCTCGCGAGGCACAGGGTCTGACCCAGAAGGCGCTTGCCAAGAAATTGGGGACCGCTTTGAAGACGATCGAGGCTTGGGAAAACGACCTTGTAGAGCCGCGCGCGAACAAGCTGCAAATGTTGTCGGGTATCTTGAACGTGTCGTTGCCGTGGATTTTGACCGGTGACGGTAAGGCGCCCGAAGAGGTCCTGCACGGCGATAATGCCAACGATCTGAGCGACTTGATGACCGAGTTGCGTCTGTTGCGTAGTCAAATGAGCCAATCCGCTGACCGGATGGGCATTCTGGAAAAGCGACTGAAGTCTGCGCTGATGGATCGGGCGGCGTGAGCGAAGCGCCGGATATTCGCCTGAAGCGGCTGAAGATACGGTCTTGGCGTCGCGGCATGCGGGAAATGGACATGCTTTTGGGGCCGTTTTCGGACACGCATTTGGCGGATTTGTCCGAAGTAGAGCTTGATCGATACGAGGCGCTGTTGTCTGAGAACGATCAGGAGATCTACCGTTGGATCAGCGGTCAGTCGGAAATTCCGGTTGATTATCAGGGTCTTATCGCGGCCGTTCTGGAGTCGGCTGAAAACGCTTGAAGCTTTTTTTGACGTATTCGAAACGATTTTTCCCCGCTTTAACGTAATTTTGGGATTTTCAGGTCATTTCTCTCTGCATTGAGCAGATGGGCGGAGAGATGTGAAATGACAATGTATCAACAGGTGGCCGATAGCGCGTCCGCCACCCCGTTTAAAAAAGATTATCTGGAAAGTCTGGCGTTAATCGAACGTCTACACCGGCTGTTGCTGGACGTGATTAAGGACGAGTTCGAGCGACTTGGCGTGTTGGAGATCAACGCGGTTCAGGCGCTTTTGCTGTTCAACATTGGCGATCACGAAGTGACAGCGGGCGAGTTGAAGACGCGCGGATATTATCAAGGCTCGAACGTGAGCTACAATCTGAAGAAGCTGGTTGAGATGGGGTTCATGCACCATCAGCGTTGCGAGATTGATCGCCGGTCCGTGCGGGTGCGGTTGACTGAAAAGGGGCGTGCGGTGCGTGAAACGGTCGATGACTTGTTCACCCGTCACGCTGAAGGCTTGGAAGGTTCTCCCACGATTGGGGCAGAGACGATCGACACAATCAACGGCGCGCTGGGCCGGGTAGAGCGATTCTGGAGCGATCAGATCCGATATATCTATTAGTGGGACGGCTGGATGCTTGCGGTGCGTTGACCGGGTGTGCCAGCGTTGATGGGAAACTGGCCAAGCGGTTTGGTCGCGAGTTCACGCAAAAGCTTGCGCGTCATCGCGTCGGAATAGGCGGCGAAGCCTTCGGCAACCTCCACAAACGCGCCGGGTCCACGGATGATACGGGCGCGGAAATAGGCGCTAAGCTCGGCAACGCTGTTGGCTGTGCGGTCGATGGTTGATGTGAAGTCCGTGGCGATGACCAAGGCATTCACATTCATCCCGCCCAGTCGTCCGCTATCACGCAACCGGTAGGGCAAGGGCCAGTCGTTGTTCTTGCCGTCAGCAGAAATATCGAGGGTTTGATCCCAACATTTGGGCGCGCGCGCCATCAGGGCGGCGCCAAATTCCATCGCGGCGCCCAGGCCAGTGGCTTCGGGCGCGGGAGCGCGCTGCCATGTCAGAAGTTTGGCGCGGATGGTTTCGACATCTTGCGGGCCATTCAGCGCGACCCAATCAACAATGACGCGTTGATAGGCGGACGACGACCATTCGTAGATCGCAAGTGTCACAGGGACTTCTGGCGTGGCAAACAGCACCTCCTGAACGGCCGGATCCGCAAGCGCCGTGGCCACACCGTTCATTTGCTGGACGTACTCCTTGCTGTCGACAGAGCCTGACACGTCCAGCGCCAAAGCGAGGGCGAGACGGCAGGCCGCTTGGCCGGCAACCGGAACCGAGGCAAGGACAAGTGCCGTCAGACACAGCGCCGCGCGGGCGAGGCGGCGCGACTTAACCATCTGAAAGGACTTGATTTCCATAAGTATTGCTAACCTCACCAAGCACTTAAAGGATTACCAATCGCCAGTATTTGCCATGCTGGCCCAAGGCTCTTTTTTGGGCAGATTGTCGCCGCGCTGTAAGAGCTCAATTGAGATGTTGTCGGGCGAACGCACAAAGGCCATATGGCCGTCCCGCGGCGGGCGATTGATCGTGACGCCGTTGTCCGTAAGGAATTGACAGGTCGCGTAAATGTCGTCGACGCGGTACGCCAGATGGCCAAAGTGGCGGCTGTCCGAGGGGAGACCTTCGTCGCCGTCCCAGTTGTAGGTCAACTCGACATGGGCGTTTTCCTGACCGGGCGGCGACAGAAAGACCAGAGTGAACCGCCCACCTTCGTTGTCGATCCGCCGCGTCTCTTCAAGTCCGAGCAGTCGATAAAATGCAATCGACGCGTCGAGGTCTTTCACCCGAACCATTGTGTGCAGATATTCGATAGCCATGAGCGCCGTCTCCTGAGGATGATGTCGTCAGGCACTAAGATAGGGCGAACCCTAGGGCTTGGCGAGGGCGGATGCTTGCACGAGATTGAGCGGCGGGGTCAAAATCTCGAGACGGCTGTGATGCCGAAGGAAAACGCCTTGGTGTCAAAAATATCAACTTCGCCGTTGGTGGCCGAGGCCTTCAGTTCAAGACGGGGTTGAAATCCGAAATACGAAACGTCTTGGAATGTAAGACCAATCTGCACATTGGCAGAGATGTCCTGTCGTCCGTTCGCCAAGGTTCCGAAGTAGTCAAATTCGGGTAAATCGCGCCAGGCAAATGAGAGGGACAGGTCTGGTTTTGCCGCCAGAATCTCTTGTTGGAAAAGAAGGCGCGTGCGCAGTTCAACGCGTTGTCCCTCAACCGTGGGGGCTTGGCTGTTGTAGTTGGTCAGCGTCGTCCCGATGGTCCAAGACAGGGTTTCAGACGGGGCGGGGAAGTAATCCAAGGATAGCGATGCATTCACGTTAGATGCCGCAGGCGAGTCAAAGCGCGTTTCATTCCGCAGCGTCAGGCCAGCCCGAATTTTGCGGTTTTCGGTGAGGCGAAACTCTTGCGAAACTCCGACGTCGGCGGCTGACAGATAGTGGTTGTTCTTGTAATATCCGCCCCTGTAGCCAATCCTGAAAGTTGTCACGCCAAGGTCTTCGAATGGCAGCGATTTTCGTTCCAAACCAATGGCTAGGGACGCGAAGTCATAATCGGTTGACGTGGCACCCGCGACGATGTCGGCGTAGCCGCTTTCCAGAAATGCCTTGCGGACGAAGAAATTCACGTAGGCTTCGGTCAGGCTTTGCGGTGTCTCGTTCAGCCGGAATTTCAAAGCAACTGAGGCACTTGCTTCGATGCCACCGATCGGGTCGTCAAGGGAGCCCGACAGCCCCCCTAGGCCGTCCGCGACTTCGGTTGAGCCGCCGTTGATATTATTTGATGGCTGAATTGAGAATGAAAGCTGCATGCTGAGCGGGTTGCGCCGAGCGACGTCTTGATAGGCGCGTGTGGCAGCGGTGCGTCGCGCGTCGTCTGTCGCGACGTTGTCTGCGCGCCGCAGCCACATTTGGGCTCGGGTAAACTGCTCGCGCCGTGTTTTGATGTCAGCGACCAGAAATGCGGCGTCAAAGCGCAGCGCCGGGTTGTCCGAGACGGCGTAAGCCTGTGCCGCGGCGTCTTCGGCAAGGTCAAAAGCTCCGGCGGCGCGGGCGGCAAGTGCGCGGATCAAAAGCGCTTCGGCGTCCTGCGGGTCTCGTTGAAGTAACGCCGACGCAATACCGTCCGCCAGCGGGAGGTTGCCTTGCGCCAAGGCCTGGCGGGCGATGGCGCGGGCTTGTCCGGGGCTGACTTGGACAGAGGTTTCAGCGTCCTGCGCCACAGCCGTTGTCGGCGCCACGCCAATGGCCATCGCGGCGGCCACAAAGAAAGAAGCCGCCAGTAAACGGCGGCTTCTTTTTAAGAGGTTTAATTGCGTCATGGTTACTCTGTTTTGGCCGGTGCGTTAGTCCGTACCAATAAAGACTCCAAGGTCGCGTGTCGACAGATCGTCGGTTGCGTCATCATCTGTGTCGTCGCCTGCAAAGTCAGGGTTGAACGCTTGAATGAGACCGCCGACCACACCCGCATCCGCGCCACCAAAGAAGCCTTGGTAGGTTCCGGTTTCGAGCACTTCTTGACCGTCGTAGCTGTTCACGGTGCCTGAGAACGAGCCATCGTCAATGTCGGTGTCGTTCATGATGAGGGTTGGGAGGGCAGTGTCACCTGCGTTGGCTGTGCCACTTGCATCGACGTCAATGACGCGGCCGGTAATAAAGCCCTTCAGCTTACTATCAGTAAAGTCGACTTCCATAGCCAACGTACCCAGCGTTTGATCAAGAGCACCGCTTCCGATGTAGGTCATGAGGCCTGCATATGTGCCGGAATACGCCACCAAGCCGCTGCCGGGGATCGTCGTCGTGAGGTCGTTCAACTGATACCAAGCGCCGGTGTATCCATGTTCCTGGTAGCCCGAGACCGCCGCGACACCGACGGTGATTTCGTCGCCTGCGGAATCCGCGTTGATCGCCAGATACTGGTTGAACGTCCCGGGATCAGTGTTTTGGTAAACGCTGAAGCCGTTGTTTGTGCGCAAGAATGTGTAGACGCCGCCCAATGGAACGTCGTCAAATGGCAGGCCCGTCAGGTACAATTCGTCGTCTACGCCGTTGTAGACAATGTTGGTGACATCACCCGAACATGTGAAGTCGCCGCAGGTTTCGTCGCCCGCAACCGGTAGGTCTGCCGGATCAACAACGTCGCCGCCTCCATCACCCCCGCCACCGCCGCCTCCGCCACCGCCGCCTCCACCGAGGTCGGTTTCGGTTGTGCCGCCACATGCTGCCAGTAGCAGAGTGGCGCTTAAAAACGCATAATGTAGTTTCATGATGAACTGCCCTTGCCTGATTTTTTTCAAATCCTGACACACCCAGAGGATAAGTCAATATTCGTTAACCTTAATAGGGTGAGCCTAGCCTCTGTGCGATTCTTTCGCAACGCAGTTAGCGCATATTGTGGTTCAAACCCGGTCTGCACATAGATAGTGTGGCGGAGCGACTCGATTTGACTGGGGAATGACCATGCCGCTGACACCTGAACAACAGGCCGAAATAGATGAAGAACGCCAAGTGACGCGCCAGACGCGCCGGGCAGTGTCGGAGGGGATGGAAGAGCATCTTTATACCGCATACCCGGTGTTGGATCACGGGTTCGTCCGGGTCATTGATTATATGGGCGATGACAACGCGATCACCCAAGCCGCGCGCGTTTCGTACGGCAAGGGGACCAAGGCGGTGTCCAACGACGAGGGGCTGATCAGGTATCTGATGCGGCACTGGCATTCGACTCCGTTCGAGATGTGCGAAGCGAAATTTCATGTGAAATTACCGGTGTTTGTGGCGCGTCAGTGGATCCGGCACCGCACCGCGAATGTGAACGAATATTCGGCGCGCTATTCGATTTTGGACCGGGAGTTTTATATCCCGGAGCCAGAGGCTCTTAACGCGCAATCGGTGGTCAACAATCAGGGCCGCGGCGCGGTTCTTGAGGGGGCCGAGGCGGCGCGGGTTCTGGAGATTTTGAAGGGCGACGCGACGCGGTCTTATGACCATTACGAAGAGATGCTGTCGCAGGAAGGCAAGGACGGTTTGGCCCGCGAATTGGCGCGGATGAACCTTCCGGCGAACGTCTATACGCAGTGGTACTGGAAGGTCGATCTGCACAACCTGTTCCACTTTTTGCGGCTTCGGGCGGACGCGCATGCGCAATACGAGATCCGGGTTTATGCGGAATTAATGTGCAATCTGGTGAAGGACTGGGTGCCGTATGCTTACGGCGCGTTCGAGGATTATCGGCTGGACGGCGCTCAGTTGAGTGCTTCGGGGGTTGAGTGCGTGCGGCGGATGGTTGCCGGGGAAGAGGTGACGCAGGAGACAAGTGGGATGTCTAAGGGGGAATGGCGTGAGTTTATGGGGGTTGTGGGGTGAGAAACAAGGCAGTCAAGACCAGATGAATGAGGGCTCAGCTTCCCTAGTTAGACAAATGATTGGTCGCGAAACAGTAATCCTAGCTGCCGCTACAGGTCTCGCTTACGTTGGCGCATACCAGTTCCAGAAAGCTTATCTAAGCCACTTCGGAATCGGAGCGGAGTTTGTCGAGGTTGATGCAGTAAGGATTATCTTCGCCTTTTCTGCCCTATCCGGTTTCGCTGTCTCCACGTATTTCATTGCAAACGCTGTTCCAATTCTACTGCTCAAAAAATGTATGGAGTTCCTATTTCTTTTCTCGGGGCCCACGCTCTTTTTCGCGATCTCCGGCATCTTCTTCTACTTCGGTGGTTTCAACTGGTTTTCTATTGGCTGGTTTGCATTCGCGCTGTTGTTTCTTGCGCTACTTGACGGCACCACGATTTGGAAACTCCTAAGGAGGCAAACAACGTGGTCAGACGAGATCGAAAACTCGGTTTCTGAGGAGAAACTAGTGCGTAAAAAGTTGCT
>RCMY010002623.1_pt1 | contig 16224 bp, 16 predicted proteins | sample 2041341 | NCBI WGS metagenome assembly RCMY01 (sample SAMN09708234, study PRJNA481090) | Marine sediment metagenome, whole genome shotgun sequencing project. | reverse complement strand
GGCTCCTTGGTCGTGTGTCGGAAAGACGACGGAGAATTGTGCAGGTCCGCCAGAGGCCTGTTCGATCGTAGAGGCGGCCGTGTGGGAGCGTTTGGGGTACGATATTTATCGTGAACTGCGGCGCGCTTTGGGTGGACCGGACTGGATTGATGCCGCGCATGTGCGGCTTGGGGCCGAGATGATGGCGCTATGTGATGCGGTGCAGGCAGACGCGGGCGAGGGGGCGGCTTTGGTGTGTCGGCTTCAGCAAGCGGCTGGTCGGGCGTTGGATCTGCGGTTCGCGTTGGTGGCACCGTAACGCGCTGACCGAAGGGCTTTTCTCAGGTATTTTCAAAAGGGTGAAGCTGCACGGGTTCTGCACATATTGTGGGGAGGCATTGCGGTATGGGCGTTTAAGACATTGGCTTGAGGTCGGGCAGTTGGCCGGGGCGTCTCCCCTCGCGCCCCGGCCAAAGGGCGGATAAGCTGTTGGTTGAGGGAAGGTATTTAATGCGTGATGCGACGATTTTGGTGGTCGATGACGACCCACAAATCCGCGATGTTTTGAGCGTGGCTTTGACGCGGGCTGAGTTTCGCGTCGAAATGGCGCGGGACGGGCTTGAGGGGTTGCGGGCAGTTGAGGCCTCTGTGCCTGATTTGGCGATCCTTGATATTGGCATGCCAGAGATGGATGGGCTGGCGTTATGTCGCGCGATCCGGGCTTTGTCCGAGGTGCCGATCCTGTTTTTGACCGCGCGCGATGATGAGGTTGACCGCATTCTGGGCCTTGAGATGGGCGGCGATGACTACGTCACCAAGCCGTTCTCGCCGCGCGAATTGGTGGCGCGGGTGCGGGCGATATTGAAGCGGACGAGGGCGCCTGTGGCAGTGGCGCGTGCGTTGGTGCGGGGGCGGTTGTCTTTAAGTGCTGAGGCGCATGAGTGTCGTGTGGACGGGATATCGGTGGCGTTAACGGCAACGGAGATCTCGATCTTGTCGCGGCTTATGGCCCGGCCCTCGCAGGTGTTTTCGCGTCCCGCTTTGGTGGATGCCATTTGGGGTCCGGGGATGATTGTTTCGGACCGCACGCTTGATAGCCATCTGCGGAATGTGAGGGCGAAGTTGGCCGAGGTCGGGTTGGACGATGCGATTGATACGTTGCATGGCGTTGGTCTTCGGATGGGTCCATGCGGCGCGGTGTGAGGGCAAAGTGGCGCCCGCCGTTGATGCTTGTCCTTGGTGGCTCGTTGTTGGCGGTTTTGGTGATGCCGGTGGTTGGCTTGGTGATGGTCGATGTGTTTGCGCCGGGCATGTCCGTGGGCGCGGCGTTGATGGCGGTGGGCGTCGGGGCGTTGGTGGTGACGTTGGTTTTGGGGTGGCTGTTGTGGCGGCTGATTTTGCGGCCCGTGCAGGGGTTGTCGCAGCGCGCAGAGGTGATCCGGGGCGGCGGCGTGGCCGAACCGATGGTGCATTATGGCACGCCGGAGATCGGTGATTTGGGGCAGACGGTTTTGGATATGGCGTCGGTTTTGCAAGCGCGTGAGTTTGCAGTGCGGTCTTATGCGGATCATGTAACGCATGAATTGAAGACACCTTTGACGGCGATCCGGGGCGCGGCAGAGTTGCTGGCGTCGGATGAGGATTTGTCGGACGAGGCGGCGCGGTTGGTTGCGACGATTGTCGAGGCTGAGGCGCGGTCCGAGCGCCTTTTGGCGGCGGCGCGTGAGATCGCGGGCGCGCGGTCGGCTGTGCATCACGGCGCGGTGCGGTTGGATGCGGTTCAGGCGGCACATGCCGGGATCAAGGTCGAAGTGACTGGCGGAGACGTGTCGGTGCCGTTGTCGGCGGCGGGTTTGGAGATTGTTCTCGGGCATTTGGTGCAGAATGCCGCGGCCGCTGGGGCGACCCGGGTTGAGATCTGCGGGACGGCGACCTCTGGCGGGACGGTGGTTTTGGTTTCGGATGACGGGCCGGGGATTTCGCCGGGCAATCGAGACCGCGTGTTCGAGCCGTTTTTCACCACGCGGCGCGACAGCGGTGGGACGGGCATGGGGTTGGCGATTGTGCAGACGCTTTTGCTGGCGCATGGCGGCGAAATTGCTCTTGTGTCGGATGGGCCGGGCGCGCGCTTTCGCATTGTGTTTTGAGCGCTTTGCGCTGACATTGCTGCCATGCTTAGAAATATACCCAAAATACTTTCTCCCGATCTGCTTTGGACGCTTCAGGCGATGGGGCATGGCGACACTATTGTGCTGGGGGATGCGAATTTCCCCGGAACTTCGATGGGGCAAGAGTGCATTCGCATGGACGGCATTTCGGCGACGGATGTGTTGGAAGCCGTGCTGACGTTGATGCCTCTGGACAGTTTTGTGCCGGACCCCGCACAAGTGATGCAAATGGTGGAAGACCCCGATGGCGTGCCGCCTGTCGTCGCCGAATTTCAACGGATCATTGATGCCACAGCGGATCATCCCGCACCGATTGCCAAGGTCGAGCGGTTCGCGTTTTACGATCTGGCGCAAGAGGCCTTTGCGGTTGTGCAGACCGGGGAAGACCGCCTGTACGGCAACATTATCCTTAAGAAGGGCGTGATAGCGTCGTGATCGATACCTCATCAATGAGGGATTTTATCGTTTGTACACAATGCGATGCGCTTTACCGCGTGCGACGTCCTGAAAAGGGCGAAGTCGCGGCCTGTGCGCGGTGCCATACCGTTTTGGTCGCGCCACGCAAGAAGGCGGCGTTGCAGATCGTGGCCTTGGCTGTCGCGACGTTGATCCTGATCGTCGGGGCCGCGGTGTTTCCGTTCCTGAAAATCGAGGCGGGCGGCGTGGCGAATGCGGCGTCAGTGCTGGACGTGGCTTACTCGTTTTCGGACGGGATTTTGACGCTATTGGTGGTGGCGACGGTTGCGCTTATTCTGGCGATCCCAGCGTTGCGCACGGGGTTGATCGTCTATGTGTTGGCGCCGTTCATGGTCGACAAACCGGCGCTTCCGGGCGCGAGGTCGGCGTTTCGGGTCGCACAACAGTTGAAACCATGGGCCATGGCCGAGGTGTTCGCCATTGGGTGCGCGGTCTCGTTGGTCAAGGTCGCGGACCTGGCGCATGTGTCGTTTGGACCGGCGTTCTGGATGTTCGCGGTTTTGACGGTGCTGATCCTAATTCAGCAAACTTTTATGTGTAGTTGGTCGGTATGGAACGCGTTGGCATCACAGACCCGGTCCTGACCGCCCGCGACGCGGGTTTGGTTGGCTGTCGCACTTGCGGGCGGGCATGGCTCATGGGCACAGAGCGCTGCGAAAACTGCGGTTCTCGCGTGTCGTCGCGTGACCTGACCAGTTTGAGCCGCGTCTGGGCGTGGTGGTGGGCCGGGCTGATTTGCTATGTTCCGGCGAATATCTATCCGATGCTGGAGACCCGGACGCTGGTCCACACCGAAAGCGCGACAATCGTCGGCGGGGCCGTTGAATTGGCCGAGCATGGAGCCTACGGCATCGCGCTTATTATTCTGGTCGCCAGCGTCGTTATTCCGGTCGGAAAGTTCATGGCCGTGGCGTATTTGGCCTTGTCGGTCGGGCGGCGCGCGCGGCTGAGCCCGCATCATCGTCACGGGTTGCACGAGTTGGTCGAATACATCGGGCGCTGGTCGATGATCGACGTCTTTGTGGTGGCGATCCTGTCGTCATTGGTGCAACTTAACGCTGTGGCCGCCATTCAACCCGGCCCTGCCGCATTGGCGTTTGCCAGCTCGGTTATGTTCACCATGCTGTCCGCGCAGGCTTTCGATCCGCGTATGATCTGGGATGAAATTGAAATCGAAGAGGGGGCCTAACGCGTGACAGACCAACCACCTGAATTGCCGATCCGGTCGGTGAAGGCGTCCGTGTTCGAGCGCGCCTCGGTGGTGTGGATTGTGCCGATCGCCGCACTTTTGGTGGCGCTGGGCGTCGCGTGGCAGTCCTATTCTGACCGGGGGCCGTTGATCGAGATCGCGTTCGAAAGTGCCGCTGGAATGTCGGCGGGCGAGACGGTGTTACGCTACCGCGAGGTGGACGTCGGCCTTGTCGAAGATATCGCGTTCACGGACGATCTGGGGCTGGTTTTGGCAGCGGTGCGGTTGGACAAGAGCATCGCGGATTTCGTCGATGAAGACGCGCAATTCTGGATTGTGCGCCCCGAAGTGACTGCGCGCGGAGTGACCGGCTTGGACACGGTTTTGAGCGGCGTTTACATCCAAGGGGCTTGGGATAACGTGGCCGACGGGGTTGTGGACGTCCATGTGGCATTGAACGACGCGCCGTTGACGGCGGAGGGGCGCAAGGGCTTGCGCATCGTATTAAACGCCAATCCCGGCGTGTCTTTGTCCGAAGGATCACCCATTCTTTACAAGGGGATAGAGGTCGGGCGCATCGGCAAGCCGGGCCTGACCGATGACGGGTCAAACGCGCGTGCCAATGCGATCATATTCGCGCCTTACGACGGCATCATCACCTCGGCGACACGATTTTGGGACACTTCGGGGTTCAGCTTTTCGATCAGCACATCGGGGGCAGAGTTGGATTTTTCGTCCCTTGCGTCCCTGATCGGTGGCGGCATTACGTTCGAGACGATTGTCTCGGGCGGGCGACCGGTTTCGGACTTGGAACCGTTCGGATTGTTCGCCAACGAGGGCGACGCACGGGCCAGCCTGTTCGAGGCATCGGACGGCGCAGAATTGAATTTGACAGTGGTGTTTCGCGAAAATTTCAGCGGCCTGTTCGTTGGCGCTCCGGTGGAATTGGAGGGCGTGCGCATCGGCGAGGTCTCCAGCATTCGCGGGCTTGTGGACGAAGAGCGCTTTGGCGACGACGCGGTGCGATTGTTGACGACGTTGGCGTTGCGACCGGCGCGATTGGCGTTGGATGCGGGCGAATTTGACGATCCGTTGGATTATTTCGAGCAGCGCGTGGATGCGGGTTTGCGGGCTCGGTTGGCGACGGAGACGATTTTGACCGGGGGCCTGAAGGTTGAGATGATCGAGGTGCCGGATGCGCCGATTGAATTGATGGACCGCGATGCGACGCCTTATCCGATTTTGCCAAGCACCGAGAGCGAGATCACGGATGTGTCTGCCACGGCGGAGGGGGTGTTTAAGCGGATCAATGCGTTGCCGATTGAAGAGCTTTTGAACAGCGCCATCGGATTTTTGAATTCTGCGGGATCGCTTGTCGCGAGCCCGGAATGGCAAGAGGTTCCCGGCGACGTGCGCGGGCTGATCGGCGATGTGCGCGGGGTGGTTGGCTCGGAGGAAATACAGGCATTGCCGGGCGAGATATCGGCTTTGGTCGCAGAGTTGCAGGCGGCTTCGGTTGATTTGCGCGGTATGACGGAAAGCCTCGCGGCCGCAGATTTGGTGGCGCGGGTGCAGGTCGCGATTGACGGCGCAGCCTCGGCCGCGGCGGGGATTGAAACGAGCGTGGCGGGGGTGCCGGATTTGGTGGCCTCGTTGACGGCATTGTCGGACGAGGTGGCGGGCTTGCCGGTCGAGACGATGATTGCGCAGGTGAACGAGACATTGGCCGCCGCGCAGACGTTGTTCGCGTCCGAGGACACCCAGGCGTTACCGGGCGCGTTGAACACGGCGTTGGCCGAGGTTGAGGCGGCGTTGTTGGAGTTGCGCGAAGGCGGCGCGGTCGAGAACCTGAACCAGACGCTGGCCTCGGCAGAGAACGCGGCGGCATCAATTGAGGCGACGGTTGCCGGGCTTCCGGATTTGGCAAGTCGCATCGAAAGGTTGGTGCGGCAGGCAGAAAACACGCTTTCGGGGGTGGATCAGAATTCCGAGCTAAGCCGCGAGGCGCGCGCCGCGCTGCGCGATATCCAAAGCGCTGCGGAAGCGTTTGAAAGCCTGTCGCGCGCGTTGGAACGCCGACCAAATTCAGTGATACTGGGGCGGTGATATGATGGTGCGATTTCTTGGAGTAATCGTTTTAAGTCTTGGACTTGCGGGCTGTGGATCGGGAGATGACACGGTTCGGTTTGCGGGCGAGCAAACGACGTCGGCTGAGCGGATCGGGATACGGTATTCGACGGTTTCGGTGCGCGAGATATCATTGCCGGGTTACGCATCGAGCGAGTTTTTGATCCGGCAAGCGGAGGATGGAACGCTGGTCGAAGATGGTGACACGCTTTGGGCGGACGATCCCGTGCGCGATGTCACACTTGGATTTGCGCAGGCGTTAACCACGATCACGCGGGCGCGGGTTGCGCCGGATCCTTGGCCGTTTCGAAGCGTGCCTCAGGTCACTGTCGACATTCGCGCGGATACGTTTGTCGCGCGCGCCGACGGTACGTTTCTGGCAACCGGGCAGTATTTCATTGCGCCTGACGACGAAGAAGCGCCGGAACGGGCGCGCGGGTTTTCGATCTCGGTGCCCTATCTTGTCGCAGGCGGCACACGCGCAATCGTCGGCGCGCGGTCGCGTGCGGTAACGGCGCTGGCCGAACATGTGGCGCGCTACGGGTTGCGTTAATATGGCGGTCTTGCTGGCGGGCGGTGATGCGACGGGCGACGTGCTTGTATGCGGCGAGGGCTTAAGCTTTTGGGGCGGAGTTGACCCGCTGACGGGGCGTGTGATCGACGTCCATCACCCTGCACATGGCGCGTGTGTTTCCGGAAAAGTGGTTTTGATGCCGACCTCGCGCGGGTCGTGCAGCGGCAGCGGTGTGTTGTTGGAACTGGCTTTGAACGGGCTTGCGCCGGCGGCCTTGGTGTTTTGCGAAGACGAGGAAGTATTGACGCTTGGCGCTTTGGTCGCCGGGCGGATATTCGAACGGTCCGTGACCGTGGTGCGGCTGGGATCGGCGGATTTCGAGGCGTTGGGGGGCATTGAACAGGCCTCGGTTTTGGGCGCGCGGTTGGTGGCGAAGGGCTTGGACGTTGCGCTGGAACGGGCGGATGTTGCCGGGCTTTTGCTGACAGATGCGGATCGCGCTGTGCTTTCGGGGGCTTCTGGAGCGGCGGCGAAGGTTGCTTTGGAGGTCGTCTGTTTGATGGGGGTGGCACAGGGGGCAACAGCCTTGATGGACGTCACGCGCGGGCATATCGACGGCTGTATTTTGGCGCATTCAGCGAATTTGATCTTCGCGGAAAAGATGGCCGAGATGGGCGGTCGGGTTACGATTCCAACGACGATTAATGCGATTTCGGTGGACCGAGAGAATTGGACAAAGCAGGGCGTTGAGCCTGATTTTGGCAGTCGTGCCAGTCGGTTGGCGGATGCATATGTGGCGATGGGTGCGCAGCCGACGTTCACCTGTGCGCCGTATCTTTTGGACGATCAACCAGCGCGCGGAGAGTGCCTTGGGTGGTCGGAATCGAACGCAGTGATTTATGCCAATTCGGTTTTGGGCGCGCGGACGCCGAAGCATGCCGACTACCTTGATTTATGCATCGCGGTAACTGGGCGGGCGGCGGTGACGGGGGTTTACACCGACGAAGGCCGGGTGGCGCGGCGCGTGATTGACGTGGTCATGCCTGAGGCCGTGGACGATGCGTTTTGGCCGCTTTTGGGCTGGATTGCGGGCAAGGTGTCTCCGGACCGGGTGCCTTTGGTGCGCGGCGTGGCGGGGCTTGCGCCTTCGGTGGATGATTTGAAGGGCCTGTGCGCGGCGTTCGGGACGACCTCGGGCGCGGCGATGTTGCATATCGAGGGGGTGACGCCGGAGGCGGGCGCGGTCGCGTCGGACGCGGATGTCGTGGTCGTTGGAGCGGCGGATTTCGTTGCGGCCTGGGGCGAGTTGAACGGCGCGGAATTGAGCGTTGATCTGGTGGCAATCGGCGCGCCGCATGCATCGTTTGACGAGGTGGCGCGATTGGCGGAATTGCTGGACGGGCGAGTTTTGGCGCAAGGTGTCGACATGATTGTGACCATGGGTAGGGACGTGTTGGCGGCGGCGCGGGAGGCTGGATTTACGGCGCAGCTTGAGGCAATCGGCGTGCGGATTTTGCCCGATCTCTGCTGGTGTTCGATCACCGAACCTTTGATGCCCAAAGGCGCGCGGGTGATCATGACCAACTCGGGCAAATACGCGCATTATGCGTTCGGATTGTCGGGCCGTGGGGTGCGGTACGGCGGTATGGAGGCCTGCGTTGAGGCGGCCGTGACGGGCCGGGTTTCGCCGGATTTTCCGGGTTGGCTTCAGGACGTCGATTGAGCGATGAGGTCCTTGTAGAGCGCGCGGATTTTCTCAAGGACAGGGCCGTGCCCGCCGTTTTCCCCAATGGGTTTGCCATCGATTTCGGCCACCGGAGTTTGCGCTCCGAAGGTGCCGGTGAGGAAGGCTTCGTCTGCGCCGTAGGCGTCAACTAGCGAGAAATTTCTTTCAAAAACAGGGATTTGATTGGCGCGGCAGAGGTCGATGACCTTTTGCCGGGTGACGCCGTTCATGCAGTAGTCCCCGGTCGAGGTCCAGACTGCGCCTTTGCGGACGATGAAGAAATTGCAGGCGTTTGTGGTGTTTACGAAGCCGTGTGGGTCAAGCATCAGGCCTTCGTCTGCGCCCGCTTGTTCGGCTTGGAGGCAGGCGATGACGCAGTTCAGTTTTGAGTGGCTGTTGTACTTGGCGTCTTGTGCCATGGGGAGGCCGCGCACCTGTGGGACGGTGGCGAGGCGGACGCCCTTTTTCTGGACGGTTTCGGCGGGTTTTGAGTGTTCGATGATGATGACAACGGTGGGGCCGGTGCGCGACAGGGACGGGTGTTGGAACGGTTTCACTTTGACGCCGCGAGTGACCATCAGGCGGCAATGCGCGTCCGTGGTCATGCCGTTGGCTTTGGCGGTCATTTCGAGGGCGTCGTGGATGTCTGCGCGGGTCATTCCGATATCGAGGGAGACGGCTTTGCAGGATGTGAACAGGCGGTCCATGTGTTCGTCGCAAAACGCCCATGTGCCGTTGTAGAGCCGCATGCCCTCCCACATTCCGTCGCCAAGCATGAAGCCTGAATCGTAGACCGAGACCATGGCTTCGGAGCGGTGTTTCAGGGTGCCGTTGACGTAGATTTGGATGTCGCGATTGCGAGCGTCGTCTTCGGCGTCGTGGGTGGTTTTACGGGCGGATTGGTCGGAAGTTTGGGTGGTCATGGGCGGAGGCCTTTGTCTGGGTTCCGCCCATGTTATCGGGGGTTTGGTCGGTTGGGTAGGGGCGTCAGCCGATGAACATTTCGGCGAGCGCGATAAACAGCGGGATCGACAGGATCGCGACAGGTGTGCCAAGGCCGGTCGAAGTGCCGACGTAAGCCGAAGCGTTGGCTTCTGGCAGGGCGGCGCGCATGGTTGGCGGGCCGGAGATGTCCGAGCTGGAGGCCGCCATGACCGACAGAAGGACCACGCCTCCGGACGAGAACCCGGCAAGTTCGTGGGCGATCATGCCAGCCCCGAAGCCGATCATGCCGTGGATCAGCGGCGCTGTGAGGCCATAGAGAACGTAGGCGTGGGCAACTTTTCGAAGCTCGGAAAGCCGTGACCAGGCTTCCATGCCCATGATCAGCATGAGGATCGATAAAAGGCCCCGGAACAGTGGTTCGTAGAAGCTTTTGTAGACCGATTCAGGCTCTGCGAAGATGCCGATGGTAAGGCCAATGCACAGGGCCGAGATGGCTGGTGAGCGGAAAGTGTCGACGAGGATGCCTTTGATTAGGCCGTCTTCCATTGGGGCCGTGGGGCCGGTGCCGCCGCCTGCGGTCATGGTGGCGCCCACTTGGGTGGTGACGGCGGTTTTGCGCGCCGCTGCGACCTTGGCGAGCACGATGGCGGTCACGAGGGCGGCGATGTCCATGAAGGGGTAGAGCGCGCCGATGAAGCCTTCGTAAGCGATGCCCTCGTCGTCGAGGATCGCCATGCCTGCCGCGAGGGTCGAGGCCGAGACCGCGCCGAAGAGACCGGCGGTGGCAAGACCGTCGACCTGCGACACGCCGCGCCATCTGGCGAGGGTTGCGCTGCCCAGAAGGACGATGGCGATGCCCACAAGGGCGGCGCAGAGGGCTGGCACGGCGAGGGCGGTGAACGTGCTGTCGCGCACCGAAATGCCCGCGCCAAGGCCGACTTTGAGGAGCAGGAGCATGACGATGAACTTGTAGACTGGTTCGGGCACTTCAAGTTTGCTGCCGAGGGATGCCAGCAACATGCCTGCGATGAGGAAGGCGAGGGTTGGCTTTTGCAGTTGATCAACGATCGTGTTGGCGATGGTGGTGATGATGTCCATGACGCGGCTCCCTGGCGTGTTGAGGCTGTGTAGCGTCCGTACTTTTGAATAAAAAATATATCTTTTGGCTATTTTTGTTCTATTTAATGAATGAATGAATCAATTGAACTATCATCATCTGCGGTATTTTCGCGAAGTCGCGCACGAAGGCAATCTTGGCCGTGCGGCGGAGCGATTGAACATATCACAATCGGCTTTGTCTATTCAGATCAAGCTGTTGGAAGAGCGTTTGGGGTATCCGTTCTTTGATCGTGTTGGCCGAAAGTTGGTGCTTACAGAGGCCGGGCGAATTGCTTTGGACCATGCGGATCGTATTTTCGGCGCGGGCGAAGAGTTATTGGCGACGCTGCGCCAGACCAGCACGGTACATGCGCCGCTGCGGGTTGGGTCTTTGTCGACGCTGTCGCGGAACTTTCAGTTGCAGTTTTTGCGCCCTTGGCTGGGGCAGGCGAACGGTAATGTGGTGTTAAAGTCGGGCAATAGCCAAGTGTTGCTGGAGGGTCTGGTTGCGATGACGCTGGACGTTGTTTTGACGACTGAGTTGCCGCCGGGTGGCGGACGTGCGGGGTTTGCGGGGCAGTTGATTGCGGAGCAGGCGGTTGGGCTGCATGGGCGGCCAGAGCGGCTTGGGTATAAGACGCTGGCGGCGCTGTTGGAGAATGAGCCTTTGATTTTGCCGACGGACAGCGTGGTGCGCACCGGGTTCGAGGCTTTGATCACGCGGCTTGGGGTGCGGCCACGGGTTGCGGCCGAGGTGGACGATATGGCGATGGTGCGTTTGTTGGCGCGCGAAGGAGCGGGGTTGGCCGTGGCGCCGGGCGTGGTGGTGGCGGACGAGATCGCAAATGGAGTGCTGGCCACAGCGCCGTTCGACCTTGGCATCCGCGAGCCGTTCTATGCGGTGACGGTGCCGCGCCAGTTTCCGCATCCTGCTTTGGCCGGTTTGCTGGGGCAAAAACCGGACTGCCCTTAACCGCTTTACGGCGTTCTTTGACGCGCAGGGCCAGATTGTCCATCGGTTTGGAGATCATCGCGGTCTGAAAAAGCTACGGTGCCGTCCGGTTTCCGGATGCGCTTATGTAGGTCGGCGGGGCAGCGTTCGTGTGGTTCAGGTCCGATAGCGCCTTTCTAACCGGATAAAGCGATGATCTTTCCCGTCAGCGGTCACTCGAAAAACGTCGCGTTGCGTCCGCCCACAACAATATCGAAATCGTAGGCTTCGTCGACGCCTGCACCGTTCACATCACGCGGATTGCCGATGTTGCGCCCAAACGTGTCACCCATCAAAATCGCCATCGGGTCTGTTTTGTTGTTTGGCTCGTCAGGGAAATACATCTGGGTGATCAGTCTGGCAGAGCCGCCGCTGATCGACATGTGGATGTGTTTCGGGCGCCACCGGCCAATATCCGGACGCGCGAGATACGCACCGGGGCTGATGGTCCAGAACCGGTAATTGCCGTTGTCATCGGTCAGAATACGGCCCATGCCAAAGAAGTTTTCGTCCAGTTTCAGGCCTGAGTGATCTTCGACGTGGCGGTAACGTCCATGATGGTTGGCGCTCCAGATTTCGATAAGCGCGCCGCGGACAGGACGACCGCTTTCGCTGCGCAGAGTGCCGGTCACTTCGATGGGAACGCCGTCTGCGCGCGGGCGATCCGGCGCGGTGCGGGTCATGTCCCATTCATTTGCGCGCGTCGCATAACGGGCCGGTATGACGGGCACAAAGCTTTCGCGCGCGGCCTCTGGGATAAGGCGAAGCGGCTGGCGTGGAGTGCGTTGATCCGACGTGTTGTCGGTCGGGCCGATCCCGAGGATGCGTCCTTGATTGGCCATGTCTCAGCTCTCCAGATCGTCGAAAAAGGGGGTTTCGTTGTCACCGGCCATGATGATGTCGAAGACGTAAACCTCGTCGCCATTTGCGGCGCGCCCCTCGTGGCGTGCAACGAGTTTTGCGGCGTCATCCCCAACCGATTGCAGGACAGGATCAGAGCCGTTGCCGCCTTGCGCTTCAAAAAACATCTGAGTGACAATGCGGCTTATGCCGTCTGAGAAGATCGTGATGGTAATGTTGGGCGCGCGCCCCGGCGTGGCTCCGGGCAAGATCGTGCGAAATTCATATTCTCCGGTGGCGGTGCGCTGGCGGCCATAGCCAAAAAACCACGGGTCGATATCAGGGTGCCCATCTGTCGCTGGCGATCGGTAAGCGCCCTTTGCGTTGGCTTGCCAAAACTCAAGCACCGCGCCGTGGGCCAGATTGCCGTGACGGTCCGTTACCTTCCCGCGCAAAACGATCGGCGCGCCAGCGGCTTGTCCAATGAGGCCGGGATCAAAGCAGGTGAGATCCTCTAAGCTTGGGTCGGCAAAATAGATCGGGAAATACGGCCCAATTGTGTCTTCGTTCGTTGCCGGAAGGGCATTTGGTAAATCCACGGTCATCGCGTCACCTCCATTGCCATCAAGGCGTTTTGCATATTAAACGGGATCGAAGCAACGCCCGAGGAACCGTGCGGATTATGACGAAATCGGCCAATCATGACGTCTACTTTGTTCCCGGATTGCACCGAGGTCTTCGGGTGCTTGAGATTCTGGGAGCGGCCGAAACTCCTATGTCTTTGAGTGATATCGCGCGCGCCATGGAGCTTAGCCGCTCGTCGGCATTTCGGTTGGTCTACACGCTTCGGCAGATGGAATTCATCAAAGAGGCGGATCAGGTCAATACGTTCACATTGGGCGCGCGGGTTTTGAATTTGGGCTTTGCCTATCTGAACCAGCAACCGATCACCACGATCGCACGTCCGCATCTTGCCGCGTTGCGCGATGAGATGGGTGTGTCCACGCATTTGAGCGTTCTTGAAGGTCACGACGTGCTGTATTTGGTCAGCCATCAGGCGCGGTCCAGCTACGTGTCCAACATGCGCACCGGCACCCGCACGCAAGCTTATGCGTCGGCCATTGGCTGGTGTCTGCTTGGGGCGATGACTGTGGACGAGCTTGCCGACTTTGCATCCAAACAAGAGTACGTGCGCTTTACCGAGCACACGCCGATGGACGCCGCGTCGTTGCAGCGCCGCGTTGCGCAGACCCGTGATCAAGGGTTCGTGGTGTCGCGCGGTTTTCGTGATCCCGGCGGGTCCAGCGTTGCGGCGCCTGTACGCGACAACACCGGCGCAATCGTCGCCTGCGTGAACCTTTCCGGCCCAGACGTCGGGTTCGATTTTGACCGCATGGACACGCATTATGTCCCGAAAATCCGGGCGGCGGCGTTGACTATTTCGCGCGAGCTTGGGTTTCAGGACGTCTGATATCACGTCGTCAATCCAAGCATCTGGCGTGCGTCATCGGGGGTGGCCAAAGTGCCGCCGAGATCGTCGATCATCCGCGCGGCTTTGACCACAAGCGCGCTGTTGGACGTGCAATGCATGCCTTTGCTGAGATACGCGGTGTCCTCCATGCCGATGCGCACATGTCCCCCCAACAGCCAAGCCTGCGCCAACATCGCAAATGCAGCGCGGCCAATTCCAAAGGCGGCCCATTGGGTCCCCTCAGGCAGTTGGCTGACAAGATACGCCATTGTGGCCGGGTTGGCGACGGCGCCAAAGCGCACACCAAGCACCATTTGAACCATCATGGGGGTCTTGATCACGCCACGGGCCACAAAGTCTTTGAGCATGTGAAGGTCGCCGCTGTCGAAGATCTCGATCTCGGGTTTGACCCCTGCCGCGTAGATGCGCGCGGCCATGATTTCGAGGTTTCGCGGGCTGTTGATGACGCTCGCGGTACCCGACCACATCGTGTTGAAGTCCAGCGTGCAGATGTCGGGCCGCAGTGCTTCGACATGAGCCACACGGGCTTGCGGGGCGCAGAGCGTTGACCCGGCCGCCGCGATTTTCGGATCATCGTCAGAAGGGATGAACCGGCCGCCTTCGCCGGTGGTCAGATTGATCAGGACGTCGGTGTTTTCGGCGCGGATGCGTTGCACAAGGTCTTCGTATAAATCGAGGCGCATCGAGCCCTTTGCGGTCTCGGGATCGCGCACATGAAGGTGCACAATAGCCGCGCCTGCTTTGGCGGCATCAAGGGCCTGCTGCGCGATCTGCTTTGGCGTGACGGGCAAATGCGGGCTTATCTCCGGGGTCATCAGGTTCCCGGTTATCGCGGCTGTCAGGATGGTTTTGCGCGTCATCTTATGCCTCAAGTGCTGCCGCAACAGCCGCGGCCAAGGTCGAAACGATCAAGTCAATTTCTCCCGGTGTCGACGTATAGGATGGCGCAAGAAGGACGTGGTCGCCGTTGGTGCCATCGGCGCAACCTTGCGACGGATAGACCATGATGCCCCGGGATTTGGCTTCGGCGCTGATCCGCATGGCAAGGCCATCGGCAACGGGGAAGGGGGCTTTGGTTTGCCGGTTCGCCACAAGTTCGATGGTCCAGAACAAACCGCGTCCGCGAATGTCGCCGACGTTGGCGTGCTGCCCGAAGGCCATGCGCAATCCGGCCTCAAGTTGAGCGCCGCGCGTTCTGACGGCCGCAAGAAGCTGTTCTTCTTCGATAACCTGCTGAACGGCCAGCGCTCCGGCGGTTGCGATGGCGTGGGACATATAGGTATGGCCATTCCAGAGTTTGCCGGACCCCAATTTGATCGCGCCCACAACTTTTTCGGTGGCAATCACGGCGGCTATTGGTTGATACCCCGCGCCAAGTCCCTTGGCCGTCGTTGTCAGGTCGGCTGCAATGCCCTCTTGTTCCAGCGCGAACAACGAACCGGTGCGACCCATGCCGCACATGACTTCGTCGGCGATGAAGAGGACGCCGTGGTCGTCGCAGATGTCCCGGATGCGTTTAAAATAGCCCTTTGGTGCGGGCTGGGTGCCAAGGGACGCGCCGACGACGGGTTCTGCGACAAAGGCCATGACGGTTTCAGGGCCGAGGCGGCGGATTTCGTCGTCAAGAAGGTTGGCCATGCGCTGCGCAAATTGTGGTTCGGTTTCGTCGTCGCGTTGCAGGCGATAGGCATAGGGCGCGTCGATGTGACTGACGTCGATCAAGAGCGGCGCAAACGGCGCGCGCCGCCCGGCGTGCCCACCTGTGGCCAAAGCGCCAAGAGTGTTTCCGTGGTAGCTTGGTTTGCGCGCAATCACTTTGGAGCGTGCCGTGTCGCCGCGTTCCAGATGATATTGCCTTGCGAGCTTTAGGGCCGCCTCCATCGCTTCGGACCCGCTGCCCAGAAACATCACACGCCCGTCGCCGGTTCCCGCAGGCGCGCGGTCGATCAGATGTTTGGCAAGCGCTTCGGCGGGGAGGTTGGTGAATGATCCGGTATGGGCATAGGCCAGTTTGTCCACTTGGGCTATTATGGCGGCGCGCACTTTGGGATGGTCATGTCCGAGGCAGGACACTGCCGCTCCGCCACAGGCATCGAGATAACGATTGCCAGCCTCGTCGACCAGAAAGTTGCCGTCGCCCGATACGATGACAGGAAGCGTCGCGTTGAGGTCTCGGTGGAATACGTTGCTCATATCAATACCGTCTTGCATATAAACTACCGTTTTGTATATTAGACGCCGAACTCCGATGCAAGGTTAACATTCACATGAACGGTGCGCTTGACACGTTAAAAGTTCTCGATCTGACCCATGTGTTGGCCGGGCCGTTTTGTACTTATCAGCTTGCTCTGCTTGGCGCTGAGGTGACCAAGATCGAAGACCCGCGCAATCCCGATTGCGCCCGGGGACGCGGTCCTGACGACGCGGCGAATGCCGAAGGGTTGGGGCTTAATTATCAGGTGCAGGGTGGGAATAAGCGGTCACTTGCGCTTGATCTGAAAACCGAAACCGGCGCAGATATTTTGCGATCTTTGGCGCGCGATGCGGATGTTTTGGTTGAGAATTATGCGACCGGCGCGCTGGAGCGTTTGGGTCTGGGGTATGAGACGCTGCGCGCGGCGAACCCGGCGCTTATTTATTGTTCTATCACTGGATATGGCAGCACCGGACCGCAGGCC
>RCMY010002622.1_pt1 | contig 16225 bp, 15 predicted proteins | sample 2041341 | NCBI WGS metagenome assembly RCMY01 (sample SAMN09708234, study PRJNA481090) | Marine sediment metagenome, whole genome shotgun sequencing project. | reverse complement strand
AAACAATGCAGTCGATGGCATTCGCCTGCGCCTGCAGGACCTGTTTGCCGCACCGCAGGTGGTGGCTGACCTGCAGGAGGAACTGGGGCCCGACTTCAGTGTTACCGACTGGAGCCAAACGCAGGGCGGCCTGTTTCAGGCGATTAAAATGGAAAAAGCCATGGTGGGATTTTTATTGATGATTGTGGTTGCAGTAGCAACGTTCAATATTGTATCCATTCTGGTGATGATGGTGACCGACAAACGCTCGGCGGTTGCTGTCTTGCGCACTATGGGTATGCCGCGCAAACATATTATGTGGATTTTTGTTGTACAAGGCAGCCTGATTGGATTAGCCGGTATTGTTATCGGCACGGCCGCCGGCTCACTGATCGCGCTCTATGCCGGTCAAATCGTTGCCTGGTTTGAGCAACTTTTAAATGTGCAGCTATTCGATCCCAGCGTGTACTTTATTAACCACATCCCCTCCGTCGTGCGCGCTGCTGATATCGCTCGCATCGCCGGCGCGGCATTTGTTTTGAGTTTTCTGGCAACGCTATATCCCGCAGCAAAGGCCGCATCGATTCAGCCGGCCGAGGTATTGCGCTATGAATAAATCAGATGGCAGCGTTTTGCAATGCGAAAATCTGCAAAAACTGTATCAGGAAGGCCCGCAGCAGCTCGAAGTGCTGCACAACGTTAATCTGCAGGTGATGGCCGGCGAGCGGCTGGCGATTATTGGCACTTCGGGCTCGGGCAAAACAACCTTACTAAATATGTTAGGCGGGCTGGATTTGCCCAGCGCCGGGTTGGTGAGTATTAATGGTGAGGATATTACCGCCTTGAACGAAAACCAGCGCGGCGTTCTGCGCAATCAATATCTGGGCTTCGTGTACCAGTTCCATCATTTGCTGAGCGAATTTACTGCGTTGGAAAACGTCTGCATGCCGCTGCTGCTGCGTAAGCTAAAAATTGCCGAGGTAAAAGAGCGTGCCCAGGCCATGCTGGATGCGGTAGGGCTTGGCCAGCGCTTGCAGCATAAGCCGGCGGAACTTTCCGGTGGCGAGCGGCAACGGGTCGCTATTGCGCGGGCGTTGGTGACCGAACCGGCGTGTGTGTTAATGGACGAGCCGACCGGTAATCTCGATGAACATACCGCCGCGTCGGTACAGGAACTTATGCTGCGCTTAAACGTTGAGCACAGCACCAGTTTCGTCGTAGTGACGCATGACATGGCGCTGGCTCGGCGCATGGATCGCATGCTGCGCCTGGAAGACGGTAGCCTGCACGCACAGGCAGAGTAGTAGACCACGTGCAATCTTCATTACCCTTATTTGTTGGTTTACGCTATGCCTTTGCAGGGCGCGGTGGCATGCTGGTCGCGTTTTTATCGCGCATGACTGTACTTGGGCTGATACTTGGCGTCGCCTTGTTGATCATCGTGCTGTCGGTTATGAACGGGTTTGAGAAAGAGCTGCAAACCCGTATTTTGAATCTCGTACCGCACGTCTCCATACAACATTACGATTTACTCGAAGATTGGCGCAGCGCCGATGCCTTGATAAAAAAGCATCCGGACGTGGTGGGCAGTGCGCCTTACATCCACGTACAGGCCCTGCTTAGCGCCGCTGAAAAAGTCGAGGGAGTGCTGTTGCACAGCGTGTTGCCGGCTGCGGAGAACCAGTTGTCGAATTTGCAGAAATATGTTGTGACCGGCAGTTTGAATGAGCTTAAGCCGGGTGCAAACGGCGTGCTGCTGGGCGATCATATAGCGAGTAAATTAGGAGTGGAGCCTGGGTCGAAACTACGTGCCATCGTGCCACAGCCTGGCGCTAACGCTATGAGTCAGCTGCCACGTATTGCGGTGTTCACCGTGGTCGGTATTTTCCACACCGGCACCGAGATGGATCATTCCCTCGGCATCATCCATCTGCAAGACGGGCAGGCGCTGCTGGGCTACGGGGAGAAGGTGCAGGGCATCCGTTTGCAGTTAAGCAACGTGTTTGATGCGCCGCGAGTCGGTTGGGAGATAGTGCAAAACCTGCCGCCAGGGTATTACGCCCAGGACTGGCAGCGTACCCACGGCAATCTTTACCAGGCCATTCAGCTGTCGCGCAGCATGGTGACCTTGCTGATTTTTATGGTGATTACGGTCGCCGTGTTCAACGTGGTGGCCTCGCTGGTTATGGTGGTTACCGATAAACGCGGCGACATCGCCATATTGCGAACGTTGGGCGCCAGTGATAAAAACATTCTGCATATATTTATGGTGCAGGGGTTGGTGATCGGTGTGCTCGGGACATTGTTAGGCGTGATTATTGGCTGCTCGCTGGCCTTGGTGATGCCGCAATTGATCGCCGCACTGGAACGTCTGCTGGATTATCAGTTTCTGAGCTCGACCGTCTATCCTATCGATTATCTGCCGACTGATGTGCGTACTCGTGATGTGATAATTATCGCCTCAGTGGCGATGGTGATGAGTTTGTTTGCTACGCTGTATCCTGCCAGAAGGGCAACGCAAGTAAGGCCGGCAGAGGCCCTGCGTTGGGAGAGCTAACTTTTCTTCAATAAAGCACGTATTTTTTTGCGCTCTTCCCAGCAGCTGATCACATTCCAGCGCCAAATCCTCAATACGGCAACATAGCCCAGCCCGCCTGCCAGAATTCCGCAGCACACCGAACCCAACATCAGCGGCTTCCAAATCGTTGCAAATCGTGCGCTAAACCACTCCCACGTTGCTTCGAATTGAATGTGCTGAGGTTCAATGTCGAGCATCCACGCGCCGAGTTTATAGGTGGCGAAAAATACCGGCGGAATAGTCACCGGATTGGTTAACCACACCAATGTGATTGCGACGGGCAGATTGGCCCGCAACCACAGCGCCAGCATCGCGGCAAATAGCATTTGCATCGGCAGTGGAATAAAAGCGCAAAATAGGCCAATCAGCACGGCTAGCGACACCGATTGACGATTCAGGTGCCAAATATTAGGATCATGCAAGTGATCACCCAGCCAGTGCAGCGACCGATGCCGTGCCACGGTTTCCGGTGTGGGAATAAAGCGCTGGATAAATTTTTTCGACATGCAGGCACTCAAACGAGGCCGCTGCTAATGCAATACAGAAAGACGACCCTCAAGAAAATTCTAGCATAGCGCCCGCTTTAAAACGCCGCAATATCTGTACAATTCTTGTGCTATTATCCGTCGGCGGCCCGCAGGCAGCGCCGCGCTGGGTTTCGTTTTCTTACGCCACGGATTGGTGTCACATGCACATATGGATGTTATGCGCCGCTATCGGTATTGGCGGCACAGGTTTTCTGCCGCAATTACCCCCTATCTCAGTCGTCTTGCTGTTGCTGAGTGGCGCAGTCGCTATTTTATGTTGCCGCACTGCAAATCGCCGCCTGCTATGGGCAATATCCGGCCTGTGTGGGGGCCTTGCGTACGCCGTGCTGTATGGCTATTGGCTTGCCAGTAGCCTGCTGCCGTTATCACTGCAGCAGCAGGAAATCAGCCTTGATGGCCGCGTCGTGGGTCTGCCGTACACGGCCACCAGTCATGGCCGCCCGGTGCAGCGCTTTACCCTTGTAATCGAGCACAGCGACGTGCCTAAATTGCCCGCTCAGCGTATCGAGCTGGCCTGGTATGACGAGGTACAAATAAGCAATGGCCAACGCTGGCGGTTGTTGGTCAGATTAAAACGCCCGCGCGGCTTTGCAAACCCGGGCGGCTACGATTATCAGCTGGCGTTGCATCAGCGCGGCATCGACGCGCGCGGCTATGTCAGAGCCGGGCAGCTGCTAACTCAGCCCGCGCAAGGGTCCTCTACTGTGCGGGCTTATCTGCACACGCGGCTGCAGTCTCTCAACAACAGAATGGTCAATGCGCGCTTCATCGCGGCGCTGAGCATTGGCGACAAAAAAGCGCTAAAGCCTGCCGATTGGGATTTGTTGCGGCGCACCGGCACTACCCACCTCTTCGTAGTGTCGGGTTTGCATATAAGCCTGGCAGCAGGTCTGTTTTACACGCTGGCCTTGTATCTTTGCAAAGCGCTGTTGTTGCCGCTGAGCCGGTGGCCGGCGCAACGCTATGCGGCCGTTGCCGCGTGCTGCGGTGCTGTTTGTTACGCTGTGCTCGCCGGTTTTAGTCTGCCAACCCAACGCGCCTGTTTGATGCTGTTAGTGGCGATGTTAGGCCTAATATGCAATCGTCCCGCGCGCAGCAGCGGTATTTTAACGACGGCAGTATTTGCAGCGCTGGTATGGGACCCACTTGCCTTGCGTAGTGCGAGCTTCTGGTTGAGCTTTACCGCGGTTGGTGCATTGGTGCTGGGCTTTAGTGGCCGGTTAGCCAGCCCCGGCACGATTGCTATCTGGCTGCGCACGCAGTGGCTGGTGTTCGTGGTAATGACACCGCTGTTGCTCTTGTGGTTTCAGCAGGCATCGTTGTTGATGCCATTGGCTAACTTGTTTGCCGTGCCGCTGGTGAGCCTTGTCATCGTGCCGCTGGTGTTGCTAACGGCCCTGTTGTTGCTATTCGGTTTAACGCCGCCGACGCTGCTGCTGCGTTGTGTCGATGTCTTATTCGATACGCTTTGGGCAGCCTTGAATGCACTTCAGGATCAGCTTGGCGATGCGGCCCAGTTGCAGCTTTCGCCGTCTTATCTCACCCTTCTGGCAGCGTTGCTCGGTGCCGGCTTAGTGCTATTGCCGCGCGGTTTTCCGCTGCGCGTATTGGCCCCGGTATTTTTTTTACCGGCGTTGTCTGGCCGAGGTGTCGTGCCTCAAAATGTGGCCGAACTCACCGTGCTGGATGTAGGGCAGGGGCTGGCCGTTGTATTGCAAGTCGACAATCAAACCCTGGTATATGACGCCGGACCAAAGTTTAGCGAGAATTTTGATGCCGGCTCTGCAATCGTCGCCAGCTTTCTGCGCCACAAGGGTATAGCGCACGTCGACCAGCTCATTATTAGCCATGCCGACAATGATCATGCCGGCGGCCTGGCCGGGCTGCAGGCTAATATTCCAGTACATAACATCCTGCTCGGCGAGCGGCTGCGTATGGCAACGCCAGGTGCAAAACCGTGTCGCGCCGGCGACAGCTGGCAGTGGGGCGTAGTAAATATGCAAGTGTTGCACCCCTCCGCGCGCCGCTACGCCGCGTCGAATAACAACTCCTGCGTACTGCGTATCGAAACACCACACAGCGTTACCTTGATCACTGGCGATATCGAAGCGGCAGTGGAGTACAAGCTTTTGCAGGAGGACCCTCAAAACCTGCCTGCCGATATTTTGATCGTGCCGCACCATGGCAGCAAAACATCGTCAACCGCAGAGTTCATCGCCGCCGTGCAGCCGACTTACGCGGTCGTCTCCAGCGGCTATTTAAACCGTTTCGGTCATCCTCGCGAAGACGTGGTGTTGCGCTACGAGGAAGAGGGCGTGCAGCTGCTTAACACGGCGCTCAGCGGCAGTATCAGTTTTGTGTTGCCGACGACGGATAAGCAAAATGTGCTTACGCCGCAAGCCTATCGCGAGCAGGCGAATAAGTATTGGTATAAATGGTAAACCTTCAACTTTTTGCAGACTACTTCTGATTCGTGGACGCCCCTTATCCTCAGGTTGTAGCGTACTGCCGGTTGATAAAATTCCGCATCTTAAGTGTTTCCTGAAGGCAGTATATCCTTTGCCTGGCCTCGGTCGCGGCGTTAAGTTTTAGCCAAGCGTTTCCCTTCGTTTTTCGGGAATTATGCTAAAGTTATTAAAGTATTTCTGAACAGATCCCGGAGCAAACGTGTTAGAACTGGTGAAACAAGGCGGCTGGCTGATGCTGCCGATCATATTTTGTTCGATTGTTGCGGCGGCGATTTGTATCGAGCGCTATATTGCCCTCAATCAAAATAAAATTGCGCCCACGACTCTTCTGGCTGAAGTGTGGGGGTGGATAAAGAACAATCAGCTTGACTCCGCCAAAATAAAAACACTGAAACACTCGTCGCCGCTGGGCCAGATTCTTGCCGCCGGCTTGAGCAATTCTCGCCACGGCCGCGAAGTGATGAAAGAAAGCATTGAAGAGGCCGCCGCACAGGTCGTGCACGAAATGGAACATTTTTTGAACACGCTGGGTACTATCGCCGCCGTAGCACCGTTGCTTGGTTTGCTCGGCACCGTAATCGGTATGATCAAGGTGTTTAGCGAAATCATGGTGCAGGGCACCGGCAACGCAGGCATGTTGGCCGGCGGTATTTCCGAGGCGTTGATCACTACAGCTTCCGGTCTGGTGGTAGCCATTCCTGCGCTGATCATGCATCGCTTTTTTGAGCGTCGCATTCAGTCCATTGTGATTACGCTGGAACGCGAAGCCGTCAAACTGGTAGATGCCTTACACGCCGACCGCCGCGATCTGCGAGCTGATCGCCGTGGTGATGCAGGCGTTGACGGTGCTGCAGAGACCAGAGCGGCATGAATTTTAGACCGAGACCCACATCGCAGGTCGACGTTAATTTAACGCCGCTAATCGACGTCGTGTTTTTGCTGCTGATTTTCTTTATGGTGTCGACCACCTTCACCAAAGAAACGCATCTCGACATTGACCTGCCCGAAGCCAGCGCTAAGCCGGTCGAGCAGCAGGAGGAAGACCGAATTGAAGTGGTTATTAATGCCATGGGAGGCTTTAGCGTCAACGGCCGTGCGCTGCTGAATAGCGAAGCTGCCACGCTCAGCAAAGCGCTAAGCGAAGTTGCCGGTAAAGAGCGCACACAAGCCTTTATCATTACAGCTGACGCCAAGACCCCGCATCAATCGGTGGTCACGGCGATGGACACTGCCGGTCAACTTGGCTTCATCCACCTCAGCATCACCACTTCGGAACCAACGGGCGACGAATAAAAAATTTGTTTTCGCCCGCCGGCATGTTATTTTCTGCGCTCATTTTTTAGCAGCGCACACTTAACATGGTGGAAAATTCCACAGCCAAGCCAAGCGATCTAAAACTCTACCTCCGCTTGCTAGCCTACGTTTACGCCTATTGGCCTTATTTTATACTCAGCGTCATTGGTTTTCTGCTGTATTCGGCCAGCGCTCCGCTGATGGCCGACCTTATGCGTTTGGTGATCGACACCGTCGGTGACGAGCAGAAGGTTGGAACTGGCGTCATTGCCAGGTTCCTGGTGTGGTGGCAAGGCAGTGAGGAGAGTTTCCTTGAGCGGTCGCGGATTCTCATCCCGATAGTTATGCTGGTTATCATCACCCTGCGTGGTGTCGGATTTCTGATCGGCAATTATTATATTAACTATGTCGCGCGCTTTCTGGTGCACAATTTACGCTGCGAGATATTTGACCATTTACTGCGAGTGCCCAGCAGCTATTACGATACAAACCCCAGCGGCTACATGCTGTCGCGCATCACCTATAACGTTGAACAGGTAACCGGTGCGGCCACCAACGCGATCAAGATCGTGATGCGGGAGGGGTTAACGATTATCGGCCTGCTGGCGTATCTCGTTTTCACCAACTGGAAGTTGTCGCTGGTATTCGTCGCGATCGCACCGGTGATCGCCGTTATTGTGGGCAGTGTTGGCAAGTTGTTCCGTCGTTACAGCAAGCGTATTCAAAACTCTATGGGCAATGTGACCCATGTAGCCGATGAAGCCATCAACGGATATCGCGAGGTGCGCCTTTACGGCGGTGACGACTACGAACAGCAGCGCTTTCGTAAGGCCAGCGAATACAACGTTCAGCAAAGCATGAAAATGGCGCTGACCAATGCTGCCAGCCCTCCAGTCATCCAGTTTCTGGTGGCGGTCGCGTTAGCGGTTTTAGTGTGGCTGATGTTGTCGCCCTCTTCACTTAATGAATTGACATCCGGTCAGTTGGTCGCGTTTTTAACGGCAGCGGGCATGCTGGCTAAACCGATACGTCAACTGAGTGAAGTGCAGAGCATTGTGCAAAAGGGCCTGGCCGCTACGGAGGATATTTTTGACTATTTAGACTCCGACACCGAGCGCGACCTTGGTGATTATCATAGCGCGAGCGTTGACGGCAAAATAGAGTTTCGCAATGTCAGCTTTCGCTACGCCGCAGACAAGCCCTTAGTGCTAAAAAATATCAATTTCTCGGTAGAACCTGGTCAGACGGTTGCGCTGGTGGGTGGCTCGGGTGGCGGCAAAACGACGCTGGTGAATTTGCTCACACGGTTTTATAACTACAGCGAAGGCCAAATATTATTAGACGGCATCGACGTTAACGATTATGCGTTGGCGAATCTGCGTTCCCATTACGGCTTTGTATCGCAGCATATCACGCTATTTAACGATTCTGTTTTTAATAATATTGCTTACGGGCAACTGGCCGGCAGCTCAATGGCGGAGGTAGAAGCAGCGGCGCGTGCGGCGCATGCCAATGTGTTTATTGATCGCTTGCCGGAAAAATACGCAACCCAGGTGGGCGATGACGGCGTACTGCTCTCCGGCGGTCAGCGTCAGCGTGTCGCTATCGCACGCGCCATTCTCAAAAACGCGCCGGTGCTTATATTAGACGAAGCAACCTCGGCGCTAGACAATAAGTCGGAGCGGCATATTCAAAAAGCACTGGAGACTTTAATGCAAGGCCGCACGACCTTTGTTATTGCCCATCGCTTGTCAACAATTGAACAGGCCGATGTAATTTTAGTGCTCGACAATGGCGAGGTGGTGGAGCAGGGCACGCATGCCAGTCTGCTAGCCGACAACAAACGCTACGCACAGCTGCATCAACGCGACTTTAGTAATTAATGCTGCGTGCCCTACTCGAAAAAAAGTTGCCGACAATATGGTACGAGGATGCAGCAGGTACTTCGTTACTAGCACCGTTGGAGTGTTTATACAAAACCTATGTGAGTCGCGTCCGGCAACAATATTTAAATGGTAGAAAGCAAAGTTATCGGTCGCCGGTGCCAGTAGTCGTGGTGGGAAATCTGGTGGTTGGCGGTGCCGGCAAAACGCCATTGGTGCTGGCTATTTGTCAGCGGCTGCAACAGCGAGGTATGCGGCCCGGCATATTAAGCCGCGGTTACAAAGCCGGCAGCGAGGTTTTTCCGCGCGCGGTGGTGCCTTCCGACGATGCGGCCGAAGTCGGTGATGAGCCTCTATTGATGGCGCAACGCAGCGGGGCAAAAGTTTGTATTGATCCGCAGCGGGCGCGGGGTGCGCGCTGGTTAGTCGAGGAGGGCGGCTGCGATATTGTGCTCTGCGACGATGGCCTGCAACATTATGCGCTTGCGCGCGATGTGGAAATCGTAGTGATTGACGCCCAGCGCCAACTGGGGAACGGTCGCTGTTTACCCGCCGGGCCCTTAAGGGAACCCGCAGAGCGCTTGCAAAGTGTCGACTTCATTGTTTATAACGGCACCACTGCCGCGCACAACGACGCCGCTATTTTTGTCATGCAGCTTAAGCCTTCGGTTCTGGTGCGTCTGCATGATAATTACGCTATCAATGTCAGTGCGTTGGCCGACCTGGCAGCAGCCGGGCCGGTACATGCGCTGACCGGTATTGGTAATCCACAACGTTTCTTTACCAGCCTGCGTGAACTGGGCTTCGATATAATCGAACACGCGTTTGGCGACCATCATGCTTTTAACGCCAGGGATTTGAACTTTGGCGACCAACAAGCCATTATCATGACCGAAAAAGACGCGGTAAAATGCCGTGAGTTTGCACCTGTGCAGGCCTGGTATTTGCCAGTAGACGCGCAGTTGGAAGAAACGTTTTATAGCGCGCTGTTGGAAAAAATTACACACGCTGCTGCGCGATTGAACTGAAGCAGCTGCACAACTGAACTAGAGAATACGATGTCATTTACTGTTGTTATACCGGCGCGCTATGCCTCAACCCGCCTGCCGGGCAAAAGCCTATTAGCTATTGCCGGCCGACCGATGATTCAGTGGGTGGTGGAGGCCGCGCAAAAGAGCCGCGCCAGCGCCGTATATGTTGCCACCGACGACCCAAGAATCGTCACCGCCGTGGAGCAGTTTGGTGGTAAGGCCTTGCTCACCTCCAGCGAGCACGAGTCGGGCACCGACCGGCTGCACGAGGCCGCGCAATTATTGGATCTGCCAGACGAACATATAGTTGTGAATGTACAGGGCGACGAACCGCTGGTGCCGCCGGAGGTGATCGACCAGGTAGCCAAAAATCTGGCGTGCCATGAAGCGGCTGGCATTGCGACGCTATGCGAGAGAATTCACAGCACAGAAGAGTTTTTAAACCCCAACGCCGTAAAAGTACTGTGCGATGATCAACAGCAAGCACTGTATTTCAGCCGCGCGCCCATCCCCTGGCCGCGTGACAGTGACTTGAATGCTAGCGTCGACTTACCGGCCGACATGGAGGCATTTCGGCATGTGGGTTTATATGCATACCGGGTAGCGTTTCTGCGCGAGTTTGTCACCTGGCCGCCACACGCGCTGGAGCTTACCGAAAAGCTGGAACAACTGCGCGCGCTGGCCCACGCTGTCACCATTCATGTAGACACCGCCGTTGCCAGCATTCCGGCGGGCATCGATACGGCGGAAGATTTAGCGGCGCTCAAAGCGCATCTTGCAGCAACGGCAGGAGGGTAGAGCAATGGCGGTTAAAGTTCTGTTTGTATGTTTAGGTAATATTTGCCGGTCACCCACTGCGCACGCCGTGTTTCAGCACTTGGTAACAGAGGCAGGCTTACAGGACAAAATTGAAGTCGACTCCGCCGGCACCGGCGACTGGCATATCGGTAAACAGCCAGACAAACGCGCAATGCAAGCAGCCGGCAAGCGCGGCTACGATTTATCGCCACTGAGAGGCCGGCAGGTTAGAGCAGATGATCTGCAGCAATTCGACTATGTGCTGGCGATGGACCGGGAGAACCTGCAAGATATGCTGGCTTTGCAGCAGTCGAAGCCGCGCGGTCACGTTGGACTGTTTCTGCAGTTCGACAAAAATTCTGAGTATATGGAAGTGCCCGACCCGTTCTACGGTGGCAGCAAAGGTTTTGAGCGAGTGCTCGATCTGGTTGAAAGCGCGTCGCAAGGTCTGCTCGAACATATTCAAAAGCAGTGAATATAGAGTCTAACGTTTCACTAGCGCCGTATTGCAGCCTGGCGCTTGAGTGCCGAGCGCGACACTTCATAACCGCCAGTAATGAGCAGCAAATAATAGCCGCGTTGCAGTTTGCGCAACAACGTAACGTGCAGCCGCTAATACTGGGCGCAGGCAGCAATGTTGTGTTGGCCGCCGCTACACTTGACTGCGTTATTCACATCGCATCGTCGGGTAAACAACTTATTGGCCAGGACGAAGACTACTATTATCTCAAAGTTGCTGCCGGTGAAAACTGGAATGAACTGGTTGATTACTGCGTTACCAATGGCTACTACGGCATCGAAAATCTCGCGTTAATTCCCGGCAGCGTGGGGGCAGCGTCGGTGCAAAACATTGGTGCCTATGGCGTTGAGCTGCAGCAATTTGTGCACGAGCTGAATTATATCGATACCGCTGCGCACACGCTACAGCGAATGTCAGCGGATGATTGTCGGTTCGCCTACCGTGACAGTATTTTCAAAAATGCGCTGCAAGATAAAGCCGTTATTAGCTCGGTCACTTTTAAGCTAGCCAAAAAACAACGTTTAAATCTAAGCTACGCAGGCATCATTGAAGAGTTACAGAAAACTAACGATGCAATCAATGCGCGCCTCACTGCGAGCCAGCTGCGCGACGCGGTGGTGCGTATCCGGCGGCGCAAATTACCCGATCCGGCACGTTTAGCCAACGCCGGCAGTTTTTTTAAAAACCCGGTCGTCGAGCAAACAACGCTGGCACGCTTACGGAGGTATTTTCCTGCATTGGTTTATTATCCTTTAGCGGACGAGACCCAATTTAAGCTGGCGGCTGCCTGGCTAATCGATCAGGCAGGCTGGAAGGGGCACCGTGCAGGCAACGTTGGCGTGCACCAGCAGCAAGCGCTGGTGTTGATTAACTACGGTGGCGCAACCGGTACCGAGATACTCGCGCTTGCGGCAGTCATTCAAGCCAGCGTGTTGGCAAAGTTCTCCGTCAGTTTAGAACTCGAACCACGAGTGTATCGATGAGGCAGCAGGATTTACTTGCCGGGCAGAACCCCACTTGCCTAACTGTTGAGCTGAGCGGCGCCGATGTACGGCTTTATCCTGATTTGCTGCTTGAGCGAAGTGACGAATGGTTTAAGGCGCTGGGCGAGCAAATTGATTGGCAACAACACCGGCTCACCCTGTTCGGCAGAACCATGAACGCGCCACGCCTGTCGGCCTGGTACGGCGAGCCTGATGCGCATTACGCTTACTCCAATATAAAACTGCAGCCGAAGGCGTGGCTAACCCCACTGCTGGAGATAAAACAAATTGTCGAAGCCAGCAGCGGCGAAAAGTTTAACAGCGTGCTCGCCAATCTCTATCGCAGCGGCAAAGACAGCATGGGCTGGCACGCAGACGATGAAGTCGAGTTGGGTGACCAGCCAGTAATCGCATCGGTTAGCCTCGGCGCGCAGCGGCACATGCGCTGGCGGCATAAACAGCGCGCGTTTGCACCACAGAGCACCGACTTGCCCAATGGTTCGCTGCTGCTGATGCGAGGTGAAACGCAGCGTTACTGGCAGCACTGCGTGCCCAAAATTGCCGGCTACGACTCTGCCCGCAACTCTTCCGAGCGCATCAACCTGACCTATCGGCGCGTTCGTCCGACCAAAGCCTAAACTCCGACCGGTGGCTGGTCGTTTTGTGGGCTTGTTCCTCTACAAGTGATAGTTTTTGCGTTCGCTTATGTGAGCCTTCTGTGCAAACTAAATGCGCATGGCGATACCCACAAACACAAGGCGGCAAATCGCTGCCAATAAAAGGGACATGCTTATGATTACCGTAATAGTCGCAGACGATCACGATTTGGTGCGTGTTGGCATCGTGTGTATGCTGGCCGAACTGCCCAGAATAGAAGTGATAGGGCAGGCCGCCAGTGGCGAAGAAGCCGTGCAGCTGGCGAAACAGCTAAAACCTCAGGTAGTGCTGATGGACTTGCATATGCCCGGCATCGGCGGGTTGGCGGCGACCAGTAAACTAAAGGCTTACGATACGAATATAAAAGTTATCGCCTTGACAGCGCAGATAGAAGACCCGTTTCCGGCCAGATTACTAAAAGCGGGTGCCAGCGGCTTCGTTACCAAGAACGCCAGCGTCGAACAGATGGTCGAGGCGATTCGCAAAGTAGCGGCCGGGCAGCGTTATATTAGTCCTGATGTCGCGCAGGCCATGGCGCTAAAACCGTTCGCCAATGACGCCGACGTATCGCCTTTTGTGCGTCTCTCTGAGCGGGAGCTGCAAGTCGCCAGCATGATAGCCGACAGCGTAAAAGCGCCAACCATAGCCGAGCAACTGTGCATTAGCCCCAAAACGGTTCACAGCCTTCGCTACCGCATTTTCGATAAGCTTGATATCAGCGGCGACGTGGAACTTACCCTGCTTGCCGTGCGTCACAATCTCGTGTGTACAAGGCTCGCATCATAATAAGCAGCGCCCTGAACAGCTGCGCTGCTTTCCAGGCGCAGAAGTGCCTATAATACACAGCGAACACAATCCAACCCAACCCATCAGCAAGTACCGTGAATGATCGACGCCAACACCACTGACGCCGCTTTTGATTCAAAATCTTTCCTGGAGACCTTAACGCGGCGTCCCGGTGTGTATCAAATGCTCGACGCCGACGGCGCGGTGCTCTACGTTGGCAAAGCTAAAAATCTAAAAAATCGGGTTGCCAGCTATTTTCGCTCGCGTGGGTTGAACAGCAAAACCGTGGCGCTGGTCAGCAGAATTCACAGTGTGCAGGTCACCGTGACCAATAGCGAAACCGAGGCTTTGATTCTCGAACAAAGCCTGATTAAATCGCATAAGCCGCACTACAATATTCTGTTTCGTGATGATAAAAGCTACCCTTATATTCACTTAAGTTCGCAGCAGGCGTACCCGCGGATTAGCTTTCATCGCGGCGTGCGTAAGGCGAAGGGTGATTACTACGGGCCGTATCCAAGCGCTGGCGCGGTGCGCGAAAGTCTTAACTTGTTGCAAAAAATGTTTAACGTGCGCCAATGTGAAGACAGCTATTTTAGAAATCGTAGCCGGCCGTGCCTGCAGTACCAGATTGGCCGCTGCTCCGGGCCCTGTGTTGGCAAGGTCAGCGATGCCGACTACGCCGAGTCGGTGCGCTACACACAAATGTTTCTCGACGGTCGTGATCAGCTATTGGTAGCCGAGCTGGCCGATAAAATGGAGCATGCCGCCGAACAGCTCGAATTTGAAGAAGCAGCCGCTTTGCGTGATCAGATAAGCGATTTACGCCGCGTACAGGAGAGCCAATTTGTCGAAGGTCGGCGCGGTGATATAGACGTGCTGGCCGCAACGCAGTCATCTGGCCTGGCGTGTGTGCATCGCTTATTTATCCGCTCCGGCCGCATTCTCGGCAGCCGCAGTTACTTTCCAAAACTCAGGCTGGAAGAAAGCAGTGCCGAAGTGCTGCAGTCGTTTATCAGTCAGTTTTATTTAAGCGGCACAACGCAGGATATGCCGCGTGAGATAATCGTCAGCGAAAACGTGCCAGAGCAGGACGTGTTACGTGAAGCCTTACTGGCAGTGGCAGGGCGAAACGTAGCACTTAGCAGCGCTGTCAGGATGGCGCGTGCGGCATGGGTAAAAATGGCCAGCCAGGCTGCACAACAAAACCTGGAAGCCAAGCTTGCGAATAAGCAAAGTGTTGTGCAGCGCTTCGAAGCCTTGCAAGAAGCGCTGCAGCTGAGCGAGCTGCCGCAGCGTATAGAATGTTTTGACATCAGCCATAGTTCCGGTGAAGCGCCAGTGGCCTCTTGTGTAGTGTTCGACACGAACGGCGCGCGCAAGTCAGACTACCGGCGTTTCAATATCAAAGACGTGATTGGTGGCGACGACTACGCAGCGATGGAGCAAGCCCTGCGGCGTCGCTTCAGCCGGCTGGCAGCAGACGAAGGCATAAAGCCCGATATCTTATTGATCGACGGCGGTAAAGGGCAGTTAACCCAAGCCGAACAAGTGCTGCAAGAGCTGAATATTAATGACATCACGGTGCTTGGTATTGCCAAGGGCAGCACCCGCAAAGCCGGCATGGAACAGGTGTTGCGCGCCGGCAGCCACGCTGAAGTGGTATTCGCATCCGACTCGGCCGCGCTACACTTAATGCAGCAAGTGCGCGACGAGTCACACCGTTTTGCCATTAGTGGTCACCGAGCACGGCGCGCCAAAACGCGCAACACGTCCAGTCTGGAAAGCATACCGGGTGTGGGCGCGAAACGACGGCGGGAGTTGTTACGGTATTTTGGCGGCTTGCAAGAAGTAGTGCGCGCAAGTGAAAATGAATTAATTAAAGTACCCGGAATAAGCGAAAAAACCGCTGCCGATATCTACCAGGCATTGCATAGGGAATAAAAACCACAATGAATAGAGATAACTTTAATAAGCTGTTGATATTATGAATATACCTAATACGTTAACCGTGTTACGCGTTTTACTCATTCCGGTTTTAATACTGGTTTTTTACGTACCATTCAAATGGCATTTTATCGCTGCGGCGGCAGTCTTCACCCTCGCCAGCGTCACCGACTGGCTCGACGGTTATCTGGCCAGAAAGCTCAATCAAAGCACGCCGTTCGGTGCGTTTGCCGACCCGGTAGCCGACAAACTGATGGTCGCAGTTGCCCTGGTGCTGCTGGTCGAACTGCATTCCACCCCCTGGTTCGCGATACCCGCTGCGATTATTATTTGCCGCGAGATCGTCGTCTCAGCACTACGCGAGTGGATGGCAGATCTGGGCAAACGCACCAGCGTTGCCGTTTCAGTGGTGGGCAAGTTTAAAACTGCCGTGCAGATGATTTCCATTATCGTATTGTTAGCAACTGGCGATAATTTAATCCCGCAGCTGGAGGTTTTAGGCTTTATTTTGCTTTATATTGCCGCCATTTTAACGCTCTGGTCCATGGTTATTTACTTCAAAGCAGCCGCTCCAGAGTTCACTATGCAATCAAATGACGATTCATGAATGGTTTACGCTCGTTTCACTTGACAGTCGCGATTCAGACAATAGAATATGCGGCTCGTGAATAGCGCGGGAATAGCTCAGTTGGTAGAGCGCAACCTTGCCAAGGTTGAGGTCGCCAGTTCGAACCTGGTTTCCCGCTCCAATATT
>RCMY010005500.1_pt1 | contig 16226 bp, 15 predicted proteins | sample 2041341 | NCBI WGS metagenome assembly RCMY01 (sample SAMN09708234, study PRJNA481090) | Marine sediment metagenome, whole genome shotgun sequencing project. | reverse complement strand
TAGTAAAGTTCTGGGCCAGCTGGTGTCCACTGTGTTTAGGGACGCTTGAGGAAACCGAAGAGTGGCGTACTGATCCCAAATTTGCTGATTTAAACGTCGTTACAGTAGCCAGTCCTGGTCAGCTCAATGAAAAAGAAACAGGGGAGTTTGAGACTTGGTATGCGGGCGTTCAAGCCGACTATCCTAAGCTACCGGTATTGGTCGATGCCTCAGGTGAGCTGATCAGTAAGCTTGGTGTCCAAGTTTATCCAAGCTGGGCAATACTAGATAAAAGCGGCAATCTAGTGCATTTAGTCAAAGGTAATATGACGGCTCAACAAGCCTATGCATTAGCAGAGAATGCTGGCAATGACTTTGCTGAACTAAAAGCGGGTAATGCTAAGCCTGCGGCAACCCAAACATTAGATAATAACAGCAAGATTGAAACCATCAAGCAAAAAGATGGGGTTTATTATAATGATCAAGGCAAAACGATTAACACCCGCTCGATCTATTTGGCTGGTGGTTGTTTTTGGGGTGTTGAAGCCTATATGGAGCGCGTCGATGGCGTTATCGATGCGGTATCAGGCTACGCTAATGGCGATGATGACCAGCCCAACCCAAGTTATGAGCAAGTTATCCGTGGCTCAGGCCATGCTGAAGCGGTCAAAGTTACCTATGATGCAGACAAAACAGATCTTGAGACTATTTTAAAATACTACTTCCGAGTGGTTGACCCGACTAGTCTTAATAAGCAAGGTAATGATCGTGGTATCCAGTATCGTTCTGGTATTTATTATACTGACGAAAGTGATAAGGCAGTCGTTGATGCGGCTCTTGCCAAGCTACAAAATAAGTATCAGCAAAAAATCGTCGTCGAGAATGAAGCGCTAGATAACTTTTATTTAGCTGAGATGTATCATCAAGATTATCTTGCCAAAAACCCAAATGGTTATTGCCACGTTGATTTAAGTTTGGCTGATGACAAGCCTGCGGGTACAGCACAATCTAAGCTTGCACCGGTTAGCACTGTGGAGGAAACCTTAGCAGCTAAGCGTTATGCTAATTTTGATAAGAATGCACTTAAGAATACCTTGACTAAAGAGCAGTATAATATCACTCAAGATGCCGGTACCGAGCGTGCTTTTAGTCATGAATATGATAATCTATTCGCGCCAGGTATCTATGTCGATGTGGTAAGCGGCGAGCCGTTATTTTTGTCGACTGATAAGTATAATTCGCAATGTGGCTGGCCAAGCTTTACCAAACCTATCGACATGCAAGTAATCACTGAGCATGACGATATGGCCTATAATATGGTACGTACTGAGATTCGCTCACGGGTAGCGGATTCGCATTTAGGTCATGTGTTTCCCGATGGTCCAAAAGACCGTGGTGGTTTGCGTTATTGTATTAACGGTGGGGCGCTACAGTTCATTCCCGTGGGTGTAATGCCGCAGTCAGGTTACGGACCACTAGTTAAATTAGTGAAGTCGTAACTATTAATAGTTATTAATCAAGAAAAATTTATATCATAGCAAAGACGTTGAGGTCAGCCTTAGCGTCTTTTTTTGGCGTTTATTTTCTTATATATATTGTAGATTTTTCGTTGAAGTATACAGTGAGTGCCACAAAAAATAGCAAACTTCGTTATACTAAACGCTTTGATAATCACGCTTTAATAAGTATTGTTTGTCTTGATTTATCTACTTGGATCGTTTACCCATTTAACGATGTTAATTTTTATCTCTGCTTTTGAGGTTATAGCATGACCGCTACTTCTACCCCTATTACTTATGCCCCTATAATTACATCCTTACTCGATAATGATTTATATAAATTCACTATGCTACAAGCCATGCTGCATCAGTTTCCACAGACTCATGGTGTTTATCGGTTTCGCTGTCGCAACAATAACGATACTGATTATCCACTCGGTACGATTAAAGAGGCGCTTGAGCAGCAATTAGATAGCTTATGTCGATTACGTTTTTTGCCCGATGAGTTGGACTATTTGCGTAGCCTACGCTTTATGCGCTCGGACTTCGTTGACTATCTTGAGCTGTTTCAGCTCAAGCGCCGCTTTGTTACCGTTAGCACCGATAGCAAAGGTCGACTGCTAATTGATATCGAAGGACCTATGATTCAGGCGATGTTCTTTGAAGTATTCGTCTTAGCTATCGTCAACGAGTTATATTTTAATGCTTTATCAGATCCTAGCGTGTTGGAGGAGGGGCAGCGACGACTGGATGAAAAAGTAGCTTTGTTGCATGGCTACGCTCAAAAACAAGCAGCTGAGCAGCAGTCAGCTCAGCCGCACAAGACAGATATTCCCCCATTTATCGTGGCAGACTTTGGTACTCGTCGTCGTTTTAGTAAGCAATGGCAAGCGCATGTGGTTGAGACTCTACACAAGGCTGAGCCAAATATCGTCAGTGGCACTTCCAACGTGCTACTTGCTAAAAATTTAGAGATGACGCCAATAGGCACGATGGCACACGAGTTTATGCAGGCATTTCAAGCGCTAGATGTGCGTCTACGTGATTCACAAAAAGCAGCCCTTGAGGCTTGGGTGCATGAGTACCGTGGTGACTTAGGAATTGCGCTGACTGATGTGGTCGGGATGGATGCTTTTTTGCGTGATTTTGATTTATATTTTGCAAAGCTGTTTGATGGCTTACGTCATGATAGCGGCGACCCTTATGTATGGGGCGACAAAGCTATTGCTCATTACCAAAAGCTAAAAATAGACCCAAAAACTAAGATTTTGACCTTTAGTGATGGGCTTAATTTAGATAAAGCTTGGGAGCTGCATCAATACTTCAAAAGCCACATCAAGACCAGCTTTGGTATTGGCACCAACTTGACTAATGATATGGGTTTAACGCCACTAAATATTGTTTTAAAACTAGTGGAGTGTAATGGTCAACCGGTAGCTAAGCTGTCTGATAGCCCTGGCAAAACCATGATCAATAATGACACTTATTTAGCCTATCTGCGCCAAGTGTTTGAAGTCGATGAGTTGGATTAAATGGACCTAAGATGTTGCATAGGCTGGGTTTTTAACCCAGCAAACCGCTATGCAGACTTACAATAATAAGATAAGTAGCGTGGATCGAGAAACTTTAATGAATGGCATTATGGCTTTAAGTTTGCAAGCATATCTTTCTAATAGCGAGACCCACGGATGGTTCGGTCTACAAAATAAACAGTGAGCTTGATCGTATTGAAAGATATAAACAAAAGCGCTGGGCTAAAAGCACCAGCCTACACGACTTTGCAATATCACGACTCTGTTCTATCAACTACTAGCTATCAGTGTTAGTAGTAGTTTCTTCCTCAGCAAATGCCGCATCTAACGCCCGCTGAACCGCATTGATACGAGTCTCGCAGACTCGATAAGCCGCGATAGAGTCTTCAACGGTAGTCATCAAGTTATCAATATCGGGTTCGTCTTGTTGCTGTAGCTCAGCGGCATTGGTTTTTAGAATATCATAGGCTGCCTTAAATGTTTTTGGGGCGGGTTTTTTACGTTTGCGAGTAGCTGGTTTGGGTTGAGTAGTAGTTTCAGTAGTCATCAGGTATCCTATTTTTTAGTTAATAAGTTAGATTCGATTCAGTGAATTGTGCGCAAAATAATATTTATTTGTCGATAGATTTATAAACTATCGATTAACGTAGTTTCTACATCTAAGATCTGCGCAGTTGCTTTGCCATCTTTTAAGATAATTTTGATAGTCTGCTCAGCCTGTAGCTGGCTACTGCTGGTTAGGGTCTGTTTCCCCGACTCATTAGTCAGCATGGTATAACCTTGATTTAACACTCGTATTGGTCGATGTAATAGCACGATGTCACGTAAATGAGCGCTACTACGTTGTGCTTGTAAGGTCTGCTGCTGGGCAGTTTGGATAATGGTTTTTTGATAATTACTGCTATCAGTACGTACAGTAGTTAGCTGTTGATAAGCCGCTGTTTGTATTTGGCTCTGCCATTCAACACTTAAGCGTTCGGCTTGTTTGACTTGACGTTGAGCACTCTGCCGGATACTACGCCAAGCATAATCGCTGTCTTTTTGCAGCGCAGTCAGTTGTCCTACTGTTTGCGATTGCAATTGACTCAGCTGACGTATGGCTTGCTGTTCGGCGCTCTTAAGCTGACGCTGCGCTGCTTGCTTGATTTGGGCTCTATACTTTAAGGTTTGGACGACTAAATTTGCCAAATGAGCGCTGATGGCGGCTATCACTTTGGATGGGGTATCAAAGCTGCTGTGCGCCACTTCATCTAGGATAACTTTATCACGCTCATGACCGATACCTACCCATACGGGCACGGGCTGCTCAGCCACGATAGCCGCTAGCTCGTAATCATTAAGATAAGCTAAATCACCAACGGCGCCACCACCACGAATAATAACTAATAAGTCCGGCAAGCACTGATAAGTTTTATAAAATTGCTGCTGGGCGCTAACGATTGCTTGACGTATCTCAGCTGGTGCATGATTACCTTGAAAAGTAGCATTATGATAATGAAAGTGGCAAGCGCCTGTGCTGGCAAGCCTATCGGCGTCCGCTTGAAAGTCGCCAAGTCCAGCCGCTTTTTCGGGAGCAATGACGATAACGTGTTCGATGTCGAAAGGATTTGGCAGCTGCTTATTGAGCTGCATCAGACCCTCACCAGTCAAGCGATCTACCATCTGCGCATATTGGCGTGCTAAGTCTCCTAGAGTATAGCTGGGGTCGATGTCTTCAATAGTTAGGGCAAAACCATATTGCGCATGAAAGCTGGCTGATACTTTGAGCAGTACTGTCAAATCACGATTGAGTGCCATACCGGTTGCCCGCTCAAACTTAGCCAACACCCGAGTCGCCTTAAAGCGCCAAAGGTTACCACGGCAGCTGGCGACTACTTTGCCGTCATCGTCTTTTTCTGCCAGCTCAAAATAGTAATGACCGCCTTTAGATGATAGATTACGAATCTCGGCTTTTACCCATACCCTATGCTCAAAGGTTTGCTTCACGACCATCTCTACTGCTGCGAGATAATCACTAAGACGTAGCACCGTGTCTTCAAGGCTGTTCTCCAAGCTGCCTTCTTGCTCAGCCAATTCAGCCTCTAATGTAGCTAAGTCTTTGACGGGGACTATTACTTTATTACGAGTGGCGTTATCAAGTGATGTAAGTTTGGGTTTGCGCATAATATTAGACCAGATGGGTATAAGCGTTGAGGCTTTAGGGTGCTAGCTTAGCCTAAAAGTAGGCTGACAAAAAGACTATTCATAAAAAAGCCAACAAACCTATCCTAAAATAGACTTATTGGCCAGTCGTTCATACGCTTACTGATAGCCTATTGGCAGCGGAAATTAATAGTATATTCGTAATCATCATCACGTGATAAGTCCGGTGAGCTTTTACCCAATACTGAGCCAACAATAGCGCCTACTTGCCCGACCATACGCCCAGCACGCTCGTCTAATATCCCATTATATTTAACTTTATCATCTTCAACGATAATGACTTGCTTACTACGACAAGTCTTGCTTGCGCTATCAATAGCGTTTTGTTGCGCTTTGACTTTGGTACTTCCAATTCCGGTAGTTTCAAAAGTAGCATTAGCCCGCTGAATGACGGGTGAGGAGGGTGTGCTTTGGCAAGCGCTTAATATAAGTGCAGCAGCTAGAGTAGAGGTGAGCGCTAGCGTTTTAGTAACTTTATTGGTATGAATGATCATAAATAATATCCTTTAGGTGGTACAAATCAAAAAAGTGGTTCGATAAACAGTATGAATCTACCCGATTTATATCCTCAAGGTCTATAGGGCAAATGTTTGCGATATTGCGCTTGTGTTGCCTTACGCAAATTCAATCAAGCTAATAGCCCTCTTTACCTAAGGATAAATTTCCAATACGTTCAATATAAACAGCAAATGACTTGATATATAAACTATTTCTAGGATAATTGACTCTATATTCCTAATCAAGTTATACCTATGCCTTTAATTCCTGCTCCTGCTGGCGTGTTAGAAGTCGATGCGCTCTGGCAACAAGACAATCCTAATGATGCCAGCACTGATACAGTAGCCTTATTATGCCATCCCAACCCCTTGTTTGAGGGCACGATGAATAATAAAGTAGTGACCACTATGTATCGGTTTGCCCGTGATAATAACATGCATGTGGTGCGCTTTAATTTCCGCGGTGTCGGACAGTCTACTGGTGAGCATGATTATGCAGATGGTGAAGTGCTAGATGCTATGACCGTGCTACAATGGTTGGCATCTCAGACTAATGCTCGCAAACTATGGCTAGGTGGATTTTCTTTTGGCGGTTACGTGACGGCTAGAGTGGCTGAGCAGATGTTAGTGTCACCACACGTCTGGGGTTTGAGTGACTTTAAGATAGCCAACGTGGCGCTCATCTCGCCTTCAATAGAAAAAAATGACAGTGATAATATTAACTTGCCCATTGAGAAAACTTTTGAGATTTATGGCAGTGCTGATGAGGTAATCGCCCCTGCTAATATGCAAGCTTTCGCTGAGCGCTTAGGCATTGCAGTTAGTATTGTAGACGGTGCTGGACACTTTTTTCACGGGCGCTTATCTGAGTTGAAAAGATTGCTTGGTGAGCATAGTAATCGTTAGCTTTATAGTCATAATTCGCTTTTAGTTTTATATTGTTTTGGGCTCTACGCTTAAGCCGTGTTAACCTAAAGAATAGGTTGTAGATAGTGTTACTGTTTGAGCTTTATGAACACCCTAAACCATTCTAATAAAACAGTCGTTACTATACTCAGTGTAACACTTAGTATAAAAGACATAAGTTGGTAGCGACTGCTGGTATTAACACATTATTTTGTTTTTTATTTTGTCTAATTATGAGTCGCATTATGAGTTTATCTCCATTGCAACGCTACGAGCAAGCCGTCGATAAAGATGGGTTTACCAAAGACGACCAGCAGTATCTGGCTATGAGCTATCTTGATGATCTGTATCATCAGCTCAATGAGAGTACAGGCCAAAAAAAAGGCTTTTTTAGTTTTTTAAAGGCCAAGCCTGTTGCGCCAAAAGGTTTGTACATGTGGGGCGGGGTAGGACGTGGTAAAACTTGGATGATGGATATGTTCTATGATTCGTTAACTATAGATCGCAAGATGCGTCAGCACTTTCATCATTTTATGCAGCGAGTACACAAAGAGCTTAATCAAATTCAAGGCCAAGCAGATCCATTAGAAAAAGTTGCCGATGTTATTTATGACGAAGCAGTAATTATCTGCTTTGATGAGTTCTTTGTCTCGAACGTCTCCGATGCGATGATCTTAGGCGATCTGTTTACTATGCTGTTTGACCGCGGTGTTACCTTAGTGGCCACCTCAAATATTGAGCCATCAGGGCTATATAAAGATGGCCTACATCGTGATCGTTTTATGCCTGCAATAGCCGAGGTCGAGACTCATACTACAGTGATGAATATCGACGCTGGTATAGATTATCGCCTGCGAGTATTACAGCAAGCTGAGCTATATAAGTCGCCAATGACTCGAGAAAACCATAACTGGCTGGCTAACCGCTTTGCTAGTCTCTCTGCCAATATTAAGATCAGTAGTGAACCTATTGAAGTCAATGGTCGTGAAATAAAAATAAATGCTCGTACTGAAACTATTTTATTCTGTGACTTTCGCCATCTGTGTATGCAACCGCGCTCAGCGGCTGATTTTATTGAAATTGCCAATCGTTATAGCACAGTGCTAGTCAATGCCGTACCAGCCCTAAATGATGATTTGCGTGATCCTACCCGCCGTTTTATCTATATGGTTGATGAGTTTTATGATAGGCGAGTGAAGCTATTGATTCGAGCCGAACAGTCTATTCTTGATCTATATCAAGGAGAAAAGCTGGCTTTTGAGATTGAGCGTACGCGCTCGCGCTTGCTTGAGATGCAGTCAGAGGACTATCTAAAAATGAAACACCGTCTCGATGATGTCGCTTAAGACAGTGCATCGCTAATAATCTCTCAAAAATCATCTTTTAAAAATAATATCTTGAATTAGTAAGTAAGAATAGTCAGCAAAAGCCATACAAAAACCAGCAATTTTTGTGTGGCTTTATAGTCTAATAACGATAAAACTAATAACGATAAAACTAATTAAGATAAAGCCAACAGCATTCAACTATTATAATTAATGGTCAAGGATAAACAATGAACGCAGATAAAATTAGAGACATCGATAACTCTCAAATTGATAAAGATAATGCTAATAACGATACTGAAATTGTCAATGATCCGCTGACTGATGAGCAGATGATTGACTGGATCAACTCAAGACGTAGTATTGGTAATTTAGATTTACCTGCTCCTACTCATGAGCAGATTCGAGCTGCTATTGGCTGCGCTGCAACCGCACCTGACCATAAAAAACTGCGTCCATGGCGTTTTATCGTTACTGAAGGTGATGCGCGTCATCAACTTGGTCAAGCCTTAGTTACCGCTGCGCAAGATAAAGCCGTGATAGACGGTGAAGTGTTGTCCGAAAAAACTCTGGATAAAACTGCTAGTCTACCACTGCGGGCACCCGTTATTATTACTGTCGTCACTCACATGCAAGAACATAAAAAAGTGCCAGCCTTTGAGCAGATGCTAAGCGCAGGCTCTGCTGTACAGAATTTAATTTTAGCTTTAAAGGCTCAAGGGTTTAGTACCGTATGGCGTACTGGATTGCTATGTAATGAGCCTGCTGTAAAGGCCTACTTTGGGGTTAGTGCAGAGGACTATGTTACGGCTTTTGTCTATACGGGCACTAGCCCTGTCGAAAAGCATTTGCGTAAGCCTATTGATATTGAGCCGCTATTACGTTTTGAATCTTAGCGCTGGTTTCAACCTTAGCTTTGGTAAATTTAAGCTTAATCTGTAATATAACGCTATACCTTTGTGCAGCAAGTCTATAAGCTGCGTAAATAACATCAGATGATCGGATAACTAGATATGACAAGCTCTAATAACAACAAATCTGCCAATAAAGTAGCGGCTAGTAAAGATAGTAATACTGATATTAGTACTGAAATTGATACTGATGGCGCTACTAGCGAGGCCGACAACACTGATAACAGTGTTGAAAAACAAGGCGGCCTGCTGGCCAGCATTATTGAGCGCGCTACCAAATCAGGTCTGGGACGAAAAAAACTTGATCCCAATATCAAGCCCAGCAAGGTAGAATCTGCGGTAGCCAAAAATATGGAAGATATCCATAAATCCCCGACCAAATTGCGTTTAGCATTTTTGGGTGGTGGTAGTTTTGGGACGGCTATGGCAAACCTAGCCGCCCGCAACGGCTGTGATACCACCCTTTGGGTACGAGATAAGCGCACAGTCAAATCAATGGCTAAGCTGCGCATGAACAAAAAGTATCTGCCCGGTTATAAGTTAGATGATCGTCTCAAATTTAGCCATGATTTAGCAGCAACAGTCAAAGATAAAGACATTATTTTCCTTGCTGTACCGAGCTCAGCTTTTCGTGAGACTCTGAAGAATATAGCCCCGTATATCACTGGACAGTCGATAGTATCGCTGACCAAAGGTATGGAAAAAGATACCTTTGCAATGATGAGTGATATTATCAAAGATGAATTGCCAGAAGTGAACTTTGGGGTAATGTCAGGGCCGAATTTAGCTATTGAGATCATGAAGAATATGCCCTCAGCAACAGTTATTGCTAGTCATTCAGAGCCATTGCGTCATGCGGTACAAGCGGCATTACACAGTGCCTTCTTCCGAGTATTTGCCAGTGACGATATTCGTGGTGTTGAGCTGGGCGGTGCGCTCAAAAACATCTATGCTATCGCGATGGGTATGGCTGTCGCCTATGATGTGGGCGAAAATACCAAAGCGATGTTATTGACACGAGCATTGGCAGAAATGAGTCGCTTCGGGGTAGAGGAAGGCGCTAATCCATTGACTTTTTTAGGTCTATCAGGTGTTGGTGATTTATATGCTACTTGTAGCTCTGAGCTGAGCCGTAATTTTCGAATTGGCAATATGCTGGGTCGTGGTATGAACATTGATGCGGCAGTCAAAAAACTAGGCCAAACTGCTGAAGGCGTCAATACTATTCAGCAAGTACACGAAAAAGCCAGCAAGTTGGGTATTTATATGCCTATTACTCATGCTTTGTATGCGGTTATTTATGAAGACAAAGCGGCTTTAGGCGTGGCCCTACATTTAATGGAAGCAGGATTCCGTAGTGACGTTGAATTCGTTATGGCGCATGATCACAGCAATGCTGCGCTAACGGCACAGATGCAAGCGGCGGCAGATGACGATACCGACGATGAGGCTGAAGACCAATAGCAGAATAATAGTGTGCAATGCTAAAGGCTAAAGGTCAATACTAAAGGATTACTATGAAAATTATATTGATGCGCCATGGACAGGCAGAAGATCAGAGCCGTCCTGATAGTGCACGCCAATTGACGGACTTCGGTCAGCAGCAAGCCGCACAAACTGCCGAATATATTACTACGAATTATAAGCCTGATTATTTTGTAGTCAGTCCTTACGATAGAGCACAGCAAACCTTGGCTCAATTGCAATCACGTGCGCCAAAAGTGCCAGTAACCGTGCAAGATAACATTACACCCGCTGATGATGCATGTACTGCTTTGATAGAGCTTGGCAAAATTGAGGCTGAATGTTTAGTAGTCGTTTGTCATATGTCTATCGTGGCGTATATTGCCAGTTTACTGACTGGTGATAGTCCAGAGAGTTTCTCGTTAGCAGAAATGCGCGTATTTGAGCTAGAGTTTGTGATGACTGGTATGGCCAACGAGATTGACCGGTTTATTCCCGTTCAGCCGTGATAAATCAATTTGAATAACATTAATAAGTCGGTTGATGTCGCAATTGTTTGATGATATATCACTAAACAATATTTTTCGCATTTACAGTAATTGGTATATCAACAGTTCGCTCACTCAATTAATTAAGGATGCGCTTGGTGTTACATGTATGGTTAAGAGCGCAGCACAGTCCACTTGCTGTTTGGCATGCAGAAACCAGTCAATGGCAAACGGTTGATGGCTGGCAACAGCTACAAGACTATATCGGTTATAACAGCTATAAAGCCAATAGTAATAAAACCTTATGCCTGTATTTTCCTACTAGCCATATGCTACAAGTCGATACTGAGCTAAATACAGCGCAGCTTAAACAGTTGGGTAATACGGGCAAACAGTATTTGTTTGAAGAGACATCCTTGAGTCCTATAGAGCAGCTGACAGTGCGACAAGTCACTCAAGTCAACCTATCCTATCTTTATGCTTTGGCACAAAATGATATTGAGGCTTGGCAACAAAGCGCTACTCTCGCAGGTTTATCAATTAGCGCATTACTGCCTGATTTTTTATTATTGCCGACGCCAGCAGAGGGCGCAGGGCAGCAAGTGGTTCTTTATCAAGACCGCTCTACCACGCTATTGCGACAAGCTGATTATCAGGGCTTAGCGGTGAATTATTTGCCACTAATATTTGAGCGGCTACCGCATTTGAGTGAAGTTTGTACGGTATCGGCTATAGAGTCTGTGGATGAGCAGGTTAATAACGAATTAAAAGTTGACTCTACGGTATCTAATCTATCTTCTGAGACTGCCAGTATTATTAGCGATCAGCAGCTATTACTAACACCATTGACAGCTCAGCCCAAAGCTGTCGAGCATCCTGAACGCCATACGCTGAATTTTTTTACTCGATCATCAGATTCTAAGCTTTCTCCCTATTTACGGGTAGCGGTCATAGTGGCTTTATCAGCATTAGTATTGCAAATCGCTACCGATGCCGTGCAGTGGTATCGCTACGATATGGCGGCTACGGCTACTCAGCAAGCGATCACCACTCAGTATCAGTCTTGGTTCCCTGATGAGCGTCTAAATCCGCACACTAAGCTTGAGACCCAGATGCGCCCAAAACTGCGTACTGATACTCAATCGTCCTCATCTATGGCCGCTTTGGCACGCATATCACCTCTTATCAAGCAGTCCTCGCTACAAGCACAGTCACTGAGCATTCAGCCTACAGCTTTGAGCTTTACTTTAGTAGCGCCTGATCGCAGTAGTTTAGATCAGTTTGCTAGTACTTTAAACGAGCAAGGATTGAGTGCTAATTTGGAGCGGGTCGATAGCAATGAGCAAGGACAATTTAGCGGTCAGATTACGGTTAATATTGTAGACAACTCAGCTAGTGAGTCAGCAGAGAATAAAGTTGCAGAGGGTAACGCTACTAGTTCTTGATAGATTGTTTGAAATAGCTTTTAGTGCTATATATTTATTACTTATTACTTAGAAATAGACAGGTAGTTGCCAGATAAGCGTTAATCTTTTTTATTGATAGAGTCGTTATTAACAAGGTCGAGTGATGAGTATATTGCAGCGTCGAGGTAAAAGTAGCACACCAGTAACAAATTCCTTGTCAGCACGTGTGAGTAATTATCAGGATTTGTTGTGGTCACGCTGGCAAGCGCTATCAGGTCGTGATCAGATGGCCTTGAGTGTGTTACTGATATTTTTGATAATATTCGTTGGCGGTTATGGTGGCTATAACGTCCATCAAGCCTCTAAAGCTAATAAAGATAATTATCAACAGCAAGTGACGGATTATTTTTGGTTACGCTCGCAAGCGGGCAATATAGATAGCAGCGCACTGACAGCCATTAACGGTCAAAACGATAGTAACTCACAACCACCAGCCAGTAGAGTCAATACCCTGCTAAATGGCTCTGGCATCAATAATGCGCAAGTAGTCGCGGCGGGTGAGAACGTACAGCTGAGCTTTACCAATGGCAGCCAAGGCGTAGTCAGTGCAGCGTTGGGTCAGCTGGAGCAGCAAGGCTGGCAGTTTAGCCAATTGACCATGCAGCAAGATATAACCACTAAGCAGATTCAAGTACAGGCAACCGTTGCTTTTTAATGCTAGCAGTCTTCATCTTGAAAACCGTAGGACCAGCCACAATTAAAACATAATAGAACCACAATGATATAAAAATACTTAGTGGTCACCGCTTATTATGGACGTTTACTATGAATAATGATTCTGATCACCAGCCTGATGCTGACGTTAACTTAAATAAGCAGAGACCTCGTCAAACGCAAATCTCTGAGCCTACCCAAGCCTATAACGACTCTTTTATAAGATCGCAACCAACGCATGAGCTGTCGCATCAAGCAGCAGCGCCTGTTTTGACTGAAAGCAAGCAACGCTCGCTAGTCGCCTACAACCATATTACCTATCTGTTATATGTGCTTAGCTACTTTACCGCTGGGCTACTATGGATTGTTCCTATTGTTATGAACTATGGTAAACGCCATGATGCTGACCATACTTGGTTGGCAACGCATTTTGATTGGCAGATTAAGACTTTTTGGTACAGCATTGTTGGATTTATTATCGGTGCGGTTATAGTGTTATCAGCTTTAGGGGTATTTGGTGTCGGAGTACTGGCCGAAAGTAACAACATGGCTTTTGGTTCATTTTTCTTAGTGGGTGTAGGGCTGCTGATAATCGGTATTACTTTTATTTGGCATCTTTATCGTATTATACGAGGCTGGATTGCCCTCACTGATAATCGTCCCATTCCCTAACACTCATATTGTTGTTAGTGCTCAGATGTTGAGCGGTTATTGGCTTATAACGATTGGCAATACTGAGCATGAAACTTTGGTCTTATTTCTGTTAAGCTGATATAATCGCAGCGCTTGCTGGTATGCATTCAATTTATTTGTATTTTTATTTTAATTTGGGTTAACTGTTGCTATGTCCTACGTTCTATTGCGCCCGCTATTATTCAAGATGGATCCTGAAAACGCTCATGATATGACGTTATCTTTGCTGAATAAAGCCCATCGAGCACGGACTCTGGGTTTGGTTTATGGACAGCATATGCAGCCGACCACTTGTATGGGATTGCAATTTGCGAATCCAGTGGGATTGGCAGCTGGACTGGATAAAAACGGCGACTATATCGATGCGCTCGCTGAGCTGGGTTTTGGTTTTATTGAAGTAGGTACCGTGACCCCAAAGCCGCAGTTGGGCAATGATAGACCACGTATGTTTCGTCTTAAACAGGCGGACGCCATTATTAATCGGATGGGTTTTAATAATCACGGCGTTGACTACTTAATTGAAAAAGTTAAACAGTGCAAATATAAAGGCAATATAGGTATTAATATTGGCAAAAATGCTAGTACTCCTGTGGAACAAGCGGCTGATGATTACGTCCATTGTCTAGAGCGGGTCTATCCACATGCCTCTTATATTACCGTAAATATCTCCTCGCCAAATACTGAGAACTTGCGTGATTTACAGAGCGGTGAAGCCCTTACGCAACTGTTAGACCGGATAAAAAACCGCCATAGCCAACTGGCAACAGAGTATGGATTTTATGTGCCGTTAGTATTAAAAGTAGCACCTGATTTAGAGCCGGTACAAGTCGATTATATCTCGCAGCAGTTGTTAGACTTTGAAATTGACGGTCTAATCGCTACTAATACGACTTTGAGCCGAGTAGGGGTTGAGGATCTGCGTGATGGAGATCAAATGGGCGGTCTATCTGGGCGTCCAGTCAGTCATATCAGCACCCAAATATTACAACAGTTCTCTGATCAATTGGATGGTAAAGTGGCGCTCATTGGCGTTGGCGGTATCGATAGCGGTGAGAAAGCGGTGAAAAAAATTATCGCAGGCGCTGAGCTGGTACAGCTATATACTGGCCTGATCTATCGGGGCCCAGGTTTAGTGCAGTCTTGTATTCAAGCCATTGGCGGTTATTATGATGCGATAGAAAGCGAGTTAGCGTAATGCTTAGGAGTTAATGTAGAGCTTAGTAGTTAGCGTAGTATTCAGTCAAGTCAATAAGATAACGAGGCGGTGGTTATGAGTGGCATAGATATTGTAATTGCTATAGTGGTGCTGGTTGGATTATGGCGCGGCTTTCAAGTAGGGCTGATTAAAACAGCAGTCGGTCTAGCTGGCTGGTTTATCGCCTTAATTGCGGCCACTCGTTTGGCAAGCTCAATTGGCCCACAATTATCAGGGGTAGTCCAAAACCCAGTATTGCAGACAGCTTTAGCGTTTTTAGTAGTGGTCATCTTTATACTAGCTATTATGCATCTATTAGCTTTTGTGTTTTCAAGTGCGCTCAAAACTTTGCGTTTAGGCGTGGTGGACAAGATGGCTGGCGGTGTGTTGGGCGCTGCAAAAAACGTGTTAATGATCTTAGTCATACTCAGTATCAGCGCCCCATTACTGGTACAAATGCCACAATGGCAAACCTCAGTAATAGCACCCGAATTATTACCCTATGCCCCAATGGGCAAAGCTTTAGCTTCTGACATGTTAGGAGCCGCTTGGGGTCAGATCAACCAGTCTTAGGCTCTTCTCATTATTGTTATAAGTATCAGTAAGCCATTTGGTCATTCAGTTATCGCCACCTTATTATTAAGCTTGCCATCAAATTTATTGTTACTTCATTGCTATTATTTGCTACTACTATTTGCTTAAAAACAGGACATATCTATGTGTGGAGTCGTTGGAGTTGCAGCTCATGAGCCCGTCAATCAAATTCTTTATGATGCGTTAACTATGCTACAGCATCGTGGTCAAGATGCAGCAGGTATTGTAACTTTACAGGATGGACGACTATATCTGCGTAAAGAAAACGGCATGGTCCGTGATGTGTTTATGAACCGTCATATGCTCAAGCTGGTCGGTAAGTTTGGTATCGGTCACGTACGTTATCCTACTGCGGGCACCTCAAGCAGCGCTGAGGCTCAGCCGTTCTATGTCAATTCTCCTTATGGCATCACTTTAGCGCACAATGGTAATTTGACCAACGCTGAGAGCTTAGCCAAAGAGCTTTATACTGAAGACCGTCGCCATCTGAATACGGACTCAGATTCTGAAGTTTTGCTCAACGTATTCGCTCATGAAATGCAAAATTTAGATAAAACCCACCCAACAGCGGATGATATTTTTTCTGCTGTAAAAGAAGTTTATGGTCGTGTTGAAGGGGCTTATGGGGTAGTGGCACTGATTACTGGTCATGGTCTACTAGCGTTTCGTGATCCTAATGGTATTCGCCCACTTATCTTTGGTGAGCGTCTAGCGGCTAATGGCGGTACTGAGTATATGGTCGCCTCGGAGTCGGTTGCTCTGACAGGTTGCGGATTTAAAATTATTCGCGATGTCAAACCTGGCGAAGCTATCTTTATTGA
>RCMY010002621.1_pt1 | contig 16226 bp, 15 predicted proteins | sample 2041341 | NCBI WGS metagenome assembly RCMY01 (sample SAMN09708234, study PRJNA481090) | Marine sediment metagenome, whole genome shotgun sequencing project. | reverse complement strand
CGACAGTGGACGGCGTGGCGGATGCGGGGCTTGCCGGGCTGGTCGTGGCTGCGGACTGCGTCGTAATTCTGGATCGCGAGGCGGCGCTTGCACGCGCAGAAGAGCGCGGAATTTTCCTGATATCACAGGCGATTGCGTGAAGGTCTTTATCCTCGCCGGTGAGGCGTCGGGCGACCGGCTGGGCGCGGCGCTGATGGCTGGCCTAATGACGCTGACAGATGTCGATTTTGAGGGCATTGGTGGGCCGCTCATGCAGGCCGAAGGCCTCAAAAGCCTTTTCCCGATGGATGAGTTGAGCGTTATGGGCATCACTGAGGTGCTGCCGAAATATCGCCATCTCAAGCGGCGCATCCGCCAGACCGCCGAGGCCGTGCTTGGCTGTGGTGCGGACGTTCTGATTACCATCGACAGCCCCGATTTTTCATTGCGCGTCGCAAAGCTGGTCAAAGAACGCAGCAACTTACGCACCGTGCACTATGTCGCGCCGTCGGTCTGGGCATGGCGGGCAGGGCGCGCGGCCAAAATGGCCAAGGTTATCGATCACGTTCTGGCCCTGTTGCCGTTCGAGCCGCCTTACATGCGCACTGCTGGGATGGACTGCGATTTCGTCGGCCATCCAGTTGTTTCGGAACCACAGGCAAGCGAGGCGGAAATTGCCGATTTCCGATCGCGTCACGATCTGAACGAGTCGCCCGTGATGCTGGTGCTGCCCGGCTCACGCAAGGGCGAGGTGGGTCGGCTGGGGCCGATCTTTGGCCGCGCGCTGGGGCCGGTTCTGCAGAAGCACCCTGATCTGCGCCTTGTCGTGCCGACCACGGCCCATGTCGCACCGCTCTTGCGCGAGGTAGTCGCGGACTGGCCTGCACAGCCCCTGATCCTCGATCCGTCTGACATGAAGAGTGACCTCTACAACATTGAAAAGAAGTCTGCCTTTGGTGCTGCCTCGGGTGCGCTGGCCGCCTCGGGCACGGTGTCTTTGGAACTGGCGGCTAGTGCGACGCCGATGGTCATTGCCTATGACGTCAGCTGGCTTAGCCGACAGGTCATCGCCGCCATGCTGAAGGTCGACACATTGACGCTGGTGAACCTCGTCAGCGAGACGCGGGTCATTCCCGAATGCAACGGCAAGCATTGCAATCCGTCCGAGATATCGGCGGCGCTGCTGAAAATGCTGGATGCGCCGGGTACACAGCTGGACGCGATGGAACTGACGATGCAGCGGCTCGGCAAGGGCGGTAAGGCGCCCGGCCTGCGCGCGGCGCGAGCAGTGCTGACGGGGCTGACCAGCTAAAGCGTTTGCACCAGATCTGAGCTAAAGATTTTGTGCAAAACGCCCACAACACCGAAGGCGCTCTGGCTTTTTCCGCCTCTCCCCATTCAGGAAAAACGCAAACCGTTTTAGTATCCGCGCCAAATCCAGCCACCGCCGAGGATGCGACTGCCGTCTGTTTCATAAAACACGCAGGCCTGTCCGGGCGACACACCCTCCTCGGGCGTCAGCAGCTCAATCTCGGCACTCGTGGCGGACAGTGGCCGGATCACCGCCTCGCGGGGGGCACGGGTCGAGCGAATCTTGACCGACACAAGCCGCTCGGGCACCGCGTCAAAGGCATCATCGCCCAGCCAGTTGATCTCACGCACCGGCACGATGGCGGTGCTCAGCAACTCCTTGGGGCCGACGATCACGCGGCGCGCGTCCACGTCCAGCTTGACCACATAAAGCGGGGTTTCCAGCCCGCCGATGCCAAGGCCGCGACGCTGGCCAACCGTGTAGTGCAGCACGCCATTATGCTGGCCCAGAACCGTGCCATCGGTATCGACGATCTCGCCCGGCTCGGCCGCGCCGGGGCGAAGTTTTTCGATGACCGAGGCGTAATTGCCGTTCGGGACAAAGCAGATGTCCTGGCTGTCGGGCTTGTCCGCGACGCTCAGCCCGTATTTCGCGGCCAGCGCGCGGGTTGCATCCTTGGAAGGCAAATGACCCAGCGGGAAGCGCAGATAATCCAACTGCTCAGGCGTGGTGGAAAAGAGGAAGTAGGACTGGTCCCGGTTCGCATCCTTTGCCGAGTGCAACTCGGGGCCATGCGCACCCATTTTGCGCTGGATATAGTGGCCAGTCGCCATGCAATCGGCGTCCAGATCGCGCGCGGTTTCCAGCAGATCCTTGAACTTGACCCGTTCGTTGCAGCGGATGCAGGGGACGGGCGTCGCGCCGGCCAGATAGCTGTCAGCGAACTCGTCGATCACGGCCTCCTTGAAGACGTTCTCATAGTCCAGCACGTAGTGGGGAAACCCCATTTCCTCGGCCACGCGCCGGGCATCGTGGATGTCGAGGCCCGCGCAGCACGCGCCCTTTTTTGCCAGCGCCGCGCCGTGATCGTAAAGTTGCAAAGTGACGCCGACCACGTCATAGCCCTCTTCGGCCAACTGCGCGGCCACGACTGAACTGTCGACACCGCCGGACATGGCGACGACGACGCGCGTGTCGGCCTCGGGCTTGGCGAAGCCGAGTGAATTGATGCGGGGGGCGATGTCGAGGGGCATGGGGCGGGGTCCGTTTGTTTCTTTGATCTGTCACATAGTGCCTCGGGCTGCAAAACGCAAAACGCTTTGCAATCTGCAATGTCGCGCGTCTTAAGGTAAATCCAAGACACTTTGCCGGCTCGGTTTTAGCCCCCGTTAAGGGCCATCGGCCATTCTAAGCCTCGGTATTACGAGGATTTGGACGATGTATCTTAAAAAAGTTGATGGCCCGCGGGCCGTGATGTTGCCAAATGGCCGCACAATGACGCAGGCCGATCTGCCGCCGCCGGACACCGCGCGCTGGGTCGCCTCGCGCAAGCTGGCGGTAGTGCGCGGCGTTCTCTACGGCCTTATTTCGCAAGCCGATGCGTGCAAGCGATATCAGTTGAGCGAACAGGAGTTTGCGGAATGGGTTAGGGCGGTTTCTCTGCATGGTGAGGACGCTTTGAAGGCCACAGCGCTGAAATTATATCGACAACCCTAGATTGAAGTCGCTGAATGTTCACGTATGGTAACGTGTAGTTAACCAATTTTGGTCAGGATTGGTTCAAACAGATCCTTTTGCGGAGAATAATGAATGCGTGTCCTTCTGGTTGAAGATGATCCCACAACGTCAAAAAGCATTGAGTTGATGCTGACTCATGCCAATCTCAACGTCTATACGACGGAACTGGGCGAAGAGGGCATCGATCTGGCAAAGCTCTATGACTACGATCTGATCCTGCTTGATCTGGGCCTGCCGGACATGACCGGCCATGACGTTCTGCGTCAGCTGCGCCTTGCGCGGATCGAAACGCCCATCCTGATCCTGTCAGGTGCAGATGATACTGATAGCAAGATCAAGGGCTTCGGCTTTGGCGCGGATGATTACCTGACCAAGCCGTTTCATCGCGAGGAGTTGGTTGCGCGTATTCATGCGATCATCCGCCGCTCCAAAGGGCATTCGCAATCGATCATCCGCACGGGACTGATCAACGTCAATCTCGACGCCAAGACGGTGGATGTCGCAAGCAAGACAGTGCATTTGACCGGTAAGGAATATCAGATGCTCGAGCTGCTTAGCCTGCGCAAGGGTACAACGCTTACAAAAGAGATGTTCCTTAACCACCTCTACGGCGGCATGGACGAGCCCGAGCTGAAAATCATCGACGTGTTCATCTGTAAGTTGCGCAAGAAGCTGAATGAGGCAACGGGCGGCAAAAGCTATATCGAGACGGTCTGGGGGCGTGGCTACGTGTTGCGCGATCCCGAGCCGTCGGAACTGGACGAGCAGCGTCTGGCCGTCGGGGCCTGACGCCTCAGCAGGGCGCGGCGCCACGCGCAGTGCCCTGGTCGCCTTGGCCCGTTGCGCGAACAGTCTGATCTGCTCGCCAAGGCGGGCGCTAACGGGGTTCGGGATCAGCCAAATCTGATTATTTGTGCAAGCCACCAGCGGCGATCCTGCCACAAGTCTGAACTTTGCTTTTGAACGCCATACCCGAACCTGCGCCACTGGACCTCGCCCGCAGTGCGCCCTATCACATATGCGACATGGCAGGCCCGGCACTTTGGGTCGCCGAGCAGGGGGGCACTGATGCAGGACGCGCGCGCTGTCGATACGCTGAGCGAGGACGAGGCAGAGGCCGAACTGGCGGCCCTCGCCGCGACGCTGCTGAAGGCCAATCTGGATTATCATGGCGATGACGCACCGCGTCTGAGTGACGCCGACTACGACACGCTCAAGGTTCGCAACAGCGCGCTTGAGGCTCGGTTTCCGAATCTCAAGCGCGCGGATAGTCCCAGCGAGATGGTCGGCGCGGCCCCCTCTGGTCGCTTTGGCAAGGTCACGCACGCGCAGCGCATGATGTCGCTGGGCAATGCGTTCGATGCGGGCGAAATCGCCGAATTCGACGAGCGGGTGCGCAAGTATCTGGGCCTTGGAGCGGATGCACCTCTTGCCTATACTGCCGAGCCGAAGATCGACGGACTCAGCCTATCGTTGCGGTATGAGCAGGGTGCGCTGGTGCAGGCCGCGACCCGCGGCGACGGTGCGGTGGGCGAAAACGTCACTGCCAACGCCCGCACCGTTGTCAGCATCCCGCAGACACTGACAGGTGCGCCCGATATTTTGGAGGTGCGCGGCGAGGTCTACATGAGCCACGCCGATTTCGAGGCGCTGAACGAACGGCAGACCGAGGTGGGTGCCAAGACCTTCGCCAATCCGCGCAATGCCGCAGCCGGATCGCTGCGCCAACTGGACGCCGAAATCACTCGCGCGCGCCCACTTGCCTTCTTTGCCTACGCTTGGGGCGAGCTGAGTACGCCGCTGGCAGGCACGCAATTCGGTGCGATAGAGCGGCTGAAAAACCTTGGCTTTTTCACCAACCCGCTGACCGCGCTTTGCCACGGCACCGGCGATTTGCTGGCCCACTACACCGATATCGAGCAACAACGCGCCAGCCTCGGCTATGATATCGACGGCGTCGTCTACAAGGTCGACGATCTGGATCTGCAGCGCCGTCTTGGCTATCGCAGCACAACGCCCCGCTGGGCCATTGCGCATAAATTCCCAGCCGAACTGGCTTGGTCGCGGCTGGAAGCGATTGACATCAATGTGGGCCGCACCGGCGCGCTCAGCCCCGTGGCGCGACTGGCGCCGGTCACGGTGGGCGGGGTCGTGGTCAGCAATGCGACGTTACACAATGAGGATTATATCGCGGGTCGCGGCGGTGATGGTGGCGAGATCCGCGACGGCAAGGATATCCGCGTGGGCGACTGGGTGCAGGTGTACCGCGCGGGCGACGTCATTCCGAAAATCGCCGATGTGGACATGACCAAGCGCCCCCATGATGCGCAGCCCTTCGCCTTTCCGACAATCTGCCCTGAATGCGGCTCGGACGCCATTCGCGAAGAGGGCGATGCGGTGCGGCGCTGTTCCGGTGGGCTGATTTGCCCCGCGCAGGCGGTCGAAAAGCTGAAACATTTCGTCAGTCGCGGCGCGTTCGACATCGAGGGGCTAGGTGCGAAGCAGGTCGAGATGTTCTATCACGACGATCAACTGGCGATCCGCACCCCGGCGGATATTTTTACGCTCAAGGCGCGGGATGACGAAAACCTGACAAAGCTGGCCAATCGCGACGGCTGGGGCGAGACGAGCGCGCGCAATCTCTTTGCCGCGATCGACGAGCGTCGGACAGTGCCGCTGGCGCGTTTGATCTTTGCGCTTGGAATTCGGCATGTGGGCGAGGTCGCCGGCGCCGATCTGGCGCGGCATTTCGGCAACTGGCAGGCGCTGGTCGAAGCGGTGGATGCGGCAGGCCCGGCTGCTGTCCGGCATCTGAGCGCCGATGAGGCCGAAGCGGCAGAGCGCCGCACCGCTGCTCAGGAAAGCCGCCGAGCCAAGATCAAACCAGCGCGCGATGCAGTTTGGGACGGTATCGGGGACGACGCGCGCGTCGCATGGAGCGATCTCACCGGGATCGACGGCATTGGCGCGACAGTCGCGGTGGCGCTCGTTACGGCCTTTGGGCAAAAGGCCGAGCGCGCTTCGATCGACCGGCTGGTGGCCGAATTGACTATTGAGGATGCCGCTGCGCCGGATACCGCCGGTAGCCCGGTCGCGGGCAAGACCGTCGTCTTTACCGGCACAATGGAAAGAATGACCCGCGCCGAGGCCAAGGCGCGCGCGGAAAGTTTGGGCGCCAAGGTGTCGGGCAGCGTGTCGGCGCGCACCGACATTCTGGTCGCCGGCCCTGGTGCCGGGTCCAAAGCGACAAAGGCTGCCGAACTGGGCGTCGAGACGATCGACGAGGACGCCTGGCTGGCGCTGATCGGCGGCGCATGAGCGCCGAGTCGACAGGTACGGTCAAAGGGCGCCCCGAGGCGCTGTTTCCGCTTTTCGCGGATGTGGAAACGCTGCCCGGCGTCGGTCCTAAATCGGCGAAACTGCTGGCGGTCCTTAGGATTGAAAAGCCTGTCGATCTGCTGTTAACCCTGCCGCAATCAGGCATCGACCGGCGCAAGCGAGCATCAGTTCTGGGCGCCGATCTGCCCGGTGTTGTGACCGTCGAGGTAACGATAGGCCAGCATCGCGCGCCCGCGCGGCGCGGTGGCGCGTATCGCGTGACTGTCGAGGACGCGCAGACCAGCTTTCAAATCGTGTTCTTTCACGCGCATGACGACTATCTGCATCGCGTGCTACCAACCGGCGCGCGGCGCATCGTGTCGGGCAAGGTCGAGCTGTTCGATGGCATGGCGCAGATGGTGCATCCCGAATACATGCTACCAGCGGATGAGGGCGCAGAAATTCCTGATTTTGAACCGATCTATCCACTGACTGCCGGCCTGACGCAGGGCGTCATGCGCAAGGCGGTGGCAGGTGCGCTGACCCGTCTGCCGGACCTCGCTGAGTGGATTGATCCGGGCCAGAAGGCGCAGGAAGGTTGGCCCGATTGGGCGGATGCGCTACGCACGGCCCATGCACCGCGCACCATGGCCGATCTGGGGGCAACCCATCCCGCGCGTGTGCGGTTAGCCTATGACGAACTAATGGCCCATCAACTGACACTGGCGCTGGCGCGGACGCAGTTGAAACGTAGCAAGGGCCGCACGACGACCGGCAGCGGCAAGTTACAGACGCGCGTGCTGGCCGCGCTGCCCTACAAGCCGACAGGCGCGCAGACCCGCGCCATCGCCGAGATCTCGGCCGATATGGCGCGTGAGATGAAAATGAATCGCCTGCTTCAGGGCGATGTGGGCGCGGGCAAGACCTTGGTCGCGCTGAATGCGTTGTTGATCGCCGTCGAGGCGGGCGGGCAGGGGGTGATGATGGCGCCCACCGAAATCCTCGCGCGCCAGCATTTGGAGGGGCTGCGCCCATTGGCCGAGAGCGCAGGTGTGGTGCTGGATATACTGACCGGCCGCGACAAGGGGGCCGAGAGGCGCGCCAAGCTGGCGGCCCTAGCGGCAGGCGATATCCACATCCTCGTCGGCACCCATGCGGTGTTCCAAAAGGATGTCGAATTCGCCGATCTGCGCCTTGCCATCATAGACGAGCAGCACCGTTTTGGCGTTCGCCAGCGGCTGGAGCTGGGGCGCAAGGGCGCCGCTGTCGATGTGCTGGTGATGACGGCCACGCCGATCCCGCGCAGCCTTAGCCTCGCGCAATATGGCGATATGGATATCAGCGTGCTGGACGAAAAACCGCCGGGGCGCAAACCTATCGCGACTGCGCTGGTCAACATTGCGCGCATGGACGAGGTGGTCGAAAGGCTGCGCCGCGCCATCGCCGAAGGGCGGCAGGCCTACTGGGTCTGTCCGCTGGTGGATGAGAGCGAAGTGAGCGATCTCAGCAGCGCCGAAGAGCGGTTTCGCCATCTGCGCGCGGCCCTTGGCGACGATCACGTCCGGCTGATCCATGGTCAGATGCCGCCCGAGGACAAGGACGCTGCCATGGCCGCCTTTCAAAGTGGCGAGGCGTCGGTACTGGTTGCCACCACGGTGATTGAGGTGGGCGTCGATGTGCCGAACGCGTCGATCATGGTGATCGAACGGGCCGAGAGCTTTGGCCTGGCGCAACTGCACCAGCTACGGGGGCGAGTCGGGCGCGGCAGCGCGGCGTCCACCTGCCTGTTGATGTATCAGGCCCCGCTCAGCGAGGGTGGAGAGCGGCGGTTGGCGACAATGAAGGACACCGAGGACGGATTTCGCATCGCAGAGGTCGATCTGGAAATGCGCGGGGCGGGTGACGTGATCGGTACGGCGCAGTCGGGGCTGCCGCGGTTCCGCATCGCTGACCTTGAAGGGCAGGCGGCACTGATGGCTGTCGCGCAAAGCGATGCGCGCAAGCTGCTGTTCGATGACCCGGACATGATCGGCCCGCGCGGGCAGGCCGCGCGCGTGCTGCTTTGGCTGATGGAACGTGATCAGGCGATCCGTTTGATTTCAGTGGGTTAGCTCGAGTGTTCCAGATTGTTCACAAATGTTCTTAATTAGTTCTTTACTTTTGTAACGTGAAATGAGAACAAAGTGGCAACTGATCCAATGAAAGGTCGCCATGATGATACATCAGATCAAAACCGCCGCTGCCCGCTCGCACGAGACGTTACTGGGCGACGCGGTCGGGGCCGCCGCCCTTGTCGTGATGCTGATGGGTTGCCTTTACCTGCCCGGCCTCGCGCAGGGGTTCTGACCCCGAGGCCCATCCAAGTTTCTGCCTGCGAAATCCCGTGCCTGTGCGCCATCGCATCATCTGTCCCTACTAATTGATGCCACGCGACGACCGACACTGCCTGTCACTGATCGCCTTCGGGGTCTGCCTTGTCCCCCGAATCCCGGCGCGCAGGGTCCCACACGGGAAACGCATACTTCCGCCGCCATCCTTCCCGGATGTGCGGCGGTTTTTTTGTCTCAAGGAGCGGCAGGTATCAGACGCAGGCCGTCTCAAGCGCCTCGACCGCGGCATCCAGTGACAGCATGATCGAGGCGTGTCGGTTCTTGTAGTCCTGCGCGGGTCGCAGCACCTCAAGCCCGTCAAAGGGCGCGGGCGGCGTCGGGCCGTCCTCCTTCAACATCAGAGCCAGCGCGTCGCGCGCGGTGCGCACCTGAGCGTCATCGCATCCGACGATGTTCGCGCCGACCACGCTGGCAGCGGCCTGACCCAGCGCGCAGGCCTTCACGTCCTGACCGTAATCGGTGACGATGCCATCCTCGCAGGTCACATCGACCGTGATGGTCGAGCCACAAAGCGGCGCGCGTCGCTTGATGGTGGCGCCGGGCGTCTCCAGGCGCTGAAGACGCGGAATGTCGGCTGCCAGCGCGAGGATGCGGGAGGAGTAGAGCTTGATCATATCGGCGTTGGCGGTCATGTCTGGTCCTTCGCGGTGTTGCCCCATAGATAAGGCGCGCGCCGCCAGATGCAAAAGGAAAGTCCCATGCGTTTCGATCCCGCCAGCCTGACCTACGACGCGCAGGGCCTTATCCCAGCAATTGCGCAGGATTCTGAGAGTGGCGAGGTGCTGATGATGGCGTGGATGAACGCCGAAGCCGTCGCGCGCACGCTGAAAACCGGTCGGGTGACGTATTGGTCACGCTCGCGGCAAGCCTTGTGGATCAAGGGCGAGACGTCGGGACATGTGCAAAACCTGGTCGAGTTTTGTGTCGATTGTGACCGTGATTGTCTGTTGCTCAGGATCGAGCAAACCGGACCGGCCTGCCACACGAACCGGCGCAGCTGCTTTTACACGGTGATTGAGGATGGCGGTGAAAAGGTGGTGATGGAGCCTGAGGCGAATTGAGGGATTTCGATGTTTTTAACAGGAAGATATCCTAGGGCAGGCTGAGTAGGCGACGCACATCCGTAGGGGTGGCGCCGTCTGCGCGGTATTTTGCGATGGCGCGGGCGTCATCGCGCTTAGCCAAACGCTTGCCGGAATTGTCGCGGATCAGTCGGTGGTGGTGATAGGCAGGCGTCGGCAGGTTCAGCAGGCGTTGAAGGATCACATGGATCGCAGTCGCCTCAAAGAGGTCGGCGCCGCGCGTCACCATAGTGATATCCTGCGCGGCATCGTCCAGCACGACCGAGAGGTGGTAGGACGTGCCCATCGCAGAGCGCGCGAGGACGATGTCGCCGATGCGCTGGATGACGTGATCCCAGCTGGTTGTGATGATGCCGGCCTCGTCATTTGGGCCGGAGCCGGACTCAATGAACGTCAACGGCGTGTTCCCGAGGACTTGCAGCGCGGCACGCATATCAAGGCGCAGCGCGATATCTTCGGGCGGCGTCCCTAGTGGATGCGAACCCAGCGGGGGGCGGCACGTACCGGGATAGACGATACCGTCGGGGCCGGTGAGCGGTGCGCCCTCCTGCGGAGCGCTGGCCGAGGCGGAAATATCGCGACGTGTGCAGGTACAGGGATAAAGCAGGCCGCGTTGCCAGAGGGCCGCGATGGCACGGCGATAGTCGGGCAGGCGGTCCGACTGGCGCATGATCGGGGTGGGCCACGTCAGGCCGAGCCAAGATAAATCGTCCAATATCTGCGCCTCCCATTCAGGACGGCAGCGGGATTGGTCAATATCCTCGATTCTCAGCAGGAAAGTTCCACCGCGCGCCTGCGCCATGTCATGCGCAAGGATTGCTGAATAGGCATGGCCCAGATGCAAGGGGCCGGTCGGGGATGGGGCAAAACGAGTGATGAAAGTCATTTTTTTCAGCTCTCTAAGCGTCCATCTTCACGTGAATTTTACGCCTGTCACGCAGCACTGTGTGCCAGCCAGCCTTGCCACGCCTCCTTGGCGCGGTCGGTATAGGCCTTGTAGCGGTCCTTGCGCCCCCGGCGTCCCACCTTGAGGCCATCGACGGGGCGGAACAGGCCGAAATTGATGTTCATGGGTTGGAAGGTTTTTGCCTCAGCGCCGCCGGTGATGTGGTGGATCAGCGCGCCCATCGCGCTGTCCTGCGGCGGGGTGTTCAGCGGTTGACCCAGCATTTCGGACGCGGCGAGGCGACCGGCCAAGAGGCCCATGGCGGCGGATTCAACATAGCCCTCGACCCCGGTGATCTGACCGGCAAAGCGGATATGAGGATGCGCGCGCCAACGCATCTGGTCGTCGAGCAGCGTCGGTGAGTTGAGGAACGTATTGCGGTGGATGCCGCCCAGCCGGGCAAAGCGCGCGGCCTCCAAGCCGGGGATCATGCGCAGCACATCGGCCTGCGCGCCGTATTTCATCTTGGTCTGGAAGCCCACGATATTATATAGCGTTCCCAGTGCGTTATCGCGGCGCAGCTGGACCACGGCCCATGGCTTGACGTCTGGTTGATGCGGATTGGTGAGGCCCACAGGCTTCATCGGACCGTGGCGCAACGTCTCGCGGCCGCGCTCGGCCATGACTTCGATGGGCAGGCAGCCGTCGAAATAGCCGGCGGTTTCGCCTTCGTGAAACTCGGTCTTGTCGGCGGCCAGGAGCGCGTCGATGAAGGTGTCGTAGGTCTCGCGGTCCATCGGGCAGTTGAGGTAGGCCGTGCGCTCTTCCTCGGTTTCGCCCTTGTCATAGCGCGATTGCATCCAGGCGCGCGACATGTCGATGCTGTCGTGGTGGATGATCGGCGCGATGGCGTCAAAGAACGCAAGCGCATCGGTGCCTGTTTCGGCGGCGATAGCCTGTCCAAGCGCCGCCGAGGTAAGCGGGCCGGTGGCGATGATCCAGTGGCCGTCCGTCGGCAGCGCGGTGATTTCCTCGTGAGAAATGCTGATGCCGGGATGCGCGCGCAGCGTCTCTGTTACCGAGGCGGCGAAAGGGTCGCGGTCGACGGCCAGCGCGCCGCCTGCTGGCAGGCGGTGGTGGTCCGCCGTCTGCATGATCAGGCCGTTCGCCGCGCGCATTTCCCAGTGCAGCAGGCCGACGGCGTTTTGTTCGTCGTCGTCCGAGCGGAATGAGTTCGAGCAGACCATTTCCGCCAGATCGCCGGTGCGATGTGCGAAGGTTGCGACCTTGGGGCGCATTTCATGGATGACGACCTGCACGCCCATATGGGCAGCCTGCCATGCGGCCTCGGCCCCGGCCATACCGCCGCCAACGATGTTCAAAACCTTTGTCATAGCGCGGCAGATAGTTCATCGCCTGCGCTTTGGAAAGGCCTCAGCCGGGCGGCTGGCCGTTCCGTGAGCGGAGTGAGGCAGGGGCCTGACTGCTGGCCATAGTTGTCGCGCATCTGAGGGAGAGTTGGTTCGGGTCACCGCGCCAGGCAAGTCGGCGGCCAGAGAGAGGCTGGCCTGGAGGGACATGACAGCGGCTGCGGTGACCCAAAATCTGACTTCAGACTAGCCTCAATAAATGTATATGAAAAGAACAACTTGATCGAATGGGGCAAAAAAGTGGCAAATATTGAAATTATAGGGCAATAAATTGGAAACACTGCCTGCGAATTCGACAAGATTGGTGGAGGTCCGACAACAATGGGGGCCCTGCCAAGGGCAGGCCGGCACGAATCGGGCTTTATTGTGACCAATCGGGGCTGCGCTTGCCAAGGAAGGCCGCGATGCCCTCGGCGGTGTCCTCAAGCATCATGTTTTGCGTCATGACCTCGCCGGTGTGGAGGTATGCGTGCTCCAGCGGCATTTCGACCTGTTCGTAAAAGGCGCGCTTGCCGATGCGAACTGCGCCGCCCAGCTTGGCCGCGACGGTCTGGGCCAGTTGCATCGTCTCATCCTGCAAGTCGCCCGCAGGGACCGCGCGGTTGATCAACCCCAGATCGGCGGCGCGGGCGGCGTCGATGAACGCGCCGGTGGCCAGCATCTCAAACGCCTGTTTGCGCGGGATGTTGCGGCTGAGCGCCACCATGGGGGTCGAGCAGAAGAGGCCGATGTTTACGCCGTTGACGCCAAACCGCGTGCCATCCGCCGCAACGGCCATGTCGCAGGACGCGACCAACTGGCAGCCGGCGGCGGTGGCAATGCCGTGCACCTCGGCGATAACGGGTTGGGGCAGGGCGCGGATTGCCATCATCAGGGCGCCGCAGCGTGCAAAGAGATCGCCAAAATAGGCGCGCCCGCCATCCTCGGCATTGCGACCCGCTGTCATTTCCTTGAGGTCATGCCCGGCGCAGAACGCCTTGCCAGCGCCGGCGAGGATGACGGCGCGGATATGGGACTGGCTGGCCAATTTTTCCAGCTCGGCCATCAGGGTGGCCAGCATCGCGTCGCTGAGGGCATTCAGCCGTTCAGGGGCGTTCAGGGTCAGCCGGGCCACCGCGCCGGTATCACTGCGCTCAATCATCGCCATCTTGTCTCTCCTCATGCTATGCGCTCATGTGTAGCGGTGGCGCAGCGCGGAGGAAAGCATGGCGTTAAAGATGTCGGTGGACGATTTGACCCGGTTCATGGTGGATGAATTCCCGCAGGTGGCGTCCGATCTGGCCATCGAAGATCTGCGCCCAATGCACCTGTCGCTGCGCCTCAAGGTGCGCCAGCAGCATCTGCGCCCCGGCGGCACGGTATCTGGCCCGGCGATATTCGCGCTCGCCGATGTCGGCATGTACTTGGCGGTGCTCAGCATGATCGGGCCAGAGGCGCTGGCCGTAACGACGAATTGCAGCCTCGATTTCATGCGCAAGCCCGCAGCGGGCGCTGACCTCATTGCAGACGTGCGCCTGCTCAAGCTGGGGCGCGTGCTGGCGGTGGGCGATGCGCTGATCCGCTCGGATGGCGCAGAGGAACCTGCCGCGCGCGCCAACCTGACCTATTCCATCCCGCCCGCACGGAAGGTCTGAAAACGCGCAGTTTGAGCGTTTAGACGTGGGGTATTTAAATACCCAATTTCCAAGCCATTGAATTCGCTGTAAATATACAGGAAAACGCATATTGACGCGACGTGTCCAACCTATATAACCCGCCCATCACCAAGGGGATTGGCACTGGCCATGCCCCGGCGGCAATTAAGGATTCTGCGGTCATGAAGACATTTTCTGCGACACCGGCGGATATCGACAAGAAATGGATACTGATCGATGCTGAAGGCATCGTTCTGGGCCGTCTTGCGTCGATTATCGCCATGCGCTTGCGTGGCAAGCACAAGCCCAGCTTTACCCCTCACATGGACATGGGCGACAACGTCATCGTCATCAATGCTGAGAAGGTCCAGCTGACCGGCAAAAAGCGTGACAAGCCCAACTATTGGCACACCGGCCATCCAGGCGGCATCAAGTCGCGCACGACTGGCGAGATCCTCGAGGGTAAGTTCCCCGAGCGCGTCGTGATGCAGGCGGTCAAGCGCATGCTGCCGGGCAACACCCTGGCACGCACGCAGATGACCAATCTGCGCGTCTACGCTGGCGCCGAGCATCCCCACGAGGCCCAGAGCCCTGCGGTGCTGGACGTCAAGAACATGAACTCCAAGAACACGCGGGTGGCTTACTGATGGCTGACGAAATCAACTCCCTCGAGGATCTCGACGCAATCGCATCGGGTACCACCAATGTAGAAGTTGCCATACAGCGCGAGCCGGTTCGCGACGAGCTGGGCCGCGCCTACGCCACTGGCAAGCGAAAGGACGCGGTCGCCCGCGTCTGGATCAAGCCCGGCTCGGGCAAGGTCACTGTCAATGGCAAGGAACTGAACGCATATTTCGCGCGTCCCGTTCTTCAGATGATCCTGCGCCAGCCCTTCACCATTTCGGGCACCGAAGACCAGTTCGACGTAATGGCTACAGTCGTCGGCGGGGGCCTCTCGGGTCAGGCCGGCGCGGTCAAGCACGGTATTTCGAAGGCGCTGCAGCTTTATGATCCCAGCCTGCGCGGCGCGCTGAAAGCGGCAGGTTTCCTGACCCGTGACAGCCGTGTCGTCGAGCGTAAGAAGTACGGTCGTGCCAAGGCGCGTAAGAGCTTCCAGTTCTCCAAGCGTTAACGCGTTTCTGGACTGCCAAGATACAAAAAGGGCGCGGCGGCACATCCGCTGCGCCCTTCGCCCTTTCTGCAGGAGCATATGGCACCTGTGGCTCCGCCCAATAGCTGAGAATATAGATGCGCTACCGGCCTGAAATAGATGGATTGCGCGCCGTCGCGGTCATTCCGGTCATCCTGTTCCATGCCGGTTTTTCGGCGTTCGCCGGTGGTTATATCGGTGTCGACGTCTTCTTTGTCATCAGCGGCTATTTGATCACCACCATACTTATTGGCGAGCGTGAGGCAGGCACCTATTCGCTGTTGGGCTTTTACGAACGTCGCGCGCGTCGCATCCTGCCAGCACTGTTTCTGGTTCTGCTCTGCACCATTCCCTTTGCATGGCGGTGGCTGGCTCCCGATCCGTTCGAGGACTATGCGCGCAGTCAGGCCTTTGCCGCGCTGTTCCTGTCCAACTTCCATTTTCTGGAAAAATCGTCCTACTACGACGTCGGCTCTGCCCTGCGCCCGCTTTTGCACACTTGGAGCCTCGCTGTAGAAGAGCAGTTCTATCTGCTCTTTCCGTTGGTTCTGCTGCCCTTGGGCCTGTTCGCGCGGCAAAAATTTCTGACCGTGTTTCTGATCCTTTCAGTGCTGTCTCTGGCGCTGGCGGAATGGGGCTGGCGGACCTATCCGGGCGAGAATTTCTATTTCACCTTCTCGCGCCTGTGGGAGCTGCTGGCAGGCTCGATCTGCGCCGCTATTCTGTTTAATCGCCCTCAGATGCGCAGCGATGCCATGGGATTGGCCGGTCTGGCGTTGATCCTCTACAGCATATTTTTCTACAACGAAGCGGTTCCGTTCCCGTCAGTTTACACGCTGGTGCCGGTCGTCGGTTCGATGCTGATCATTCTCTTTGCGGATCGCGGCACCTGGACGGCGCGCGCTCTCAGCGCGGCACCGATGGTCTGGATCGGGCTCATCAGCTACAGCGCATATCTGTGGCATCAGCCGCTCTTCGCCTTTGCGCGCATTCGCAGCATCGGCGAGCCGTCGCTATGGGTGATGTCGGCGCTTTCGCTGGCGACACTGGCGTTGGCCTGGCTGACGATGCGCTACGTCGAAACGCCGTTCCGCCGCCGCACCATATTGCCGGGCCGGCGTGGCCTGCTGACGGCGAGCGCGGCGGGCATCGCGGCGATCGCAGCGTTCGGGTTTGTCGGGGATGAGACGGGCGGTTTTCCATCCCGGATCGCGGAACGGGCGCCCGGAATGCTGACGGAATTGCGCAGTCAGCTAGGCGCGGCAGCCCCTAAATCGGGGTGCGTCGATGGCACTGGCGCTGGCATCG
>RCMY010002620.1_pt1 | contig 16233 bp, 17 predicted proteins | sample 2041341 | NCBI WGS metagenome assembly RCMY01 (sample SAMN09708234, study PRJNA481090) | Marine sediment metagenome, whole genome shotgun sequencing project. | reverse complement strand
GAGATTGGCGCGACATCGGCCGCCTTGGCCGAAATTGATTTGGCTTGCGCGCTTGCCGATCTGGCGCGCAGCGAGAACTGGTCCAAACCCACCGTCGATTCGACGCGCGCTTTTGACATTCAAGGCGGGCGTCATCCGGTCGTCGAACAGGCGCTGGCGCAGCAATCCGGAGGTTCATTTGTCGCAAACGATTGCAATCTTAGTGCCGATACCGATGCGGCCATCTGGCTGCTGACCGGCCCCAACATGGCTGGTAAATCAACCTATCTGCGCCAGAATGCACTGATAGCCCTCATTGCCCAGATGGGCAGCTATGTGCCGGCGAAATTTGCGCACATCGGGCTGGTCAGCCAATTGTTCAGCCGTGTTGGTGCGTCTGACGATCTTGCGCGGGGACGCTCCACATTCATGGTCGAAATGGTAGAGACCGCCGCAATCCTTAATCAGGCAGACGACCGCGCGCTGGTGATCCTTGACGAGATCGGACGCGGCACGGCGACCTATGACGGGCTGTCAATCGCATGGGCCACACTTGAGCATCTGCATGACGTCAATCGGTCACGGGCTCTGTTCGCCACACACTATCACGAGATGACGGCACTCGCTGGCAAGTTGGATGGCGTTGCCAACGCGACGGTTGCCGTTAAGGAATGGGAGGGCGAGGTGATATTCCTCCACGAAGTTCGCAAGGGTGCTGCGGATCGCTCTTATGGCGTACAGGTGGCGCAACTCGCCGGGCTTCCGGCCAAGGTCATCGCCCGCGCGCGTGTCGTTCTCGAGGCATTGGAAAAAGGAGAGCGAGAGGGAGGCGTCACCCAGAAGACCCTGATCGACGATCTGCCGCTTTTCGCAACGACCCCTACCCCGCCACCTGCCCCACAGAAATCATCAGCTCTGGATGATATGGTTGACGGGATTTTGCCGGATGAGTTGACCCCGCGCGAAGCGCTTGACCTGATCTACAAACTGAAAGAGGCGGCCAAATCCTGACCGCCTCCCATCGTGATTCTATTTACCAGGGCCTAACTGGCGGGCATCGACGACACGCCTACTTGCGCAGGGCGCAATAATCGGTCGTGCAGCATGAACCCTTCGGCAGCAACTTGAATGATTTCGCCCGCTTTGGTGCCCGGGACGGGCGCCTCGAACATCGCTTGATGAACTTTGGGATCAAATTTATCGCCGACTTCGGGACTGATCTGCTCGATCCCGTGCTTCTTGAATACCGACAAAAGCTCGCGCATCGTCAGATCGATACCTTCTAGCAGCGGACCGGAGATCGTGCGTTGCTCCTCTGTCGCCGCTTCAAGAGCGCGCTTCATGTTGTCATGCACTGACAGCATATCACGCGCCAGCTTTGAGCCACCGTAATTCTCTGCCTCACGGCGGTCCTTGTCGGATCGCTTGCGTGCGTTCTCGGCGTCAGCCAAGGCGCGCATGAGACGGTCCTTGTATTTATCCCGCTCCGCCATCAGTTCTTCGACGGCAAGCTCGCCTTCGTCGATCTCCTCCATCTCGCTGGCATAAGCTTCAGCTTCTGCCGCTTCGGGATCATCGAGAAATTCATTTTCGTTCAGGTCAGCCATATTCCACCTCTAGCTCCGGTCGGAAATAAGCTTCCCGACCAGTTGCGCCGTGTAATTTACGATCGGCACAATGCGTCCATAGTTCAAACGCGTGGGTCCGATAACACCCACAGCGCCAATAATCTTGCGATCCGAATTCATATATGGGGAAACCACCAAAGAGGAACCCGAAAGTGAGAAAAGTTTGTTCTCCGAGCCAATAAAAATGCGGACACCGTCACCATCCTCGGCCAGTTCCAGAAAATCGGCGATATCACGCTTGCGTTCAAGATCGTCAAACAGCGTGCGGATGCGATCAAGGTCAGCGGCCTCGCCGCCGTCAGTCAGCAGATTCGCCCGTCCTCGCACAATCAGACGCTCGGGATGGTCTTCGCCGCTCTCCCAGATCACAAGGCCGCTTTCCACCAACTCGGCGGCCAACACATCAATCTCGCGCCGCCGCTTGCTCATCTCCGTCTTGATCGTGCGCGTCAGTTCCGACAGCGTTTTACCCTCGACCAGCGAGTTGAGGAAGTTCGCCGCCTCGCGCATGGAGCTGGGCGTCTGGCCTGCTGGCGGCTTAAACAGGCGATTTTCCACATGGCCGTCGGAAAACACCAGAACAGCCAAGGCGCGGTCATGGGCAAGCGATACAAATTCGATATGGCGGATCGGCGCTTCATGCTTGGGTGCCAAAACCAATGATGCTCCTTGGGTCACGCCCGAAAGCGCGCTTCCCACCCGGTCCAGCAAACCGGTTACATCACTCTCGTTCCGGCCCATCGTTGCGTCGATCTTTTCACGGTCCTGATCGTCGAGGTTTCCAATCTCCAAAAGACCGTCAACAAACATCCGCAATCCGCGTTGCGTAGGGATACGTCCTGCGCTGACATGGGGGCTGTCGAGCAAGCCCAAGAACTCCAGATCCTGCATCACATTGCGAATTGTCGCAGCGCTCACCTTCTCGCTGAAATCGCGGGTCAGCGTGCGTGAGCCGACAGGATCACCGCTGGCCAGATACCCTTCGACAACGCGGCGAAACACCTCGCGCGAGCGGTCGTTCATTTCTTGCAATATCGTGGATGTATCGGTCATGGCCTCACCTTCTCTATTACATTAAGGGGGCGGGGCTTGCATCTGCAAGGGAGTGAGCGGTATCCCCATTGGCAAATCATGTAAAAGGAAGATCCCATGCGTCCATCCGGTCGGAAACTTGACGAAATGCGCAATGTAACGGTCGAGGTCGGCTTTAGCAGGCACGCTGAGGGCTCTGCGCTGATCAAGGTTGGCGATACCCATGTTCTGTGTACCGCCACGATTGAAGAGCGCGTACCGCCGTTTATCAAAGGCTCCGGCCTTGGCTGGGTGACGGCGGAATACGGGATGCTGCCACGGGCCACCAACACACGGATGCGGCGCGAAGCCGCGTCGGGCAAACAAGGTGGCCGCACTGTTGAAATCCAACGGCTGATCGGGCGCAGCTTGCGCGCGGGTGTGGACCGCGTGGCACTGGGCGAACGTCAGATCACGATTGATTGCGATGTGCTTCAGGCGGACGGCGGCACACGTTGCGCGTCGATTACCGGCGGCTGGATCGCACTACGTCTGGCCGTGAACAAGTTGATGAAAGCGGGTGATGTCACCTCGGATCCGCTGGTTGATCCTGTTGCGGCTGTGTCTTGCGGCATCTACGCTGGTCAACCGTTGCTTGACCTTGATTACCCCGAGGATTCCGAAGCGGGCGTCGATGGTAACTTTATCATGACCGAAAGCGGCCAGATGATCGAAACGCAGATGAGCGCCGAAGGCTCCACCTATACCCGTGGCCAGATGAACAATCTGCTTGATTTGGCTGAGAAAGGCATCGCAGAACTTACCGCGATCCAGAAAGCGGCCTGTGTATGACGCGAAAGTTCGAAAGCGACCGGATCCTGATTGCCACGCATAACGCCGGAAAGCTGGAAGAAATGCGGGAGCTCTTTGCGCCACGTGGTATTACCGTCGTCGGCGCAAAGGATCTGGACTTGCCCGAACCGGACGAAACCGAAGATACCTTTATCGGCAACGCGCGGATCAAAGCGCACGCTGCCGCCAAAGCGACCGGCCTGCCCGCGCTTGCCGATGACAGCGGTATTCAGGTCGCTGCCTTGGACAACGCGCCTGGCGTCTATACCGCCGATTGGGCCGAAACGCCGAACGGGCGCGATTTTGTGATGGCGATGGAGAAGACTCATGAGCTGCTCGAAAAAGCCAACGCGCCTCACCCTCGCGCCGCTCGGTTCTGCGCGACGCTCGTTATCGCGTGGCCCGATGGTCACGACGAAGTCGTTGAGGGATTTGTTGACGGCACATTCGTCTGGCCAATGCGCGGCGACATTGGGCACGGCTACGATCCGATCTTTCAACCTATCGGTGAAACACGCACATTTGCCCAGATGACCCACGATGAAAAGAATGCAATCAGCCACCGCGCCGATGCGTTCAAAAAACTTATGGCAAAATGTTTTGACTGAAGATTGGCAGAACGGCGGCTTCGGGATTTATATTCACTGGCCGTTCTGCGAGTCTAAATGCCCCTATTGTGACTTCAACAGCCATGTTGCGCGCCATATTGATCAGGACGCGTGGAAAGCGGCCTATCTGTCAGAGTTGGATCGCTATGCCACTGAAACGGCGGGGCGTGTTGTCACATCTGTTTTCTTTGGCGGCGGCACCCCCAGCCTGATGGACCCCGATACGGTTGCAGAAGTCATCGAACGGATCAAAAAGCTTTGGCCCGTGGCGAACGATTTGGAAATCACATTGGAGGCAAATCCGGGATCTGTTGAAACATCGCGGTTCAAAGCGTATCGCGATGGCGGTGTGTCGCGAATTTCGATGGGAATCCAAGCGCTCAACGACGAAGATTTGAGACGCCTCGGTCGACTTCACACCGCGCGAGAAGCGATGAACGCCTTTGATATCGCCCGAAATACGTTCGAGAGGGTCAGTTTTGACCTCATCTATGCCCGCCAAAACCAATCCTTGAAGGATTGGGAGGTGGAACTGAAATCGGCTCTAACCCTATCGATAGACCACCTTTCTCTTTATCAACTAACGATCGAAGACGGTACGGCCTTTGGTGATCGCTATGCACTTGGAAAGCTTCGCGGCCTTCCGGATGAAGATCTTGGCGCGGATATGTTTGACCTGACGCAAGAGGTTTGCGGCGCAGCAGGAATGCCCGCATATGAGGTATCCAATCACGCACGCGACGGCGCACAATCTCGTCATAACCTGATTTATTGGCGCTACGGGGATTACCTGGGCATTGGCCCCGGCGCGCATGGACGTATCACGATAAATGGCGTCCGCCACGCAACTGTTTGCTATAGTAACCCAAAGCGATGGCTAGAAGCGGTAGCGGCAAAATCGCCTGAGCAAAGCCGTGAATCGCTACTGCGCGAAGACGAAACAACAGAATTTCTCCTGATGGGCTTGCGCCTACGGGAGGGTATTGACCTCTCCCGCTATGATGCATTTGCGAAATCTCCACTCGAGCCTGCGATAATCCGCCATTTGACGAAGATTGGGATGCTCCACCCCTCAGAGAAAAGATTAGTTGTCACAGATCAGGGGTTTAAAGTGCTAAACTCGGTTATCAGCGAGCTTCTCTCAGCCTAGTTACCGCTCAGCAGCCGACACAATTCGTCCAGCTGATCAAGCGATGTGTACTGCACACTAATCTGTCCGCTTTCCTGCCCTGGCTTATGAGACAATGATACCTTCATCCCCAAATTCGCTGATAAATCACCCTCGAGCGCGATTGTATCGGCGTCTTTCTCTGCGGAAGCCTTTTGAGTTTTTGCTTTCGGCGCCGTTTCCCCCGCGAGTTCGCGCTTGACCAGCGTTTCCGTTGTGCGAACTGACAAGCCTTCTTTGATGATTTTTTGTGCCAGTTTCAACGGATCGCGGGATGGAATTAGGGTTCGCGCATGGCCCGCGCTCAATTCACCCTGACGGAGCAACTCCAAAACGTCATCGGGCAAGTTCAGAATACGTAAGAGGTTTGCGATGTGACTGCGGCTTTTGCCCAACGCGCTGGCCAGTTTCTCCTGCGTGTGACCAAACTTTTCCATCAACTGCTTATAGCCAACAGCCTCTTCTGCGGCGTTTAGATCTGCTCGCTGAATGTTTTCGATGATCGCAACTTCAAGAACTTCAATATCGGTATAATCCCGCACGATAACCGGTAGCTCATGGAGTTGTGCCATTTGTGACGCGCGCCACCGTCGTTCACCTGCTACAATTTCGTACGAACCATCATCCCGCTTACGTACGATCAAAGGTTGGAGCACGCCTTTCTCACGAATCGACGCTGCGAGATCCTCAAGATCAGCGGAAGCAAATTGCTTGCGAGGCTGATCCGGATTTGGCGATATCCGCTCGATAGGTACAAGGCTGTCCGCAGCCACCGGGCCTTTTGCTGCCATGGTCTCCGTTTCGTTAACATCGGCCATCAAAGCGGACAGCCCGCGACCAAGTCCTCGTTTGCGTTCTTGATTATTCGACATGCTGCATCTCATTTTCCAGAATTCTGTTATTGTTCAAGAGTTCTGTAGCCAACTCCCTGTACGCCTCGGCACCCTTTGACAAGGTATCATAAGCGAGCACTGGCATCGCAAAACTAGGCGCCTCACTAACACGCACATTTCGAGGTACCATCGTTTTAAACACTAAGTCCCCCAAATTATCCCGGGCGTCTTGTTCAACCTGTTGCGACAAATTGTTCCGCCGGTCATACATCGTGAGCAATACACCTTCTATTCGAAGATCCCTATTTCCAGACTGCCGCACTTCCCGAATTGTCAGCATCAATTGAGACAGTCCTTCCAACGCAAAAAATTCACTTTGAAGTGGGACAAGAATAGAATGAGCCGCGATCATCGCGTTTACCGTCAACAAGTTCAACGATGGTGGGCAATCTATCAGGACATAATTGAACCCGAACGAATCCATCTGCGTCTGCCTTAGTGCGTCATGAAGCAAGAAGCTCCGCTTCTCATTAGAGAGCAGCGCCAAATCCGCAGAGCTAAGATCTACCGTCGCAGGAATGATACTCAGGTTTTCTGTTTTGGTCTGCAGAATAACATCATCTAAATCGACATCTTCTAGCAGAAGTTCATACGTTGTGAATTTCCGAGCCTCCATGTCAATGCCAAGGCCGGTGGACGCGTTGCCTTGCGGATCAAGATCCACAACAAGGACCTTTTGTCCCGCCTCCGAAAGCGCCGCAGCGAGGTTGATCGTGGTAGTTGTCTTCCCAACGCCACCCTTCTGGTTTGCAACAGCAATAATTTTTGGCCCGATAGGCCGCGAGAGATCAGACACGCTTAGGCTCCTTGATTTTCAGGATTATGGCGTCGGGATTAGTTGTACTTTCAATCACATCCAAGGAATAAGTCCAATGTTTCTGCGCCTCTTCGTGCTCCCGCCTCCATTGTGCGCCCTTTGGGAAAATTGCTGTCCCATCATCTGCGAGATGTCTCTCCGCATAAACTAGAAGAGAATTCAGATCACCCAACGCACGGGCAGTGAGCACATCCGCCGTAAATGGCGTCAATTCCTCTACCCTCTCGGTTACAACTTTTGCATTTAGGTCCAGTTCGCGAACTACAGTTCTGAGAAAAACACACTTACGCTGGTCGCTATCCACAAGCGTGAATGAACGACGGGGTTGAGCTTCAAGGCTAAGTATCGCCGCAACAATTCCAGGGAAGCCGCCACCACTTCCAACGTCTAGCCAGCTTCCGGTCTCTGGAGCGACATTAAAGACTTGGATAGAATCAACAATATGGCGATCCCAGAGAACTGAGACATCATTTGTCGAAACTAAATTGATCTTCTCTGTCCATTTACGCACCAGAGCATCAAAAATCTCTAGGCGCTCTAATGTTTCACGTGAAACATTAGCAAGGGCCACTCCTACCATGAAACTGGCTTTTTCGTTTGCACCTTACGAATTATCGCAAGAAGTAAAGTGAGTGCTGCTGGGGTCATCCCATCAATTCGCGCTGCTTGAGCGAGAGACTCAGGTCTCGAGGAAGAGAGCTTTGACTTAAGCTCATTTGAGAGGCCTTCAATCACACTGTAATTCAGTTCGGATGGGATTAGCTCACCCTCATCCCTCCGGAGGGCTGCAACATCACTAGCTTGACGTTTGATATAATTGGCATACAAAGCATCTTTCGACAGCTGCTCACCGATTTCGTCCTGAATCTCCAAGTAGACAGGATCTAGATCACGCAATTGACCAAACTTGGTATCGGGGAATGAGAGCAGTTGAAACGCGGTCCGCCGCTGACCATCTTGGTTGATCGAAATACCTGCTGAAGCTGCTTCCTTGGGTGTATAGGTGACATTTTCAAGCAAACTTCGTCCACGCGCTATCGCTTCCATCTTTTGTTCGAATTTAGTTTGGCGTGCAGCTGAACAACACCCAAGAGAAATTGCTAATCCAGTGAGACGCTGGTCCGCATTATCGGCCCTGAGTGAGAGACGGTATTCGGCGCGCGAGGTAAACATCCGATATGGTTCCGCTACACCACGAGTCGTTAGGTCATCGATCATCACACCAATATAGCTATCTGTCCGGCTGAAAATTGTCGGTTCCTTCCCCTGAACCGCAAGTGCCGCGTTCAGACCCGCCACGAGACCTTGCGCTGCAGCCTCCTCATACCCAGTGGTTCCATTAATTTGCCCTGCGAGATACAGGCCGCGCACTGACTTCAGTTCGAGCGTTTGCTTCAGTACCCGAGGATCAACGTAGTCATACTCAATCGCATAGCCGGGCTGCAGAAAGCTTACATTCTCAAGTCCGCGGATAGAACGCACATATTCCTCTTGGACTGCCACAGGAAGAGATGTTGATATCCCATTCGGATAGACCGCTGGATCATCGAGACCCTCAGGTTCAAGAAAAACCTGATGTGAAGTTTTGTCAGAAAATCTGACGACTTTATCCTCGATTGAGGGGCAATATCGCGGTCCGACGCCGTCGATATGGCCGCCGTACATCGCGGACTGAGATAGATTTCGCCTAATGATTTCATGCGTATTTTCGTTTGTATGTGTAATTCCGCAAGACACCTGCTTTGCCGATACCTTTGCCGACATAAACGAAAAAAGCACGGGCTCATCGTCGCCTGACTGCGATCCCAAGCCGTCCCAGTTTATGGTCCGCCCATCCAATCGTGGTGGCGTGCCCGTCTTTAGGCGTCCCAGCGAGAGCGATAAGTCATCGATTCTTTCTGCAAGGCGAACAGAAGGCCGGTCACCAATGCGACCGCCTGCATTTTGCACATCCCCGATATGAATCACGCCTCGCAGGAAGGTCCCCGTAGTCAGGATGACGGCGCTTGCACCTATTTCAGTTGCATCACCCATGGTTACCCCACAGACCCGACCAGCTTGCATTTTAAGGTCAATCACCTCACCTTCTACGATGGTGATTTCCTGATGAGACTCCATCTCCTTAAGCACGCTAGCCCGGTAAATTTTTCGATCTGCTTGAGCTCTAGGCCCTTGCACTGCCGGTCCTTTTCGACGGTTCAAGAGCCGGAACTGTATACCTGCTTTGTCAGCGACTCTTCCCATGACGCCATCAAGTGCGTCGATTTCTCTGACAAGATGGCCTTTCCCCAAACCACCAATAGCTGGATTACATGACATAACCCCAATGGTTTTACGTGACATCGTTATTAGGGCAGTTGTAGCACCCATTCGCGCAGCGGCATGAGCTGCATCGGTGCCTGCATGACCCCCTCCGATAACAATGACATCAAAATGTTTCACGTGAAACAATCCTTACTTACCAAGACAGAAACTTGCGAAAATCTCATCTAGCAGATTCTCTGCGTCAATGCGACCAACTAACACCTCTAGTGCGTGAATTCCGATACGTAGCTCGGCTGCTGCCAAATCATACCGGTCGGGACCAGCATCCAGTAGGATTAACCCCATATCAAGTCCGGACTTTGCACTATTCATCGCTACAGCATGCCGAGCGTGAGTCGCGAGACCCGCCCCTGCGGCCATATCAGATAGGCGTTCCTGAAGTGCCTTAAGTAACTCGTCAATTCCAGCACCAGTTACACCTGACACCGCAGGGAATGGTGCCCCGCTGATATCCCCTTTTGCACTTAGGACGAGATCCATCTCTTGCACAGATAACGGGGTGCTATCAATACCATCAAGGAGGAACACGCGTAAATCTGCTTCTTTCGCTCGATGAAGCGCCCGCTCCACGCCGAGCGTCTCGATCTCGTCGTCGCTTTCACGTATGCCCGCGGTATCAAGTAGGGTGACCGGTAAGCCGCCCAAATCCATCCGCACCTCAATCACATCGCGGGTAGTGCCCGCAATGCTTGAGGTGATTGCTGCATCACGACCGGCGAGACGGTTAAGCAATGTGGATTTTCCCACGTTAGGTGCACCTACGATCGCTACTTCGAAACCTGTCCGAATTCTCTCGGCAGCCTCTGTACCGATTATTTCGCGTTCCAACGAACCGCCAACGGTCTGCAACAGATCGCGCACTTCATCGCTGACATCGACAGGGACATCTTCATCTGCAAAATCTATTGTCGCTTCAAGAAGCGCTGCGGCGCGAATCAATGATTTTCGCCATTTTTCGACACGTTCTCCGAATTCGCCCGAAAGAACGCGCAACGCTTGCTTTCGCTGCGCTTCGGTTTCCGCTTCAATCAAGTCAGCCAGCCCTTCGACTTGGACCAGATCAAGGCGACCATTCTCCAATGCACGTCGGGTGAACTCGCCCGGCTCTGCAATGCGCGCGCCCTCGAATGATCCAAGGATAGAAAGCACCCGACGCATGATTGCGATGCTCCCGTGGAGATGTAGCTCCACCACGTCTTCCCCAGTGAAGCTGTTTGGTCCTTCGAAGGGCAATACAAGCGCCTGATCGATGAAATCGCCGCTCCGGTCCTTGACCATACGCAGCGCTGACGTACGCGGCGTGGGAAGCGAACCCACAAGCTGCATACAGATTTCGTGAGCCTTCGGGCCAGATACCCGAACCACGGATACACCCGCCCGTCCGACGGCTGTCGCCTGAGCAAAAATTGTATCCATAGACCTAAGCCTTTGAATTTAAGTGAATATTTAAGTATTCATCGAATCGAAGAAGTCCGAGTTCGTTTTCGTCTGTTTCAGCTTCGAGATCAAGAATTCAATCGCATCTGTCGTCCCCATCGGATTGAGGATACGCCGCAGTACGAATGTTTTCTGGAGATCAACTTTATCTACCAGCAACTCTTCTTTCCGCGTACCGGATTTGAGAATATCGATGGCAGGGAAAACGCGCTTATCTGCAATCTTGCGATCCAGAACAATCTCCGAGTTGCCGGTGCCTTTGAATTCTTCAAAGATCACTTCGTCCATACGCGAGCCTGTATCAATCAGCGCAGTCGCAATAATGGTAAGTGATCCACCTTCTTCGATGTTACGTGCAGCACCAAAGAACCGCTTGGGGCGTTGCAGGGCGTTGGCATCCACACCGCCGGTAAGTACCTTACCCGAGGACGGCACAACCGTGTTAAACGCGCGGCCCAACCGAGTCACGGAATCGAGCAGGATGACGACATCGCGCTTATGCTCAACCAGACGCTTGGCCTTTTCGATCACCATATCCGACACGGCAACGTGGCGCGTCGCTGGTTCGTCGAAGGTCGAGGAAACGACCTCCCCCTTAACCGACCGCTGCATGTCCGTTACCTCTTCGGGGCGTTCGTCGATCAACAGAACGATCAGGTAGCACTCCGGGTGATTCTTTTCGATCGAGTTCGCAATGTTTTGCAGAAGAACTGTTTTACCGGTCCGCGGCGGTGCCACGATCAGACAACGCTGGCCTTTACCGATAGGGGTGACCAGGTCGATAATTCGGGCCGAGCGGTCTTTGACGGTTGGATCATCAACTTCCATAATCAAGCGCTCGTCAGGATAAAGCGGCGTCAGATTTTCAAACGCAACTTTGTGTCGCGCCTTTTCAGGGTCTTCAAAGTTTATCTTCGTCACTTCGGTAAGTGCAAAATAGCGCTCTGTATCGTCAGGCGACTTAATCAGCCCCTCTATGGTATCACCGGTTCGTAAAGACCATTGGCGGATCATATCGGGAGATAGATAGATATCGTCAGGGCCGGCAAGATAGTTTGCCTCGGGCGAGCGCAAAAAACCAAAACCGTCTTGCAACACTTCGAGAACGCCATCGCCCGAAATTTCCCACCCTTCATCCGCGCGTTCGCGCAGAATCTGGAACATCATCTCGCCTTTGCGCATCGTGGAGGCGTTTTCGATCTCAAGTTCTTCCGCCATCGCAATCAGGCTCTTGGGAGACTGCGCTTTGAGATCAGCGAGGTTCAGCGTTTCAGTTGTCATGGAAATATCCTTAGCATGGCGATGTGTGCCAGCGTAGCGTATCGAAAAATATCGGTGTGGTGCCTCCCCGAACGGGGTGCCCCCCGCTAATACGACGGGACCGGCCTTCTGTCAATCCATAGCCCTGTTCAGAATTTCACAGTCACAGAAAACACGATGACGAGCATCAAAAGCGTCGGGACTTCGTTCATCATCCGGTACTGGCGGCCGGAGAGCGAATTCTCACCCCGTTGAAACCCCTTCATCCGGCGCATCAGCCAGATGTGGAACGCCGTCATGGCGATGACGCCAGCCCCCTTGGTCCACGGCCATATGTCACCCCAATAGACAATCCCGGGTGTTATCATCAAAAGCAGGCCAAAGAGCCATGTTGCCATCATTGCGGGGCTCATGATCACCTTGGCCAGTTTGTATTCCATCATAGCAAAAAGAACATGCGTCTCACCGCTGAGGCCGACCTGTTCGGTGTGGTGCACCATGAGACGGGGCAGATAAAACAGCGCTGCCATCCACGAGATCACCGAGATTATATGAAACCCTTTGATCCAAGGATAAGCTGTACTCAGAATATCACCCATGTCTCTCTCCCTGCCGGTTGCCCTTCTTTATAATAATAAAGAAAGAAAGAAAGAATGATGATGTAAGTAGGGTCAGTATTTTCTGTGGATTACTTCTTTACCCCCAACCTGTCCGCGTCAGGGGGTATAAGTAGGTAAAAGTTATGAATAAATGGGTGGAATGATTTTATATTATTATATTTCAGTTAGTTAACTGTATTTCTGATCTCTAGGACCTGTGGAAAAACCTGTGCAGAAACTGATGGCAAAGTCCGGTTGTCACCGTAGGGGCTTATCCTTTTCCACACAGGGGTAAGATATCGGTAACTGGACGGAAATGAACATGTTCAGCCCTCTTGATCCCGAATGACTATTCCCCGACAACAAGTCCCTAAGATCTCCTTTGGCTTATGCACGAGTTATCCACATGTCTGTCCCGATTATCCTCGCTTCCGGCTCTGCCATCAGATCGCAGTTGCTGCATCAGGCGCGCGTACCGCATAGGTTAGTAGTCGCGCGTGTTGATGAAGAAATGATTAAGGCGTCTCTGCTCGCCGAAGGTGCCCCGCCCCGCGATATCGCCGATGCACTGGCGGGACTTAAAGCACAGAAGGTCAGCGAGAAGAACCCGGGTGCGCTGGTCATCGGATGCGATCAGGTGCTTGATCACAAGGGACAGATTTTCGATAAACCAACCAGCGCCGAAGGAGCGCTGGCGCAACTCAAATCGCTGCGCGGCGATCTACATTCGCTGCTGTCTGCGGCTGTGATCTGTGAGAACGGCAAGCCGGTCTGGCGTCATATCGGGCAGGTTCGCCTGCGGATGCGTGAAGCGAGCGATGCTTATCTGGAAGATTACGTCGCGCGGAACTGGAACAGCATCCAACACGCGGTTGGCGCCTATAAGCTGGAAGAAGAAGGTGTACGCCTGTTCTCGCGTATTGATGGCGATTACTTTAATGTCCTCGGTATGCCCCTCTTGGAAATCCTGAACTATCTAACCCAGCGCGGAGACATTGCCCAATGAGCGACCTGCCCCGTATTCCGTTGGCCGGCGTAATCGGATCGCCGATTGCCCACTCCAAATCGCCGCAATTACATCGGCATTGGTTGAAGACTTACGGGATCGCGGGCCACTATATCCCGATGGATGTTGCAACGGAGCACCTCGAAGAGGTGTTACGCACGCTGCCCAAGGCGGGGTTCGTGGGGGTGAATATCACAATTCCGCACAAGGAGGCCGTGATGAAGATTGCCGATCTTATCACGGATCGCGCCATTCTGATCGGGGCCGCTAATACGTTGATATTTCGCAAGGATGGGAAGATTCATGCTGATAATACAGACGGTTACGGTTTTCTGGAAAACTTGCGCTCCGGAGCGCCTCATTGGGTGCCTACCGCCGGTCCGGCGGTAGTTCTAGGCGCAGGTGGTGCCGCGCGCGCTGTTATTGCCTCGCTGCTTGATGCCGGTGTGCCGGAAATATACCTGTCCAACCGGACCCGCGTTCGCGCGGACAAGCTGAAGCAGGATTTCGGCCCCCGCGTTTTTGTCCACGACTGGGTGCAGGCCGGTAATATGATTGATGACGCTGCGCTTTTGGTGAACACCACCTCGCTTGGCATGATCGGCAAGGGAGAGATGCGTGTGCCGCTTGACGGGTTGGGTCCAAACACGGTTGTCACAGACCTTGTCTATACGCCGCTGAAGACGAAACTGCTCGCCACCGCCGAAGAGATGGGCTGCGTCACCGTTGATGGCCTTGGCATGTTGCTGCATCAGGCAGTGCCCGCGTTCGAGCGATGGTTTGGCAAACGCCCCGAGGTGGACCGCGCCACCCGCGCGGCGGCGTTGCGCTGATGTTTTTGCTTGGTCTCACCGGCTCTATCGGCATGGGCAAATCGACGACGGCGCAGATGTTTGCGGAAGAAGGCTGTGCGCTGTGGGATGCGGATGCGGCGGTTCACCGCTTGTATGGCAAAGGCGGTGCAGCGGTTGCGCCTTTTTACGCGGTTTTCCCCGAGGCGGTGATTGATGGCGAAGTGTCCCGGACCGCATTGAAGGCAATTATCGAGAAAGATCCAACCGCGTTGAAAAAGATCGAAAGCATCGTGCATCCGCTTGTCGGGCAGGACCGTGCTGTGTTTCTGTCAGGTGCGAAAAGCGATATTGTCGTGCTGGATATTCCGCTCCTGTTCGAGACAGGCGGAGATGCGCGCATGGACGCCACGGTTTGTGTCCATGTGGATGACGCCACGCAAGAGGCGCGTGTGATGGAACGCGGCACCATGACGCGCGAACAGTTTCTGGCCATCAAGGCCAAGCAATTGCCAGCAAAGGAAAAGTGCGACCGTGCGGATTATGTAATTCACACAGATACGGTTGAACATGCGCGGACGCAGGTGCAAAACGTGGTGCAACAAATCAGGAGCCAGCTGCCCCATGCGTGAAATCGTTCTCGATACAGAAACCACCGGTTTTGACCCGCAAACAGGCGACCGGATTGTCGAGATCGGCGCGGTCGAGCTGATGCGTCATATGGCGACCGGCAATACATATCATCAGTATATCAATCCTGAACGTGGCATGCCGAACGAAGCGTTCGAGATTCACGGGCTGGGCGATGATTTCCTGCGCGACAAACCGAAATTCGCGCAGATCGGTCAGTCGTTTCTTGATTTCATCGGTGACAGCAAGCTGATCATCCATAACGCGGCATTTGACATCAAATTTCTCAATGCCGAACTGAAATGGATGGGCCTGCCGCAAATCCCTTGGGAACAGGCAATTGATACGCTTGCCATCGCGCGAAAAAAATTCCCCGGCTCGCCTTCCTCGCTGGATGCGCTTTGCCGCCGTTTCGGCATCGACAACTCCTCGCGGACACTGCACGGCGCGCTGTTGGACAGTGAAATTCTTGCCGAAGTCTATCTGGAACTGATCGGGGGCAAGCAGCCTGATTTCGGTCTGTCCACTCGCGTGGAGCCGAAAGACGGCGAGCAGATCGCGGAATGGACGCCACGCCCGCGGGTTACGCCTCTGCCCCCTCGTATCACTGAAAAAGAAATCGCCGCCCATGCTGAATTTGTCAGCAAGTTGGGCGGCGATCCTTTGTGGCTTAAATACTGAGGCTTACGCGTCGGCGGGTGGCGCCTGCTCTGCGGTTTCCGCCTGACGGCGGGCAATCTCGTTGCGGTACAGCGAGACGAAGTCGATATTCTCGAGGTTCAGCGGCGGGAAACCACCGTCGCGGGTGATGTCACTGACAATCCGGCGCAGGAACGGGAAAATCATCCGCGGGCATTCGATCAGCAGGAACGGGTGCATCTGCTCTTCGGGCACATCCTGAATGTCAAAGATGCCGACATAGTCGATCTCAAGCGCGAAAAGAACGGTATCGCCGCCCTTCGCTTTGGATGTGACGTTGAGCTTGATCGCGGTTTCGTACTGGTTATCCGCCGTGCGCTTTTTCGCGTCGAGGTTTACCTGTACCTGCACGTCAGGCTGCACATCGGTTGGTGCGCCTTTTTGCGCCATGATGTTTTCAAAGGACAAATCGCGAATGAACTGACCCAAAACGCGCATCTGCGGTGCTTTGGGTTGTTGTGGTGTTTCGGCCTCGGCCATAAAAAGCTCTCCTCTTTGGAGTTTGAATTGCAATTGTGGTGGTTTAGCAG
>RCMY010002618.1_pt1 | contig 16239 bp, 23 predicted proteins | sample 2041341 | NCBI WGS metagenome assembly RCMY01 (sample SAMN09708234, study PRJNA481090) | Marine sediment metagenome, whole genome shotgun sequencing project. | reverse complement strand
AACGTATCCGCTATGTTCACCTGTTGCTCAAGGAGTTCGGATTAACCAATCCGGCCTTTGCACAGGCGATTTTGGCCACACTCATCGGTCTGCCGCAAGTTCAGGCAAAAACGGAACAGGCCGCTGCGTTCGACGCGCTGGTCGATACAGTGGTAGCATTGGCATGAAAACACTTTTTACAGCAGCGCTCGTGCTCGGGACACTCACCGCGTGCCAAGATGACGAAACGGCCCGCGCCTATGGTGCCGCCGATCGTATCTGGACCTTGTCCGAGATCAACGGCGCACCTTTCCCTGCCACAGCGACGCTTACCTTCCCCGAGACCGGAAAGATCGCGGGCGATGCCCCCTGCAACGGCTACTTCGCCGCGATGACGGCTCCCTACCCGTGGTTCGAGGCAAAGCAGATCGCCAGTACCAAAATGGCCTGTCCTGATTTGCAGGCCGAGAGCGAGTTCTTCGCTGCATTGGCCGCGGCAAGCATTTCGGAGGTGTCAGGCGACACGCTGATCCTCTCCAATCCCGACGGGCTGAGCATGATCTTCAAAGCCGCCGACTGAACGCCTCGACAAAGCGCGCGCGCGCTTCCGGCAACGGCTTGCCGCCCAGATCCGCCGCTAGATGCGCCTCCAGAAAATATCCCGTTGTCCTGAACGCCTGCGCGATCTCGTCATCAGGCGCATTTCCCACACCACGCAGCACGTCCGGCAGCGGCAACAGCCGGTCAGCCCACGCGCCCGCGCCCTCCTGTGAAACGGCGCGGCCCGATTTCGGCGAGACATAGCAAAGCCTCTCCTGCGCGCCCGTGACCGCACAACAGGTCAAATCCAGCGCATAGCCCATCTCTTCGAGCAGGCTCACTTCCCAATGCAGATAGGCCAAAGGCCATAGGTCCATCTGGTCCAGTAAATCCAGTAAGGCTTCCGTGCGCCGGTAAAGCGGCAGATGCGCCTCCCGTTCCGGCAGGCAAAAGCTGATCAGGGAAGTCACCGCGTTCAACCCGGCAAGTGCCAGCCGGTCGCCCATCGCCGTTGCTGCGCGGCTGCGCACAGGCTCTACAGTGAAGGCGCCGATGTGATCCTCAAGTCGCGCGCGCCATGCCAGATCAAGCTGCGCACCGGGTTGCAGGATCGGCGCGATCTTGCGGCTGGTCCCGCCGCGCACCACGCCTGCGTGACGCCCGTGTGCAGGCGTGAACACCTCAATGATGGCCGATGTCTCTCCATGACGGCGCGCGCTCAACAGGATGCCCTGATCGCGCCATTCCATCAGGCAAGCCCCTCCTGATCCAGAAGATGCCTTCCTGCGCGATCCTCCACTTCGATCACCCAAAGGTCGGGATCGAATCCGCGCTGGCGCGTCACCGTCTCGTCAACATCCCTCTCTGGGCCGGACGCCAGCTCGACCCAACGTCGCTCCCCACTCATCAGATCGAAGGAACGCTGGAACAGAACCGCTTTACCGTCAAGCGTCGCCAGTTTGACCAGAACCGCCCCGCCGGTGTCGTCACCATGCGCCACCACAAATGCGGGAATATCAAACATCCGCAGACGCATCAGATAGGCATCAACCCAGAAGCGTGCTGTCAGACGGGGCATAATGTAGCCTCAGCCATTGCCGTCTTTGAAATCGAGCCCCATTTCGGAATAACGCTCTTTCTCTTCCAACCAGTTCGGCCGTACCTTCACCTGCATAAACAGATGGATCTTCCGCCCCAGAAATTCTTCCAGTTCCTCGCGCGCCGCCTTGCTCACAGCTTTGATCGTCTCGCCCTTATGGCCCAGAACGATGCCCTTGTGCCCGTCACGCATGACATAGATCAGCTGGTCAATCCGGGCGGAGCCATCTTTGCGCTCTTCCCAGTTTTCCGTCTCGACAGTCAGTTGATAGGGCAACTCCTGATGCAATCGCAGCGTCAGCTTTTCACGGGTCATCTCGGCCGCGATCATGCGCATCGGCAGATCGGCAATCTGGTCCTCGGGATACAGCCACGGCCCTTCAGGCAGTTCCGCCGCCAGCCAACGGCGCAGTACGTCCACACCATATCCCTTTTCGGCAGAGATCATAAAAGTTTCCACAAACGGAAATCGCTCGTTGAGATCCTTGCTCAGCCCCAAAAGAACCGGTGCCTCTACGCGGTCGATCTTGTTGATCGCCAGCGCCACGCGGCGCCCCTCGCCGATCTGTGCCAACCCTTCGAGAATCCGTTCGACCCCCTCGCTCACACCGCGCTGCGCCTCGACGAGCAGCACGATGATATCCGCATCCGATGCACCGCCCCATGCGGCGGCGACCATCGCACGGTCCAACCGGCGGCGCGGCTGGAAAAGGCCCGGTGTATCGACAAACACGATCTGGCTGTCGCCTTCCATCGCCACACCACGGATGCGCGCGCGCGTTGTCTGCACCTTATGCGTGACAATCGACACTTTGGCTCCGACCATCCGGTTCAAAAGCGTCGATTTGCCCGCGTTCGGCTCTCCGATGAGGGCGACAAATCCGGCCTTGGTCATGTGTTTTGCTCCAGTTGCGCCAGCAATGTCTGCGCGGCGTCTTGTTCAGCGATGCGTTTCGCACCTGCGGTGGCAAAGGCTTCTTCGCCGGTCGACAAGCGCGCGGCGATGGTAAATATCGGGGCGTGATCAGGGCCGCTGCGCTGGGTCAGTACATATTTGGGCGGCTCCAGCCCCCGCGCCTGCGCCCACTCCTGCAATGCCGTTTTCGCATCGCGCGCGTCCTGCTTAACTTGTGTCGTGCGTGCGCCCCAGAGCCGTAGCACCAATGCGCGCGCCGCGTCAAAGCCTCCGTCGAGATACACCGCCGCAATCACCGCTTCCATCGCATCGCCCAGAAGCGCCAGCTTGCGCCGCCCACCGGACAGCATTTCGGAACGCCCCAGCTTGAGAACAGCACCGATATCGATCTCGCGGGCCACATCTGCGCAAGCTTCCTTGCGCACCAAAGCGTTGAAACGCGGAGCCAGTTGTCCTTCTGACGCCTGCCTATCTAGGCCCAACAGGGCTTCGGCCATCACAAGGCCAAGCACACGATCACCCAGAAATTCAAGCCGCTGGTTGTCGTCACGATTGGGCGTCGACATCGAGGCGTGAGTCACGGCCTTGTTCAACAGCTCGGGACGCTCGAAATGGTATCCGAGGCGTTTTTCAAACGCCTTGAGTTCAGCCGACAGCTTCACTTGATCGCTTTGAAGAAGCGGTCGCTGCGCCACGTCCAGAAGAACAGCATGGACCGTCCTGCAGAGCTGAACATGACACGGTCTGCACGGCCGATGAGGTTTTCATAAGGCACGAATCCCACGCCACCCGCCGTTTGCGCCAAACGGCTATCGGCGGAATTGTCGCGGTTGTCACCCATTAAGAAGTAATGCCCTTCCGGCACCGAATACACGCCTGTCCGGTCCGACGCCTGCGGCCCGATGTTTAGCACCGGATAGCGGACCCCGTTCGGTAGCGTCTCTATTGCACGCTCTTTGATGCAGGTGCCGCCTTCGCCCACGGCACCATTGGCACAGCGCGGACGCAGGCCCTGTGGCCCTTGCAGCGTCATGACCTCTTCGAAGGTGCCGTCCGCTTCCTGTGGCACAGCGGTGCCGTTTATCTGCAAAATACCGTCGCCCACCTGTATCTTGTCACCCGGAAGCCCGATCAGCCGCTTGATATAATCACGCCCCGAAACGGGATGACGGAACACCACCACATCCCCGCGCTCGGGCTCGCCACCGAACAGGCGTGTATTGTCCCCGTCGAACACGCCGCACAGTTTCTTGGCGTCCAGATTGATGCCGACACTCGGCAGAATGACGCTTGGACAGGACGCATATGAATATCCATAAACCATCTTGTTCACAAACAGGAAGTCACCGATCAACAGGGTCTGCTTCATCGAGCCTGACGGAATCCAGAACGGCTGGAAAAACAACGTCCGGAAAACGCCCGCAATCAGCAGCGCATAGACGATCGTTTTGATCGTCTCGACAACGGCGTTGTCCTGTTTTTCCGTCTTGGCCATCAGGCGCTCCTATATCTTCTGAGTGAGGGTTACATGCGCAGGGTCCGGCGCAGTGTCAAGGTGGCCTGCGGTCCTCATCATGGCCTCAGCCCGCGATGCGGCGCGCCTCGATCACCACAAAGGCCTGCGCCCAAGGGTGGTCGTCGGTTAGCGTTACATGAATGATGGCTTCATGGCCCTCAGGCGTCATGCTGGCCAACCGCTCTGCGGCCCAGCCGGTCACCTCCATCACGGGCTGGCCTGTACGCAGATTGCTCACCGCCATGTCGCGCCAGCTGATGCCCATGCGCAACCCCGTGCCCAGCGCTTTTGAACACGCCTCCTTGGCAGCCCACCGTTTGGCATAGGTACCCGCAACATCGCGCCGCCGCTCGGCCTTGTGCTGCTCTGTCTGCGTAAAAACACGGTTGCGAAACCGGTCGCCGAACCGCTCCAGCGTTCCGGCAATCCGCTCGATATTCGCAAGGTCCGTCCCGATGCCCAGGATCATGTTCCGCTTTCAAAAATGCAGGTCATTGCCATGCGCTCTGCGGGGCGCGCGCGCCTCGTCCATCAGCCGCCGCATCTCATGAATTGCGGGCGCAAGACCCAAAAATATTGCTTCACCTATCAGAAAATGTCCGATGTTCAGCTCCATGACTTCGGGAAATGCGGCGACCGGGGCAACCGTTTCATAGGTCAGCCCGTGACCGGCATGCACCTCCAACCCCAAACCATGCGCGAATGTCGCCATGTCGCGCAGGCGTGCAAGTTCTGTTTCAGCCGCGTCAACGCGACCCTCGGCATGGGCGTCGCAATAGGCGCCCGTGTGCAATTCGATTACCTCGGCTCCGATACGGTGGGCGGCTTCGATCTGCCGTTGCTCGGCGGCGATAAAGATCGACACACGACTGCCTGCCTCGCGCAAGGGGGCGATGAAATGAGCGAGCCGGTTTTCCTCGCGCGCAACCTCAAGGCCACCTTCGGTGGTCCGCTCTTCGCGCTTTTCCGGCACGATGCATACGGCATGCGGCTTGTGACGCAGGGCGATTTTCTGCATCTCGTCCGTCGCTGCCATCTCGAAATTTAGAGGCACCGTCAGTACCTCCATCAACCCTTCGATATCCGCATCCGAGATGTGGCGACGGTCTTCGCGCAGGTGCGCGGTGATGCCGTCCGCCCCTGCTTCTTGCGCGACCTTCGCCGCCCGCAGCGGATCAGGGTATGCGCCCCCGCGCGCGTTTCGCACGGTTGCCACATGGTCGATGTTGACACCGAGGCGCAGTTTTTGACCATCAGCCATTCGCTTCTCCCTTTTTCTCTTTTGCGGCTGCCAGCTTTTTCTCTTCGGTCTTTGCTGCCGCCTTCGCTTTGAGCGCTTCGAATTTCGCCTTGATCAGACCCTTGCGGCGCTTCTGATAGGCGCGCAGGATCGGCACCATCAGATAATAGCTCAGCGTGGCGAAGAAGATACCGGGCAAAATGCTCCCGATCAGATACGGATAGAATACATCGCGCGAAAAGATAGCAAGCCCCGACCAATCCATCTGTGCCGACGTGAAGATCGACAGAAAATTCTGCCAAAGATCCACGCCTGCATCCGAAAACTTGATGCTCAGCGCGCGCAGCTCGCCATGCTCAAGCTCGGTTCCCAAAATCCAGTGGCCCGATTTGAGCGATGCCAGCGCGATAAAGACGAACGTCAGCGGATTGCCGACAAACGTCGCCATCAGGGAGGCAAGAATATTGCCCTTCATCAGCTTCGCCAGCAACGCCGCAAAGAGAAAATGCATGCCAAAAAGCGGCGTAAAGGTAATGAAAACGCCCGCCCAAATACCCCGCGCGATCCGCTCGGGGCTGTCCGGCAGACGGCGCATGCGATGTTTTACGTAATGGAACGCCCGTGCCCAGCCACCACGCGGCCATAGAAATTCGGCCACGGACCGCAAAAACGGTTTCGGGTCGCGGCGTTTGAAAATCACGGAGCCGCCTCCGCATCATTCTGCGGATAGGCGCTCTGAGCCGGATCACGGTAACGACTGATTTCAGCCACATCGCTTTCCGCCTCTAGCGTCATCATCAACGCGTGCAGATGTGCCGCATCGCGCAGCTCTGCGCGAACGAGCAGCCGGAAGAAATCCGGTTTGCGTTCGAGAAAGTTAAGATCCGCGATATTGGCTTCGGCCTCACCGATCAACGTACAGATGCGGCCCAAAACGCCCGGATCATTGCCAATCGTCATATCCAGCGTCACACCGTAGGCTGCCGGGTGGCTGCCATCGTGCCAGCGCAAGTCAAGCCAACGCTCGGGCTGTTCCTCGTAAACACTCAGGCGGTTGCAATCAATTGCATGCAACGTCACGCCCTTGCCGCGGAACGTGATGCCGACAATTCGCTCCCCCGGCAATGGTTCACAGCATGACGCGCGGTCAAATGATTGCCCCGGCTCAAGGCCGATCACCGCGCGCTTGCGATCCACCACGTCGCCCGATACCGCCGCGAGCTCGGGATAGACAGAGTTGACAACTTCGCGCCCCGTCACCTCAGAGCTGCCCAACTGCTCCAGCAGATGATTGCGGTTTTTAAACCGCAAGTTACGCGCAGCGGTGTCCAGCACCTTTTCGGTCGCGGTCTTTCCCACCTGCTCGAAGGCAGAGCGCGCAAGCTCGCGGCCGAGCTTGATAAAGCGCCCCCGGTCCACCTCGCGCAAAGAACGCCGGATCGCCGTTTTGGCCTTGCCGGTCGTCGCGATATCCAGCCATGTCGCCTGCGGTGTCTGGGCTTCGGCGGTAATGATTTCGACCGACTGGCCGTTTTTCACCCGCGTCCAGAGCGGCACGCGCAGGCCGTCGATCTTGGCCCCCACACAGGCGGACCCGATTCGGGTATGGATTGCATAGGCGAAATCAATCGGCGTTGCCCCGCGCGGCAGTTTGATCACCTCGCCTTTCGGAGTGAAACAAAACACTTTGTCGGTATACATCTCCAGCTTAACGGCCTCGAGAAAACTCTCGTGATCGTCCTCGCCATCGAATTGTTCGGTCAGTTGCGAGATCCACTTGACGGGGTCCACGGCAAACGGATTTTTCGAGCGCACGCCATCGCGGTAGGACCAATGCGCCGCAACCCCGGTTTCGGCCACGTCGTGCATCTGGCGCGTCCGTATCTGCACCTCTACCCGCTTGCCGTCGCGCCCCGAGACGGTGGTGTGAATTGAACGGTATCCGTTTGTCTTCGGCTGGCTGATATAATCCTTGAAGCGTCCGGGGACCGCCCGCCAGCGGCGATGGATCGCACCCAGCGCGCGATAACAATCCTCTTCGCTCTCTGTGATCACCCGAAAGCCGTAGATGTCGGACAGGCGGGAGAAGGATTGCTCTTTCTCCTCCATCTTGCGCCAGATCGAATAGGGTTTTTTCGCGCGGCCCAGCACCTCGGCCTCGACACCCGCCTTTTTCAGCTCTTTGCGCATATCGGTGGTGATGCGCTGAATCACGTCGCCGGTTTCTTTTTGCAGGGTAATAAAACGCCGGATGATGCTTGCGCGGCCTTCGGAGTTAAGCACCCGAAAGGCCAGATCCTCCAACTCTTCGCGCATCCACTGCATGCCCATACGCCCCGCAAGCGGCGCAAAAATATCCATCGTCTCGCGCGCTTTTTGGGCCTGTTTTTCGGGGCGCATCGCCTTGATTGTGCGCATGTTGTGCAAACGGTCGGCAAGCTTGACCAGAATCACCCGAAGGTCTTTCGACATTGCCATAAACAGCTTGCGAAAGTTTTCCGCCTGCTTGGTCTGGGTCGAATTGAGCTGGAGATTGGTCAGCTTGGTGACGCCATCAACCAGTTCGGCCACTTCATGACCAAACTCGTTTTCCACCTCCGCATAGGAGGCAGGGGTGTCTTCTATCGTATCGTGCAACAAAGCCGTAATGATTGTCGCATCGTCAAGCTGCTGCTCCGCAAGGATTGCAGCGACAGCGACAGGGTGGCTAAAGTAAGCTTCGCCAGAGTGGCGAAACTGCCCCTCGTGCATCTGCTCGCCATAGGCATAGGCCTTTGCAATCAGTGCTGCGTCGGTTTTCGGGTTAAATCCGCGGACAAGTTTAATGAGGTCGTCGGCAGTGATCGTCATTGTCTGCCTCTAGTACCCGATGAGCGGGAAACAATATCCCGCCAACTTCACCCCTGCCCTTGTGCAGCCATCAACTGCCGCAAAAGCATCTCTTCGGACATGCTGTCTTCTTCCGGCTTGTCCTGCTCGGCCCCCATCAGGAGCGCCATGGCGTCCTCTTCGGGTTCATCTACCTCGATCTGGGTCTGGTTGCTCTCGATCATGCGCTCGCGCAGATCGTCGGCCAACTGTGTCTCGTCCGCGATTTCGCGCAGGGCCACGACCGGGTTTTTGTCATTGTCGCGGTCAACAGTCACCGGAGAACCGGCGGCAATTTCGCGGGCTCGGTGTGCTGCAAGCATCACCAGCTCAAACCGGTTCGGGACTTTATCAACACAATCTTCGACGGTGACGCGGGCCATTGGACGCTCCAATATGAAAAATCTGGTAGAAAACGCTACCTATGCCCGTTCCTCGCGATTTACAAGCACGTATTAGACCGCAATGACCTCTGCGCGGGCAGTGTCAGGCAGGGCATCATGCATCTGGCGCACCGTCTTTCCCAGCAAAGGGTGCGGCCAGTCGGGTGCCACATCCATCAAGGGCACCAGCACAAAGGCCCGGTCCTGAACCCGCGGATGCGGCAGGATCAATTGGTCCGGTGCCTGTCCCTGCTGCGCTTTTTCAGGCAGCTCACGCCAATAGCGTTGGGTTTGCTCATCCGGCGACACCTGCGCACCAAAAGCGATCAGATCCAGATCCACCGTCCGTGCGCCCCAACGCGTCTTTCGAACACGGCCCAATTCCGTTTCAACACCATGTAAGTGCGCCAGCAGGCCGGCGGCATCTCCCCCGAAATCAACAATCGCTGCGGCGTTCACGAAATCAGGACCCGAGTTCGGCGGAAAAGCGCGTGTCCTGTAAAACCGGCTGCTCGCGCGGATCGTAACCCCCCGATCCACGAGCGATGACAGAGCTTTTTCAACTGTTTGGCGCGATGATCCAGCGCCTGACGCGAGGTTAGACCCAAGCGCAATCAGTTGGAAATTATCAGGATTAGACTTAGGCTGCATGTTTCTCCCGTGCTTTCTGCCTTGCAGCATATTCTATTTTGCTTACATATTCAGCGCAAACAAGCATTTTCCGGCAGTGACCCATTCTGGCGCGCATCGAACTCAGTGTTCTCGAAAGCGTGCCGCACAAGCCAACTGCCGCATAAAGGAATTCAGATGTTCTACAAAGATGAACGACTGGCGCTGTTTATAGATGGGTCGAACCTCTATGCAGCCGCCAAAACACTAGGCTTTGACATTGATTACAAGCTGTTGCGTCAAGAGTTCATGCGTCGCGGCAAATTGTTGCGCGCGTTCTACTACACGGCGCTTCTGGAAAACGACGAGTATTCTCCGATTCGCCCGTTAGTTGACTGGTTAAACTATAACGGCTTCTCGATGGTGACCAAACCCGCCAAGGAGTACACCGACAGCATGGGCCGCCGTAAGGTAAAGGGTAACATGGACATCGAGTTGGCAGTGGACGCGATGGAGCTTGCGCCGCATGTCGATCATATCGTGATCTTCTCGGGCGACGGGGATTTCCGCCCGCTGGTCGAATCGCTGCAACGTCAGGGCGTGCGCGTTTCTGTCGTCTCAACCATCCGCAGCCAGCCACCGATGATTTCCGACGATTTGCGCCGACAGGCAGACAACTTTATCGAACTCAACGATCTGCGCGAAGTCGTTGGCCGCCCGCCGCGCGAGACCCCTGACACAGACGCAGACTGAATTACCTCCATCTGTTGAAAATAATGCACCGGTCCACTTACACGGATCCGGTGCATTGTCGTCATAAAATACAGGGCGGTAAATACACGGACAGATGCGTGGCCCCGTCAACAGACTAGCAGAACTGGCCGCGCCGCTCTCCCCCCTCAAAAGGGGATATAAGTGCGCAAAAATGTTCGCGGATCAAACTCCGAGAGTTGAGCAAAGATTGGCCTGCGACCGGATGCGTCGCTGCGACAGGGCCAGACGCAGATTCCATTCGAGACTGGACGTATAATCGGCGCGCCCTTACCTGTGTCTCACAACACCGGAGATTTCTATGCCAAATCCGCCTCTCACCCTTTATCTTGCCGCACCGCGCGGATTTTGCGCAGGCGTGGACCGCGCCATCAAGATCGTCGAGATGGCGCTCGGAAAGTGGGGTGCGCCTGTCTATGTGCGCCATGAGATCGTGCATAATAAATTTGTGGTGGACGGGTTGCGCGAAAAGGGCGCCATTTTTGTCGAAGACTTGTCGGAATGCCCCGACGACCGTCCGGTGATTTTTTCCGCTCATGGCGTACCCAAATCCGTGCCCAGCGCGGCGCAGGCACGCAATATGATCTATGTCGATGCCACCTGTCCGCTGGTCAGCAAGGTCCATGTCGAAGCCCAGCGGCACGCGGACGCCGGCCTGCAAATGATCATGATCGGCCACGAAGGCCACCCCGAAACCATCGGCACGATGGGGCAGCTTCCCGAAGGCGATGTACTTCTGGTGGAAACGCCTCAGGACGTGGCACAGATCACGGTGCGGGACCCTCAAAAGCTGGCCTATGTCACGCAAACAACACTCAGCGTGGACGACACGGCCGATATCGTGGCCGCCCTCGTCGCGCGCTTTCCCGCCATTGTCGGCCCGCACAAGGAAGACATCTGTTACGCTACCACCAACCGGCAGGAAGCGGTCAAGGCGATGGCGCCCAAATGCGATGCGATGCTGGTAGTGGGCGCGCCCAACTCCTCCAATTCTAAACGTCTGGTCGAGGTCGGGTCGCGTGCGGGCTGCGCCTATGCCCAACTGGTTCAGCGCGCAGATGATATCGACTGGCGTGCGCTGGACGGCATCACCAGCATCGGCATCACCGCTGGTGCCTCCGCCCCCGAGGTGCTGATCAACGAGGTGATCGACGCGTTCAAGGCCCGCTACGACGTGACCGAAGAACTGGTGGAAACCGCCGTCGAGAATGTCGAGTTCAAGGTGCCACGCGTGCTGCGCCGGCCTGCATAACACCGTGTCTTGCAGTGCCTGTGGATACCGCTACCATATGCGCATTCCACCCGGCACGGAGAGACGCATGATCACCTTCCAGTTCCTTCTGACAGCATTTGTGGTGGTCATAGCGCCCGGCACCGGCGTGATCTACACGCTGGCCCTCGGCCTCGGCCAAGGGCGGCGCGCGGCACTCTGGGCGGCGTTTGGCTGCACCTTTGGCATTGTCCCGCATCTGGCGGCTGCCACTTTGGGTCTGGCGGCGGTGCTACACACCTCCGCCGTGTTGTTCACCCTTGTGAAATGGGCCGGCGTTGCCTATCTGCTCTACCTCGCATGGCAAAGCCTCAAGGAAGGCGGCGCGCTCAGCGTTACGGCGACAGACAACCAGCAAGCAGGCTGGACCATCGCGCGGCGCGGGGCGCTGATCAACATCCTCAACCCCAAGCTGTCGATCTTCTTTCTGGCCCTTCTGCCGCCCTTCCTGTCGGGCACCGCCGCGACCGCCACAACCGAAATGGCGCTTTTGGGCACGGTGTTCATGGCGCTGACCTTCGCCGTCTTCGTCCTCTACGGCACTTTCGCCGCCGCCGCCCGCCGCAGATTGCTCGACTCGGAGCGGGTGATGGCGTGGCTTGGCCGCTCCTTCGCCGCCCTCTTTGCCGCCCTCGCCGGACGCCTCGCGTTTGAACGCGCCTGATTTCCACCCAAACGGAGCCACACCCGATGCACCCCATTCCCCGCGCGCCCCTGCTGCTTGGCCTCGCCGGTGTGATCCCCTTTGTCTGGGGCGCGCTCACCCTGCTCAGCCCCGCCGCCGCCGACTTCGGCATCAGCGTTCTGGGGCCGCGCTTCATCGGCCCCTATGTGCAGCTTTTTTATGGCGCGATCATCCTGTCATTCATGTCCGGCGTGCTGTGGGGCTTTGCCACCAAGGCCGACGACGGTCGCGCGACCACCGGCTATGTCCTGTCGGTCATTCCCGCCCTCTGGGCATTTTTCATGACAGGCAATGGCCCCACCAGCGCCAGCCTGAACCTGATGATCGGATTTATCGGACTGCTGCTGATTGATTTTTCGTTCTGGAACTGGGGCCTTGCCCCGCAATGGTGGATGTCGCTGCGCCTCTTGCTCACGGCAATCGTTGTCGCCTGCCTCGGCCTGACGGCCTATTTATGAGCGATCCTGAAACCCTGCGTATTTATGCGGAAAAATCCGGCGAATACGCCAACCGGACCGACAGGCACAACCAAGCCGATCCGCTTCTGGCCGCTTTCATCGCCGAAGTTCCGCCAGGCGCGCATGTGCTGGATCTCGGCTGTGGGCCGGGTGCCTGTGCCGCTGCCATGGCGCAGAACGGTCTGCGCGTCACGGCAATCGACGCTGTTGAAGAAATGGTCCGCCGCGCCGCGCACCACCCCGGTGTGACAGCCCGCGTGGCGCGTTTTGACGACATTGATGGCGAGAATATCTATGACGGCATCTGGGCCAACTTCAGCCTTCTGCACGCCAACCGCTCCGCCCTGCCCGCGATCTTGCGCGCCCTGCATCTTGCGCTGGTTCCGAAGGGACGCTTTCACATCGCGATGAAACTGGGCGATGACACGCGGCGCGACAAAATTGGCCGCCGGTACACCTACGTTACCGAACCCGAATTGCGCACCTTGCTGTCCGATGCCGGATTTACCATCACCAAAAAAGACACAGGACGCGATAAGGGGCTGGACGGCACCTATGCGGATTGGATAGCACTCGCCGCATATGGCTAAGCTTTTCGCATACACAGACGGCGCCTGTTCTGGCAATCCCGGCCCCGGTGGCTGGGGTGCCTTGATGCAGGCAAAGGAAGGGGAGCGGGTGGTCAAGGAGCGCGCGCTGAAGGGCGGCGAGGCCCACACCACCAACAACCGCATGGAGCTTCTCGCCGCGATCAACGCCCTTGAGGCGCTGGAACGCGATACGGAAATCACCATCGTGACGGACAGCAACTACGTCAAGAACGGCATCACCGGCTGGATTCACGGCTGGAAGAAAAACGGCTGGAAAAATGCGGCCAAGAAACCGGTGAAGAACGTCGAGCTTTGGCAACGTCTTGATGAGGCCAATGCACGCCACCGCGTGACGTGGGAATGGGTCAAGGGCCACGCAGGCCACCCCGAAAACGAGCGCGCCGATGAACTCGCGCGCGCGGGCATGGCACCTTTCAAATCCAGCTAACCCCTTTGGCGGAGGTCACATGACCCTTATAAGCCTTCTCGATTACGCGTCGGTGATCGTATTCGCCATCACCGGTGCGCTGGTGGCAAGCCGCGCCCAGCTTGATCTGGTGGGCTTTGCCTTCATCGCTTGTCTTACTGCGGTGGGCGGAGGCACGATCCGCGATCTGCTGCTGGACCGTTTCCCGATATTCTGGATCGCCGAACCCTCCTATCTGGGGGCTGCCACGGGTGTCGCCATGATCGTCTTTTTCACGGCGCATCTGCTGGAAAGCCGGCGCCGTACGATGGTATGGCTCGACGCCCTCGCCCTGTCTATTGCCGTTGCCGCAGGCGCGGGTGTCGCGCTCAATCTGGAACAGGGGCCAGTGGTTGTGGTGTTGATGGGCATGGTCACGGGCTGCATGGGCGGGTTGATGCGCGATGTGGTGGTGGGTGATGTCCCCCTCGTGCTCAGGCAAGGAGAGCTTTACGTCACCGCCGCCTTTGCCGGTGCGGGCACCGCCGTGCTGTTGAAAACCTATCTGCCTGATATGCCTTACAATCTGCTGGCCTGCGCCGCCGTCACCTTTATACTGCGCGTAGGGTCTGTGCTTTTCGGGTGGTATCTGCCCGTCTACAAAAGCACGCCGCCCAAAAGCTAACACACGTCTCCTGCTTCATTCAGCGAGCAAGCTGAAATCCCGTCACCTGCGCCAGTGAAACGGCACGATGATCAACGCCCCGATAGAGGCCACGATGGCATTGAGCCCCGGTGAGGAAAACCCGAATCCGAACATCAGCCGCACGAAGTAAAACAGGAACGCGCCGCCCACACATATGATGATGGACTGCAATATTCCGTTGTGGGTAAACTCGGTCTTTTCGGACAGATACCCGATGATACCGGCGATCACGACGGTTCCGATCATGGTGGGGAACATGGGGTATCCTTACTTGAGTATCGTGCCTTTGGCGACCTGCGCGCCACGCTGGAACACATCCACATCCTGCGCGCCTTTGCCAGCCCTTTGCAAGCGGGTCAGCGCCACGGCTCCCTCCCCGCATGCCACATGCAAGTCTGCATCCAGAACCTCGCCCGCCGCCCCCGCGCCTGTGACCAGCGTCGATCCAAGCGCCTTGATCCGCTGTCCCGCATGTTCAAACCACGCGCCCGGAAAGGGCGAAAGGCCACGGATTTGACGATCAACCTCCGCTGCCGGACGCGTCCAGTCAATCCGCGCTTCGGCCTTGTCGATCTTGGCGGCATAGGTGACGCCCGTTTCCGGTTGCGGCTCGGGTGTCAATTGATCCAATGCGTCCAGCGCCTGCACAATCAGCGTCGCGCCAAGCGCGCTCAGCCTGTCGTGCAGGTGGGCGGTCGTCTCTTCTCCTCCGATGGCAATCGCTTCGCGCAGCACAACGGGCCCAGTGTCCAGCCCCGCTTCCATCTGCATGATACAAACGCCGGTCTCGGCATCGCCTGCCATGATGGCGCGGTGAATGGGCGCGGCCCCGCGCCAGCGCGGCAAGAGGCTTGCATGAATGTTAAGACAGCCGCGCGCAGGCGCATCAAGGATCGCTTGCGGCAGGATCAGACCATAGGCGACCACAACCGCCACATCCGCCTCAAACGCATCGAAATCGGCCAATGCTTCGGCCGATTTCAGCGAGACAGGGTAGCGCACGTCAAGGCCCAACGCCTCAGCGCGTGCCTGAACCGGTGACGGACGGTCCTTCTTTCCGCGACCCGCAGGGCGCGGCGGTTGCGAATAGACGGCGGCAATCTCGTGACCGGCTTCAACCAGCGCGTCCAGCACAGGCACCGAAAATTCGGGCGTCCCCATGAAAATCACGCGCATGGGCCGTCTCCTAGTTGTTCAATTTACGCGCGCGGCGCAGCAACATGTCGCGTTTGACCTTGCTCAACCGCTCGAAATACAGCTTGCCATCCAGATGGTCGATCTGGTGCTGCACACTGGTTGCGTCGAGCCCGACAAAATCACGCTCGACCACATTGCCCGTCTCGTCCATATACCGCACGCGCACGCCGCGCGGGCGGCTTACCTTGGCCGATACTCCGGGCAAGCAAGGCGACGCTTCTTCGTGAACATTCATGATGGCAGAGGCATCAATGACTTCAGGGTTCGCCAGCCTGATCCGCTTGTTACGCGCCTCGGAGGTGTCCACCACCGCAAGCCGCAACATCACGCCGATCTGCTGCGCGCCCAGCCCTACACCCGGCATCGCGTCCATCGTGTCGATCATATCCTGCCAGATGGCGCGAATCTCGTCCGTCACCTCGGTCACCTCTTCTGCCGAGGTACGCAGGCGCTTGTCCGGCCATTGCAAGATCTGACGAACGGTCATGCGGTTTGCTCCAGATAAACAGCTTCCAACGCTTCGCGCGTCTCTGCATCGAGGTGATCAAAGGTCACGACGCCGTCGAGATGATCCAACTCGTGCTGCACACAGGCGGCGGGAAACCCTATGAAGCTTTGCACATAACGTCCCCCGTTCAGGCCGGTCCACATCATCTGCACCTGCGAAGGCCGCGAGATATCGGCACTGACGCCGGGAATGCTCAGGCATCCTTCGGCGTTGATGACACGCTCTTCGCCCACTTCTTGCAGCATCGGATTGATACAAACAAGCGGATCGGGTTTGCCCTCTTTCCAGCCGGTATCCATCACGAAAATCCGCACCATCGCGCCCACCTGCGGACCGGCAAGGCCGCGACCGGGGGCGGCATACATTGTCTCCAGCATATCAGCAGCAAGCGTTTCGATCTCGGGCGTGATCTTTTCCACCGGCGCACAGATTTCCATCAAGCGCCGGTCAGGCCATTGCACGATGGGCAAAATGCTCATCCGCGGGCAAGCTCACGTTT
>RCMY010002617.1_pt1 | contig 16241 bp, 15 predicted proteins | sample 2041341 | NCBI WGS metagenome assembly RCMY01 (sample SAMN09708234, study PRJNA481090) | Marine sediment metagenome, whole genome shotgun sequencing project. | reverse complement strand
CGGATCGGTGCCGCTGCTTCTGGCAGGAACCGCGATCTACCTTGCCGCCGCTGCCGCCATCGGTATGTTTTTGGGCACCATGGCGCGCAGCATGGCGCAGTTTGCGCTGCTGGTGATCATGGTTATCATCCCGATCATCATGCTGTCGGGCGGCATGGGCGCCATCGAAAGCCAGCCGGACATCGTTCAGCGCCTGACCACGGCCCTGCCGTCGCGCCACTTCCTTGCCTTCGCCAAGGCGGTGGTGTTTCGCGGCGCCGGGCTGGACACGGTCTGGGTCCAGCTCGTGCTAATGGGCGGGCTGGGGCTGGCCTTTTTCGTGGCCAGTCTGGCACTGTTCCGCCGCTCCATGAGCCTGTCATGAAGCGTTTTACAGCGGTCTCGTCGCTCGTCTTTCTGCTCATGCTCGCCATACCAGGATGCGCGCCGCGTCCCGGCCCCGAGGCGCTATCCGTCGCGCAACAGAACAGTACGGCGCGGCAGGTGAGCATCACGGTCGCCACAACGCGCAGCAGGGATGAGGCGACGGGCAACTATACCGACGCACGCGCGCCCAGCCTCAATTATGAGGCTTTCACGATCTCTATTCCTCCGGGGCACAAGATCACTCAGATCGAGTGGCCCAAGGGCAAACCGGACCCGAGGACAAGCTTTGCTGTGATGCGTCGTAAGGTTTTACCGGACCTTGCACTGGATACCCCTGGGTCCTCAAAGCGTGCTGCTACCTCGATAACCGGCAAGCGCGATATCCTGATCTTTGTTCATGGCTATAATTATACCTTTGCGGAGTCGCTGTTCAGGCTTGCCCAGATCGCCGCTGATGGAAACCTCAAAGAAGCGCCCATCCTTTTTGCGTGGCCGTCTGCCGCATCCGTGACCGGCTACGTCGCTGACAAGGACGCCGTGACCTATTCACGTGACGATCTGGTGAGTTTGCTGGTGTCTGTCGCAGCGGATCGCGATGTCGGAGACATCACTCTATTCGGGCACAGCATGGGCGGCTGGCTGGTTGTCGAAGCGCTGCGCCAACTGCGCCTCACCGGGCAGGACACGGTGATCGACAGGCTGGGAGATGTGGTGCTGGCCGCGCCGGATATCGACATCGATGTCTTTCGCCGCCAGATGCAAATCATCGGCGCGTTGCACCCGCCGATGATCCTGCTCGTCTCTCCGGATGATCGCGCATTGAGGCTGTCGGGGCGTCTGGCGGGGTCGCGCAGCAGGTTGGGCATAACGGATGCCAGAGATCCACGGGTTCAGGCGCTCGCGGTTGAGAATGGAATTCAGGTGATTGATATCTCCAGGCTGGACGCTTTGGACGCATCCAATCACAACAGGTTCGCCACGCTGGTGAAGGTGATCCCGCGAATGGCTGACGCCAGGTTCTCATCGCTCGTCCAAGCGGGTGCGTACGTTCTGGAACCAATCAGCGCAACGCTGGCATCTAATATTCAATGAACCAAACTGCGACGTTTGATGAAGATGGCTAGCGCCATTTGGTTTGGTATGTCGGAGCCTGATGCTGTGATGGCCATTCTCAATTTGTCTTTTGTCGGCACCTGTCGGGCGGGTCTGAGGGTTTGAATTCCGCCACGTCGATGGAGACGCACCGGGCAGACCTGTTTCGGCGTATCGCTCATCCGTGCCGGGATACAGCACCAAAGGAAACCAGGCCTCAGCTGTCCTTCCAGCCGCTTCTTTGCTTTGCCGCAGCGCGGCGGCGAAAGAAATCGGCCAGCCCCAGCAAGATCAGTGCCGGAACGAATGTCACCGTCGCCAGCGCGGGATAAACCGGGGATGAACCCACGGCGATGCCGCTGAAGACAAACGTGGGCAGGGTGCGGGCGGTGCCTGACAGGCTGTAGGTCACGTAAAAATTGCCCCATGACAGCAGGAACGCAAAGATGGCTGCCGACATCACGCCCGGCCAGATCAGGGGCAGCGTCACCTCGCGGAACACCTGCCAGTTGTTCGCGCCCGCATCGCGCGCCGCATCCTCCAGTGTGTCGTCAAAGCCGTGAACCTGAACGGCGATGATAATCAGCGCGAACGGGGTGATATAAACCACATGGCCGATGATGGCCGTCCACAGTGCAGGCGAGAAATTCAGCCAGCCGCCCAGCACCGAGAACCATAGCAGCATGGCAACCCCCAGCAAAAGCTGCGGAAACAGCAGCGGCGCAAAGCTGATCACCTGAAAGCTGCGCTGGAAGCGAAACCGCCAGCGCATCCACGCAATCGCGCCGCCCATGCCCAGAATTGTCGCCACGCTGCTGGATACCGCCGCCAGAATTGCCGAATTGCCCAAGGCCGGCCAAAACTCGCGCGAGGCGAACAATTCACCATACCAGCGGATCGAAAACCCCTCGATCGGGAAGCTGAGAAAGCGGCTTTCGGAGAAGGAAAACACGATCAGCGTAAAGATCGGGACGTAAAAGAATACCAGCACGGCCACGACTGCACCGTAAAGGATGGCGCCTGCGATCACGCCTTCGGTGCGGTGGCTCATCATTCTGCGGGCTCCTCATGTGCTTTGGTCGCGCGCAGGATCAGCGCGGCGGCAATGGCCAAGGTTGCGGTGCCGATCATGATCACCACCAGCGTCAGCGCGGCGCCCAGCGGCCAGTTTACCCGCGTCTCAAAGGTCTGGCGGATCAGCTCAGCCGCCATGGGCGAGGTGCCGCCCCCCATCACCTTGGGCTCGAGGAACACCCCGAGCGCCAGCACGAAAACCAGAATCGCCCCCGCGAGAATACCGGGCCGCGCCAGCGGCAGCGTCACCTCCCAGAAGGTGCGAAATCTTGATGCACCCGCATCATAGGCCGCCAGCATCAGATCGCGGTCAATCCGCGCCATCGACAGGTAGATGCAAAAGATCGTGTAGGGCAGCAGGTTATAGACCATGCCCAGCATTGTCGCGGCGGGCGTAAACAGGATGTCGGTCGCGCCCTCGCCAAAGCCGAGCGCGGACAGCGCGCCGTTCATCACCCCGGTTCGGTCCAGAAACAGCACCCAGCCAAAGGTTTTCAGCACCGCGTCGGTGAGAAACGCAAAGACAATCAGAATGGTGATGTGGTTCTCCAGAGACCGCAGGCGATGCACCATCGCATAGGCGACAGGCAGGCTGATCAGCACGCAAAGCACCACACAGATCAGCGCCATGGTCAGCGTACGCAGCAAGATTGACCAATAGTGCCAATGGGTAAACACATCAATCCAAGTGTCGCTGCTCCACGTCCAGACCAGACGGTAATACTGTGTCCCCTGAAAGCTGAGCAGCGCCGTCATGCCGAGCGGCACCAGAAAGAAGAACGTCATTAGCAGCGTCAGCGGCAGGGTCGCCAGCAGAAGCCCCGGATCGGTGAGAGATTTGCGCGTGATCCGCATCGGCCTAATCCTGTCCCAGCAGGTAAAGATCGCTGCGCTCAAAGGTCAGCCAGACCGGCTGTGCAATCTGCGCAGGCGGAATGGCGGTGCCCAGCACATCGACGATGACCGGCTCGGGCAGGCCCTCTACGGTCACGCGGTACTGGATCGACGCGCCTTTGATGAAAAACTCCTGCACCTTCCCCTCCATGGTGCAGATATCGCCGCCGGTTTGCGGCGCCGCGACATGCATCGTCATCAGCTCGGGCCGCATCATCAGCAGCCCGGCGGTCCCCGCGTGGGATGGGCTGAACTGCGCCGTATCCAGCGTAGGTGCGGCGCAGTGCAGGGCAGGCTGGATGAATTCCGCGCCGTTCATCTGCACCGGGATCAGGTTCGTCTCGCCAATGAAACCGGCGACAAAGGCATCGGCAGGGCGGTAGTATATATCGGACGGCGTGCCGACCTGAAGGATGCGCCCCTTGCGCATGACACAGATGCGGTCGGCCAGCATCATCGCCTCCTCCAGATCATGCGTGACATGCACGAAACTGGTGCCGACTGTGCGGTGCAGATGCTTGATTTCGGTCTGCAGAACCTTCTTCAGCTTGACGTCCAGCGCGCTCAGCGGCTCGTCCAGTAGCAGAACGCTGGGGCGCGATACCATCGAGCGGGCCAGCGCCACGCGTTGCTGCTCGCCCCCCGATAGCTGGGCGGGATAGCGGCTGGCGTAGCTTTCCGGCAGATGCATCAGCTCCATCATCTCGGCGACGCGGCGGGCCTGTTCATCTGCTGCGACCTTGGCCAGCTTCAGCGGAAAGGCGATGTTGTCGCGCACAGTCTTGTGCGGGAACAGGGCCAGCTTTTGAAACACCATGCGGGTCGGGCGCTGCGACGGGGGCAGACCCACGACCGATTTGCCCTGAATTTCTAGCTTGCCCCTTGTCGGCTGCTCGAACCCCGCCAGGATTTTCAGCAAGGACGTCTTGCCGCAGCCAGACGGGCCGACAAGGGCGACGAATTCGCCGTCCATCACCTGAAGCGAGATATCGAACAGCGCCTGAAAGCTTTCATAGAACTTGTCTATGCCAGAGGCGTCTATGATCGGGGCTGCGTCATGTTTGGGTTCGGCCACTGGCGGGTTTTCTCCGGCTCTTGAGTATTGGGGGGCTGCCCACCCGGCCGCGCGAGCCGGATGGGCAAAAGGTCAGGACGCGGCCAGCTCTTCCTGGAAGATCGCCAGCATATCATCAATGTTGGGTGCGACCGAATGGAAATGGCTCCTGTCCCAGGCCTCCCACATGTAATCCATTTGCAGCACGGCCTTCTGCTCGTCTGTGAATTTGGCCTCGGCGCCCTGGCTGGGGACAAGGTTGCAGGTGGCCTCGGTCCAGGCCAGTTCGGGGGCGATGTCGGGCGAGACCATGTGCTTGACCAGCTTCCTGGACAAATCGGGGTTCTTGGTGCCTTTCAGGATGCCGGTCGCCTCCATCCAGATGATGCCCTGCTTCAGCCCGTCCTTCGGTTCGGGGACGATGGAGAGGATATGATCGTTACCGTCCTTGCGCAGCGCCGATGTGGCATAGCTGCCGCCGCCGATCAGCGCCCGGAAGGACCCATCCATCAGCCCCTTTTGCGCGACCGAAAGATCGCCCACCAGCGCGCGGGTATTCTTGAACAGCGCCCGCAGCACCATGCGGATTTCCTTCAGCTCGACGTCGTCCAACTCCTGGTAAGGGTCGATCCCGGCATAGAGCGCCATCGGCATGATTGGCCAGTCGCCCCAGTCCAGCACGCAGATCTTGTCGCGATAGGCCGGATCAAAGCAGGGCGCATAGCTGGACCACGTCTCGACCGTGTCGAACTTGGTGTTGACCGTCGGGCCGACCCAGCCCCAGCGCGTCGGCAGGCCGGTTGTCTGGCCATCGAATTGCAGCGGCGCAAACGGGGCGCGGAACTGCGGATAGAAATCCGCATAGACATCGGCAAATTCCGCATCGTCCAGATATTCGCAGATGCCCGCAGGCCCCATGCGCGCAATCCACGGGCTGTCCGAGGAGACCACGTCGAAATCGCGATACCCGCCCGCCGCCAGCTTGGCAAAGCCGCCGGCGCTGTCGGTGATCAGATCGACCGAGACGTTGGCGTCATTTGCAGCCTCGAACGGGTCGATGATGCTGGGCTTGTCGTAGCCTTCCCAGCACATATAGCGCATGTCGGTCGCGGCATGGGCGCGCGTGCCGATGCCGCCCATCGCCGCCGCGCCCAGTGCCGCAGCGCCACCGCGCAGCACGCTGCGGCGATCCGTCAGATGCCTTTTGGAAAATGTCATAGTGTCGTTCTCCCTGTTTTTATTGGTTTTGGCTGGCCTCAGACCACTTCCAGATAGCGCTCCAGCTCCCACGCGCCGACCTGGCGGTTATGTGCGGCCACCTCGTAGCGGCGCAGCTTGACGTAAGTGTCGATGAAATCGTCCCCGAAAATCGTGCGCGCCGCCTTTGACGCCTCCAGCCGGTCTGCCGCTTCGGCCAGGGTGCGCGGCAGGCGCAGAGCCTCGGGCGGGGACGCGTCATAGCAATCGCCCTCATGCGGCGCAGGCGGGGCGATCCGGTTCTCGATACCATACATCCCGGCGCCTAGGCACATCGCATAGGCGGCAAAGGGGTTGGTGTCGGCGGCAGGCACCCGGAATTCGATCCGCGTCGTGGCGGGATCGTCGTTGATCACCCGCAGCGCCGCCGTGCGGTTCTGGATCCCCCAGTTGGACCAAGTCGGCGCCCAGGCGCCCGGCACCATGCGCTTGTAGGCGTTGACGGTATGGCTGCACAGCGCCAGGATTTCGGGCATCAAGGTGACAATGCCGCCGATAAAATGCCGCGCAGTGTCGCTCAGTCCGTCCGCGCCTTCAGCACCTGCAAAGGCAGGCACGCCATCCTTGCGCAGTGACATATGCAGATGACCCGACTGGCCCGGTAGATCCGGCGACAGCTTGGCCATGAAGGCCGCCGTCAGGCCACGGCGCAGAAAAAATGCCTTGGTGAAATTTTTGAACAGGGCGGCGTCATCGGCGGCGCGCAGCCCCTCGGCATGAACCAGCGGCGCCTCGAAATAGCCCGGCCCCAGCTCGGTATGCATGGCGTCCAGCCCGATGCCCAGCCGCGTCATCATCGCCTCGAACTCGGCCAGCATATCGTGGTGCAGCGCCTCGGTCTGAAGCGAATAGGTCCGGTTGCCCTCGGCGAAATGATCAAGGCCGCGATAGCCCTTGGCGCGCAGGCTGCGCGGGGTTTCATCCATGACAGTGAATTCAAACTCGAACGCTGCATGGACGGTAAACCCCGCTTCTGCGGCGCGGTCAATCATTGCCTGCGCCTGATTGCGCGCGCTTTTCGCGCCAAATGGCAGGGCGAAATCCGAAATCGCAAGTGCGTCGTTTTCCGCAAACGGATAGGCGCGCCACGCCGCCGGATCAATGCGCGTCGTCCGGTCGACGAACGCCCCGGTTTCCTGCGGCGCCTCGGCGGTGTCCCAGCTATACAGCACGTCGCAGAACGGCCCGCCGGTCTTGGCCAGCTTCGATGCCTTGGCGCCTGACACCTTCTTGTGGCGAAACACGCCATTGGCATCGAAAATGCCGATATGCACGTGATCGGGCGCTTCCGGGGCCGCCGTTGGTTTGCCGTTGCTCATGGGTGGCGCTCGCTCCGTGCGGTGTGTAATATATTTTCATCTCTCGGCCGAAAGGTTACGTCGAAGTCTGATCGGCGCCCAATACCCCCAAAGGATTAGAGGACGCACAGCCTTGCAGGCCACCCCGCCGCCCATGACCACTGCGCAAACGGCCGCCTTCGATGTCCATCGCTGCGCGAGCGATATCGCCGCTGTCGTCGATGCGCTGGGCGCGCCGCATTTTATGGATGCCTTGACTTCTGCCATTGGCAAAGCCGTTGTTTTCGACAACGCGATGCTGTTTGCCTACAAGGCGGGCGAGCGTGTGAAAGGGCCGTATACTGACATCGCGGAGCCTGCCGAAGCGCGTATCGTGATCGACAAATACATGGCTGGGCCGTTCCTGCTGGATCCGTTCTACAGCGAAGTGCAGCACGGCCGGTGCGACGGGCTGGTCCGTCTTGGGGACATCGCCCCGGACAAGTTTTTCGAGTCCGAATATTTCGAACAGCATTACCGCCGCACGCGTATCACCGACGAGGCGGGGTTCTTTTTTGCCGGCCCGGACGGGGTGACACTGGTCTACAGCCTGACCCGGCGGCACGGTGCGCCGGAATTCTCGGACACGGAAATCGCGATGATGCGCGCGCTTGCACCGCTGGTCTGCTCGCTGGCTCGGCAGCACTGGAGTGTTGTCGATCTGGGCTTCGGCCCTCAGGGCGACGGGACGAAGGCGGCTCTGGATCCGGTCAGCGCCGCCCTTGAGGCTTTGGGCGAGACGGTTTTGTCCCAGCGGCAAAGTCAGGTGGTGGGCCTGATTCTGAAAGGCCATTCGACCGAGGCCATTGCGCTTAAATTAGCGATCAGTGTCGACACGGCCAAGGTCCATCGCCGCAACGCGTATCTAAAGCTGGGGGTATCATCACAGGCCGAGCTTTTTGCGATATTCCTGAACCTTTTGTCAGATTCCATGTCAGATACGCGCTGATCCCGGCGCGCTGTTGCATGCGGCCACGGCCTTTGGTTTTTGCCAGATGGTCCGCCGCTGCCCTCATCAAATATCTTGAAATCAGCGCGCGATTCTGCGATGCAGAATGGGATGGTGACGGATCGGCCTTGGGCCTGTTCGTCATAATAGGGAACACGGTGCGGGCGCTTGCCCAATTCCGTGACTGCCCCCGCAACTGTAAGCGGCGAGCGATCCTGAGTGACACCACTGGGCGAATGCCCGGGAAGGTTCAGGACAGCTTTGACCCGCGAGTCAGGAGACCTGCCATCTCCGGTGCCTTCGGCACTGTAGCCACCTTAGACCGGGCGGGGTGCCTGGGAGAGAGAGCAGATCGAGATGGACCAAAACGGCCCCAATTCGACCCTGAGCTATCTGCAATCCCCCGCCTTTGCGCGGAGGGCGCGATGCAGATTGAACGAACACTCAACCAGTTACAGGTAAAACCATCCTCACCGCAGAGGGCGCGCGAGCTGGGCCAGCTGGGCTATATGCAATGGCTGGGCGGGCTGCCCGGACACGCCGATTACAACGCCGAGGCCGCGCGTGCGTATCTCATGGCTGTGGATTTCAGGGAAACCGACCGGGGGATCGCCGTCTTCTGCGACCTGCTGATCGCGTCGATCCAGCGCCCGTTGCAGCCGCTGGATCTGGCCCTGCCCAAGCCTGCGCGCCGGGGCGGTGCCCGCGCAAGGAGGGACAGTTTCTAGGATTTTCCGCCGTTGCCTGATCACCTTCCCGCCGGTTTTGCCCGGCGGGAAGGGCGCGCCTAGACCTCGACCGTGACGGCGCCGATCGGGTTGGAGCAGCAGGCAAGGATGTATCCGCTTTCGATATCATCGTCGGAAATGCCGCCGTTATGCACCATATGCACTTCGCCCGATGTTTTACGGATCTTGCAGGTGCCGCAGACGCCAAAGGTGCAGCCTGACGGGATGTTCAGCCCGTTTGCCTTGGCCGCAGCAAGGATTGTATCGGTTTCGGCCACCTTGGCGGTGACGCCCGAGAGGGCAAAGGTGATCTCGGCACGGGTGTCCTCATCGGGCACGACATCATCAATGATGGGCACGTCGGCCAGCACCGCAACAGGGGCCTGAAAGCTTTCCTGATGATAGCGGTCCATGTCGTAGCCAAGACCCTGAAGCGCCTCGCGCACTGCCTGCATGAACGGCTCTGGCCCGCAGCAGAACACCTCGCGCTCCAGATAATCGGGCGCCATCAGGCCCAGCATCAGCTGGTTGATCTGGCCGCGATAGCCAGTCCATGGCGCGTAGCGGTCGGGCGCCTCGACGACCCAGTGCAGGTCGATGCCGGGCACGCGGCTGGCCATATGTTCCAGCCGCTGGCGAAAGATGATCTCGGACGGGCGGCGCGCGCAGTTGATGAATACGATATCCGGCTGAGTGCCCAGATCGAACATCCATGTGGTCATCGACATCATCGGCGTGATGCCAGACCCGGCCGAGATGAACAGATGCTTGTCGGCCGACAGACTGACGTGGCTGAACAGCCCCGCAGGCCCCAGGACATTCAGGCGCATGCCGGGCTGCAGATGGTCCAGCATCCAGCGCGTGCCGATGCTGCCCGGCTGCGCCTTGGCCGTGATTGTGATCGACCGGGGCCGCGACGGCGAGGACGATATTGTGTAGGTCCGATGCACCGTGCCCCCCGGCACCGGCAGCTCCAGCGTCAGAAACTGGCCGGGCCGGAAGTCGAACAGCGCGCCCGATGGTGCGCGAAATGTGAAGGAAGCCGTGTTCGGCATTTCGGGGATGACCGACACGCATTCCAGCGGCTCGGACTGGTGCCAGATCGTGCTGGCCTCGGGGTTCAGATCTTTCATGCTGCGTTTACTCCGCTGCCAGTGCTGCGGCGGGACCGTGACGGCGCGCCATGGCGTTGCAATACCAGTCGACAAACCCCATCACGCCGCTTTCGTGGATAGGCGAATAGGGGCCCGGCTCGTAGGCGGGGGAATTGATGCCGCGCTGATTGTCCTCGACCACGCGGCGATCCTCGTCATTGGTGGTGATCCAGACCTCGGTCAGGCGCTGCACGTCGTAATCCACGCCTTCGACCGCGTCCTTGTGGACGAGCCATTTTGTGGTGACTTCGGTGGTGGTCGCCGTCAGGGGCGTGACGCGGAACACCACGGTGTGATCTGGCAGGAAGTGATTCCAGGTGCTGGGATAGTGATATTTCAGCAGCGTGCCGGCGGTGTCATCCGTCACTTGGCCGAGGATGCGCTTGCTGGCGGGCTGCAAATCCATCGTGAAGCTTCTGGCGCCCGGCAGCAGCGGCATCCGCGCAAGGCGGTACTGCATGTCATCGGACATGCGGAATTGCGACGGATATCCTTGCGCCTCCAGCCGGTCAAAATGCGCCTGTAAATGCGGCGGAACCTCGCCTTCGGTGATGCCCGATATGGTCGGATCGTCAGTGAATGACCGGCACAGGCCCGGATGATTGCCACCGCAATGATAACATTCGCGGTTGTTCTCCCACACCAGTTTCCAGTTGCCGTTCTCAATGATGGAGGTCTCATGCGCGACCTTGGCACCCGCCAGATCATGCACCTCCAGATAAGGACGGGCGAGGGCGGCAAAAGCGTCGAAATCAGGCGCCTCGGCGCCAAGGCAGATATAGATCAGCCCGGCCAGATCGCGGCAATGCACCGTCTTCAGCCCATGTTTGGTGGGATCGAAATCATTGCCCATCTCGCGCGCCCACAGCAGCCGGCCGTCCAGCTCGTAGGTCCACTGGTGGTAGGGGCAGACCAGCTTTGGCGCGTTGCCCTTGGCCGCCTTGCACAGGATCGAGCCGCGATGCCGGCAGGAATTGTGGAACGCACGGATGATGCCATCGGCGCCCTTGACCACGATCACGCCATACGCTCCGATTTGCAGGGTGACATAGGCGCCCGGCTTGGCCAGCTCGCAGGCAGGCACGGCAAACAGCCATTCGCGGGCGAACAGCGCGTCCATATCCTCGGCAAAGATGCCGGGATCGGTGTAGAAGGGCTGCTCCAGTGCGTGGCCCGGCTTGCGCCGCGCCAGAAGGGTGTCGATAGCATGGGTCATCTGGCGATCTCTCCTGCCGCATGCTCGCGGCTGCTTGGGCGGGGCGCGGCTGGGCACCACCTGCGGTTTGACGTCTCGCAAGGCTGGTTTCCGGGCTTGATCCGTGCCGATTGGCAGAGGCGCGACACCTTGCCGGGGGACGCGTTCCCCCGGTGGTCATCATCGCTCCCGGCGCCGGATCCTACCGTTGCGGGGTCAGCGCCGGATTTCGGCCGACTTCCCAGTTCTCCGGCCCTTGCGGGACGGCACCTTGCAAGGACAGACCTACGCTGTTTGCGCGGCGCGGCATCACTGGATTGCGACCTTCGATATTGAAAAACAGACATCGCGCTGTCGAGGCGCGATCTTTGCTAGGCAGGCAGCACCAGATGCACCGTCTGGCCGGTGCCTGCCGCCTGCGGCAGGTCCAGCCGCCCGCCCAGCCGGCCTGCTGCGCTTGCCACGATGGCAAGGCCCAGACCGCTACCACCCGGCTGCGCCCCGGCGGGGCGATAGAACCGTTCGGTGATACGGCCTAGCTGCGCGGGCGCGATACCCGGCCCTTGGTCATGGACGCTGATGACAACCTGATCGGTGTGCCGTTCGACGGACACCTGCACGATGGCGCCCTCGGGCGATGCTGCGATGGCATTCTCCAGAATGTTGCGCAGCGCGGCCTGCAGCAGATAGCGGATGGTTCGAAGCGGTATCGAATCTACGCCGGACACCTCAATCCGGACGCCCTTTCGCGCGGCGCTCTGTCCAAGGTCGCGGCAGACATCCGCGAGCAGCGCAGTCAGATCAACTGGCCCGGCGGTGTCAACGTGCCGCTCGACCGCCGCCAGTTCCAGCAATTGCCGCACCAGACGATCGGTGCGGTCCACCGATTGCTCAATCGTCAGCAGGGCGTGACGGCGCGTCTCCTCATCCTCGGCAATCCGCGCGATCTGCGCCTGCATGCGCAGGCCCGCCATCGGTGTTTTCAGCTCATGCGCGGCAAAGGCGACGAAATCACGTTCGGTCGCGCGTACCGCTTCGACCTCGGCGAAAAGGCGGTTCAGCGCGCGCCGGACGGGCCGAATCTCGCGCGGGGCAGGGCCGAGGGGCAGCGGGCTGAGATCCTGAGGCTGCCGCGCGCGCAGACCTTCGGCCAGCCGGTCCAAAGGTTTCAGGCCGCGCCCGACGCTGAGCCAGATCAGCGCGGCGAGCAGGGGCAGGATCACTGCCGCCGGTATGGCAAAACCTGTCATGACATCACGCACCAACCGGCCCCGCACCGCGACCGCGTCGCCGACCATGACGCGCACGCCCAGAGCAGGATTGACGGTGGTATAGACGCGCCACAGCTCGCCATCTACCATCTCTTCGGAAAACCCGGTCTGCATGGCCGAGGTCAGGCGAGCGTCCGGGGCGCCCTCGGACTGGCCCAGCAAGCCGCCCTCCAAAGACCAGATCTGACAGGAGAGTTGCCGCGTGTAACCGGTGCGGCCGGGCGCGGGCAGGGAGAGCTGAGACGGCGCGCCTGCTGTCACATCAATGCGCCGGTCCGCGATCAGCGACGACACCATCGTCGCCGCCTCGCGCAGGCGCGCGTCCAGCACTTTTTCGACCTCGCCGCGTGTCGAGTGGTCGATCCATAGGACCGCCGACAACCAGACCAGCCCGGTCGCTGCCGATAGCAGCAGAAACAGGCGAATTTTCAACGACATGCGCACGGTTTCCCTTCGGGTGCCAAACGGTAGCCAAGGCCGCGCACCGTTTCGATAAATCCGCGCCCCAGCTTGGCCCGCAGGTGGTGGATATGAACCTCGACCGCGTTGCTTTCGACATCCTCCTGCCAGCCATACAGCCGATCCTCGATCTGGGATTTTGACAGGATGTGGCTGGGCCGCTCGATCAGGGCGTGCAGGACTGCAAATTCGCGGCGCGAAAACCGCAGGGCGGTGCCGTTGAATTCGCCGCTCTGTGCCGCCGGGTCCAACACCAGACCGTTCCAGCGGATGACCGGCGCCGCGCGCCCTTCGCGGCGGCGCAGGATCGCGCGCAGCCGCGCGGACAGCTCGTCCAGATCGAAGGGTTTGCCAAGGTAATCGTCGGCCCCCGCATCCAGCCCGTCCACCCTGTCGCGCGTCTGGTCGCGCGCGGTCAGCAGCAGGACGGGCGTCTGCACCCCCTCGGCGCGCAGGTCCGTCAGCAACTTCAGCCCCGATCCGTCAGGCAGCATCAGGTCCAGCACCACTGCCGCAAATTCGGACGTTTCCAGCGCGGCACGCGCGTCGGCCAGCGTGCCGACAGGTTCGGCGGTGAACCCGTTCAGGCGCAGCCCCACGACCAGCCCATCCGCCAGCACCGCGTCGTCTTCGACTATCAAGATCCGCATGATCGCTCCATCAGGTGCAGGTGGGGCGCCTGCCTTAAGGTTTGCTTAAGGCCGCCACTCTAACCGGGCGGCATGACAGTGTACAAATTCATATCCCTTGCCCTGCCAATAGCCAAGCGGGCGCTGCCATGAACGGCGTCGCCATCGGGCCTTTGGTGATGGACGCCTCGCGGCTTGCCTTCATTGCGGCGGTGATCACGTTTCTGGTCATCGCAGAGTTTCGCGGGTTCGGCGCTGCTGCCCGCGAGAGGCGGAAGAGCAGATCGACATGGGCTTTTGCCGTTCTTGTCGCGTGGATTATCGGTGCGCGCGCCGGTTTTGTATTGGCAAATTCGGCCAGTTTCGCAGCTCAGCCATGGGACGCGGTCAAGCTGTGGCAGGGCGGGTTCGCGCCTTGGATCGGCGCGGCCTTCGCTGCGTCTATGATCGCCTTCGCGAGCCTGCGCCGCCGTGCAGAACTCATGCCCCTGGCGCTGGGCGCGGTGGCGGCTGCGGGGGTGTTCTTTACGATGAACGTTGTGTTCAGCGGATCTGCACCGGACCTGCCCGGCGGCACGTTCGAGGCGCTCAGAGGCGCTGACGTCACGCTGGAGGATATTGAGGGTCCGATCGTTCTGAACCTCTGGGCGACGTGGTGTCCGCCCTGCAGGCGCGAAATGCCGATGATGCTGGATGTTGCGGCGCAAAGCGGCAAGGCGACGTTTGTCTTTGCCAATCAGGGCGAAGACGTGCCACAGATCGGCAGGTTTCTGGCGGCTGAGGGGCTGGCGGCGGAGCATATCGTGCTGGACCGCCAGATGGATCTGATGAACGCGCTTGGCGCCAAGGGGCTGCCCGCGACGTTGATTTTTGACCGACACGGCGCCTTGGTGCAGTCCCACACCGGCGAGATATCGCGCGCGGCGCTGGAGCGGGCGCCGGGCGAGGTTGCAGCAGGAGCGCCGTAAAGGGCGTCTCCCACGATCTCGATGTAAACGCGGCGCCAATCGGCGCCGCGCGTCAGGTTTTTCAGGTCGGCGCGGCACGCTTTAGAACTTGTTGACCGGCATTTTCAGATAGGAATGGCCGTCGTCCTCGGCATCGGGCAGGCGGCCGCCGCGCAGGTTGATCTGAAGCGCGGCCAGCATCCTGTCAGGCAGGTCCAGCGTCGCGTCGCGGTCCTCGCGGGTTTTGATATAGTCAGCCTTGTCCGTGCCTGATTTTACATGCTTGTTGTGGGCCTTGTGCCGGGCCACGGTAGCCTCCCACGCCGGGGTGTCCCGGTCGTCGGTGCCGTAATCATGGCCGATATAGAGGCGCGCCTCGTCGGGCAGGCTGAGAATCGCCTGAATGGATTGCCAAAGCTCATCCGCCGAGCCGCCGGGGAAATCGGCGCGGCTGGTGCCTGCATCAGGCATCATCAGCGTGTCGTGGACAAAGGCCGCATCGCCGCACACATAGGTGATCGACCCCAGCGTGTGGCCCGGTGACAGCATGACGCGCACGTCCAGATCGCCAATGGTAAAGGCGTCGCCATCTTCGAACAGGTGGTCGAAATCGCGGCCGGGGTCAAAGGCGTTCGGCGTGTTGTACAGGTCGCGCCACAGGCCCGCGATCTCGCGTACCTTGGCGCCAATGCCGTTTGGCACGCCCAGCCTTTGCTTCAGTTTCGCCGAGGCCATGAGGTGATCCGCATGCGGGTGCGTGTCGAGGATCAGGACGACATCCAGCCCGTTCTCTTTGGCCAGCGCCACCACCTGATCCATGCTGTGCGTGTCGGTGGCAAAGCTTTTGGGGTCGAAGTTCCAGACGACATCAATCAGCGCTGCTTTCTTGGTTGAGGGGCAGGCGCAGATGTACTGGATTGATCCGGTATCAGGTTCGTAAATGCCCCAGACATCGGGGCTGCCCGGACCGGTCGAGGCGGAGTGGCGGGTGATTGCATCCTTGGTCATGGCTTATGCGCTCCTTTTTGCGAAGGTGTTGAATTTCAGATAGCGGCCCAAAAATATCCCGATCAGCATCATCGGCACGAAGATCAGCGTGCCGGGCGCCGCGATGGTCAGCGCGGTCCAGGCCGGGCCGGGGCAGAAGCCGCCGATACCCCAACCGATACCGAAAACAGCCGCGCCTGTCAGCAGCTTGCCATCGATATCGCTGGCGGTGGGAATGTCGAAACTGGGCAACAGCAGCGGCGTGCTTTGCTTCCACGCCAGCCGGTAGCCAACAAAGGCAGTCAGAGAGGCGCCGCCCATAACGAACGCAAGGCTGGGATCCCATGCGCCAAAGATGTCGAGGAAGTTCAGAACCTTGGCCGGATTTGCCATGCCCGAGATGATCAGACCGATGCCAAAGACGAGGCCCGACAAAAAACCGAAAAATATCCGCATTATAATGCTCCCCCGATGACATGGCGCAGGACGAAAACCGTTGCGGCAGCGAAAACCATGAACGTGATCACAGCAACCAGCGACCGGCCTGACAGGCGCGCGAGGCCGCAAACACCATGCCCCGATGTGCAGCCCGACCCCAGAGCCGTGCCCGCGCCAACCAGAAGGCCGGCAATGGCCATGCCGGGCAGGTTGCCACTGACCGTTTGCTGCGGCATCGCGCCATCGGCCAGCAGCCACAGCAGCGGCGCCGCGATCAGTCCAATGATAAACGCGATACGCCAGCCACGATCTTCCCATAGGGCAGCGCCTGCGGTGATACCGATGATGCCTGTGACCCTGCCAAAAAGGGCCATGACCATGACGGTCGACACCCCGATCAGGATACCGCC